>Ga0318568_10001085_pt1 | contig 11555 bp, 7 predicted proteins | sample GRESIP088b5f21_FD_203690 | JGI IMG/M metagenome (GOLD analysis project Ga0318568, IMG submission 203690) | Tropical soil microbial communities from Luquillo Experimental Forest, Puerto Rico - GRE.SIPMG.088b5f21 | ecosystem: Environmental > Terrestrial > Soil > Tropical forest > Bulk soil...
GGATCGGCGTGACCGGCCTGGTGGCCGCGGCGCTGGCCGGGGGAGCGCCCGCGGACGTGGCCATCAATGCCGGGCTGGCCGCTGGCGGGGCGAACCTGGTCAACCTGTTCGACCTGCGCCCCGGGCGGGCGATCAAGGTCGTGCTGGCCGGATCGGCGCTGCTGGCCGCGGCCGGGACCCGCGGGACTGGCACGGCGGTGGCCGGCCCGGCCGGGGCCGCGGCCGCGCTGCTGCCAGACGACCTGGCCGAGCGGGTGATGATCGGTGATGCCGGGGCGAACTGCCTGGGGGCGATGCTCGGGGTGGCCACGGCCGGGCTCAGCAGGCCGGCCCGGGTCGCGCTGCTCACCGGGATCGCCGGCCTGACCGCGGCGAGCGAGGTGGTCAGCTTCACCGCCGTGATCGAGCGGACACCAGCCCTGCGCTGGCTCGACATGCTCGGCCGCCGCCCACCCGGCACCGCCGCCGGCCCGGCCAGTGCTGGTCCCCGTGCGGGGCAGCCCGGGCCGGACCGGGCGGAAGCGCCCACCGCCATCGCGCCGTGACCGGCCCACCGGCCCAGGTGACCGCACCCGGGCTGATCCGGCAGGCGGGACGGGGCATCGGGCAGGCCGCGGTGCTGATCGGGGCGATCACCGTGCTGGCCCGGGTGATCGGCTTCGGCCGCCAGCTGGTGTTCGCGCATACGGTCGGCAACCACTGCCTGGGCACCGCCTACGCCACCGCCAACCAGGTGCCGAACATCCTCTACGACGTGGTCCTCGGCGGTGCGCTGACCAGTGTGGTGGTACCGGTGCTGGCAGTGGCGGCCACCCGCCGCGCCATCACCGGCGGGGCCCAGGCCGGCGGGCCCCCGGCGGGCGTGGGCATGACCGGCCCGGCCGGGACCGCGGGAGCAGAGGGCGGGACCTCCGTGGCGGAGGCCGGGCTCGCGGCAGCAGCGGCCGGTCCCACGGCCCTGGTCACCGCCGGCCCTGACCAGCAGGCCGGCCAGATCGCGTCCGCCTTGCTGACCTGGACCGTGATCCTGCTGGTGCCGGTCAGCCTGCTGCTCATCCTGGTGGCCCGGCCACTGGTAACCCTGCTGCTGGCCGGTGTCCCCGGCTGCAACCAGGCGGCCACCGAATCGGTGAGCACGCAGATGCTGGTGGTGTTCGCGCCACAGATCCTGCTCTACGGGCTGGCGGTGGTGCTGTACGGCATCTTGCAGGCGCACCGCCGTTTCACCGCGCCCGCGCTGGCCCCGGTGGTGTCCAGCCTGGTGGTGATCGCGGCCTACATCGCCTTCCTGCCGCTCAGCAACGGGGCCCAGCACCACATTGTCACCCTGTCCAGGCCGGCTGAGCTGGTGCTGTCGGTCGGTACCACCGCCGGGGTAGCCGCGCTGGTGCTCACCGCCCTCGGCCCGGCGCTGCGGCTGCGGCTGCGGCTGCGGCTGGCACTGCGGTTCCCCGAGGGCATGGCCCGGCGGGTCAGCGGGCTGGCAGCGGTGGGGCTGGCGGTGCTGGCCGCCCAGGACGCCTCGCTGGTCGCGGTGATGGTGCTGGCCAACGGGCACGAGGGGCACGGCGCGCTGGTGCTGTACAACTACGGCTGGCAGATGTTCTTCGTGCCCTATGCGGTGCTGGCGGTGCCGATCGCCACCAGCGCCTTCCCGGTGCTGTCGGCCGGGGAAGCCGGGTTCGACCAGACCGCCGCCGGGGCCGCCCGGGCGGTGACCCTGGTGTCCTGCCTGGGCGCCGCCCTGCTGGCGGGTGCGGCCGTGCCGGCGTCGCGGCTGTTCGTCTCCGGTCCGGGCCAGGCGCGCCAGCTCGCCTTCGCGTTCGCCGCGTTCGCGCCCGGGCTGATCGGGTACGGGCTGGCGGCGCACCTGTCCCGGGTGCTGTTCGCCTGCCGCCGCACCTGGATTGCCGCTGCCGCACTGGTGGGTGGCTGGCTGCTGGTGATCGTGACCGATGTCACCGTGGTGCCGGCTGTGCCACCCCGGTGGGTGGTGCCGGTGCTGGCCGTCGGCAACACGGTCGGCCTGACCATCGCCGGGCTGGCCCTGCTGGTGGCGGTCCGGGCCGTACGCGGCCCGGCCGCGCTGCGGGGGGCGAGCCGGGCGGCGGCGGCCGGGCTGGCAGGTGCGGTGGCCGGGGCAGCCGCGGGGCTGCTGGTGTCCGCCGGGCTGCCGGTGACCGGCTTCGCCCGCAACGCAGCCGTCGGCCTGCTGGCCTGCCTGGCCGCGGCGGCGGCGTTCGCCCTGGTGGCGATGATCCTGGACGGTGGTGACCTGCGGGCCCTGGCCAGCCGGGCCCGGGCACGGATCACCCGGCGGCCGGTGTGAGGATCGCCATGGTGCTGGCTACCGCGGCTGGCGGCACGGCCAGTCACGTCGCCATGCTGGCGGCGGGGTGCGCGGCGGGCGGGCATCAGGTGACGGTGTACGGCCCGGCCCAGACGGCACGCCTCTTCCCAGGCATGACCTTCGTGGCCGCCGAGATCGGTGACCGGCCACGGCCGGGCCGGGACCTGGTTACGGTGCTGCGGCTGCGCCGGCTGCTGGCCGGCCCGCACCCCGAGGTGGTGCACGCGCACGGCCTGCGGGCGGGCGCCGCCGCCGGGCTCGCCCTGCTGCCAGGCCCCGGCCTGCCCCGCATCCCGCTGGTGGTGACGGTGCACAACGCCCCGCCTGGGCCCGGCTGGGCCCGGGCCGGGTACATCCTGCTGGAGTGGCTGGTCGCCCGCCGGGCGGCGGCCGTGGCCTGTGTCGCCCGGGATCTGGCGGACCGGATGCGCGGCCGTGGTGCCCGCGATGTCAGCTGGGTGCCGGTGCCCGCGCGCCCGGCCCCGCAGCCCACGGCCGAGGAGATGGCGGCGGCCCGGGCCCTGCTGGCCGCCGATGGCCAGCAGGTGGTACTCGCGGCGGGCCGGCTGGCCCCGCAGAAGGGGTTCGCGACCCTGCTCGCCGCCGCCGCCCGCTGGCAGAATCACGATCCCTGCCCGGTGCTGGTGCTGGCCGGGCAGGGGCCGCTGGATCAGGCGCTGCGGGCGCAGGCGGACGCGAGCGGGATCCGGATGCGGTTCCTCGGCCAGCGCGCGGACGTGCCGGCCTTGCTGGCCGGAGCGGACGTGGTAGCCGTGCCGTCGGCCTGGGAGGGGCAGCCGCTGATCGTGCAGGAGGCGCTGCGCGCCGGGCGGCCGCTGGTCGCCTCCCGCGCCGGGGGAATCCCGGATCTCACCGGTGCGGACGCCGCGGTGCTGGTTCCGCCCGGGGATGCCGCCGCATTGGCCGGTGCGGTGCTGTCGGTGCTGGACGACCCGGCGCTGGCGGCCAGACTCAGCGCGGCCGCCCTTTCCCGGGCGGCGGGCCTGCCCGGTGAGCAGGCCGCGATCGCCGCCGCCCTGGCCCTCTACCAGCGGGTCTCCGATAGCTGAAGTTGCCCGGCACCAGGCCGCCACGCACGCTGGGCCTGGCCGGCCTGCGATGGCGCACGCCATTTCCGGGCCGGGCCGGCCGCTGCGCTGGCTGGCCCGCCCGCCCACCGGCGGCCGCGCGCCGGCTGCGGGCCTGCTGGCCCGCGTCGCAGATCCGCCAGCACCGCCTGGTTTCAGCAGGCTGCTAGTCGAGCCCGGGTGGCACCTCGGCGGCGCATGCGGCGCGGACGTAGCGCTGGAAACTGGCGAGCAGCCGCTCCTGTGGCAGGATCCGCCCCCGGTCGATCCAGCTGCCCGCCACACCGGCCTGGGCTGCCGCCACCAGGGTGGCGTCCTGGTCGCCGACCTCGCCGTCGAAGGCCATCATCTGCTCGATCCACGCCTCGTCGGCGTCGGCGCCGAAGTAGTAGTCGAGGAACCCCCAGGTCTTATCCACCCCATCGGGATAGACCGGCCCGATGGACAGGTTCTGCCGGCCCGGGTTGATGTTGATCTTCACGTTCGGCAGCAGCAGGTGATAGCTGCCCGCGGTGACGCTGCCCGTCGCGAAGGCAGCGGTCCCGCGTACCGGTGCCCGGTGGCTCAGCCGGTGCGTGGTCGCCGTCAGCTCGTAGCGGCCAGGGCCCACCTCCATCACCGCCGAGAACCCCGGATGTGCCACCGGGCAGTGGTAGCACTCGAGGTAGTTCTCGAGATGAATCTTCCAGTTCGCCGCCAGCGCGTAGTCGAATCGCTGGCGGCGGCGCAGGCCGCCCAGGTCGAGGCCGACCCCGGCGATGACGTCGCTCAGATCGCCGAGCACGACGTCGAGCGGTGGGCCGTCGGCGGCGGTGTTGACGAACACGAACGGCCCGAATGTCGCGACCCGCACCGGCACCAGGCCAAGTTCCGGAAGCTCCGCCTCGATCTCCGGGCCGCACTGCGGGGCCGAGCGCAGTGTCCCATCGAGGTTGTAGGTCCACGCGTGGTAGGGGCAGCGCAGCCGCGGCGCGTTCCCGTCTGCCGAGACGACCAGGCTGCCCCGGTGGCGGCAGACGTTGAGGAATCCGCGCAGGGCGCCGTCGCCATCCCGTACCACCAGGACCGGGATGCGCGACACCCGGCCGGCCACATAGTCACCCGGTTGCCGCAGGCACTCCAGCGGCCCCACGTACTGCCAGCTTGGCCGGAACAGCCGCCGCTCCTCGACCGCCAGCACCCGCGGGTCGCGGTACCAGTCCCAGGAGATCACGCTGCGCATGTCAGGTGCCGTTCCTGGGGAACTCCAGCCGCCACTGGCGGGCATGCACCCGGTGGCCGTTCTCGCGGGCGTCCAGGCCGAGCGTCACCAGGAATGTCGCCGGGCCCGCGGTCATATGCCCGGTGGCCTGGACGGTCACGTTGTGGCGCTCCGAGCGCAGTGAGGCGGACTGGCCGGTGCGCACTTCGGCGGACAGCGGCTGGCCCGCCGCGATCCGGTAGCTGGTCAGGCTGGACCCGTCGGCCTCGATTCCCGCGTCGACCAGGCGGAAGTTCCCGCCGACGTCCCAGTCGAAGATCACCTCGCTGGATCCGTCTGCGAGGTTGTGCTGGATGGTCCGCTGAGTCGGCCGCCGGGAGAGCACCTCGACCGCTAGTCCCGGTGGCCGTTCTGGCGGCCCGAAGGGCGGCAGGCCGCCGTCCTCCGCCCGCGGCGCGCGCACCGGGAGCTCGAGGAAGCTGCCCGCGTCGCAGCAGATGCTGAGCGTCGCCGGCTCTGGATGGGGCCACATCCAGGGCCAGTAGGTGGTGGCGACCGACAACCGGATCCGGTGCCCCGCGTCGAAACGATGCGCGATGACTTTCAGCGGCAGCTCGGCCACGGTGGTCTCGCCCGGCACGAGTGGCACGGCGCGGTCGTGGCCCTCCCGGTGCGTCAGGTTGAGCAGGTCGCGGGTGACCAGCAGGGATTCCCCGGTGGGCGCGACGTCGCAGAGGCGGGCTACGATGCTCGCCGCGGGGCGGTCGCTGGTGACGCTCAGCCGCACCCGCGGGTTGCCGAGGATCTCGACCGGCTCGTCGAGTGGCGGCGAGGTGAAGCTGAGCGAGCGGCCGTCTTCGCCGCGCTGGTCGCCCGGCCAGTCCCCGAAGCCGCCGTCGGCGGTCAGCGCCCCGGCATCGAGGCCGGCGGTCTGCTCGCCCAGGTGCGAGCGCGGCTCCCCGTCGCCGGGTCGGCCGGACAGTGCGCCGTTCCCGTCGGCCCGTAGGTAGAGCCGCTGGACGCCGGCCGCGGCGCTGGCCGGCGGCCAGCACGGCTCGGCCACCCAGCGCCCCGGCCAGCGCCGGTGATACGGCGCGGGCGGTGTGTACTCCTGCATCCAGACCCGGAGCATCGGCTCGTCGGTGATCCCGGTGTCGATCCCCTTGAGCCACTGGTCCCACCAGCGCAGTGCCTCCCCGAGGAACCCGATCTCCGGCCCGGGCACCGAGTCGTGCGGGAACGCGTGTGACCAGGGGCCGATCAGGCCTTTGCGCGGACCGGCAAGGCCAGCCAGCAGGCGCGGGATCGCATCGGTGTAGCCGTCGGACCAGCCGCCGACCGCGTAGACCGGCACCTCGATCGCCGGGTAGTCCTCGCATACCGACCCGTGCCGCCAGTAGTCGTCCCGCAGTTGGTGCGACATCCACGGCTCGAGAAACGCGGGTGTCCGGGTCAGGCGTTCCAGCCATCTCTCGCGCCAGCCGGCGCCCGCGACCGCCGGGTCGGGTGGCAGGGCGTTCCAGGTCAGCATCGAGACCGCCCACTGCAGCATGTCGACGGCGAGCAGGCAGCCGCCCCGGTAGTGGACGTCGTCGGCGTAGCGGTCGTCGCTTGCGCAGAGTGTGAGGACCGCCCGCAGGGCCGGCGGGCGCAGCGCCGCTACCTGGAGGCTGTTGAAGCCGCCCCACGAGATGCCGGTCATCCCGACGTTTCCGTCGCACCACGGCTGGGCGGCCAGCCAGGCGATCACGTCGCAGCCATCTTGCAGCTCCTGCGGGGTGTACTCGTCGAGGATGATGCCCTCGGAGTTACCGGTGCCGCGCAGGTCAACCCGGGCACAGGCGTACCCGCGCGCGGCGAAGTGGGGGTAGATCGCGGCGTCCCGGGCAGCCATCAGGTCGCCCTGCCGGTAGGGCAGGAAGTCGAGGATCGCCGGGACAGGTGCCGCCCCGGCATCCTCCGGCAGCCAGATCCGGGCGGCCAGCTTGGTTCCGTCGGGCATCGGGATCCAGGTGTGCTCGATCGTGCGCACCCGGGCCAGGGCCGGACGCGGACCGGCGGTGACTGCGTCGTTCCTGCTCAACGGTCACATCCTCCTGTTCCGCTGACATCGATAACAACTTGTGACAATTCTCGCGTCAGACCTTAACGGCGGTTCAAATATGCTCACGCCAGCCTGCCAGCCAGGGCATACGCCATGCTGCGGGTTCAGAGCAACGATGCAGGTTCACAACGGAAGGCGGCCGCGATGATTCGACCGCGCACGGTCCAGACACGAAAACTGGCGTCCGGCACCCGGGCCGACCCGGGGATAACGCCATCGCGAGGCACGCCGGTGGGCATCCCGCGCCGGGCGGCGGCGCTAGCGGTGTGCGCCGTTGCCGGGATCATCGGCCTGGCCGCGTGCAGCACGGCCAACTCCAGCGGCTCGGTCAATTCCGTGTCCGGTGCGTTCGGGTCGGTGCCGGCGGCCACCGGCACCGCGCACGCCGGCACGCTCACCTGGGCAGAGTCGCCCGGCTCCGCGCCGACGTGGATCTTCCCGGTGACGCCTGGTGCGAACTTCTCGACCGGCACGATTAACACCTTCCAGTACCTCATGTGGCGGCCGCTGTACTGGTACGGCGACGGGGTCCACCCGGTCGTGCGGCCGGACATGAGCCTGGCCGACCCGCCGGTGTTCTCCAGCGGCGACACCACGGTCACGGTCCACCTGAAGACGAACTACCGGTGGTCGGACGGCCAGCCGCTGAGCGCCAGGGACGCCCTGTTCTACCTCGACATGGTTCGCGCCGCCGTGCAGGAGAGCGGAGCGAACTGGGGGTCGTACACTCCACACGTCGGCATACCGGACCAGGTGGTCAGCGCCAGCGCGCCGAACACCACGACGCTGGTGCTCCACCTCAACAAGGCGGTCAACCCGGCCTGGTTCACCGCCAACGCGCTGTACGACATCCAGCCAATACCGGCGCACGCCTGGGCCAAGGCCTCGGCGAACGGCCCGGTCCTGGACTTCACCAACCCGGCGAACGCGAAGAAGATCTACGACTTCCTGGCCAAGCAGTCCGGCTCCACCGGCACCTATGCGAGCAACCCGCTGTGGCAGGTCGTGGACGGCCCGTACCGGCTGACGCAGTTCAACAACACCACCGGCGGGTACACCCTGGCGCCGAACCCGAAGTACGGCGGCCCGCACTCGGCCATCGTCCCGACCCTGCAGGCGATCCCGTACACCGACAGCACCGCCGAGTTCAACGCGGTGCTGTCGCACAGCGTCGACCTCGGCTACATGCCGCTGAACGACGTGCCACAGATCAACGCCGTCAAGGCGGCGGGATACCACATCTTCGGCTACCCCGGCTGGGGGTTCGCCTACGCGAACTACAACTTCGCCGACAAGACCGGCGACTTCAACAACATCATCAACCAGCTGTACGTCCGGCAGGCCCTGGCGCACCTGGAAAACCAGCCGGGCTACATCAAGGCGTTCTTCCACGGCGCCGGCGGCCTCGCGTACGGGCCGATTCCCTCGGTGCCCACCTCGCCGTATACTCCCCCGAACGCGCTGAAGAACCCCTACCCCTACAGCGTCGCCACGGCGGCCAGCCTGCTCAGGTCGCACGGCTGGACCGTGGTGCCCGGCGGCGCCAGCACCTGCGTCAAGCCGGGTACCGGCCCGGGTGAGTGCGGCGCCGGGATCCCGGCCGGGACCAAGATCTCGTTCAACGTGCTCTACTCCACCGACCAGGCCATCTTCGGTGAGCAGGTGACCGCCTGGGCGTCGGACGCCAAGAAGGTCGGCATCAATATCACCCTGCAAAGCGGCACGTTCAACCACGTCATCACCGTGGCCAACGACCCGGGCTCGCCGAAGACCGTCAACGACTGGGCGGTGGCGGTCTACGGCGGCTTCGTTGACCCCTATTACCCGACCACCCTGGGCATCTTCTCCACCGGCGGGTCCCTCAACGGCGGTTTCTACAGCAACCCCCAGGCGGACAAGCTGATCCACGCGTCGGTCACCAGCGAGAACCCCAATGCGGTCAAGGCCGAGGCGTCCTACCTCACCCAGGTGCAGCCCAGCCTGTTCCAGCCCAACTACGACTGGATCACCGTGTGGAAGGACAACGTCTCCGGTTCGCCGGCCGCGATCGAGTCCACCACCCAGTACTTCCTTAACCCGGAGCTGATGTACCTGACCAAATAGCCAGACCGTGGCCGGGCGGCATCCCGGCGCGGGTGTGGGCCTGGACGCCCCCCGTCCCCGATGGCACCGTGGGGACGGGGCTCTGGCCAGGCATGTGACGCACGGTGCGTCACCGAGCAGAGGCATGAGGTGTGACGGCTTACCTGATCCGCCGCTCGCTGACCGCGATCGTGGTGCTCTTCGGCGTCTCGATCTTCATCTTCTTCATGCTGCATGTGATCTATCCCACGCCGGCCATCGACGTGCTCGGCCCGCACGCGAACAAGCTCTCCATCGCACAGTGGAACCAGCAGCACGGCTTCGACGACCCGTGGATCAAGCAGTACCTGCGCTACCTCAACCAGTTGCTGCACGGGAACCTCGGGTACAGCTACAAGCTGAACCAGAGTGTGGCCGCGCTGTTCCAGGAGCGCTGGCTGCGCAGCGCCTACCTGTCCGGCGTCACGCTGTTTCTCTCGGTGCTGATCGCGATCCCGCTCGGCATCTACCAGGCGGTCCGGCGGAACACCGTTGGTGACGCCGTCGTGACCACGGGCGCGTTCGTGACCTACGCGATGCCCGACTTCTTCCTCTACCTGATCGCGATCCAGCTGTTCGCGATCACCATCCCGATATTCAGCTACGAGGGCCCGCAGACCACCTCGCTGATCTCGATCATCTTCGACTGGCGGGCGATGACGCTGCCGATCGTCTGCCTGACCCTGCTGGAGCTGGCCGGGTACTCCCGGTACATGCGGTCGGCGGCGATCGACACGCTGGCCCACGACTACATCAAGGCGGCCAGGGCCAAGGGACTGCCGGAACGGCTGGTCCTGTGGCGGCACCTGGTCCGCAACGCCTTCCTGCCGATGATCACCCTGATCGGCCTGTCGATCCCGGCGTTGCTGGCCGGCAACCTGGTCTGTGAGGCAGTCTTCAACTTCCCCGGCCTCGGGCTGCTGTTCTACGACGCCCTGGGCACCGCCGACTACCCCATACTCCTGGCCTACACGCTGGTGGGCGCCGTGCTCGTGGTGGTGGGGAACTTCGTCGCCGACATCGCACTGACGGTCGCCGACCCGCGGATCCGGCTCGTCTGACTGGCCCAGGAGATCTTGTGACCAACATCGCCCCCGAACTTCCGCCGCCAGGCCTGGAACACATCCCCGAGGGCGGCGCTGTTGGCCCGCTGCAAAGCGGCTGGCGGCTGGCGATACGCGAGTTCGCGCAGAACAAGCTGGCCCTCCTGGGGCTGGGCGCGCTGATCTTCTTCGTGATCTTCTGCTACCTAGGGCCGCTCTTCTACCACGGCGGGCTGACCTCCGACCTCACCGCCACCAACGTGCCGCCGTCCACCGGGCACCCGCTGGGCACCGACAACCAGGGTTTTGACGTGATCGAGGAGCTGATGGTCGGCGGCCGGGCCGCGCTGGAGATCGGCTTTCTCTCTGCACTTATCGGCATGGTCATCGGCGCGGTCTGGGGTGCGGTGGCCGGCCTGGCCGGTGGGGTGCTCGACGGGTTCCTGATGCGGATCGTGGACGTGCTGCTGTCCATCCCCTTCCTGTTCGTCATACTGATCGTCGCGGTCCGCTACGGTGCAACGGTTCTCGGGCTCAGCGTGATCATCGGGATCTTCACCTGGCAGGTCCCGGCCCGGCTGGTCCGGGGCGAGGTGCTCACGCTGCGGGTGCGGGACTTCGTCTCCGCGGCCCGCGCCGCGGGATCGGGGCGGATCCGGCTCATCACGCGCCACCTGCTGCCCAACTCGCTCGGCGTCATCATCGTGACCGCGACGTTCGCCGTGGCCGATGCGATCCTGGCCGTCGCCACCCTCGGCTTCCTCGGATTCGGCCTGCAGTACCCCAACTTCGACTGGGGCGACATGCTCAACAACGGAATCACCTACCTGCAGGACGGTTACTGGTGGCAGGTCTACCCGGTCGGGATCTGCATCATCGTGGTCGTGATGGCCTGCAACCTGCTGGGTGACGCGCTCCGGGACGCACTGGACGTGAGGCTGCGCCGCCGATGAGTCCCGTGCTGGAGATCCGCGACCTGTCGACGCACATCCAGCTGACCAGGTCGGTCGTCCATGCGGTCGGCAATGTCGATCTGTCCATCGAGCCGGGAGAGGCCCTCGGGCTGGTGGGCGAGTCGGGGTGCGGGAAATCGATGACCGGCTTGTCCATCATGGGACTGCTGCCACCGGGCGGGCAGATCGTCAGCGGCTCTATCAAGCTGGACGGCAGGGAACTGGTCGGGCTGAGCGACGCCGAGCTGCGTGCCATCCGCGGAAATGACGTCGCCATGATCTTCCAGGACCCGCTCACCTCGCTGGACCCCACGAAAACGATCGGCTACCAGGTGGCCGAGCCGGTCCGGCTGCACAAAGGGGCGAGCAAGGCGGCGGCCATGGCCCGGGCCATTGACGTGCTTGGCCTGGTCGGCCTTCCCCGGCCGGCCGAACGGCTCGGCGACTACCCGCATCAGCTCTCCGGCGGCATGCGCCAGCGCGTGATGATCGCGATGGCGCTGAGCTGTGAGCCCAAGGTGCTGATCGCCGACGAGCCCACCACCGCCCTGGACGTCACCATCCAGGCGCAGATCCTCGCCCTGCTGCATGACCTCAAGGATCGCCTCGGCATGGCGATGCTGCTGATCACGCACGACATGGGGGTGATCGCCGGGCACGCGGACCGGGTCCAGGTGATGTACGCCGGCCGGATG
>Ga0318568_10001088_pt1 | contig 11534 bp, 10 predicted proteins | sample GRESIP088b5f21_FD_203690 | JGI IMG/M metagenome (GOLD analysis project Ga0318568, IMG submission 203690) | Tropical soil microbial communities from Luquillo Experimental Forest, Puerto Rico - GRE.SIPMG.088b5f21 | ecosystem: Environmental > Terrestrial > Soil > Tropical forest > Bulk soil...
GATCACGGCGCTCCGGGCGCCGCCCAGGACCGCCCGGAGCGCCGTGATCAGCGCCGCCGACGACACCTCGGGGGCGCCCGGCGGAGCGCTGGTCATCTCGACCTGTTCCAGGTAGGCCTGCCGGACCGCGGCGGCCCGCTCGCCGCGCTGGCGCTGCGCCCCGCGGTCGGGCGGCGGCTGCGCCTGCGCCGCCGCGAGCATCGCGAACGTGGCGGCGGCCGCGTCGGCGCACATGCCCAGCGCCGGGACGTAGTACTGGCCGAGGACGCCCGGGTCGATGTCGACCTGGATCAGGGCGGCGCCCGGCGGCACCAGCGTCCACCGCCCGGTGGTGAACTCCGAGAACCGGCAGCCGATCGCCAGCACCACGTCGGCGTCGCGGACCAGGCCGTTGGTGGCGCTGACCGCGCCGTAGCCCAGCGACCCGCAGAACAGCGGCGAGTCGTTAGGAAAGACGTTCTTGCGCAGCCAGGTGGTCACCACCGGTATGCGCAGGCACTCGGCCAGCTTGACCAGGCTGGCGTCATAGCCGCGGCCCGCCAGGCCGCCGCCCAGGATAGCCACCGGCCGCTCGGCCGCGGCCAGCCGCGCGACCGCCTCCTCGACGTCGCGGTCCTGCGGCGCCGGGCGGGACGGAAGGAAGCGGGGCTGGTAGCCGGCGTCGGCCTCGGCGGTCTGCACGTCCAGCGGGATCGACACCAGCACCGGCCCGGGCCGCCCGGACCGCGCCGGGCGCACGGCGCGCTGCACCAGCTCGGGGATCCGGGCCGCGGCGTGGATCTCCGCCGACCACTTGGTGATGGGCTCGAAGAACCGGACGAGATCCATCTCCTCGAAGGCGTCGCGGTAATAGATGTCGTCGGATACCTGGCCCACGAGGGCGAGCACGGGAACGGACTCGGCGCGGGCGTTGTGGATGCCGATCGCCAGGTTCGCCGCGCCCGGCCCGCGTGAGGCCAGGCACACGCCGATCTCGCCGCTGGCCCGCGCGTACCCGTCGGCCATGAACGCCGCCACCTGCTCGTGCCGGGCCGAGATGTACCGCAGGCCCGGCTGCTGGCCCGCGGCGTCGATCAGGTGCATGACCGTGGTGCCGGGCAGGCCGAAGATGTGCCGCACTCCCTCGCGCCGCAGGGCCTCGACGGCGATCTGCGCTCCGTTCACGTGGCCTGCCCCTAGGCGAGCATGATGTTGACGGTCTTGAGCTGGGTGTAGCTGAGCAGCTCGTCCAGGCTCTCCTCGCGGCCCGTCCCGGAGCGCTTGAACCCGCCGAACGGCACCCCGGTGAAGTGCCGGGCCGAACCGTTGACCCAGACGTAGCCGGCCTCGAGCGCCGCGGCGACCCGGTGCGCCCGGCGCAGGTCGTTGGTCCACACGCTCGCGGTCAGCCCGTAGTCGACCGCGTTGGCGATGCGCACCGCCTCGTCCTCGGTCTTCCAGGTCATCGCGGACAGCACCGGGCCGAAGACCTCCTCGGTGGCCAGCCGCATGTCCGGGCGGACGCCGCCGAACAGGGTGGGCGCGACGAAATGCCCGCACGCTTCCTCCAGGCCGGCCGGGCGCCCGCCGCCGGCCAGTACCACGGCGCCCTCGTCCTGGCCGATGCCGATGTAGCGGAGCGTCTTGTCGTACTGCGGCCGCGAGGACAGCGTGCCCATCTCGGTGTCCGGGTCGAGCGGCGAGCCGACCCTGATTCCCGCCATCATCCTGGCCACCGGCCCACGACGCCGTAGGGCTCTCGCACGGTCAGGTGCAGGTGCTCGGCGGAGGCGGGCAGGGTCGCGCCCTTGAGCTCGATGGCCAGCCCGGCGAACAGGCGGAGGGTGTCCGCGGCCATGGCCACGTCGGCGCGCATCGCGGTGACCGGGTGGCCGCCGTCGATCGCGTCGAGCAGGGCCAGCTCGGCGGCGTGCCGTTCCAGCACGCCCGCCAGCTCGGTCACGACCGCGCCGCGGTCGCGGGCGGCCACCCGGCGCCACGCGGCGGCGGCCGGCACCGCCGCGTCCACCGCGGCGCCGATGTCGGCCGCGTCCGCGTCCGGCACGGCCGCGATGACCTCCTCGGTGACCGGGCTCTCGTCGTCGTAGTACCGGCCGTCGGCCGAGGGCACTGGCCTGCCCCCGATGAGCAGGGACCAGTCACGGTCGAGGATCTTGGTCAGGCTCGGTGCGTCGCTCACGTGAAGACCACCTTCTCCGGGGTCGGCTGATGGTAACGGGTGACCTGCCGGATCAGCCATCCCGCCACGTCACCGCAGCAGGCGGTCCAGGAACTCGGCGATGGCACTCTCGCCGACGGTGAGCGCGGCGGCGGGGTCGTCCGCGCGCGCGATCATCAGGGCCACCTCGTTGACGGCGGCCAGCACGATGTGAGCGAACGCGTCTACGTGACGCCGCTCGAAGTAGCCCGCCCCGGCGGCGTACCCGAGGGCGGCCCTGATCCAGCCCAGGTTGGCCTGTTCGTCGAGCTCTCGCCACCGCTCCCAGCCCAGGACCGCGGGCGCGTCGATCAGCACCGTCTGCTGGAACACCGGGTCACCGGCCAGCCTGATCCACTCGAGGCACCAGACCCGCAGCGCAGCGACCGGATCCGGGGCATCCCGCTCCGCATCCACCAGCTGCTGGCCGACGCGGGCGGAGACGCCCTCCAGCACCGCCCAGAACAACGCGTCCTTGCCCGGGAAGTGGTGGTAGAGCGAGCCACGGCTGACTCCCGAGCCGGCCAGCACCGCCTCGATCGAGGTGCCGTCGTAGCCCCGCTCGGTGAACAGCCGCGTGGCGACGTCGACCAGATGCGCCCGGGTGGCCGCGCCCCGCTCGACGTTCCTGTTCATCCGGCTCTCCGGCGCAATTGACAGACCGACCGACGGTCTGTAAGAGTTGGACCGTTAGTCGGTCTTTCTCGGCCACTGTACCCCAGCGGCCGCGCAACGAGGGAGAAAGCCATGCTCAGCGAGATGGAACGCCTCGACAAGCACCGCAGCCAGGTGCAAACCCGATCCGGCCCGGCCAGCTACGTTGACACCGGCGGTCCCGGCCGCCCGGCGCTGTTCGTCCACGGCGTCGGCTCCAGCAGTTACCTGTGGCGGCACGTGATCGACCAGCTCGACGGCCAGCGCCGCTGCGTGGCCTTCGACCTGCCGCTGCACGGGCGCACTCCGGCCGCCGCCGGCCAGGACTTCTCGCTGCCGGGGCTCGCCCGCTTCCTGGCCGACGGCTGCGAGGCGCTGGAGCTGACCGACATCGACGTGGTCGCGAACGACACCGGCGGCGCGATCACCCAGGTGTTCGCGGCCGGCCACCCCGAGCGGCTGCACACCCTGACCCTGACCAACTGCGAAGCCCACGACAACGTGCCGCCCAAGATGCTCCTGCCCGCGGTCCTGCTCGCCCGGATGGGGCTGCTCGCCCCTCTCGCCACCCGGCTGGCCCGCGACATCCCGCGGGCCCGCAAGCGCCTCTTCGGCAGCGTCTACCAGGACATCACCAGCCTGCCCGAGGACATCGCGCGTGCCTGGCTGGAACCGCTGGCCGGCACCGGTGAATCGGCCCGGCAGTTCCAGCGCCTGATGACCTCGCTGCACGCCCGCGACCTGCTGGCGGTCGAGCCCGCCCTGGCGCGGCTGCAGGTCCCGACGCTCATCGTCTGGGGCACCGGCGACCGCACCTTCCGGCTCAAGTGGGCCTACTGGCTGCGCGACACCATTCCCGGCGCCACCGAGGTCGTCGAGATCGACGGGGGCCGGCTGTTCTTCCCCGACGAACGGGCCGACGAGCTCACCGCGGCGCTGCGCCGCCACTGGGACGCTCACCCCTGAGGCCTGGGCGGTGCCGGCGGCCCGGCTAGGCGCCGCTCGCGAGGGCGATCCGGTCGATGCCGTAACCGCTGATCAGCAGGCGCTCCTTGCGGCTGCCCAGCAGCCGGGCGGTCCAGTCGGTGAACCCGCCGTCGCCGACCTCCAGCTCGGGCCCGCCGAACGCCGCCTGGACCTTGAAGCACAGCCCGGTGTAGTAGCCGCGCCCGCTCTGCCGCTGCGGCGCGTCAGCGACCTCCACGCCTGCCGCGCCGGCCAGCGCGTCGGCCACCCACGCGGTGATGCCCGACAGCGCCGGGTCCAGGCAGGTGAGCTCGAGCCGGACCCGCGACGCGCCGAGCCGGCGCAGCCCGGCGGCGGCGAACCCCAGGTGCTCGGTGACGCTGTTCCGCTCGAAGGCACGGCCGCCGGTGTCCCGCCCGGCGGTGACCACGCCCAGCAACTGGAAGTGGGCGAAGCTGACCGGTCCGCTGACTTGCTGGGCCCGGGCGACGCGCTGAGTGGCGGCCAGCCGGACCAGGCCGGCCGGCCGGGGCCCGGCCGCCAGCGCGCGGCGGCGGCGGGCGGCGGCCTCCAGGGCCAGCCCGTTGGTCGGGTCGGCGGCCACCTCGCTGCCCCGGACGGTGGCGATCACGTTGCGCGGGTCCACCGTGGCCACGGCCGAGTGCGCGCCGAGCGGCAGGACCGGGGCCAGCGTGAGCACCTCGAACCCGCCCGGCAGCGCGGCCAGCATGGCGTCCTCGGCGCGCCGCTGCGCCCCGAAGCCGACCGACGCCGGCCCCACGAACCGGTCACGGCCGTAGTTCCGCATGACCTCGGCGGGCGTGATCCGGCCGGCCCGGCGGCGCTGCACCTCGAGCAGGACGGTGGTCAGGTCCGCCCCGGGCAGCGCGGTCAGCTTGTCGACCAGGGCAGGGTCGCCCGCCTCGTTCAGCACCCGCCGCAGCGCCGGGTGGACAGCTCCCTCGGGCACCTAGACCTCGACGAGCACCGGGATGATCATCGGGCGGCGGCGGTAGTTGTCGCTCACCCAGCGCCCCACCGTCCGGCGGACCAGCTGCTGCAGCTGGTAGGGGTCGCTGATCCCGTCGGCGGCCGCCCGGTCCAGCGCCTCCTCGATCCGCGGCCGGATCTCGCCGAAGGCGGCGTCGTCGATCCCGGAGCCGCGGGCGTGGATGGCCGGGCCCGCGACTACCTTCCCGGTGGTGGAGTCGACCACGACCACCACGGACACGAAGCCCTCGTCGCCGAGGATCCGCCGGTCCTTCAGCGACGACTCGGTGACCTCGCCGACCGAGAGCCCGTCCACGTACACGTAACCGACCTGGACGTGCCCGGAGACCGAGGCCTGGCCGTCCACCAGGTCGACCACCACCCCGTCCTCGGCGAACACGATGTTCTTGTCCGGCACGCCGGTCAGCGCGGCGAGCTCGGCGTGCGCCCGCAGGTGCCGCCACTCCCCGTGTACCGGGATGAAGTTGCTCGGCCGCACCAGGTTCAGCACGTAGAGCAGTTCGCCGGCGGGCGCGTGCCCGGACACGTGCACCAGCGCGTTGCCCCGGTGCACGACCCTCGCGCCCAGCCGGGTCAGCTCGTTGATGACGCGGTTCACGGCGGTCTCGTTCCCCGGCACCAGCGACGAGGCGAGGATCACCGTGTCGCCCTCGGTGATCCGGATCGGGTGGTCCCGGGCCGCCATCCGGGCCAGCGCCGACATCGGCTCGCCCTGCGACCCGGTGGAGATGAACACGATCCGGTCGGGCGGCAGCTCTTCGGCCTCGCGCAGCTCCACGACCAGTCCCCCGGGCACCGACGGCACCCGCAGGTAGCCGAGCTCCCGGGCGACGCCCATGTTCCGGACCATGGACCGGCCGACCAGTGCTACCTTGCGCCCGTGCGTGGCCGCGGTGTCCATCACCTGCTGCACGCGGTGCACGTGGCTGGCGAAGCAGGACACGATGATCCGCTGCTTCGCTTCGTCGAAGACCTCGTTGAGCACCGGCCCGATCGCCCGCTCGGTGGTCACGATGCCGGGGATCTCGGCGTTGGTCGAGTCCGACATCAGCAGGTCCACGCCCTCGGCGCCGAGCCGCGCGAAGCCGCCCAGGTCGGTCAGCCGCCCGTCCAGCGGCAGCTGGTCCATCTTGAAGTCGCCGGTGTGCAGCACCAGGCCCGCGCGGGTCCGGATGGCGACGGCCAGCGCGTCGGGGATGGAGTGGTTTACCGCGAAAAATTCAAGATCAAAGGGCCCGAACGGACGGCGCGTGCCCTCCTCGACCTCGTAGGCCTCAGGGGTCAGCCGGTGCTCCTGCAGCTTGCTGGTCACCAGCGCTAGCGTCAGCCTGGACCCGACCAAGGGCAGGTCGGGCCGCAGCCGCAGCAGGTAAGGGACCGCGCCGATGTGGTCCTCGTGGGCGTGCGTGAGCACGAGCGCCTCGATCTGGTCCAGCCGGCCTTCGATGGGCGAGAAGTCGGGCAGGATCAGGTCGACCCCCGGCTGATCGGGCTCGGGGAACAGCACCCCGCAGTCCACCACCAGCAGCCGGCCCGCGTGCTCGAAGACCGTCATGTTCCGGCCGATCTCGCCGATCCCGCCCAGCGCGACGACCCTCAGGCCGTCGGCGGGCAGGGACGGCGGTGGCCCGAGTTCCGGGTGCGGGTGGCTCACTTGATCTTCACGCCGCCTGCCACCAGGTCCGTGCGCAGCCGCTCCGCCTCGGCCGTGGTTGCGTCGGCGAGCGGCAGGCGGACCGGGCCGCCGGGCAGCCCGAGCATGGCCATCGCCGCCTTGGTCGAGACCGTGCCCGGCATCCGGGTCATGCCGGTGTAGACCGGCAGCAACTCGCGGTGGATGGCCAGGGCCGTCGCCACGTCGCCGGCCAGGTAGGAGTCGATCATCTCGTGCAGCCGGTCCCCCACGACATGGCCGTGCACGCTGACGAAGCCGGCCGCGCCGACCGACAGCCAGGGCAGGTTCAGCATGTCGTCGCCGCAGTAGAAGACCAGGCCGGTGCTGGCCATGACCACCGATCCCGCGCCGAGATCGGCCTTGGCGTCCTTGACCGCGACGATCCGCGGGTGCGCGGCCAGCCGCTGCAGGGTCTCGGTGGCGATCGCGGTGCCGGTCCGGCCCGGGATGTCATACAGCATGACCGGCAGCCCGGTCGAGTCGGCCACCTTCGTGAAGTGCGCCACGAGGCCGTTCTGCGGCGGCTTGTTGTAGTACGGCGTGACCACGAGCAGCGCGTCCGCGCCCACCTGCTCGGCCTGCCGGGCGAGCTCGCAGGTGTGCGCGGTGTCGTTGGTGCCGACGCCGGCCACGATCGTGGCCCGGTCCCCCACGGCCTCGATCACCGTGCGCAGCAGCGTGGCCTTCTCGGTGTCGGTGGTGGTCGGCGACTCGCCGGTGGTGCCGCTGATGACCAGGCCGTCGTTGCGCATCTCGGTGACCAGGTACTCGGCCAGGCGGGCCGCCCCGTCGTAGTCGACTGCCCCGTCGCCGAGCATTGGCGTGATCATCGCGGTGAGCATCCGGCCGAACGGGGCCGCGCCGCCGCTCTCGGGCGTTGTGGTAGCTGTCATGCTCTGAACGCTACCGGGCCGCACCGCCGCGGGGTACAGCCGGCACGCAGTCAGAGACGCGGGGGCGTGAGCCCGGGATGCGATCAGCGGGTCAAGGTGTTCAATGACGACGAGGCCCCCCCATGTATGAGATGGAGGGGCCTCGCCCGGTCGTGCAGCCCAGCGTGCCGATTGCTCGGCTGGCCGGTTACCCAGCTGCTGTCCGCTGTCGGCCGACCGCCCGCGGCTACCCGCCTGGAACCCCGGTTTCCCGGCGCTCCCTGCGTTCCGGAGTCTCCTCCGGACCGGCACCCGCGTAGGTGGTGAGTGCATTTCTACTGCCTGGCCAAGTGGCTGCACAAGAGCTTCAGGACAGCAATCTCAAGATTCTTTGGCCATCCACAGGACACCCGCCGTTATCCCCCGCGTACCGCCGCTTATCCACCGGTCCATCCACACACCGGTCCACAGGGCCGGCGCCGGCCGGCAAGATCAGCGCACGGCCAGGCTGCGCGGGGCCAGCAGGTCGGCGCACGCGGCGGCCATCAGCTGATGGCCCCGGCTGCCCAGGTGCATCCGGTCGGGAGCGTACAGCTCCGGGTCGGCGACGTCGGGCATGGCCCAGGCGTCAAGGCAGAGGGCACCGGAGGACTCCGCCTGCTCGCGGATGATGTCGCTGGCCAGCCGCAGGCGCTCGCGCGCGACGCCGGCCAGGTCCGGCGACAGCGTCATGATCGCCGTGATATCCGGGAGCGTGCACGTCAGCACGGTGGCCTGGGTGGCAGCCAAGCTCTCGAGCAACCGCCCGAGATCGGCCTTGAAGCTCAGCTGGTCAAAGCCGCGCACGCGGATGTCGTCCATGCCCACCGTGACGCTGACCAGGTCGGGCCCGTAGCCGGCGACCGCAGGCAGCTGCTCGGCCAGGACCTGGCCCACGGTGGCACCGTCCACCGCCAGGTTGATCAGCCTGCACCGCACGGCGGTCCGTACGCCTATGACGTCCGCGAGCCGCTGCGCCCAGCCGACCGGGCGCCCGTCCCGTCCCTCGTCGCCTCGCCCGGCAGTGAGGCTGTCGCCCAGGGCGACGTAAGTAGACCAGCTCAAGAGCACCCCTCCCTTACGTCCCGCGTCCGTGCTCCGTCCAACGGTCCCGCAGAGACCCCCCCTAGGGCAAGCCAGTCTTGCGGACCGCCGGGACCGCCTGCTACGCGCGGGCGCGGGCCCGCGCCGTGCCCGCTGGTCAGAAGACCGGGATGATGTCCTCGGGGTTGATATCGGCCGAGACGTCCACGCCCTCGATGTCGAGTTCGGGGATGGCCGGGAACTCGATGCCCCAGCGGAGCACGATCGCCCGCACCCTCGCGATCGCCACCTTCCAGTTCTCGGCCTGCTCGTCGTAGGACAGCACGCCGAGCCCGGCGTCCCGGGCGTGGCTCATCAGCACCCGGTGGTTGGGCAGGAAGTACGGCGGAAGCTCCCAGAAGCCCTCGGGGGGCTCCCAGAGGATCATCGACAGGAAGATGAATCCCGCCCGGAGCTGGCGGGTGATCGTGGCCTTGACGTCATCGGTCAGGCCCGGCCACTCGTTCTCCAGGATCGTCATGCAGATCTGCAGGTGGCGCGACTCGTCCCGGCCGATCTTGTGGAACATCTCGGAGAAGACCGGGTGCGTGGTGCCCGACGCCATGCCCCGGAACAGGGTCGAGGCCGCCATCTCCCCCATCATGAAGCTGGTGAACAGCACGGCCAGCGAGTACTTGCCGACCGCCTTGTTGTAGCCGCTCCAGTACCGGCCGCCGTTGTGATACAGCCAGCCGATGTTGTTGTGCGCGGCGCGCTCCAGATCGGTCGACGGGGTCCAGCCGAGCGGGCCGCCGGGCCACAGCGCCGCGATCGAGCGCTGGCAGCACTCCTCGTGGTTCATCTCGTCGCGCGTGATCGAGAAGAAGCACTTGCGGACCGGGTCCTCCTCGTGCTGCTCGAAGGCGTGGATGGTGGCGCGGGCGAAGACCGCCGGGCCCGAGGCGTCGAAATTGGCCAGCACCGAGAACCAGTACATGATCCCGAGGCGCTGCTCGACCGTGAAGTCCTCGGCGCGCAGCCCGTCCCACGGCAGGTCAGCGGGATTCCAGGCCATCAGCTTGGACTTCTGGTAGATCGACGCCAGCTTCTCCGTCTCGACCCGCCACTCCATCGGGTAGATGTTCGGCTGCGGGATCTCCGGCGCCGGCCAGAATCCGCCCTCCGGGATGATCAGCTCGAGCTCGCGCTCCCGATCCGCCATGTCACCACCTCATCCATCCGCCGCCGCCCGCGACCCGGGCGCCCTTGCCCGGGTGCGGACAGCGGCCTTGTGACAGCGTAAGCCCGATCCAGACCACGGACGTAACGGCCCGGAGCTCGCCACGCCCGGTGAGAGCGCGCATGCGCCGGGTACACGCGGCCATCGGCAACGGGCCGGGGCTGCGGTACTGTACCCCTGTCCTGGGTGACCACTAAATGATCCGCGGGGGTGGCCCAGGATGGCGCAGATCTCAGCGAAGCCGGTACGAATCCGGCGCTGTCCCGCAACGGTGATGCCCTCCGGCCTGCGGCACGCAGCGTGCCGCCCCGGGGAGACGAGCCCGGACGCCTGACCTGTGCCGGCGACCTGTCCTCGGAGGAAGGGCGGTTCGTTCCGATGCCCTCCCGGCGTCGTAGCGGGCGCACTTCGTCCTCCACGACCGACGGAGGATGATCATGCGATCTCTCTCTCATCGCCTCGCGGCCGCCGCGGCCGCCGCGGCCCTGGCCCTGTCCGCCGTAGCCTGCGGCAGTTCCGGTTCGTCTACCGGGTCCGCCCCGGGCGCCGCCGGGCGCGCGGCCTTCCCGGCGGTCATCAAGACCGCCAACGGCGTGGTGCACATAAGGTCCCGGCCCACGACGATCATCTCCTTGTCGCCCACGGCTACCGAGATGCTGTACGCGATCGGCGCCGGGAGCCAGGTCAAGGCGGTCGACAGCGACTCGGACTACCCCCCGCAGGCGCCGATGACCAAGCTGTCCGGGCTCGACCCCAACCTGGAGGCGATCGTCGCGTACAAGCCCGATCTGGTGGTCGTCTCGAACTTCACTGACAACTTCGACAGCCTGGCGAAGCACCTGGCCAGCTTCTCGATCCCGGTGCTGTACCTGCCCGCGCCGGCCGGCCTGAGCGGCGTTTATTCCCAGTTCGACCAGCTCGGCGAGGCCACTGGCCATCTCGCCCAGGCTGAGCATGAGGACGCGGCGCTGCGCAGCCAGATCAGCAAGATCGTCGCCTCGGTGCCGCGCCGCGCCCAGCCGCTCAGCTACTACTACGAGCTCGACCAGACGTACTACTCGGTCACGTCCTCGACGTTCATCGGTACCCTGCTCGCCCTGCTCGGCATGAAGAGCATCGCGGACACCGCGTCCGGCGCCGCGTCGTCCGGCGGCTACCCGCAGCTGTCCTCCGAGTACATCGTCAAGGCCAACCCGGACTACGTCATCCTGGCCGACACCGTGTGCTGCCATCAGAACGCGGCGACCGCGGCCGCCCGTCCCGGCTGGTCCGGCCTGACCGGAGTCAAGGCAGGGCACGTCATCCTGCTGAACGACGACATCGCCTCCCGCTGGGGCCCGCGGATCGTCGACCTGCTGCATACGGTGGCCACCGACATCACCAAGGGGTCGGGGTGACGGAAGCCAGCCCGAATCCGGGTTCGCCCGACGCAGTCGGGCGCGACCTCGCGGCCGACCCGTCGGGAACCGTCACGCCCGGCCGGCCGCCGGCCGACGCGGCCGGCCCGCCCCCCGCCGCCCTCGGGCGGGTGCGGCCGGGTCGTCCGCTGGCCATCGCGCTGGCGGCACTGGTCGTCGCGCTCGCGGTCGGGGTGTCGGTCGGGCCCGCCGACCTGTCCCCGGCCACGGTCGCCGAGGCCCTGCTCGTGCGGCTGCCGTGGCACCCGGCCCTGTCGGTGCCCGCCATCGACACCGCGATCGTCTGGCAGATCAGGCTGCCGCGGGTGATTCTCGGCGCGCTGGTCGGCGCCATGCTGGCCGGCGGCGGAGCCGCTTATCAGGGCGTCTTCCGTAATCCGCTGGCCGACCCGTACCTGCTCGGCGTCGCGGCCGGGGCCGGCCTGGGCGCGACGCCGAG
>Ga0318568_10001092_pt1 | contig 11526 bp, 8 predicted proteins | sample GRESIP088b5f21_FD_203690 | JGI IMG/M metagenome (GOLD analysis project Ga0318568, IMG submission 203690) | Tropical soil microbial communities from Luquillo Experimental Forest, Puerto Rico - GRE.SIPMG.088b5f21 | ecosystem: Environmental > Terrestrial > Soil > Tropical forest > Bulk soil...
GGTTCCGTCCGGCAATTCGGTGAACCATTGGCGATGTTCGCGTGCCCACGGGTGGTCCGGTGCGCATTGCAGCGCAAGATCCAGGGCCACCTCCATGCCCAGATCACTTGCCGCGGCTACGAAGTCGTCGAAGTCGTCGATCGTGCCCAGCTCCGGGTGAACGGCGTCGTGGCCACCCTCGTCGCTGCCAATGGCCCACGGCGATCCCACATCCCCCGGAGCGGCGGTGGGGGAGTTGTTGCGGCCCTTGCGATGTACCTTCCCGATCGGGTGGATCGGCGGCACGTAGACGACGTCGAACCCCATGTCGGCTATTCGTGGAAGCTGCGCGGCCGCCGTCGCGAGGGTGCCGTGCACCGGCTTGCCGTCGGCGTCACACCCGCCGGTCGAGCGGGGAAACATTTCGTACCACGCGCCGAAGCGGGCCAGCGACCGGTCCACCCACACCCCGAACTGCTCGCCCCGGGTGACCAGATCGCGCAATGGATAGGTCGCGAGAATTTCTTCGGTGTCGGGACCCAGAGCCAGCGCGGTGCGAGTGACCGGATCTCCGGGGGTCCGCAACGCCGACGCGGCCGCCAGCAGCGGGTCGCGCCGCGCCCGCGGCACACCGGTGGCAGCACGTTCAAACAGTTTGGCGCCGACCAGTAGATCGTTGGACAGTTCCGTCTCACCCTGGCCGGCGTCGAGCTTGGCGACCAGCCCATGTCGCCAGGAGTGGATGGGGTCACCCCAGCCGTCGACCCGGAAGGTCCATAGCCCGACGCGGTCCGGGGTGAACTGGCCGTGGAAGACGTAGGGCTCCTGGCCCTCCGTCATGGGAAGCAGAAGGGGCTTGACCCGTTGCTGCTCGGCGGCCTTGGCGGCAACTGTCGATGCCGGCCGTTCCGGAGCCTCGACCGCTTTGATCTGGCGGATTTCCGTCACCTGCGGATAGCGCGGCCCCAGGTAGCGCACGACCAGAGTTGCAGCGACGGCCTCGTGGCCTTCTCGCCATACCGCTGCGCTGACCGGGACGATCTCACCCACCACGGCCTTGGCGGGGTACGCGCCGCAGGAGACGACGGGCTGGACGTTATCGATCTCGACGCGACCGGGCACAACCACTCCGTTCCGACTGTGTGCGGCCAAACCGCGGTGTGCTCTGTCGCGGAATGCCTCTCGTCTGGCGAAACTTTCTGTCGTCGGGGGGCTTCGTCTCATGGGGTCTACCGGGGAAGCGTCGTTGCGGCCCCAATAAGTACCCGATACCCACCCTAGTGTCCGGTCACACCCCTGGAGGCAAACGGTCAGTTCGTCGCCCTGCGAGCGCCGAAATCCTCAGTAAGGTAGTCATGTGTGAAAGCTCTTCGTCGCTTTACCGTGCGCGCTCATTTGCCCGAGCGTCTGGCCGCGCTGGACCAGCTGTCGACGAATCTGCGGTGGTCATGGGACAGGCCGACACAGGACTTGTTTGCGACCATCGACCCGACGCTGTGGACGCGGTGCGGGTGCGATCCGTTCGCGTTGCTCGGCGCGGTAAACCCGGCGCGGCTCGATGAGTTAGCGCTCGACGAAGGATTTCTGGGCCGGCTCGACGAGTTGGCGGCCGACCTGAACGATTACCTGAGCCGTCCGCTCTGGTATCAGCAGCGGCAGCACGAAGGCGACGACACCCAGGCACTGCCGACGGCCATCGCGTACTTCTCGATGGAGTTCGGCGTCGCCGAGGTGCTGCCCAATTACTCGGGCGGCTTGGGGATTCTCGCCGGTGACCACCTGAAGTCCGCGTCCGATCTGGGGGTTCCACTGGTCGCGGTGGGGCTCTACTACCGCTCCGGGTACTTCCGGCAGTCGCTGACCGCAGAGGGCTGGCAGAACGAAACCTACCCGTCGCTGGACCCCCAAGGGCTGCCGTTGCGGCTGCTTGCCGATGCCAACGGCGATCCCGCGCTGGTCGAGCTCACGCTTCCCGACTCCGCCCAGCTGCGCGCCCGGATCTGGGTCGCGCAGGTGGGTCGTGTGCCGCTGCTCCTGCTGGACTCCGATGTCCCGGAAAACGAGCACGAGCTGCGCGGCGTCACGGACCGCCTGTACGGCGGCGATCAGGAGCATCGGATGCGGCAGGAGATCCTGGCCGGCATTGGCGGGGTCCGTGCGATCCGCGCGTTCACCGCCGGCGAAGGGCTGCCCGCGCCCGAGGTATTCCACATGAACGAGGGGCACGCCGGGTTCCTCGGATTGGAACGCATTCGCGAGCTGATCACCGATGCGGGATTGGACTTCGACACCGCGCTGACGGTCGTGCGGTCCAGCACCGTGTTCACCACCCACACTCCGGTCGCCGCCGGCATTGACCGGTTCCCGGTCGACATGATTCGGCTCTACTTCGATGACCATCAAGACGGCGATTCCGACAGGGCTGGCAAGGATGGCAAGGATGGCAAGGATGGCAAGGATGTGCCCGCCTTGCTGCCGGGCGTACCGACCGCCCGGATCGTCGCGCTGGGTGCCGAGGATGATCCGGAAAAGTTCAACATGGCACACATGGGTCTGCGGCTGGCCCAACGCGCCAACGGTGTCTCGTTGCTGCACGGCCGGGTGAGTCGGGCCATGTTCAACGAGCTCTGGGCCGGATTCGACCCCGGCGAGGTGCCGATCGGGTCGATCACCAACGGCGTTCACGCGCGAACCTGGGCGGCCCCGCAGTGGTTGCAGCTGGGCCGCGAGCTGGCCGGATCGGGCTCGTTCAGCGACCCGGGCGTGTGGCTGCGACTGCAGGAGGTCGACCGGGGTCACCTGTGGTGGATCCGCTCGCAACTCCGGTCATTGCTGGTCGAGGATGTTCGGCTGCGGTTGCGCCGTTCGTGGTTGGAACGCGGTGCTTCGGACGCCGAACTGAGTTGGATATCAACGGCCTTCGACCCGAACGTACTAACCATCGGGTTTGCCCGACGAGTGCCGACGTACAAGCGGCTGACACTGATGCTGCGTGATCCGGACCGGCTTGAACAGCTGCTGCTCGATGAAGAAAGGCCCATCCAGTTGATCGTTGCCGGAAAATCGCACCCGGCCGACGACGGCGGCAAAGCGCTGATCCAGCAGGTGGTGCGTTTTGCCGACCGGCCGGAGGTGCGCCACCGCATCGCCTTCTTGCCCGACTACGACATGTCAATGGCCCGGCTGCTGTATTGGGGCTGCGACGTCTGGCTGAACAACCCGCTGCGGCCCCTGGAGGCCTGCGGCACCTCGGGGATGAAGAGCGCGCTCAACGGTGGGCTGAACCTGTCCATCCGCGACGGCTGGTGGGACGAATGGTACGACGGCGAAAACGGTTGGGAGATACCGTCTGCCGACGGCGTGGCCGACGAAGCCCGTCGCGACGACCTCGAGTCCAGCGCGCTCTACAACCTGCTGGAAACGGCGGTGGCACCCAAGTTTTACGAGCGCGACGAAGACGGGGTCCCGCCCCGGTGGATCGAAATGGTGCGCCACACCTTGCAGACCCTCGGCCCGAAGGTCCTGGCTTCCCGCATGGTGCGTGACTACGTCGAGCAGTACTACGCGCCGGCCGCGCAATCGCTGCGCAGGACCATCACGCCCCCGGAGGACGACGAGGAGGCCGGCGAGTTCGGCGCTGCCCGTGAGCTCGCCGCCTACCGTCGGCGCGTCGAGGAAGCGTGGCCGAAGATCGAGATCACCGACGTCGACAGCACCGGCCTCCCGGATACTCCGGTGCTCGGCTCGAAGCTGACGTTGACCGCGACCGTCCAGCTGGCAGGTCTCGGCCCCGAGGAGGTAACGGTGCAAGCCGTGGTCGGCAGGGTCGACGCCGGCGATGAGCTGTTGGACCCGGTCACCGTCGAGATGTCGTATACCGGTACCGCCGAAGGCGGCAACCAGGTGTTCTCGACGACACTGTCGCTACCGCTGGCGGGGGCGGTCGGTTACACGGTGCGCGTGCTGCCCGACAATCCCATGCTCGCCGCCGGCAACGAGCTCGGTCTCGTCACTCTGGCTTGATCTCTGGGGCGGTGCGCAGACGTTCCAACGCCCCGCGGACCTGCGCCGCGTTGGTGGTCTGCCAAAACGGCGGCAGCGAGGCCTGCAGGTAACGGCCATAGCCGGCGGTGACCATTCTGGAGTCGAGCACCGCGACGACCCCGCGGTCGGTGACGCGGCGCAACAGCCGGCCCGACCCCTGGGCCAACAGCAGTGCTGCATGGCTGGCGGCGACCGCCATGAAGCCGTTTCCGCCGCGTGCGGCCACAGCGCGCTGCCGCGCGCCCAGCAATGGGTCGTCGGGCCGGGGGAACGGGATGCGGTCGATCAGCACCAGTGACAGTGACGGCCCCGGGACGTCGACGCCCTGCCACAGCGACAACGTGCCGAACAGCGAGGTTTCCGGGTCGGCGCTGAATTGCTCGACCAGCGCGGAGGTGCTGTCGTCGCCCTGACACAACACCGGTGTTGACAGCCGTTCTCGCATGGCGTCGGCGGCAGCCCGCGCGGCCCGCATCGATGAAAACAGTCCCAGGGTGCGCCCTCCGGCAGCGGTGATGAGCTCGGCGATTTCGGACAGCTGCTCGGCCGAGCCGGTGCCGTCGCGGCCCGGCGGAGGCAGATGGGCGGCCACGTAGAGGATGCCCGCCTTGGCGTGCTTAAACGGCGACCCGACGTCGACACCGCGCCACGGCGGATCGTCACCCGCCTCCGATCCGGTCAGGCCCCACGCCGCGGCCATCGCGTCGAAGGACCCGCCGATCGCCAGCGTCGCCGACGTCAACACCGTGGTCGAACGCGCGAACACCTGATGGCGCAGCAAGCCGGCGACCGATAGCGGCGCGACCCGCAACACGGGGCGCGGCGAACCCCGGTTGTCCTCGTGTTCGAGCCAGACCACGTCGGTGCGATCGGGGATCGCGGGGGTGAACGACGTCAGGATCCGCGACGCCGTCTCGGATATCTCGCTCAGTGCCGCAACCGCTTCGGCGCGTGCCGACGCGGCTTTGGCGTCGCTCGTGGTGTCGATCGCCGACCGTGCCGCGGTGGCCACGTCGCGCAGCGCCGTCAGGTATGTCGCCAACTCGTCGTCGAGGTGATCGATGCGGCCCGGCGTGCCGTCGTGGATCGCCGCGGCGAAGTTGGCTGTCGTCGCCTCCAGCCGTTGGGTCAGTTCCGGATCCACCAATCGGGTGATCCGCCGCGACACAACCCCGAGGGCGGCCGACGTCAGCTCCGCGGTGGCCACCGACGTCACCCGGTCAACCAACTCGTGCGCCTCGTCGACCACCAGCAGCGCGTGTTCTGGCAGCACCGCCGATTCGGACACGGCGTCGATGGCCAGCAGCGCGTGATTGGTGACGACGATATCGGCCTGGCCGGCCCGGCTGCGCGCCCGTTCGGAAAAGCACTCGGAGCCGAACGGGCAGCGCGCCACACCGAGGCATTCCCGCGCGGAAACGCTGACCTGCGACCAGGATCGGTCTGCCACACCAGGCTTCAGGTCGTCGCGGTCACCGGAATCGGTCGTCGACGCCCAGGTGGTGAGCCGTTGCACGTCGCGGCCCAAGGCGGTAACCGCCATGGCGTCGAAGAGTTCTTCCTGCGGCGCTTCGCCGTCTTCGTCATCGGCATCGGCGGCACCGCCGTTGTGGATCTTGTTCAGACACAGATAGTTTCGTCGCCCCTTCAGCAGCGCGAACTGCGGGGAGCGGGGCAGCGCCTCGGCGAGCGAATCGGCCAGCCGCGGCAGATCGCGATCGACGAGTTGGCGCTGCAGTGCGATCGTGGCGGTCGACACGACGACAGGCGAGTCGTCGTCGAGCGCGCGGACAACCGCCGGAACCAGGTACGCGAGCGACTTGCCGGTGCCGGTGCCGGCCTGCACGATGAGGTGCTCACCGGTTTCGAAGGCCTGCGCGACCGCGTCGGCCATCTCCTGCTGGCCGCCGCGCTCGTGGCCGCCAATCGCGGCCACGGCGAGCGCCAGGAGCTCACGCACGGACACATCGGGCATTGCTCAGGTCCGGATGTGCTGGGTCGGGATCGCGGGCTCCCCGTGCGACAGGTTCAGACCCTCCCACGGCAGGCTGCGCAGCCCGGACGCGACCAGCTTCCGCGCTGCCGCCAGGTCGCAGTCACCGGCCACGGCTCGGCCGTCGCGCACCAGCGGGACGGTCAACACCCGCGACGGTTCCGTGGTTGCGGGGGGACGGCCCGCCGGATACACCACCTCCTCGGTGATGGTGCCGGTCGCTCGGGACAGCCGCAGCGCCTCTTTATGGCCGCCGTTCGATTCTTTGTGGCTGCTGCGCTTCTGTACCGGTATGCCGTCCACTTCGACCAGTTTGTAGACCATGTTCGCGGTCGGGGCACCCGAGCCGGTCACCAGCGAGGTGCCAAGGCCGTAAACATCCACCGGCTCGGCGCGCAGCGCCGCAATGAAGAACTCATCGAGATCGCCGGACACCACGATGCGGGTCTGGGTGGCCCCAAGCCGGTCCAGCTGCTCGCGCACCTGGCGGGCCAGCACTGCAAGCTCGCCGGAGTCGATGCGGACCCCGCCAAGCGCTGTCCCCGCGGCGGCCACCGCATTGGCTACGCCGGTCCTCACGTCATAGGTGTCCACCAGCAGCGTGGTGCCGACACCCAGCGCGTCGACCTGGGAACGAAAGGCCGCCAGCTCGGTCATTTCGCTTGGACTGTCTCGCTGGGTGTGCAACATGGTGAACGCGTGTGCGGCGGTGCCTTCCGCTGGTATTCCGTATCGCCGCTGGGCCTCCAGGTTGGAGGACGCGGCGAAGCCGGCGATATAGGCGGCGCGAGCCGCTGCGACCGCCGCACGTTCGTGGGTTCGGCGCGAGCCCATCTCGATCAGTGGGCGTTCCCCGGCGGCGCTGACCATTCGTGCGGCCGCCGACGCGACAGCGGTGTCGTGATTGAAGATGGACAACGCCAGGGTTTCCAGCAGCACGCATTCGGCGAAGCTGCCACTGACGGACAGTATGGGCGACCCGGGAAAGTACAGCTCGCCCTCCGCGTAGCCGTCGATATCGCCGGCAAACCGAAAATCGCGCAAGTAACCCAACGTGTCCGGGTCGAGGAATTGCTCCAATGATTGGCAGGCGTCTTCGTCGAACCTGAACTGCGGCAACGCTTCCAATAGCCGTCCGGTTCCGCCGACCACTCCGTAACGGCGGCCGTCGGGGAGTCGGCGCGCGAACAGTTCGAACGTGGTCCGGCGATCCGCGGTGCCGTCGCGCAGCGCCGCCGCCAACATAGTCAACTCGTATTTGTCGGTCAGCAGCCCAGCCGAGGCCGGTTCGTTCATCCCGCAACGGTAACGGCTGACGGCAGCAAGGTAACGGCTGATGGCGGCCGCCCCGTGTCTGGCTATCCTGTAGGTCATGTCCGTTGCGTCGGCACCCACCCGGCCGGGTACTACTTGGCAACGCGAATCCGCGCCGGTAGAGGTCGCGGCGAGTCCATGGGTGACCATCGTGTGGGACGACCCCGTCAACCTGATGACCTACGTGACGTATGTCTTCCAGAAGTTGTTCGGTTACAGCGAGCCGCACGCCACCAAGCTGATGCTGCAGGTGCACAACGAGGGTAAGGCGGTGGTGTCGGCGGGCAGCCGGGAATCCATGGAAGTCGACGTGTCCAAGCTGCACGCCGCAGGTTTGTGGGCGACCATGCAGCAGGACCGGTGAGATTCGGGGCGCCCGGGACTCCTTGTGCGCAAGTGGAAGCGCGTCGACACCGCTAACGGGCCGCATTTTCGGTCTGCCTTGGCCTCCCATGAGGCTGCTCTGCTCAAGAACCTGGTCAGCGCGATGATCGGTTTGCTCGACGAGCGCGAATCTTCTGCGCCGCCAGACGAACTGGAGGAGATCACCGGCATAAAGACCGGGAACGCAGAACCCCCGCGGGATGCAACGCTGCGCCGACTGTTGCCGGATTTCCACAAGCCGGATGGCGAGGATCCGTCGGCCAACGACACCCCCGACAGCCTCAACGCCGCGCTGCGCAGCCTGCACGAGCCCGAGATCATCAACGCCAAACGCGTTGCGGCACAACATTTATTGGATACGATTCCGGAAGACGGCGGCCGCTTCGAGCTGACCGAACAAGAAGCGAACGCCTGGATCGCGGCCGTCAACGACGTCCGGTTGACACTGGGAGTGATGCTCGAAATCGGTCCGGAGGGGCCGGAGCGCCTGCCGGCAGACGACCCGCTGGCCGTGCACTTTGACGTTTACCAGTGGCTGACTGTGTTACAGGAATACCTGGTCCTCGCGTTGATGGGTCGGTGACCGATCTTGATGGCGGGCGGATGAACTCCATCACCGACGTCGGGGGTATCCGCGTCGGCCACCATCACCGACTGGACCCCGACGCGTCGTTAGGCGCCGGTTGGGCCTGCGGCGTGACGGTGGTGCTGAGCCCGCCCGGCACCGTCTGCGGCGTCGATTGCCGCGGTGGCGCGCCTGGCACCCGGGAGACCGATCTGCTGGACCCGGCCAACACCGTGCGGTTCGTCGACGCGGTGCTGCTCGCCGGCGGCAGCGCCTATGGTCTGGCGGCCGCGGACGGCGTCATGCGCTGGCTGGAGGAGCACGAGCGTGGCGTGGGCATGGATGGCGGCGTGGTGCCCATCGTGCCGGGCGCGGTGATCTTCGACTTGCCGGTCGGTGGCTGGAGCTGCCGGCCGACTGCTGAATTCGGCCGTGCGGCCTGCGAAGCCGGCGTCCACTGCGGAGGCGGAGTCATGGCCGTTGGGACCGTCGGCGCGGGAGTGGGGGCCCGGGCCGGGGTGCTCAAGGGCGGCGTCGGCACGGCGTCGACAGCGCTGCCGTCGGGCGTCACCGTCGGCGCGATCGTCGTGGTGAACTCCGTGGGTGACGTCGTTGACCGGGCCACCGGTCTGCCCTGGGCGGCGGACTTGACCAAAGAGTTCGCGCTGACGCCGCCGCCGGCCGAGCAGATCGACGCGTTCGCGCAACTACGGTCCCCGCTGAGCCCCCTGAATACGACGATCGCGGTGGTGGCGACCGACGCCGCGCTGAGCCCGGCCGCGTGCCGCCGTATCGCGATCGCCGCCCACGACGGCCTGGCCCGCACCATCCGGCCCGCACACACCCCGCTGGACGGCGACACAGTCTTCGCGCTGGCCACCGGGGCGGTCGAGGTGGCCCCGGGCGCCGGTTCCAACACGGTGCCCGCCGCGTTCTCGCCCGAGACGGGGCTGGTCACCGAGGTGGGTGTAGCCGCGGCCGATTGCCTGGCCCGTGCGGTGCTGGTTGGGGTGCTCGCGGCTGAATCGGTCGCCGGAATCCCGACCTACCGCGACATGTTGCCCGGAGCATTCGGCTCCTAGATAGCGCCGCGCTGCGCGCCGCCCCGGGAGCCGGCTGGACGTATCTGTCGACCGGCGCCTATGCCGGTAGCCTGGAGGATGCGGAAAACGCTTTAGAAGGGCAGCTATGGGCATGACCAGGCCGATGAGATATCAGGGCCAGCAGCCGACAAAACAAACGAAAAAGCGGCCGACGTGGATGGTGGGCGGGGCCACGATCCTCACCTTCGTGGCGCTGCTTTACCTCGTCGAGCTCATTGATCAGCTGATGGGCGGCAAGCTGGACGCCAACGGGATCAGGCCGGACACAACCGACGGCCTGTGGGGGATCATCTTTGCGCCGGTTCTGCATGCCAACTGGCAGCACCTGATGGCCAACACGATCCCGCTGCTGGTGCTGGGGTTTCTGATGACTTTGTCCGGATTGTCCCGGTTCGTCTGGGCCACCGCGATCGTGTGGATCCTGGGCGGCTTCGGCACCTGGCTCATCGGCAACGTGGGCAGCAGCTGCGGCCCTACCGACCACATCGGGGCCTCCGGCCTGATCTTCGGCTGGCTGGCCTTTCTACTGGTGTTCGGGATATTCGTGCGCAAGTTTTGGGACATCGTGATCGGGCTGGTCGTGTTGGTCGTTTACGGCGGAGTCCTGCTCGAAGCCATGCCGGTGCTCCACCAATGCGGTGGCGTGTCCTGGCAGGGCCATCTGTGTGGCGCGATTGCCGGCGTCGTGGCGGCGTACATGTTGTCCGCGCCGGAACGCAAGGCCCGCGCGGCGGGGAAAGCCGGCCCACGGCGCGCCAAGACATGAGCTCGCCACTAGCGCCCGTCGGGGTCTTCGACTCCGGCGTCGGGGGCCTGACCGTCGCGCGGGCAATCATCGACCAACTGCCGGACGAGGACATCATCTACGTCGGCGACACCGCCAACGGTCCCTACGGTCCGCTCACCATTTCCGAGGTCCGCGCGCACGCGCTGGCGCTCGGTGACGACCTGGTCGACCGCGGCGTCAAGGCGCTGGTGATCGCATGCAACACGGCGTCCGCGGCGTGCCTGCGGGATGCCCGCGAGCGCTACGACGTGCCCGTTGTCGAGGTGATCTTGCCGGCCGTGCGCCGCGCGGTCGCCACCACGCGCAATGGCCGCATCGGTGTCATCGGCACGCGGGCGACCATCAGCTCGCATGCCTATCAGGACGCGTTCGCCGCCGCCCGGGACACGGAAATCACCGCGGTGGCCTGCCCGCGGTTCGTCGACTTCGTCGAGCGGGGCGTGACGAGCGGGCGTCAGGTGCTCGGACTGGCGGAGGGCTATCTGGAGCCGCTGCAGCGCGCGCAGGTCGACACGCTCGTGCTGGGGTGCACGCACTATCCACTGCTGTCCGGGCTGATTCAGCTGGCGATGGGCGACAACGTGGCGCTGGTTTCAAGCGCTGAGGAAACCGCCAAGGAAGTGCTTCGGGTGCTCACCGAGCAGGATCTGCTGCGGCCGCATGACGCGCCGCCCGCCACCAGGGTGTTCGAAGCCACCGGCGATCCGGAAGCGTTCACCAAACTGGCGGCGCGGTTCCTAGGCCCCGCGGTGACTGGCGTTCAGCCAGTCCAACGTTCCCGCGTCCACTAGCCCGAGAGATTCTGATCACATCAAAAGCGGCGATGTTTTCTCCATCGTGGTACTGGGCATGGCAAAGTGGTGTCCGTGCGAGTAACCGTGCTCGGCTGCTCTGGCAGCGTAGTGGGTCCGGATTCGCCTGCATCGGGTTATCTGCTTCGGGCGCCGGACACCCCGCCGCTGGTCCTCGACTTCGGCGGGGGTGTGCTCGGCGCGCTGCAGCGGTACGCCGATCCCGCCTCCGTGCAGGTGCTGTTGTCTCACCTGCACGCCGACCACTGCCTGGATATGCCGGGCCTGTTCGTGTGGCGTCGCTACCACCCGTCGCGCCCGGTGGGTAAGTCGTTGCTGTACGGACCGAGCGACACCTGGTCCCGGTTGGGGGCCGCGTCGTCCCCCTACGGCGGAGAGATCGACGATTGCTCCGACATCTTCGACGTTCACCACTGGGCGGATGGTGAGCCCGCGACCTTCGGGGCGCTCACGGTCTTGCCGCGAGTGGTGGCGCACCCAACCGAGTCCTACGGCCTGCGGATCACCGACCCCAACGGCGCCTCGTTCGTCTACAGCGGCGACAC
>Ga0318568_10001095_pt1 | contig 11520 bp, 10 predicted proteins | sample GRESIP088b5f21_FD_203690 | JGI IMG/M metagenome (GOLD analysis project Ga0318568, IMG submission 203690) | Tropical soil microbial communities from Luquillo Experimental Forest, Puerto Rico - GRE.SIPMG.088b5f21 | ecosystem: Environmental > Terrestrial > Soil > Tropical forest > Bulk soil...
ATATAGAACCCGCTGTTGTCCATGCCCACCATGTCGAAGTCGCCGACACACGGGCAGTCCGCACCCGTCGGGTCAAGGGCCGACGTGTCCGTGCTGAAGGAGAAGACCGCGTAGTTGCCGAGTGCGTCGCTGGTCTGGCTGACCGCGAAGTACTGCACATCGGGGGTCTTGGGATCGTTGTTCAGCCAGCCGTTGAAGGTGAAGCCGGCGATGAACCAGTGCTGGGTCTGCGGGTCCCAGAGCACCCGCGGGTCAGACGGGCAGCCGCCCGGGAAGGGATTCCCGGTGCAGGCCCCGCTGTTGAAGAAGACGTTGAGTGGGAACGGACCGGTCAGTGCCGCGCCGCTCGGTGAGAAGGCCTGGACCGTCAGGTTCAGCGCCTGCACGATCGCGGTGCCCGCCGAGCTGGTGCCGACCCCCATGCCGAAGTCGGGCGGCGTGACCTGGAAGCCGACGGTCCTCAGGTTCGCGCCCGCCCCCTGACCGTCGAAGCCCACGGCACCGGTGACGTTGCCGCCCAAGGACGTGTTAACGGCCGCCGAGGGCGCGGCGTGGGCCAGTGCGCTGGCACTGGGGTGCTGGCTGCCGACGTTCCGCAGCGGCGGCCTGCCCAGCAAGGTGACATGGTGCCCGCCGGTCGTCGCGGCGGCCTTGGCAGCCGCCTTGCTCACCGCGGCCAGGTTGACCGTCCCGACCCGGTGCAGGGCCACGGTCCCCGAGGCATGGATGATCTTCGGCGGGCCGGCCGTGGCCCGCGTTGCGGTTGCCGCCGAGGCGGCGGGAACGGCGGCTACAGCCAGCGCCGCGCTTCCCGCCACGCTGGCCAGACCGATGACCCAGCGCTTGTGCGTGGATCCGAGAACGTGCAGTTTCCTCACGTGATCCCCTCTCACGGGATAGAGCGGGTTGCCAGCTCGCTGCCGCAGCGTGGGTATACACGCTGCGGCTGGCACCGTAGCAGGATGTGTCCAGCAAAACCACGGTCATCACCGCGCATTGTCCGGTCACGCGCCGCGGGGGCCGGGCATGTCTGCCAGCAGCCGCCAGGCCCGGTTCAGCCTTGGCCAGGTTTATGACCAGCACGGGGATGCCGGCACTCCGGAATCGGGGGCCGGCGGTGCGGTGTCAGCCCCAGCGGCCGGTGCCAATTCGCCGTGACTTTGTTACCGGACCGAAACCATAATCGGGGCTTTTGGCCCGCGGGCAGCCCGCCCGGCGCCATGGCCTGGTTACCTGAAAGGTGGCTCGGTAGGGACGGTGCCGTGTTCGGTGGGCGCAGCTGGCGCTGGCTCCGTGGCCGTTGCCCCGGCGCTGGTTCCGGCCGGCTGCCGCCCAGTGGCCCCCGTGCCTGCCCCGGTCACCGGGGCGGCCGGCTCACCGGCCGGACCGTCCGTGGTTACCGCCTCAACCGGCCGGTCATCACCGGCGGCGGCCAGCGCGGCCAGCTCGGTGTCCACGATCGAGGCGCTGCGTAGCCGCGCCTCGTAGGCTTTCTTGCCGCCGCGGATGCCGAACAGCCGCCTGGTCACCAGCAGGTAGATGACCAGGGCGAGGTTGATGGCGAAGGCGACCGCGCGCAGCACGGTCACCTTCGCGGTCAGGTCATACACCTCATACGGCAGGCCGAGCGAGGTGACCACCACGGCAAAGTACTCACCCCAGCGCTGGCCGAGCCACAGCCCGACGCCCTCGACGATTTCGATCACCGCGTACGCCGCGGCACCGATGGCGAGATAGGTCAGCGTGCGCTGATTGAGCGTGAAGGCATGCTGGATGAGGCCGAGCAGCTTGGAATGGTTGATGTTGTATCCGAGTTCGCGGAAGAGCAGCCGCAGCCCGGGCAGTTCGTGGGTGAACGCCTGCTCGATGCTCAGCCGGGAGGTCTTGAACCGCCAGACCCCATAGGCCAGCGCGGCGAACACGAGCGCCCGCAGGAACCGCTCGACGGCGAACACGCGCAGGATGAGGGCGCTGCGCACTTCCTTGCCCCGCCGCACCCTGGGCGCCGACGCCGCCGGGCCGTGATGCGTCGGCTCGCCGGTGACGAAGGTGCCGCAGCGCAGGCACCGCCAGGCGGTGCCGCCGGCTGCCGCCACGCCCAGCCGCTCGCGGAGCGGGGGCTCGTCCGGCGCGAACGTGACATGGCCGCTGGCGCCGCAGCCGAGCAGGCTCCAGTCCATGAGGGGCAGCCTAGCGGCAGCGCGGCGGACAAGGCCGGTGCCGGCTGCGGGCACCCCGGGCCGTCCGCAGCGCCGGTAGCGTGTGGCTGTGGCGAAGCGTCTGGAGTTGCCGTTCGACCCGATCGAGCGGGCGGCTGAGATCTGGGCGGACACGTTCGGCCCGGCGGACGCGATGGCCGCGGTGACGTCGATCATGCGGGCGCAGCAGCTGCTGCTCGCCGAGCTGGATGGCCTGCTGCGGCCACACCGGCTCAGTTTCGCCCGGTACGAGGCGCTCATCCTGCTGACCTTCAGCCGCCGGGGTGCACTCCCGCTGCGGGTGATCGGCGAGCGGCTGATGGTGCATCCGACCAGCGTCACCAACACCATCAACCGGCTGGTGGGCCAGGGCCTGGTGGTCCGCCGGCCTAACCCGCGGGACGGCCGGGGCACCCTGGCCGAGATCACCGGGGCGGGCCGGGACGTGGCCGCGCGGGCCACCGCGGACCTGATGGCGGCCCGGTTCGGGATGGGCGGTTACCACGCCGACGAGCTTGGCGAGCTGTTCAGCCTGCTGCGCGGCCTGCGGCTGGCCGCCGGTGACTTCACGCCCGGCCCGGCGCCCGCCGCCACCGGGCGGGCGGTCAGCCGCTGACCGGGGACGCTGCCCAGCTCTGGCCGCCGTCGTAGGTGAACCAGAGCGCGTGCTGGCCGGGATCGGCGGGGATGGCGAAGCCCTGGCTGGCGGTGGTCATCCCGACGCCGGCGAACCCGCCGGGCGGCCGGGACCCGCCCGCCAGGGCCCAGCTCGCGCCACCGTCCGCCGAAGTCTCGATGCCCTGGCCGGTGGCCAGCAGCAGTCGGCCGGACAGGCTGCCGGACAGCGAGGTGGCGGTTCCGGCCGTCGGGGCGGTGCCAGTCCGCTGCCAGCTCCGGCCGCCGTCCCCGGAGGAGTACACGGTCCCGGCCGGGCCGCCGCCGGACGGCCCAGTGCACAGCAGTACCAGGCTGGCGGTCCCGTTCACCGACAGCAGGGCACCCGACGGCTGCCCGCCGGCCTGCGGTGCCCCGGGCCGGCAGGGCGTGCTGGCCGGGCCGGCCGGGCCGGCCGCCGGCCAGGCCGCCCCGGTCGGCGGCCCGCTGAGCAGGTGCCCGTCCGGCACCAGCAGATAGGCCGCGCTCCCGGTCAGCAGCAGGGCGGCGGAGCCGCCCGCCAGGCCGGATCCGGCCGCCGCTCCGGGCACCGGCTGCCACTGGTCCCTGCCCGCCGGGCTGGTGTACAGGGTGAAGCCGGTGCAGTGGGCCGCGAACCGCGGCCCCGTCCCCGTGCAGCGCGCCCATACCGCAAACACCCGTGTGCCCCTGGTCTCCAGGGCCGTCACCCGCATCCCGCCGGTAGCGATCTGGGTCCAGCTGTGGCCCGAGTCGTGGGTCGCCCACAGCTGCGGGCCGAACGCCCAGCCATCGCTGCGGTTCAGGAACCGGACCTGGCTCACCCCGGTGGCACCGTCCGGGCCATGCGCCGGTGGCGCGCCGACCGGGCGCCAGCTGGCGCCGCGGGTGTCGGTCCGTGCCAGCACCAGGCAGGGCGGCGCGGCCGCGCTGTCACACTGCCCGGCAGGCAGGTTCTGGCCGAGCACCCAGCCGGTGAAGGTGCCCACGAAGGTGGCCGACAGCGGCGGCGGCACCGGGCCGGCCACCGCGGCGGGTGGCCGGGTCCGGGTAGGGGTGGGCGCGGCTGACGTGCCCACGGCCGTCGGCCCGGGGGCGCTGCTGCCGTGCGCCGCGCTCACCGGCGTGCTCGCGCCGCCGGTCAGCGCCGGGATCGCCACCTGCGGGATCACCACCGCGGCGACGGCGGCTGCGGCGGCGGCGCCAGCCACCGACAGTACCATCCGCCGGGTGCGGCGGCGGCGGGCCTCCCGGCTGACCCGGTCAAACGCGCCCGGCCGCGGCAGCATCGGCTGCACCGGCTCGGTCAGCCAGGCTTCCAGGCGGTCGCGCGGGTCAGCCACGGGCTTCCCCCAGCGCCGCGCGGAGTTGCGTCCGCGCGTGGTGCAGGTCGGCCTTGATCGTCCCCTCCGGCCGGCCGAGCATGCTGGCCACCTCCCGGATCGGGAACCCGGCGTAGTGATAGAGCAGGAACGGCTGCCGCAGCCGGTCGGGCAGCGCCGCGATCAGCGCCCGCACGTCCACATCCTGCGCGGGGTGCAGTACCGGGTTGCCCTCGGCACCCGCGCTCACCGCCCGCAGTGCCCGCCGCTCCCGCCCTGTCCGGCGCCAGTGATCACGGACCAGGTTCGTCGCGATCATGTACAGGTAACTCTGCGGGTTCTCCAGCGACGACCAGCGGGCCAGCAGCCGGGTGAAGGCCTCGGCGGCGATCTCGTGCGCGGTGTCGTCGTCGTCGACCAGCCGCCGTACCCAGCCGGCCAGCCGCGGATAGCACGCGTTGAACAGTTCCTCGGCCGCCGCCCGGTCGGTGGCGCGGAACTTCTCCACGGCATCCCCCAGGCTGGCGGTCCCTGCCGCGGGGCGCCACGGTCCCAGCAGGGTCGCGACGCTGCCCCCGGCGGTGACGACGGCGTCGGTGATATGGGGTTGCACAGGTTGTACCACACCTTCTGGCCGCTGGCCCGGATGCCGGGGCGCGCCCCTGTGCCGTCCCGGCAGCTACTGAGACGCCCGGTAGTCCCGGCTGGTTGGGCCCGATTCGCCCGGCGCGGGCCGGGCCTCGGCCTGCCGTAGACTGGCAGCAGATAGTAGGACGTCCTACTATCTCCCGGGCCGGGCCGGTCCTGCCGCAGGAGGATCACCATGGCTGACTCAGCCGAAGCCGCCCGTCAGCGCTGGCAGCGCCGTTATGAGCAATCAAAGCTGCGCGACGCGGACTTCACCACGCTGTCCGGGCTGGAGGTGGAGCCGGTGTACGGGCCGCCGCCGGGGGCGGTCGTGCCGGGCTTCGAGCGGATCGGCTGGCCGGGGGAGTACCCGTTCACCCGCGGCCTGTACCCGGCCGGGTACCGCGGCCGGGCCTGGACGATCCGGCAGTTCTCCGGGTTCGGCAACGCCCGGCAGACCAACGAGCGCTACCAGATGCTGCTGGGCGCCGGCGGGACCGGGCTCTCGGTCGCCTTCGACATGCCAACGCTGATGGGCCGGGATTCCGACGACCCGCGGTCGGCCGGTGAGGTCGGGCACTGCGGCGTGGCCATCGACTCGGCCGCGGACATGGACCTGCTGTTCGCCGGCATCCCGCTGGCGCAGGTGACCACATCGATGACGATCAGCGGGCCGGCCGTCCCGGTGTTCTGCATGTACCTGGCGGCCGCGCGGCGGCAGGGCGCTGACCTCACCGCGCTGAACGGCACCCTGCAGACCGACATCTTCAAGGAGTACATCGCGCAGAAGGAATGGCTCTTCCCGCCACGGCCGCACCTGCGGCTGATCGGCGACCTGATGGAGTACTGCACCGCGAACTTCCCGGCCTACAAGCCGCTGTCGGTGTCCGGGTACCACATCCGGGAGGCCGGCTCGACGGCCGCCCAGGAGCTGGCCTTCACGCTGGCGGACGGGTTCGGCTACGTCGAGCTGGGGCAGTCGCGGGGACTCGACGTGGACGCCTTCGCGCCCGGCCTGTCTTTCTTCTTCGACGCCCACATCGACTTCTTTGAGGAGATCGCCAAGTTCCGGGCCGCCCGCCGGATCTGGGCCCGCTGGCTGCGCGACGTCTACGGCGCAGCCACGGAGCGGGCACAGTGGCTGCGCTTCCACACCCAGACCGCGGGCGTGTCGCTGACCGCCCAGCAGCCCGACAACAACGTGGTGCGGACCGCGATCGAGGCGCTGGCCGCGGTGCTCGGCGGCACCAACTCGCTGCACACCAACGCCCTGGACGAGGTGCTCGCGCTGCCGAGCGAACGGGCGGCGGAGATCGCGCTGCGCACCCAGCAGGTGATCATGGAGGAGACCGGGGTCACGAACGTGGCCGACCCGCTGGGCGGGTCGTGGTACCTGGAGGCGCTCACCGACCGGCTGGAAGCGGAGGCGGAGGAAATCTTCACGCGGATCCGGTCGATGAGCCCGGACGGGTCCATGACCGGCGGGATCCTGCGCGGGATCGAGGACGGCTGGTTCTCCGGGCAGATCGCCGAGGCGTCGTTTGCCTACCACCAGAAGCTGGAGAAGGGCGAGAAGAAGGTGGTCGGCGTCAACAGCTACACCGGCACGGTCGGCCAGCCGGTCGAGATTCTGCGGGTCAGCCACCAGGTGGAGCTCGACCAGATGGCGGAAATGGCCCGCCGCCGGGCCGCGCGCGACCAGGCCGCGGTGGACGCGGCGCTGGCGGAGCTGCTGGCGGCGGCCCGGTCCGGGCAGAACATGATCCCGCCGATGCTGTCCGCCGCCGAGGCGGAGGCGACCCTGGGCGAGATATGCGATGCCCTGCGCGCCGAGTGGGGCACCTACGCCGAGACCCCGGTCTTCTAACCGCCCGGCCAGCCGTCACCGGCGCGGCCAGCCGGTGCCACCCCGGGCCGGGGGCTGGGCCAAGCAGCGGCCGGGATGCGGCAGGATGGAGTTATGACGCAGCCGCGGGAATTCTCGCTTTACGGCGCCGTCGACCTGGGCGCACGGCAGGCCGCCGCCCAGCGCAAAGAGCAGGCGGCGGCGCGGGCCGGCGGGCCGGACGGGCCGGGCGGCCCGGGCAGCCAGCCGGACGGCTTCGTGTTTGACGTGTCGGAGGACACCTTCGAGACCGACGTGCTGGAGCGCTCGCGCACCGTCCCGGTGGTGATGGACCTGTGGGCGGAATGGTGCGGCCCCTGCAAGCAGCTCAGCCCCATCCTGGAGAAGCTCGCCGCCGAAGCCAACGGCGCCTGGGTGCTGGCCAAAGTGGACGTCGATGCCAACCCGCAGCTGAGCGCCGCGCTCCAGGTGCAGAGCATCCCGATGGTGGTCGCGGTCATCGCCGGGCAGCTGGTGCCCGGCTTCCTGGGCGCGCTGCCGGAGGCGCAGGTCCGGCAGTGGCTCGGGCAGCTCATGCAGGCGGTCAAGCAGCTGGGCATGCCGGGCGCGGAGGGGCCGGCCCCGGACGGCGAGGCCGGACCGGACAGCGGGCCCGCCGCCGAGCCCTACCAGGACCCCGGCCTGCTCGAGGCGCAGCAGGCGATGGAGCGGGGCGACCTGGGCGCCGCCGCCGCCGCCTTCGAGCGGATGCTGGCCGACGTGCCCGGCCACCCGGTGGCGGTGCAGGGGCTGGCCCAGGTGAACCTGTTCCGCCGGGTCAACTCCTACGACGAGGCGGCCGCCAGGAAGGCGGCTGCCGCCAGTCCCGGCGACGTGGACGCCCAGATCAAGGTGGCCGACCTGGACCTGGCCAGTGGCCGGGCCGGGGAGGCTTTCGACCGGCTGCTCGGCGTCATCCGGCGGACGGCAGGTGAGGACCGGAACCGGGCCCGGCTGCACCTGATCGGGCTGTTCGACATCTTCCCGCCCCGGGATTCCCGGGTGACCAAGGCCCGCTCCACCCTGTCCAGCCTGCTTTTCTAACCGCGCCAGGCCACGCTGGAGGCGGCACCGCGTCAGCGGGAGCGGGGGTCGCGCGGGTCGGCGTTGGCCAGCTGCTCCAGCGCGGGCAGAGCCTCGGCGAGCGCGTGCAGCTGTCCCGGTGACAGCGTGGACAGGCTCTCGGCCAGCCGGGTCGTCGATTCCCGCCGGAGCATTTCCAGCATCTCGTGCCCGGCGGTGGTGATCGCCATGGTGGACGCGCGGGCGTCGCCCGGCACCGGCTGCCGCACCACGTACCCCCGCTCCTCCAGCGCCGTGACCAGCCGGGTGAGCGTGGACGGGGCGATGCCCTCGGCAGCGGCGAGGTCACCCAGCCGGAGCGGGCCGGCCCGCTCCACCGTGGACAGCGCGGACAGCTGGGTGGGGGTCAGGCCTGCCAGCTCATGACGGCGGAGCCACCGGGACAGCCGGGCGATCGCCACTCGCAGCCGGGCCGCGTCGATCGCGCTCTCCGGCAGGCCGGTGGCGGGCGGGCTGCCGGTCACGCTCCTGGCGGTCACCCTTGCAGGGTACGTGCCGGGCGGCCGTGATGTACCCGGGGCACGCCCCGGTGATGGCACGATTGTTGCTGCACCAGGTGCGGCAGGAGCGGAGGAGAGTGTGGCAGTAGCGCCGAGCGTGTCCTATTCGATCACCGTCCGGCTCGAGGTGCCCTCGCACGGCCGGGCCGTCAGCGAGCTCACCCACGCGGTGGAGCAGGCGGGCGGGGCGGTGACCGCGCTGGACGTCACCCCGTCCGTGCACGACCAGCTGCGGGTGGACGTCACCTGCGCCGCCCGCGACACCGAGCACGCCGACGCCATCGTGGCGGCGCTGTCCGCGGTCGAGGGCGTGGTGGTGAACAAGGTCAGCGACCGCACTTTCCTGCTGCACCTGGGCGGCAAGATCGAGACCCAGGCCAAGGTCCCGCTGCGGAACCGGGATGACCTGTCGATGGCCTACACCCCGGGGGTGGCCCGGGTGTCGCTGGCCATCGCCGCCAATCCCGACGACGTGCGCAGGCTGACCATCAAGCGCAACAGCGTGGCCGTGGTCACCGACGGCAGCGCCGTGCTGGGGCTGGGCAACATCGGCGCCTACGCCGCGCTGCCGGTGATGGAGGGCAAGGCCGCGCTGTTCAAGCGGTTCGCGGGTATCGACGCCTGGCCGGTCTGCCTGGACACCCAGGACACCGACGAGATCGTCCGCACCGTGCAGATCATCGCGCCCGCGTTCGGCGGCATCAACCTGGAGGACATCGGCGCGCCCCGCTGCTTCGAGGTGGAGCGCCGGCTGCGTGACCTGCTCGACATCCCGGTCTTCCACGACGACCAGCACGGCACCGCCATCGTGGTGCTGGCTGCGCTGACGAACGCGCTGCGGGTGGTCGGCAAGAAGCTGGGCGTGGTCCGGATCACGATGGCCGGCGCGGGCGCGGCGGGCACGGCGGTGCTCAAGCTGCTGCTCGCCTCGGGTGCGGCCGACGTGATCGTGTGTGACGACAAGGGCGCGGTGCACCGGGAGCGGCCAGGCCTGGGCGAGAACCTGGCCTGGGTGGCCGAGCACACCAACCCGGACGGCTACCGCGGCGACCTGGCGGGCGCGGTGCGGGGGGCGGACGTGCTGATCGGGGTGTCCGCGCCGAACATACTCACCGGCGACGACATCGCCGCCATGGCGCCGGACGCGATCGTCTTCGCGCTGGCCAACCCGGTGCCCGAGGTCGACCCGGTCGCCGCGGGCGAGTACGCGGCGGTGGTGGCGACCGGCCGCAGTGACTACCCGAACCAGATCAACAACGTGCTGGCCTTCCCTGGGGTGTTCCGCGGGCTGCTGGACGCGCAGAGCCGGACCATCACCGACGACATGCTGGTCGCTGCGGCCAGGGCGCTGGCCGGGGTGGTCTCGGCGGAGGAGCTGAGCCCGCACTACATCATCCCGTCGGTCTTCCATCCGGACGTGGCCTCGGCGGTGGCCGCCGCCGTGCGCGACGCGGCGGGCGGCCGCCCAGCCCCCGGCCGGCCGGACTCACGGACCGGGCACCCCCTGGCGCACCACTGACCGGCCGGCTTCGGCCACAATGGGGGACATGCCGGAAACGCTCGCGGGGTGCCTGCTGGTGGCCACCCCCCTGCTGGGCGACCCGAATTTCCGGCGGGCGGTCGTGCTGGTCGTGGACGACGAGCCGGAGGAAGGCACGCTCGGGGTGGTGCTGAACCGGCCCACCGGGACGCCGGTCGAGCAGGTGCTTGCCTCGTGGACCGACCTGGTGACAGCCCCGTCGGTGGTGTTCGAGGGCGGGCCGGTGTCACCGGACAGTGCACTCGGCCTGGCCATGGTGCCGGGGGAGGACGAACCGGTCGGCTGGCGCGCACTGGACGGCACCGCTCCCCAGTCCCGGCTCGGCCTGGTCGATCTCGACGCCCCACCGCAGCTGCTGGCCGGTGGCATCGCCTCGCTCCGGGTGTTCGCCGGGTATGCCGGCTGGAGCCCGGGCCAGCTCCGGTCGGAGATCTCCGAAGGTGCCTGGTACGTGCTGGAGGCCGAGCCGGCCGACGCGTTCGCCGCCGAGCCGGAGCAGCTCTGGCAGATGGTGCTGCGCCGGGCGGGCGGCACGCTGGCGCTGGTGGCGACCTATCCAGAAGACCCAGCACAGAACTGACGGCGAGTAAGCTGGCCTCGTGAACACCGAGGTCCTTCCGCAGCAGGACACCGATATCCGCGAGGATTCCGAGGTCCGGCCTGACTACTCGGCCGGTGACGGCGACCACGAGCGATTCGCCCATTACGTGCTGAAGGACAAGATCGTCGACAGCGCGGTCATGGGAACCCCGGTCCGTGCCCTATGCGGCAAGATCTGGGTACCGAGCCGGGACCCCAAGCGGTTCCCGGTCTGCCCGGACTGCCAGCGGATCTACGAGTCGCTGCCGGAAGGCGGTTAGCGAAACGGCTGGGCGCCGGGTTACTCCGGCTGCGTCACCACGTCCCCGTCGTGGTCTTCAGCCATCAGCGGCGTGCCTACCAGTTCCACCCCGGCGGCCCGCATCGCGTCGAGCGCCTCACGGGTGGTGAGCGGGTCGACCCCGACGGTAAGCCTGAGTAGGACCCGGGTGGCGAATCCCAGCTTCGAGGCATCAAGCGCACTGGCCCGTACGCAGTAGTCGGTGGCGATGCCGACCACGTCCAGTTCGTCCACCCCATGATCACGTAGCCAGGTGCCCAGCGGGGCACCGGCGTCATCTGTGCCCTCGAACGCGCTGTAGGCGGCCTCGTGGGCGCCCTTGCTGAACACCGCATCAACCGCACTGGTGTCGAAGTCCGGATGGAACTGGGCGCCGGTGCTCCCGGCCACACAGTGCCGTGGCCAGGAGCGGCTGAAGTCCGGGCTCGCAGAGAAATGGCTGCCGGGATCGATGTGGTAGTCGCGTGAGGCGATGACATGCGCGTAAGTGGCGCCCTCAGCGGTGAGGTACTCACTGATGGCTGCAGCGGTCGCGGCCCCGTCTTCGACGGCGAGGGAGCCACCCTCGCAGAAGTCGTTCTGCACATCCACGATCAGCAGCGCGCGCACACCCGCGAGCGTACGGCATCGGTCAGCGGGCCGGTGGCGCCTGCCGCTGCTGGCCGGCGCCCACCTCGGCGGGGGTGCCGCCGGTGATCCGCAGCAGTTCGGTGAACGAAGTCGGGAAGACCGTGTGGGCATGCCCGCCCGCCGCCCAGACCACGTCGTAGCCGGCCAGCCAGACATCCACCAGGGTGCGCAACGCCTGCGGATGACCGACCGGGGCCACCCCGCCGATCACCTGCCCGGTGG
>Ga0318568_10001099_pt1 | contig 11518 bp, 10 predicted proteins | sample GRESIP088b5f21_FD_203690 | JGI IMG/M metagenome (GOLD analysis project Ga0318568, IMG submission 203690) | Tropical soil microbial communities from Luquillo Experimental Forest, Puerto Rico - GRE.SIPMG.088b5f21 | ecosystem: Environmental > Terrestrial > Soil > Tropical forest > Bulk soil...
GTCCAGCGACGTGCTGGACAAGCTGATGACCGAGCTCGGCGTCGACCCCCGCGCGGTGTACCGCGTGCCCGGGCCGCTCGACCTGACCGGGCTGTTCGCAATCGCCGACCTCGACCTGCCGCAGCTGAAGTACCCCCCGTTCCGTCCGTCCGAGAGCGCGCTGCCGATGGACATGAACATCTTCACCGAGATCGCCGAGCACGACGTGCTGGTGCACCATCCGTACGACTCGTTCGCGGCCAGCACCCAGCGCCTGGTGACCTCCGCGGCGAGCGATCCGCGGGTGCTAGCGATCAAGCACACCCTGTACCGGACCAGCGGCGATTCCGAGATCGTGGACGCGCTGATCGACGCGGCGAACGCCGGCAAGCAGGTCGTGGTGGTGGTGGAGATCAAGGCGCGGTTCGACGAGCGCGCCAACGTGGAATGGGCCCACAAGCTGGAGGAGGCGGGCTGCCACGTGGTCTACGGCTTCGTCGGCCTGAAGACCCACTGCAAGATGATCCTGGTGGTGCGGGGGGAGGACGACGGCTCGCTGCGCCGCTTCTGCCACATCGGCACCGGCAACTATCATCCCAAGACGGCCCGGCTGTACGAGGACTTCGGCCTGCTCACCGCCGATCCCACCGTCGGCGAGGACGTCACCGACCTGTTCAACCACCTCACCGGCTACAGCCGGCATTCCGATTACCGCAGGCTGCTGGTCGCCCCCGAGGGCATCCGTTCCGGCCTGGTGGAACAGATCAACCGGCAGACCGAGCGGGCCCGCGCGGGGCTGCCCGCGCGGATCCGGATGAAATGCAACGCGATCATCGACGAGGTGATCATCGACTCGCTGTACCGCGCGTCCCAGGCGGGGGTTCCGGTCGACCTGTGGGTCCGCGGGATCTGCGGCGTCCGGCCCGGCATGCCCGGCGTCTCGGAGACGATCCGGGTGCGCAGCGTGCTCGGCAGGTTCCTGGAGCACTCGCGGATCTACGCGTTCGGGCCCGGCGACGAGGACGAGGATGGCGGGGTCTGGATCGGCAGCGCCGACCTCATGCACCGGAACCTGGACCGGCGGGTCGAGACGCTGGTGCGGGTCACCGATCCCGCGCACAAGGCGGAACTGAGCGGCCTGATCGACATGGCGATGGACGAAACGACATCGTCGTGGTGGCTGGACGCCGACGGCACCTGGACCCGGCATCACCTGGACGCGTCCGGCGCTCCCCTCAACGACGTGCAGACGTACCTGATCCGGACACGGCAGGGCCGCGGCGCTGATGGCTGACGCCCCGGGCGGCGGGGAGATCAGGGCGGCCGGCGCCCTGCTGTGGCGGCCGTCAGGCCAGGGCAGGCGGTGGTGGCCGCCGGGCCGGGGGAGGGAGGTGGCGCTGATCCACCGGCCCAAGTACGACGACTGGACCTTCCCCAAGGGCAAGCGCGACCCCGGCGAGCACGTGCTGCTGACCGCGGTCCGCGAGGTGGCCGAGGAGACCGGGCTGAACGTCATCCTGGGCCGGCCCCTGACCCAGGCCCGCTACGACCAGCGCGGGCGGCCCAAGCGCGTCGACTACTGGTTGGCGCGCTCCGCGCCCGGCAACCTGGATTCGTTCCAGCCCAGCCACGAGGTGGACACGCTGGAGTGGCTGCCGGTGCCCGCGGCTCGCGGCAGGCTCAGCTACCCCCACGACGAGCAGATGCTGGACGAGTTCGCCGCCGTGCCCGCCGAGACCGTTCCGTTCGTGCTGTTGCGACACGCCTCCGCGGGCGGCAAGGACACCTGGAAGGGGGATGACCTGGACCGGCCCCTGGACGCCGACGGCGCGGCCGAATCCGATCTTCTCGCCCGGCTGCTGGCCTGCTACGGCACCTGCCGCGTGATCAGCTCGGCCGCGGAGCGCTGCGTGGCGACGGTCCGGCCGTACGCGGCGCTGACCGGCGCGAAGCTGGAGGTGGAGCCGGCGCTCGCGGCCGACGCCTTCGAGGACGATCCCGAGGCCGGCCCGGCCCTGGTCACGGCGGCCGTCGCCGCGGACCAGCCCACCGTGGTCTGCGCGCACCGGGAGAACATCCCGCCGCTGCTGGCGGCAGCCTGCGCCGCGTTCGGCGCGGCGCCGCCCGACGGCCCCGCGCTGCGGAAGGCCGGGTTCTGGGTGCTGCACTCCGCGGGGGGCGCCCTGATCGCGACCGAGCAGCACGCCGCGGAGTAGCGAGCCGGGCCGGCCTGATCAGGCCGGGAGGCCGGCCAGCGCCCAGTCGAGGGTCGGCGGCAGCGCGCCCTCGAACACCAGCAGCCAGTGCTTGACCTCCGGGCCCGTCCCGCCGCTGTAACCGCCGAGCCCGTCCGAGGCCACCACGCGGTGGCAGGGCACGATCACGGGGATCGGGTTCGAGCCCATGATCCGGCCGATGGCCCGGGCTGGCACGTCCGCGACGCGGCGGACGGACGGGACCCGGCGGGCCAGCTCGCCATAGCTGACCGTCTCGCCGTAGCCGACGGCATCGAAGAGCACCGCGAGCACCTGCTGCTGCAGCCGCGACATCCGGCTCCAGTCGATGGGCAAGTCGAAGCGGCGGCGCTGCCCGGCGAAGTACTCGGTGAGCTGGGCCAGGGCGGCGCCGCTGAGTTCCCGCGCGGCGCCGGGCACGGTCCCCGCGGCCGAGGCCGCACGGGGCTGCGCGCCGAAGCGGACCTGGCTCACGCCCGCCGGGCCACAGCCGACCGAGAGCGGCCCGACCGGGGTACCCAGCATCGCCCACGCGAGGTCCGTCACAACTGCCAGCGTATGCCGTCCCTCTGACAGCCGGCCTTGGGTCCCGCCCCGTTTAGTCTGCCGATCCCGCCCGGAGTATGTGGGCATTTGGGGAGGATGAAAGGGCTCGGTCTAGACACCGGCGACCGACCCCGGCGACCGGAGGCAACATGATCAAGTTAGGCCCGGGCCCGCGCCCGGGCGCCGCGCGGCGCGCCGCAGCGGCGGGCTTGGCCGTGACGGGCCTGCTCGCGGCGGGTTGCGCGTCCGCCCCGGGCGGCACCACGGTCGAGGCGCCGGACAGCGCGCCCGCCAGCGCGACGGCTGACTGCGATTCGGTAACGACTTGCTACACCCCCAGCCAGCTCCAGGCGTCCTACGGCGTCCGGCCCCTGCTGGACCGCGGGATCGACGGCCGTGGCCAGACCGTGGTGCTGCCGGAACTCGCCCAGGCGCAACTGTCCCCGCCCGAAGTCAGCGACATCCGCCAGGACCTGGCGCGGTTTGACCGCCTGTTCGGCCTGCCCGCCGCGCGGCTGCGGGCGGTCACCAGCCTCGACGGGCCGGCCTCGCCCTGGCTGGCCAGCCAAGAGGAGGTAGTGGACGCCGAGATGGTGCACGCGGTCGCCCCGGGCGCCGCGATCACCTTGGTCCTGGTCAACCCGGCGTCCCTGAACGCCACCCGGAGCGCGGTCGCGGCGTCCGCGGCCGCGCTGCGGCTCGGCCTGTCGCAAGGCGGCGTCATCTCGATCAGCGGCGCGGGCCAGACCGGAGGGGAGCATTGCGCCACCCGCGCCGAGGTAGCCCGCCTGAACTCGGCGCTGCAGGCCGCCGCCGACCACCACGTGACGGTGGTCGCCGCGGCGGGGGACACCGGTGCGGCCGGCGAGCCGTGCTCGGTGGCCGAGTCCTTCACGGGAGGCAGCTTCCCCCTGGTCAAGGAGGTCAACCTGCCGTCCTCGGACCCGCTCGTGCTGGCCGCGGGCGGTACCAGCCTCATCGCCAGCCACACCACAGGCACCTATATCGGCGAGACCGCGTGGGGGCTTCCGTTCGGGGACCCGGGAACGCCGTTCCAGGCCACCGGCGGGGGGTTCAGCGGCCTGTTTCCCCGGCCTGCCTACCAGGACGGGGTGGCCGGCATCGGGGCCGCCCGGGGCGTGCCCGACGTGGCCGCCGATGCCTCGGGCCACACCGGCGTGGCGCTGGCGATCAGCGACGGCGGCAGCCGGTACACCATCCGCAACAGCGGCGGCACCAGCGCCAGCGCCCCGATCTGGGCCGCGCTGATTGCCCTGGCCGGCCAGTACGCCGGCCGTCAGCTGGGCTTCGTCAACCCCGCCCTCTACCGGATCGCCCGTGGCGCCGACTACCACCGGGCCTTCCACGACATCACCGCCGGCAACAACACGGCGACCTGGCCGCCGGCGACGATCACGGGCTACCGGGCCGCGCCGGGCTGGGACCCGGTCACCGGCCTGGGCAGCCCCGACGCGCAGGTGTTGGTGCCGCTGCTGGCCCGCTACGCCGCGCCCTGAGCCGGCCGGGGCCCTCCGCCCGGGCCGCCGCGTTCTTAGCCTGGTCTGGCGGCCCTGAGCCGGCCCGCCGCCAGCGCCAGGAATGTCGGATGGACGCGGTAGAACTCTGTTATCTCCGGACACTTCGGAAAGGGGCGTGGTATGGCAGATGACATGGCCGACGCGGTCGAGGCCGAGCTGGCCGAGCTGTCACGGCAGTTAACCGAGCCGCGGGAACGCGAGTGCCTGCGCTGCTTCCTGCTGCGGATGATCAGCGAGTTCGGCTGCGACGGCACGCACCGGTGGACGGTGCGCTGGCGTGACCTGCGGGCCCCCCGGGCCCGCGACCTGGTGCAGCGCGTGCAGCGGCGAGGCGGCTGCTGCTGCGACTGCGAGGTGATCTTCAATGTCTTTCCCGACTATCCCGACAGCGACGAGATCCTGCCCTGCGCGGGAGTGCTGCGTGCCGGATCCGCGGCGCCGTGCGCGCTGGGGTCGCTGCGCCGGAGTGCGTAACCCGCCGTAACGCGCCGTCACCAGTCGGCGGCGCGGGGCGCAGCGGGGCTGACCCTGTTCGCGGGTAGCCAATCCGTTCGCGCCCAGCCGATTCCCGGGCGACAAACGGCTCCCCCCGAGATCGCGTACATGAGTCTTTATCGCTTTCATGCGCCCGTCCCGGGCTCAAGGTAGGTGGACAGCCGCGAGGAGGATGAAGACGCTGCTGCTGAGGCGGCTGCGCGCCCGGTGAGCCCGCCGCAGCCTCGCCGCGCGTCCTGCGGCCTTATTCCTCGCCGTGCTCGCCGTGCTCGGCGATCCGCAGCGCCCCGGCGATCGGCCGCGAGGTGAGCTCGACCTGCCAGGGCCGGGCGCCGTAGCCGGCGAGCGCGCCGGCGACCGCCTCGGCGGTGGCCGGCTCGGGCGGCTGCCAGGCGAGCCGGCGCACCGCGTCGGGAGGCAGCAGGTTCTCCGCGGGCAGGTGGTGCTCATCGGCCAGCGCTACGACCGCCGCCCGGACGGCGGTGAGCCGGATGGCCGCGTCCGGGTCGCGCTCGGTCCAGCGGTGCGCGGGAGGCGGGCCGTCCCCTGTGCGGGCCGACACGGCGGGCAGCGCGCGCTCCGGCTGGTCCCGGGCGCGGCCGATGGCCCGGAGCCACTCGGCCGTGTGCCGCCGGGCGCCGCGCCCGTTGAAGCCGGCGATCCCGGCCAGATCCGCGGACCCGGCCGGCAGCGACCTGGCGGCCTCGACAATCGCCGCGTCCGGCAGCACGCGGGTCGGGGACAGGTCACGCCGGCGCGCGATCCGGTCGCGCTCCAGCCAGAGCTCGCGGACCACGGCGAGGCCGCGGCGGTTGCGGACCCGGTGGATGCCGGAGGTGCGGCGCCAGGGCTCCGGGCGGGGCGCGGGCGGCCCGGCGTTGAGCACGGCGGCGAACTCCTGGCGGGCCCACTCGGCCTTGCCCTGCTCGGCCAGCTGCCTCGCCAGGGCGTCACGCAGTTCCACCAGCACCTCGACGTCGAGGGCGGCGTAGCGCAGCCATTCCTCGGGCAGCGGCCGGGTGGACCAGTCCGCCGCGGAGTGGCTCTTCTCCAGGGCCAGCCCGAGCACGGCCTCAACCAGGGTGCCGAGCCCCACGCGCGGGTAGCCGAGCAGCCGCCCGGCCAGCTCGGTGTCGAACAGCTGCCGTGGCCGGTAGCCGAGGTCGGCCAGGCAGGGCAGGTCCTGGTTCGCGGCGTGGATGACGGCCTCCGCGTCGTCCAGCGCGGCGGCGATGCCGGACAGGTCGGGGCAGGCCACGGGGTCGATGAGCACCGTTCCCGCGCCACGGCGGCGGAACTGGACCAGGAAGGCCCGGTGCCCGTAACGGAAGCCCGAGGCCCGCTCCGCGTCGACGGCGACCGGCCCCTGCCCGGCGCCGAGCCTGGTGACGGCCGCGGCCAGCGCGTCGCCGGTGACGATCAGCGGGGGGAGGCCGTCGCGCGGCTCCAGCAGCGGAACCGGCTGGCGCTCCGCGGCCGGTGTCCCGGGCTCCGGGGAGTCGGGGGCTCCGGGCTGTCCGGCGTCTTTCGCAAGCTCTTCGTCGGCCATGCGCGTCATGGCCGCCGCCGGGGGCGCGGCGGCCGCAGCGCGCTCACGCCCGCGGGCAGGGGCGGCAGCCCCGATGCGGCACACAGGGCGTCGCACCAGGCGGCCAGGTGCCCGCCGAAGTCCGGGGGCGCGCGATGCCGGGCAGCCGGCCCCTCGGGGCCCGGCTCCCCAGGCGACCAGGAGGCGCGCAACTCGAAGCCGGTGGCCACCGGCTGGTCCTGCTTGGCCCCGAATCCCTCGGTCACCACCCGGGTGACGGTCCCGCTGACCTGCCGGTAGCCGGTCGTCCTGGCGTCCAGCGCCTCGGTGAGCCAGCTCCAGCCGACCTGCCCGATCAGCGGGTCCGCCGCGATCTCCGGCTCAAGATCCGCGCGGACGTAGGCGATCATCCGGAACGGTCCGGCCCATCCGGCCTGGCCTGCCGGGTCATAGAGCAGGACGAAGCTTCCCCATCCGATCTCGGTGTCCGGGTCGTCTTCCGCCGCGGGGCCGGCGGCACCGCCGGATCTGTGGCCGGGCCCGGGCTCATGTACGGTCGCGCCGACGGCGGCGGCGAACGGCGCGAGCTTGCGCGGCGGCGGCTGGTTCTCGAAGTCAATCTCGGGCCGCGCCCGCCGCTGCTGATCCAGGCCGGTCTCGAGATCGCTGACCGCCGAGCGGAACGCGGCGGCCGCGTCCATCTCGGCTCGCTTGGGTGATCCGGTGGCAGGCCTCATGATCCGAGCATGCGAGATGGACGCGGAATTGTCATGCCACGCGCCGGTCCGGCTGCCGCGCCCACGCCGGTCCGGCCGGGCCGGACGTGAACCCGATCAGCAGCGCGGAGCCGCATTCGGTACAGGACCACTCGCCGCAGCAGCCGTCGGGGTCATCCGGACAGTCCCCGGCGGCGTGATGCTGCTCGAAGAGCCTGTCCCGGCCGCAGTCGGGACAGTACCGGTTCGTCTCGGCCATCGCCGGCCTCCTCCCGCGGGACTCAGCACGATGCTGGCACGCCCTACTGTCAGTGCCGTGGATCTGCAGCGGCGTGTCACGATGGTTCCGCGCAAAGGACCCCCGCCAGCGGCGGTCAGCTCTGTGAGACGATCGCTACCGTGAATCCGAAGCTGGAAGGTTCGGTGTTCCTGAGCGCCTGCCGCAGGCTGCCGGTTCCCTACACCCCGGTCTGGTTCATGCGCCAGGCGGGCAGGTCGCTGCCGGAGTACCGGGCGGCGCGCGGCCGCACCGCCATGGTCGAGGCGTGCACCAAACCCGACCTGATCGCGGAGCTCACGCTGCAGCCGCTGCGCCGGTACCAGGTGGACGCGGCGATCCTGTTCAGCGACATCGTGGTCCCGCTGCGCGCGGCTGGGATCGGCATCGATATCCGCCCCGGCGTCGGCCCGGTGGTGGAGAAGCCGATCCGCGCCGACCGTGACCTGCAGCGGCTGCGCCCTCTCGACCCGGGCGACCTGCCCTATGTGACCCAGGCGGTCAAGACCCTGGTCGGCGAGCTCGACGCGACGCCGCTCATCGGCTTCGCGGGCGCCCCGTTCACGCTGGCCTCCTACCTGGTCGACGGGGGGCCGTCCAAGAACTTCGACCAGACGAAGGCGCTGATGTACGGCAACCCGCCGCTGTGGGACGCCCTGCTGCGCAGGCTGGCGGACATCACGATCACCTTCCTGCGGGTCCAGGTCGACGCCGGGGCCGCGGCGGTGCAGCTGTTCGACTCTTGGGTCGGCGTGGTCAGCCCCGAGGACTACCGCCGGTCGGTGCTGCCGCACAGCAGGCGGGTGTTCGAGGCGCTGGCCGGAACGGGCGTGCCGCGGCTGCACTTCGGCGTCGGCACTGGGGAACTGCTCGGCATGATGGGCGAGGCCGGCGCCGATGTGGTCGGGGTGGACTGGCGGGTCCCGCTGGACGAGGCGGTGCGCCGGGTCGAGCCGGGCAAGGCCCTGCAGGGCAACCTCGACCCGGCGATCCTGCTGGCGCCGTGGGAGGTCATCGAGCCGCGGGCGGTCCAGGTCCTGAACGCGGGCCGCACGGCCGAGGGCCACGTGTTCAACCTGGGTCACGGGGTGCTGCCGCAGACCGACCCCGGCGTGCTCGCGCGGCTGGCCGAGCTGGTGCACACCGCCTCGGCCCGGCAGCCCAGCGGCTAGCCCGCCGACCCAGGTTCGGGCCGTTCCGGGCGCTGGCGCAGGTCGGGCGCTATCCGGCGGTGGTCGGGCGCGAGCGGCGCCGCAGCAGGCGCCGCAGCCGCCGGCGCCCGGCGTAGGCGGCGCCCGCGAGCGCCGCCGCCACCACGGCGAACGGCAGAGCGGCGCCCACCGCGGTGAGGACCGCAGACCCGGCGAGCCGCAGCCCGCGCCAGCCTGCGGCCAGCCCGGCCAGGAAGCCGTGCTGCCGCTTGCTGGCTGCGGCCGGCCCGTGATGCGGCGGGCCTACCAGGGTCACCGACACGGTCGCGTAGCTGGTCTGCCGGGCCAGGGCGCGCTGCTGGGCCTCCAGGGCCTCCAGCGACGATTCCTGCGTGTTGATCTGGTCCTGGACGGCGAGCAGGGCGTCGACCGAGCCGGCCCGCTTCAGCAGCGCTTGCAGCTGGGTGATGGCCGCCTGCGCCGAGGCGACCAGGCTGCCGACGTCGGCCACCTGCTGGGTGACGTCCTGGGCGTGCTGGCTCAGCGCGGTCTGGGTGCCGAGCACGGCGGACAGCGTGGCGAGCGTGCGGTCGTACGCCGCGACCGGGATCTTCAGCTGCAGGCTGACCGTGGAGCGGGCGTGATCGGCCGGGTCGATCCTCGCCTGCTCGCTGGAGACGTATCCGCCCTCCTGCAGGACGATGCCGGTCGCCCGGCTGGCGGCGGTGGTCACGTTCGCCGTCCGGATCTTCAGGTTCGCGGTGAAGATGATGCTGGGGCCGGCCAGGGCCAGCCGGGCCGCCGGGCGCCCCGGCGAGGACGCGGAAGCCGGGCCGGCGGCCGGGAGGCCCGCCGCAGCGTGCGGGGCGCCCGCGCCGGGGGCGGCGGCGACGGAGCGTGCGGACGCCTGGGAGCCCGCAGGGCCGGCCTGCGAGCAGCCTGCGAGCAGCAGGGCGGCGCCGGACAGCAGCCCGGCGCAGATGAGCGCGGTGGTGCGGGGCGGCCTGCGGATCCCGCGGGCCCGGGCGGCGATGTTCATGCCGCTGGGACGCACCCGCCCCCGCGCCCGGTTCCGCCGATCTGGCCACGGTCCGGTAACGGGCGCCCCGGGTCGCCCGGGCGGCCAGGTTCGCGCTCCGCGATAATCGGCGCCGGAAGGAGCGCCCTCCGAGCGAGCCAAAGGCGCGGGTCAAAGCGCCCCGGAGGCGAGCAAGGTAATGACTTACCCGAAGATCGAGCTGCACGTGCACCTGGAGGGCACCGTCCGCGCCCGGACGCTGCTGCGGATCGCGAATCGCAACGGCGTGCCGCTGCCGGCCGACACCGAGGAAGGGCTGGCCGGGCTGTACGAGTTCCGCGACTTCGCGCACTTCCTGGAGGTCTGGCTGCTCACCACCGGGGCGCTGCGGACCGAGCGGGACTTCCGGCAGGTCGTGGTGGACTACGCGGGCGAGGCGGCGGGGCACGGCGCGGTGTACCTGGAAGGCATCTTCACCCCGGCCGAGGCGGTCGGCCGGGGCGCGGCCTGGGACGAGGTGTTCACCGGCTACTGCGACGGGGCGCAGCAGGCCAGGGAGGAGCACGGGGTGGAAGTGCGGCTGACGCCGGACATCCCGCGCGGCTGCCCGCTGGAGGCGGCCCTGCTGACCGCGCGCCACGCCGTGACGTACCGCGACCGCGGCGTCGTCGGCCTCGGCCTGGGCGGCCCGGAGGCGCAGTTCCCGCCGGAGCCGTACGCACCCGCGTTCGCCCTGGCCCGCGACGGCGGGATCGGCTCGGTGCCGCACGCGGGGGAGGCCGCCGGGCCTGCGTCGATCCGCGGCGCGCTGGACGCGCTGGGCGCGGACCGGATCAGGCACGGCATCCGCGCGGTGGACGACCCGGGCCTGGTGCGCGAGCTGGCCGGGCGGGGCACGGTCCTGGACGTGTGCCCGATCTCCAACCTGCGGACTGGGGTGGTCGCGTCGCTGGCCGCGCACCCGCTGCCGGACCTGGTCGCGGCGGGCGTGCGCTGCTCGGTGTCCACCGACGACCCGGCGATGTTCGGCACCGACCTGACGGCGGACTACGCGGCCGCGCGGCAGCTGGGCGTCCCGGCGCAGGCGTGCTACCAGGCTGGGCTGCACGGTGCGCTGTGCGACGGGCCGACCCGCGCCGCGCTGCGGCGGGCGGGCGAGGGCTGCGACTGGTCCGCCCAGCCGTAGCCGCCGGTGAGCGGCCCTGGTCCCGGGTAGCCGGATCGCAAAGCGGCGCACCGAATGAGATTCGGAAAGTATGTTGCCAGATAGCCGCCGTGACCGTCATATCACGCTGAGCGAAAATCACGCCCGGTGACCGCCGGGGAAACCAGAAGTTAGCACAGGAAATCTGGCCGTCGCCCAGGAATGGCGAATCCGCAGGTAGCAAGCGTTCGGACCCGCTCGGCCGGCCCCGCCCGGCGCCACCCGCGGCGATGAATTCTGAACCAGACAACACGCATCAAATGACAGAAATCTCAACTCACAGGCGGCAAAACACGCCAGCGGCGTAGACTGCGTTTCCGCGTACCCGCTAGGTATACGGAGATAACGGAAGCCCAGGCAAACGATGACCGCGCCCCCCGCTCGCGTCACCGTCCAGGTAGCCGTGCAGTCATCGCGGCGGCTGCTCCGCGACACCCTTTCCGCCTGTCTTGCCGTCCGGCCGGACCTCACCGTGGTCGGCAAGGTGGCGGAGCCAGACGCGATCTTCGAGTTGTGCGAGCTGCGCCACCCCGACGTCGTGATCCTCGACGCGGGCGCCCGGCTGAGGGAGTTCTCGGAGCGGGTGGCCGTGCTGACGCAGCGCTTCCCCGAGCTCAACGTGATCGTGACCTACCGTGACGCGTCCGAGCAGGACCTGGCCGCGGCCTGCCGGGCCGGCGTCTCCTCGCTGGTGCCGGAGTCGAAGGGCCTGTCGGCGGTGCTCGCCCTGCTGCGGCGGAGCCGGGGACGGCACGCGAAGGACAGCCCGGGCGGCCTGACCGACCGGGAGCTCGAGCTGGTCGTGCTGACCGGCTCGGGGCATAGCGTGGCC
>Ga0318568_10001102_pt1 | contig 11508 bp, 8 predicted proteins | sample GRESIP088b5f21_FD_203690 | JGI IMG/M metagenome (GOLD analysis project Ga0318568, IMG submission 203690) | Tropical soil microbial communities from Luquillo Experimental Forest, Puerto Rico - GRE.SIPMG.088b5f21 | ecosystem: Environmental > Terrestrial > Soil > Tropical forest > Bulk soil...
TATGGTGTAACATAGAAAGCCCTAACAACTATCAACTAAAAAATCAAATGCCCCTTGTTCTTGATCTTTTCATTCGTAAGTTCTGTGACCAATTGAACCGCGTTAATTGCTTTAATTGAATTGATCACGTTGTGTAATGTGGTGTCGTTTACAACATCACCTTTCATCAGCCAAAGAAAATCAAGGTGCTTGAATTCTGGTAACAAATATTCACCATCATTTTGGTTGTTGTACAAATAATGCGACAATGAACTGTTTTGTTCACGGTATTCAAACACTGCGAAATAATATAGTCTTCCTTTTCGGGTAAGAGGAATCTCTACATCCGGATTCACACGAAAATTGAGCCTGAACAAATGATTAAGTTGCCAGCAGAACTGATATGATTTAAGAGGCGCTACAATGCCCAGCAGACGGGTGTCTTCAAAGAAGTCCTCTGCCATTTCATCCATGTTAAGTTTTAATTTCATTATAGTGCCCGGTGATCAATTTGAAAATATGCTAATTTGAAAATTCTTTCAGCGCTGCTTTCATCAACAATGGTTACTGATTGAAAAAAACAAATTTTAAAATGTAACCTCTGTGCTTATTTCTTTATCGCCGCGTTTATATTTTAATGGTGCTTTATCGCCTTTCTTATACTTGCCAAGTGCCTGCATATAATTTTCAAGGGACATTACGGTGTCTGCGCCAAGTTGCGTTATAACGTCACCTGCTTTCAGTCCTGCTTTTTGCGCGGGTCTACCGTCGCTCACGCCGTCTACTCTTACACCGTTTCCATTGAAACTATAGTCGGGCATAATTCCCAGGGTAACACTAAACTTTGCACTGGTGGATGTTTGCGACTCTGTTGTTTTTGTAAAAACAAGTTTCGCTTCTTTGTTCGTTGCGCCAATAACGTTGTAGATATATTTCACGATGAAAAATTCTCCGTCGTAATTGATCTTATCGAAATCATCAGATGGCTTGTGATAGTCGCTATGCAAGCCCGTAAAGAAAAATAAAACAGGAATATCTTTTCTGTAGAATGATGTGTGATCACTCGGACCAACGCCACTCGAATCATATTTCACCGTGAAATATTTGCTATCACTCACAGAGGTCAGGTATTTGTTCCATGATGGTGATGTCCCGTAACCACCGATCATCAAGGCTTTGCTGCTATCATTCAATCTGCCCACCATATCAAGATTGATCATGTAGTTAACAGAAGAAAGATCGATCGTTGGATGCTCTGTAAAATATTTTGAGCCCAGCAAGCCAAGTTCTTCACCCGAGAACGCAATGAAGAGATAATTGTTGTTTTTAAATTTCGCCGCCTTTAACATTCTCGCCAATTCGATAACCGCTGCAACGCCACTCGCATTATCATCTGCGCCGTTATAAATTTCATTTGTATTAGCAGATGACCCCAATGTATATCCATCTTCACCGCGACCAAGATGATCCAGGTGTGCACCGATGATAATCGTTTGTTTGGCGCCGTTATCTGCGTATCCAATTACATTGTGAGCGGTACGGTTTTTATCAATAAATGAAACCTTGAGATCAATGTCGATCGTTGCAGATTCATCAGCAAAGTACTTGCTTGTTACTTTTTTGTTTACATATACAACAGGGATTGGCAGTGTAGCGCCTTTTGCCTTTGGCTCAAATGAAAGTCCGTCGTCGTAAGCAGAAGTATTGTATACAAATAACGCGGTTGCTCCTTTCTTTGCATAATCTTTCGAAATTTTTTCGACAAATCCCCACACATCAAAATGCGGATCGTTGGCACTAGTGGTTAATATTTCCTTAAGATCTAAAAACCAGGGAACACCTTTTTCACGAAGCGCAATGGAAGGCTCTTCCTTCACTGATTTTTGCGGTGAAGTGGGGAAAGGGAAAAAGTCATGCGCACTGATTGTTTCGCCATCAAAAGTCAGTGAGCTTGAGCTGTAATCTTTTCCATCGTAAATATCGAAATCCTGCAACCAGGAATTGTTGGTTCCTTTTGCCTGTAAACCTATTGCTTTAAATTGTTCGGAAACATAGTCATCTGCAACCTGTTCACCCTTGCTGCCACTGCGGCGACCTTCAAGACTATCATTTGACAAAAAACGAATATGCTTTTGCAGATTTTCTACAACAGGCTTATCATTTTTTTTGATCTTTTGGGCAAATGAATCAGGAAAAGAAAGCACGGCGGGTAACATTAATACCCATAAAGGTGAACGCATAAGTGACAATTTCGAGGTACAAAGTTAATCAGGCAAAAACTATTCCTGTTTATTTTTTGATGGAAGAGAATGGAACGCTGATGACGTAGATTGAGCAGATTTGCACTGATCTTTTCTTGGTTACTGAAACTGTGCAGTGACGAAGAGGCTTTTGATTTCTTCGAGTATTTTTCTCTCGTTGCTTAGTCTTGGAATTTTATGCTGGCCGCCAAGTTTGCTTTTATGTCGCAGCCATTGCGTGAATACGCCTTTCGGTAATGAATGCACCAGAGGCATGCGCAGGGCAATATCCTTGTGGCGCTTTGCTTCGTAGTCGCTATTGATGTTTTTGAGCGCATTGTCGAGCTCGTAAGTAAACTGTTTAATGTCCGCGGGCATTTGGTCAAACTCGATCAGCCATTCATGTGCACCATTATTTTGCTCGCTGAAGTAAACAGGAGCCGCGGTATAATCATTTACAATGGCACTTGTTCTTTCTGATGCAATGCTGATCGCTCTGTCGGCGTTTTCTACAATCACTTCTTCGCCAAAAGCATTCATGTAATGTTTTAGCCTGCCGGTTACTTTTATTTTGTACGGATTCAAAGACGTAAACTGAATCGTGTCGCCCACGATGTAGCGCCACAAACCACCGTTTGTTGTAATTACCATGGCGTAGTGAACACCCCTTTGAACTTTGTTCAATCCAATTGTTTTAGGAAATGACTTTCCATACTCTTCCAGCGGCATGAATTCATAGAAAATGCCATGCTGTGTGAAAAGCAACATGCCTTCCTCATCAGGATTATCCTGAGCCGCAAAGAAGCCTTCGCTGGCATTGTACATTTCAAGATAATTGATATCTCCGCCGATTATTTTTTGAAACTGTTCTCTATAGGGAACAAACGAAACACCCCCGTGAATGTATAGCTCAAGGTTGGGCCACACATCTTTGATGCAGCTTCTGCCGGTTATTTCGAGAATGCGTTTGAAAAGAACCAGCGTCCATGTAGGTACACCAGAAATAGACGTGACATTTTCCGGAATCGTGTTTGCCGCCAGTTGTTCAATTTTGTTTTCCCACTCATCCATCAACGCGATAGAAAGTTCGGGAGTGCGAAGCCAGTGTCCCCAAAACGGAGAATTCTGCAAAAGGACGGCACTTAGATCACCGAAGCTTACGTCGTCATTTACCTGGTTCACCTGGTGGCTACCGCCCACTACAAGTCCTTTCCCAGTTAGTAAGTCTGATTCAGGATTGAATTTGTAGTACATGGTCAGCACGTCTTTCGCGCCCTGGTAGTGCGTTTCCATTAGGCTCTCTTCGCTTACCGGTATAAACTTGCTTTTATCGCTCGTTGTACCGCTGCTTTTGGCGAACCATTTTACAGGCGTGTTCCAGAGTAGATTTTCCTCGCCTTCCATCATGCGCTGGATATAGGGTTTCAGGTCATTGTACTCATGAACAGGAACACTGTGCTTAAACTGACGTATGCTGAAAAGTTGATCAAAGCTGTATTTGCGGCCAAATTCTGTGTATTGAGCTGCGGTGATCAAATGTTGCAATACCTCCCGCTGAGCCAGGATTGGATTTTGTGTCCATTCCTGTATCTGCCACAAGCGAAGTCTTGCTAACCTTGATATGGCGGGGGATAGTATTTTCATATGCTATGCTCGCAATTTAAGAAATTGACGGCACAGATGCAGCAATAATTGTGCAAAAAACTATTACATATGCGGGAAATAGCCGGTACTATCCGATAGACAAGGCAATGCCTTGTCTCTACTGATTTTTTTCTTCCATGTGGGGGAAATCGCCAATGCCTTTCATTACTTCTTCGTGCAGATAATCTTTACGGCGAAGCTCAAAGTTGCGGCCAAGGTAAAGTCTTCTCACTTGCTCATCTTCTGCCAATTGCTCTGCAGTACCATGCTTGAATATCTTTCCATCGATCAGCAAATAAGCGCGGTCGCAAATAGAAAGCGTTTCGTTTACGTTGTGGTCGGTAATAAGAATACCGATATTCTTGTATTTCAGGCGGGCAACAACTGTTTGAATGTCTTCTACCGCAATTGGGTCAACGCCGGCAAAAGGTTCATCCAGCAAAATGAATTTCGGGTCAACAGCCAGTGCGCGGGCAATTTCTGTACGTCTTCTTTCACCACCGCTCAGGCTGTCTCCATTGTTTTTGCGAACATGGTGCAGGCGGAACTCATCCAGCAGATCTTCCAGCTTTTGTTTTTGCTGTTGCTTGGAGAGATTTGTCATTTCCAGCACCGCTTTAATATTGTCCTCCACCGTAAGCTTACGAAAAACCGAAGCCTCTTGCGGGAGATAGCCGATGCCCAGCTGGGCGCGTTTGTACATCGGCAGTTTTGTAATATCCTCCTCGTTAAGGAAAACCTTGCCCTCATCCGGCTTGATGAGTCCCACCACCATGTAAAAGGTAGTTGTTTTACCGGCACCGTTCGGTCCGAGCAGACCTACAATTTCACCCTGCTCCACATTCACAGATACGTGATTTACAACGGTACGGCTGCTATAGGTTTTAACTAACTCGTTGGTATGTATTTTTAAACTCAATTATTAAAGCTTTGGGGCAAAAATACCGGAAGTAATCAAAACGGGGAAATATGAAAATGTGAAAGTTACTGGCTGGAATTTGCCCTGTGACGTTGGATGTGTGGAGTACGATGCGCGAAATACAGGAAATTCGGACATCGTACTCCGCACATCTAACATTACGTTCATTTTGTTTTCTAACTTCCACGAACTAAGTTTGCGGATATTTTAAAAAGCTTAATAAGCCTTAAAACATCGCAAACGTAGTAATTACTGCCTACGCGAGACATATTACACAAGATGAAAGTTATCGATCACATTAACCAGGCAAAGGACACTCTGGTTTCTTTTGAAATTTTGCCTCCTCTGAAAGGAAAAGACATCAGCGCAATATATAACCACCTTGATCCTCTGATGGAGTTTAAGCCGTCGTTTATTAACGTTACGTACCATCGTAGCGAAACGATGTTTAAGAAAAAGATCGATGGAACTTTCGAACAGGTAGAAGTAAGAAAGAGACCAGGAACGGTTGGTATTTGCGCGGCTATTATGAACTACTACAAAGTGGATGCAGTTCCTCACCTTATCTGCGGTGGTTTTGGTAAAAGAGAAACTGAAGATGCATTGATCGATCTTAACTTTTTGGGTATAGATAACGTACTCGTTCTTCGCGGAGATGCTGCAAAGAATGAAGCATTCTTCGAGCCACATCCACATGGTCATCGCTATGCGATCGATTTGTTGAAACAAGTCGGCAACCTTAATCACGGCATATACCTGGAAGAAGATATTACGAATGGCGGTAAAACAAACTTCTGCATGGGCGTTGCAGGTTATCCTGAGAAACACTTCGAAGCCCCCAATCTCGCTACTGACATGGCTTACCTGAAAGCTAAAGTAGAAGCAGGCGCTGAATACATCATGACGCAAATGTTTTTCGATAACCAGAAATACTGTGACTTCGTAAAACTTTGCCGTGAAAATGGTATCACGGTTCCGATCATTCCGGGCCTGAAGCCAATCACGAACAAAAAGCAACTAAACATTCTTCCAAAAATATTCCACGTTGATATTCCTACCGATCTGTCAAATGCTATCATGAAAGCAAAAACAGATGAAGAAGTTGAAATCATCGGAACAGAATGGTTGATTCAGCAAAGCAAGGAATTGAAACAGTTTGGTGTTCCGGTGTTGCACTATTACACGCTGGGTAAACCTAAGGTGATTCAGAATGTGGTGAAGGAGGTTCGATAGTAATTTGAAAATTTGAAAATTTGAAAATGGGGTGCGTGAATTTTTGAAGAGTCTTTACTTTAACTGATATAAAAGAAGAAGGGAATGAATCACCTTCATTCCCTTCTTCTTTTATTCATTCATAAACAAATTGACCAAAACTGCGACTAATAGTCAAACGCTTAAGTTTAGGCTCTCGACAATAATTAGAATCATCTTATCATCGATGTTATCAAGCTCCGACTTATCATAAATCGTCAAGAGGTAAACTTCCTTGTTGGGTTTGACAACATATGTTATTACCTAGCGCCACCGCTTTTTCCTTTGCCTTTACTTTTTATTGCTATTCGTATTTTATAAGTATCATTACCTACAGACGTACCTAACTCCGGATTTTTAGACAAGATTGCACCGAGCTCAAACAATTCTTCTTTATGATGGATATTTTTTGATAAGGCGTTTAGCTTCCTTCTTAAACTTGTCACTTGGTATTACGCTAAAGTTCATTCAAAAAATCGTTTAGCGTTTGTTTGTTTTTCTTGGTTTGCTTCAATACGGCAACCTGTTCGTACGCTTCTTTCAAATCAGATCTAAGTTTGAACGCTTGCTCATATTTTTTCAATTTGTTCAATACTTTTTCCCATTCAAGTAATTGTAATTGAACCGCCTGTGGCTTGCCATTTATATCGCTGACGTATTGAAGTGCTATTTTCATGATTTAAATTTAATGAAATTGATAACAAAATTAGCTCTTTGATAATTTTATTATCAATTTGATAAGCTAGATCACATGCTTCTCCTATACTGTCCGCCCACCTCGTACAGTGCATGCGTAATCTGTCCCAATGAACAATACTTCACTGTTTCCATCAACTCATTGAACAGATTGCCATTTGCAATCGCAACAGCTTTCAATTTATTTAAAGCCTCTGCTGATTTGCTTTCATTGCGTTTCCAGAAGGCTTGCAGGTTTTGAATTTGTTGTTCTTTTTCTTCTGTTGTGCTGCGGATCACTTCGTTTGGAATTACGGTCGGACTTCCTTTTTTATTGAGGAATGTGTTTACACCAACGATCGGAAACTCGCCCGTATGTTTCAGCATTTCGTAGTGCAGGCTTTCTTCTTGTATTTTGTTGCGCTGGTACATTCTTTCCATGGCGCCAAGAACGCCACCACGCTCGGTGATGCGGTCAAACTCTGCAAGTACAGCTTCTTCCACTAAGTCCGTCAGTTCTTCAATCGCAAAACTTCCTTGAGTAAAGTTTTCTGTTTTTGCAGTACCCAATTCGCGGTTAATGATCAATTGAATGGCCATTGCGCGGCGAACGCTTTCTTCTGTTGGAGTGGTGATCGCCTCGTCGTACGCATTCGTGTGAAGGCTATTGCAGTTGTCGTAAATAGCATACAATGCTTGCAGCGTTGTGCGGATGTCGTTGAAATCTATTTCCTGCGCATGCAAACTTCTGCCGCTTGTTTGAATGTGATATTTTAGTTTTTGTGAACGGTCATTACCATTGTATTTCAGCTTCATCGCTTTTGCCCAAATTCTTCTTGCCACACGTCCGATCACACTGTATTCCGGATCCATACCGTTGCTAAAGAAGAAAGATAAGTTTGGTGCAAAATCGTCAATGTGCATGCCGCGGCTGAGGTAGTATTCAACATAAGTAAACCCATTCGCCAATGTAAATGCAAGCTGCGTAATAGGATTGGCGCCTGCTTCAGCGATATGATAGCCGCTTATGCTTACGCTATAAAAGTTGCGGACTTTTTCTTTGATGAAATATTCCTGTACATCACCCATTAATTTCAAAGCAAATTCTGTGGAGAAAATGCAAGTGTTTTGCGCCTGGTCCTCTTTCAAAATATCTGCCTGCACAGTACCACGAACACTTGATAACGCGTTTGCTTTAATTTTTTCATACACATCTTTAGGCAACACTTCGTCACCACTTAAACCAAGCAACTGCAAGCCTAAACCGCTGTTACCATCTGGTAATCTCTCTGGCGCTGAAGGGTTGTAGTATAAAGGTTTCGAAGCATGTGCGTACTTCTTTTTAAATGCATCTTCTGCGAGTGACCATTGATTGTTTTCTGTCAGCCATTTTTCACACTGCTGATCAATTGCGGCGTTCATAAAAAATGCAAGCAGCATTGGCGCTGGGCCGTTAATGGTCATACTTACAGATGTTTTAGGATCGCAGAGATCAAAACCGCTGTATAGTTTTTTTGCATCGTCTACTGTGGCAATGCTTACGCCCGAGTTACCCACTTTGCCATAAATATCCGGACGATGATCAGGGTCTTCACCATACAGCGTTACACTGTCAAATGCTGTAGACAAGCGCTTTGCGGGCTGTTCAAGCGAAACATAGTGGAAACGCTTATTGGTTCTTTCCGGTCCGCCTTCGCCGGCAAACATTCTTGTTGGGTCTTCACCGGTACGCTTTAGTTCAAACACACCAGCAGTGTACGGAAACTCGCCGGGAACATTTTCCTGCAATTGCCATTGTAAAATATCGCCCCAGTCTTTGTATTTAGGTAAAACAACTTTCGGAATTCTCGTACCACTAAGCGAAGTGCTGGTTAAGTCCTGTTTGATCACTTTATCACGCACCTGGTACTCAAAATAATCGGCTTCGTATTTTTTCCGCAGACTTGGCCATTGCTCAACAAGCTTTTTGTTTTCAACAGAAAGTTTATCGTTCAATTGCTGCTGCAATTTTTGAAGACTTTCTTTTTCGCCTCCGGCAAATTTCATCACACCATCCAACTGGTACAACTTAGTCGCCACTTCACTTTGCTCGATCACCCATTTGTCGTAACCTCTGTTGGACTCAGATATTTCTGACAAATAACGAACGCGTTTTGCCGGAATAACCTGCGATTTATTTGTAGTGTCGGAAGTATGTTGGTGCAATTCTATTTTACCAAAGGAAACGCCGCTTTTCTTTTCAATTACAGTGATCAGTTTTTCGAACAATTCGTTAATACCCGCATCATTGAATTGTGAAGCGATGGTTCCTACAACAGGAATCTCAGCATCTTTTGCAGTAAATAATCCATGATTGCGTTTGTATTGTTTGCGTACGTCCTGCAAAGCATCCAATGCGCCAGCCTTATCAAATTTGTTGATGGCAATTACATCAGCATAATCCAGCATGTTGATCTTTTCAAGTTGCGATGCCGCACCGTATTCCGGTGTCATCACGTATAAACTGGCATTGCAATAATCGAGGATCGAAGCATCGCTTTGACCAACACCGGCACTTTCCAAAATCACTAAATCGTAGCCGGCAATCTTAACAACATTCAATGCTTCTTCTACGTAGGCACTTAATGCTACATCGCTTTCGCGTGTTGCGAGCGAACGCATATATGCACGCGGAGAGCTGATGCTGTTCATGCGGATACGATCGCCCAGTAGTGCACCGCCTGTTTTCTTTTTGGAAGGATCGACGGAAATAACAGCTATGGTTTTATCGGGAAATGCGTTTAAAAATCTGCGAACGATCTCATCCGTTACAGAAGATTTTCCAGCCCCGCCTGTTCCGGTAATTCCCAGGACGGGATAAGTCGCAGCAACTTCTTGTTTTTCGAATGGTTCGCCTGCTTCAGCAAGTGTAATATGACGGGCAATTCTGCGAATGTCTTTTTTTTCGCCTAGCGGCAATTTGCCGTTCCATTTTTCGGCAGCTGTCCAGTAATCAGATTTTTTTGCGGTGCCATTCTCCGGATTGCTTTTTTGCAAAAGATCTTCAATCATTCCTTCCAGGCCCATGTGCCGGCCATCATCGGGACTATAAATGCGGGTGATGCCGTAGTTGTGCAATTCGCGGATTTCCTCTGGCAGAATGGTTCCACCACCGCCACCAAATATTTTGATATGTCCGCAACCGTTTTGATCCAACAGATCCTTCATGTATTTGAAAAACTCAACGTGACCGCCCTGGTAGCTCGTGATGGCAATTCCATGCGCATCTTCTTCAATCGCCGCTTCCACAATTTCGTGTACACTTCTGTTATGCCCCAGGTGAATGATCTCGGCGCCCTTGCTTTGCAAAATGCGTCGCATGATATTGATAGCCGCATCGTGTCCGTCGAATAAACTGGCCGCAGTAACAATTCTGATCTTTTGTGTTGGAGTATTTGCCATATAAAAAGCCGATAACTTATTTTTAAAAACTAACAATTGTTAGCAAAAATAAGGCATCGAGGAACATAAAGTCTAAAGTAAAAAGTCAAAAATCAAAAAAGGCCATCAATACGGCGACCCTTTTGAATTTTTATTTTTGAGTTTTGACTTAATTGTCGGGATTTTCTTTTCGAAAAAAGTGTCGTTTCACGCTACATTTGCGCTTCAATTGTACATCTCATGAAACTTTTTGCTTATTTATTGGTAGCCGCGTCTATATGCTTTAGCGCTTGCAGTTCTAATAATGTTACAAACGATGATAGCCTCAAAAAATATTTCGATGCAAATAATGTGACCGGAAGTTTTGGTTTGTTCGACAACGGACAGGGCCAGTTTACTATATATAACCGCAAATCTTTTCGCGATAGTGCCTATTTGCCGGCGAGTACGTTCAAAATTGTAAACTCCCTCATCGGTATCGAAACCGGTCGTGTAAAAGATGATAGCACAGTGATAAAATGGGATGGAGTGGTAAGATCAAACCAGCAGTGGAACCAGGATTTGGCGATGTATAATGCATTCCGTCTTTCATGTGTGCCATGGTTCCAGGAACTGGCAAGAAGAATAGGTAAAGACACTATGCAGCACTGGATAGATACATTAGGTTACGGTCGCCGTTACACAAAACCCGTGATCAATAAGATTGACACTTTCTGGCTCGATAATTCTGTAAAAGTTACGCCCGATGAGCAATTGGGCCTTGTGAAAAAATTATACTTTGATCAACTGCCTTTCCAAAAAAGAACACAACGTATTGTTCGCAACATGATGCTTATGGAAAGCAATGCCAACTATCAGTTGAGCTACAAGACCGGTTGGGGATATGCAGAAGATGGCCGTTCAATCGGCTGGATCACAGGCTGGATCGAAGAAAACAAACACCCTTACTTTTTCGTATTGCAAATCGCGTCTACAGGCAAAACGCTTGACGTTTCCGCCGTTCGCATTAAAATGCTGAAAGATATCCTGGCGCAGTATGGGTTTATGCAGGGCAAGAAGTAGATAAAGTTATTAGTTAAGAGTTGCTAGTTGTTAGGCTAAAACTGTAAGATGCCTGCCAGCTGGCAACTTTTTTTATGCCCTGCGGAGAATGGTTATCTTATTATCCGCAAGTTTTGCGTAGAATAATTGGCCTAATCTACGCATAGTACGCGGCGAATAAGTTGTATATTCACCGCAAACCTGCGGAAAATGGCAGTTTACATCTATCAAAAAAAGGATTGGCCGGCATTTCATTGGGATGAAAAGGTAATAAGCCCTTTGCTTGCATCCGTGCGATACAAGCAGGGAATGTTGTTGGGTAAAATGTTAGGTTTCGGC
>Ga0318568_10001107_pt1 | contig 11501 bp, 13 predicted proteins | sample GRESIP088b5f21_FD_203690 | JGI IMG/M metagenome (GOLD analysis project Ga0318568, IMG submission 203690) | Tropical soil microbial communities from Luquillo Experimental Forest, Puerto Rico - GRE.SIPMG.088b5f21 | ecosystem: Environmental > Terrestrial > Soil > Tropical forest > Bulk soil...
ACAGGCTTTGCACCTTGCCGCTGAAATAGGTGGGACCGTCTTTCGCGGCGCGCAGCACAAGGTTGGAGTTGCCGTCGACGAACACGTTTCGGCGATCGTCGCGGTACTGCCCGATGTGCTCGGGCAGCTCCCAATACGTCGGGTCCTTGATCGTCTCGCGGGCTTTCGCCACCGCCCACTTCGACGGGTCCGGGGCCGAACCGGCCGGGCCGTCGAACTCGTCCTGGAAGATGTAGGTCCCGGTTTGGCCGCTGGGCGCGGCGGGCGGCGGCACCCGCCCCGCCTGCGCACGGTCCCGGGACGGGTAAGCGCGGGCCTCGGCGACCGGCAGCGCGACTGCCAGCACGCCGATCCCGGCCGTCAGCATCATGCGGCGGCGATCTATCTCCGGCATAAGCAAGGCACGATAGCAGCCGCCGCTGTACCGGGTCGAAACGGGAATTGTGTCGGTGGCCGTCGCTAGGGTGTGGATCGCCGTCCGCCGAGGCCGACGACGGCGGGGTAGTGATTCCGGAAACGTCGAATTCATGGCTAATTCTCATGCTGACCGATGGTTTGATCTCAGATTGGCCGGGAATTCTCTGGAATAACGAACCGATAACCAGCGTTCGTAGTTTTTGCGGGTTGCTCTGGGAGGAGTTGAAATCGTGGCGACGGCATCGGGGGGGACGGTCATTTTCCTTCAGTCTCATCCGGCATGGATCGCGGCTCGGCGTCGTGAGCACGAGCGTCGCGCAGCGATGCGCCGCCATCCGTCGTTTCTCGCTCGACAGCACGCCGCGTCGGGTGGCGACGTGGTCCGCGACTTCAAGGTTTACTCCGGCATCGACACCTTGGCCTGACCGATACCCCGACTGTAATTCGCAAGGCGCCGGATTCCGTCTCGCGATATTCGCTCCGCTACCTGCCTAGCAACCAATTGCGTCCGCTCGAATCGAAAGCCATTTACATCTGGGCCGATCTCTACTACCGTATGTAGTAGACGACCGTCGGGAGGCGCAGATGTCCAACCACCCGGACCTACTGGCAACGCGACGTTCCATGACCGTGGCGATGATGGTCTTCGCCGGGGCGTTCCTCCTCCACGGGTTTGACCACCTTCGGCGGGGTATGGACGCATCGCCGCCTTCGATCATGGTCGGCGGGACGCTCCAAGGGGTTTTCGTTGTGGTCGCAGTGGTGCTGGTCCTACGCCATCACCGATGGGCATCCCAAGCGGCGATCGTGGTGGGTTTCGGCAGCGCGCTGCTGTTCACCTACGCGCATGTCCTGCCCACTTTTCTCCCGGGGTTGCAAGACAGCTTCACCTCCGGACCGCGCGTCAACGTCACGTGGTTCTCGTGGCTCACGGCCGTCGGCGAGATCGGGGCCGGGCTGATACTCGGCTACGCGGGCTTGCAAACACGGTGGCGAAGCCGGTTGCGGGACAAGGCAATAACGAATGCTGCACACTGAAGAATTCGTCGGCATAATCCTTTATGTGCCGCAAACACATAAAGCGAAGGCGCTCGCCAACCCAGCTCAGCCGCATAGCGCGCTGCTCCACGAATTGGAGCGCTACATCGAGGCCCACCATCCCGATGTGACCGACGTCAACGTGGTGAGCGCGACCGACACGGGTCAAGCCGACAAGAGCCATAAGCCGGTGCGCCACTGGTATCACGTCACGTACGAAGCCTGAAGTGCCGCCTGCGGAATGACACCCGTCAGCAGGCGGCGGTGATCATCGGCAGGAGGTACCGGCGCACGTATGCGCGGGTGTCGTCCATGGTGGCGAGGTTGATGCTGGTGTGCGGGGTGACGATGAACGACAGGGTCAGGCGGGTGTGCAGCTCGGCGACGGTGCGTAGATGGCGCTCTTGCGCGGCCGTCGTGCCGGCCGTGCCGTAGAGCTCCGTCCGCAACTCGGCTGCCGATTGGTCGATGGCGAAGTCGAGGATGGGGCCGGCGTCGATGGTCAGGCTCGGCAGGATCGTCTCCGGTTCGGTGCGCAGCAATTTCTTGAGCAGAGCGTGCTCCCGCAGGAACGTCACCGTGAACACGGTGCCGAAGACGAGGCGGTCTTCGAGCGTTTCGGCGTGGGAACAGGCGTGCGTATGGCCATCGAAGTACCGCCGGGCTTCGGCGAGAACGACGGCGTCGATCAGGGCGGCCTTGGTGGGGAAGCGGCGGTACAGCGTCGCCCGGCCGACCCCGCTACGACGAGCGACGTCGTCCATTGTGATTCGCCGCATCCCGACGAGTTCGGCCTGCTCGATAGTGGCACCCAGGATGCGGGTGGTGATCGCGTCGGGACGGTGCAGTTGGGCGAGCACGGCGGGCTCGGGCGCGGTGAGTCGGCGCACGAACTCTGCTGTTCGGCTCGTGCTCACGGGGTTGCTCCTTGCCCGCTCAGATGGATCGTCGTATCGTAGCGCTATCGATACGGTTGAGACAGTATACGTCTATTTGTCTCGCAGCTAGCGTAGCGACTTTTCGCTGCTAGGGGGTTGTGATGGGCGTTGGCCTATGGGCCAGGTGGGCGGCCATGCACGGGACGGTCCGGGTTTTCATGAGGGTTCAGGCGCTGCGCGGCGACCCGTTGGCGCGGCTGATCGCGGGTCATGGCCAGGAAATCGATCCATATCCGCTACTGGAGGAGATCCGGGCGGGCGGACCGCTGGTGCGCACGCCCTTCACGTGGGTGAGTGTCGATCACGGTCTTTGCCGAGAAGTGCTGCGCGACAAACGCTTCGGCGTGACAGCGTCATCCTCGATGGACCTGCCGCGCCCGCTGCCGGCGCTGATCTCACGGACGGACGACGAACGCGTCCCCAATCCCGTCGAGCCACCGGCCATGGTCGTCGTCAATCCACCCGAGCACACCCGCTACCGGCAGCTGGTGGCACAAAGCTTCACCCCGCGCGCGATCGACAAGCTCGGTACCCGCGTCGCCGAGGTCACCGACCAGCTCATCGAGCGCCTCGCCGATGCGCCACATCCTGATCTGATCGCCGACTTCGCATCCCAACTGCCGGTCGCCATCATCGGCGAGATTCTTGACCTGCCTGCCGACACCCACCCGCGCATGTTGCAGTGGGGACACAGCGGTGCCCCGCTGCTGGACCTCGGCATCGGCTGGCGCACCTATCGGAGGGCCATCAACGGCCTGCGCGGCGCGGATCACGAACTGCGGGAACGCTTTCAGCAATTGCGTGCCGGCCAGCCAGCCGACCATCCGTTCAGCCGGCTGGCCGCTGACGGCTCGCTGACCGACCACGAATTCACCGCCAATGCCGCCCTGCTCATCGGCGCCGGCTTCGAGACCACCGTCAACCTGATCGGCAACGGTGTCGTCGCGCTCCTGGAAAACCGCGACCAACTCGAACGCCTGCGCGCGGACCCCGAGTTGTGGCCGTCCGCCGTCGAGGAGATCCTTCGGTTCGACAGTCCGGTACAGATGACCGCCCGCACCGCGCTCTGCGACGTCGAACTGGCCGGTCAGCGCATCGCGGCCGGCGAGATGGTCGCCCTGCTTTTGGCCGGTGCCAACCGCGACCCGCAGGTGTTCGCCGATCCCGACAGATTCGACATCACCCGGCCCAATTCCCGCGACCATCTGGCATTCGCGTCGGGCATCCACGCCTGCCTCGGCGCGGCCCTGGCACGCATCGAAGGCGCCACCGCGCTACGCGCATTGTTCGAGACCTTTCCCGATCTGGAGCTGACGGCGCCCCCGCAACACAGGGGACTGGTCAACCTGCGCGGATTCAGCCGCCTGCCCGTGAGACTCGACAGCAGAAACGCCGCGTCGTTGCGCGCCTAGTTGTCACAGCTTTCCTGCGACGAAGTCGGCGGCCTGGTTGGCCATGCCCGCACTGATGTACGCATTGGCGAGGTGTTGGGGCCAGTTCTCTTTCCAGGTGTTCGGGTCGGCCGGGTTGCAGACCGGATCGGCGCCGTGGCACAACTCGATGGTCCTGTCGTTGTAGATCGGGTTGAAGTTCGTGATCGGACCCACCCACTGGCTTCCGTTGCCGAACAACGCCACGGCGGCGACGTGCTGGTCGACGCCCGGCGGCAGGGGGCTGTCGAAACCGAACGCGGCGATGGGCGCCGCGAGCACCACATCGGTGACGGCCGCGCCGAGCGAGTAGCCGCCGAGCACCAGCCGGGTGTCGGGGCAATTGTTGACCATGTCCTGGATGTGATGGCTCATATCGTTGGCGCCGATGTCGATCTGCGTGTCGGCGGGGTACTTCACGGCGTATACGCCGATGTTCTTCGAGACCTTCGATTGGAGCGCATTGATAAACGCATTGCCGAGTACACCCGTCCCGGGCGATTCATAGCGGCCCCGGGCGAAGACGACCTGCACCGGAGGACAGTTCGCGGCCGCGGCCCCGGGCAGCCCGGATGGCAAGACCGCCGCGGGCAATGCCACCGCGGCCGCGGCGACGACGAAAGCCAGATCAATATCAACCAGCTTGCGAGAGGGAGCGCGCACAGCATGATGGTAAAGGGATCGCGCCCAAGCCGCTGGCCAGCAGAAAAGATCAGCGAAAATCCGATAGGTTCAGCTCGTGAGCCGCGCCGAAGCCAGTTCAACGCGGCGCCTGTTTGCGCTCGCCGAGCAGGTGCGGGGGTTCATGCCGGCCGACGAGGGGAGCGCGCTGTACGACGCGGGCCTGCGGTATCTGAACGGCGGCCTCGGTGTCGAAATCGGCACCTACTGCGGCAAATCCACCCTGTTGCTCGGCGCAGCCGCGCAAGAGACCGGCAGCATCCTCTACACCATCGACCATCATCACGGCTCGGAGGAACATCAGTCCGGCTGGGAGTACCACGACGCCTCGTTGGTCGACGAAGTCACCGGGCTGTTTGACACGCTGCCGACGTTTCGCCGCACGCTCGATGCCGCCGGGCTGGACGACCACGTCGTCGCCATCGTGGGCAAGTCACCGATTGTGGCCCGAGCATGGCGGTCACCGCTGCAGTTCTTATTCATCGACGGCGGCCACACCGAGGCCGCCGCCGCCCAGGACTTCGACGGATGGGCCAAGTGGGTGACCGTCGACGGGGCGCTCGTCATCCACGACGTGTTCCCAGACCCACGCGACGGCGGACGGGCACCTTACCAAATCTATTGCCGGGCTATCGATTCCGGTCAGTTTCGGGAGGTCTCGGCCACCGGGTCGCTACGGGTGCTGCAACGCACCAGCGGCCAGCCGGGTGAGCAGATCGTCACCGGCCGGACCCGCTGACGACGCATTCGCAATCGAAGTCGCTCTGCAGTCCGCGCAGCGCATCTCAAACCTGGCCGGCACCGAAGACACCTGAGGTGCCGGTGGACGCGGCGATCAGCCCGCCGCCAGCGGCAAGGCTTGACGGATGGTCACGGTAGCGGCTGAGCGGTTGTAGCAGCCGCCAATCTGCGCCCGCAAATGAAGTGCCGCCAAACGATGACGAGCAAGAGGCAGTCGCCGACAATCCATATAGCGGCCCGCTGCTGGTGTCGCTGAGCAGGTCGGTCGTTTCGGTTCAGGTGGGTGAGGCGACATTGAGCTCCAGGGCGCTGATTCCCTCGATTTTCCCCGCCGAGGACGCACACTCAGCCGTTTTTGTTAACATCGCGCGGTGCACGGCCAGCGACCGGTCCCGCGACGCGACGTCCTCAAGTTCGCTGCTGCGCCGGTTCTCCTGAGCCTGGCGGCGGTGGCCGCACCGGTCGGTGGGCGGCAGGCGTCAGCCGCCGACCTGCGGCTGATCGATTTCGCCGAACGGAGGATCCCGCCGGACGAGATCAAAGCGGCGGGCTATGGCGGGGTCGTGAATTACGTGTCCGAGTCGCGGCCGGGTGCGAACTTCGAGGCAAAGCCCATCACCCGCGAGTACGCGGACGCCCTGCGCGCGGCCGGCCTTCAGATCGTCAGCAACTTCCAGTACGGCAAGCCCGGTTGGGCCGACCCCTCGGACTACACCCGCGGGTACGACGGCGGCGTGGCAGACGCCCAGACGGCCCAGCGGCTGCACGGTGCCGCCGGGGGCCCGGGTTCGGCCCCGATCTTCTTCAGCGTCGATGACAATATCGACCTCAATACCTGGAATACCGTTGCCGTGCAATGGTTTCGAGGCATCAACTCGGTATTGGGCGTGGGCCGCACCGGCGTCTATGGAGACGCCCAGGTGTGCGGATGGGCGATCAGAGACGGCGTGATCGGGAACTCGAGCACGCCGGGGCACCGGTGGGCGTGGCAGACGAAAGCGTGGTCGAACGGGGAGCGGGAACCGATGGCGGTGCTGTATCAGGCCGTGGTCAACACCCCGTCGAACCCGGGTCCGCTGCTCGGCGGCATCAACGTGGACGTGGACGAGGTCCTCGCGTCAGATTTCGGCCAGTGGGATTTCGCGCGCTGACCCGACGAAGGACACCCCGCGAGCCGGTTGCCCGCGGGGTGTCTTGATCCGTCCGAGTGTCACTTCAGGTCGAACCGGTCGCCGTTCATGACCTTGACCCAGGCGGCGACGAAGTCCTCCACGAACTTCCCCTTGTTGTCGTCCTGGGCGTAGACCTCGGCCAAGGCACGCAGCACCGAGTTGGACCCGAACATTAGGTCGTTGGCGGTGGCCGTCCACTTGACCTTGCCCGAGGAGCGGTCCCTTACCTCGTAGACGTTCTCCGCCGACTCCGACGCCTTCCACTCGTTACCCATGTCGACCAGGTTGACGAAGAAGTCGTTGGTCAGCGTGCCGGGCTTGTCGGTGAACACGCCGTGCTTGTTGCCGCCGTGGTTGGCGCCCAGGGCTCGCAGGCCACCGACGAGCACCGTCATCTCCGGACCGGTCACGCCCAGGAGGGACGCCCGCTCCACCAGCAACTGCTCGAGCGGCGCCTTCTCGCCGGCACGGATGTAGTTGCGGAACCCGTCGGCGCGCGGTTCGAGCACCGCGAACGAATCGACGTCGGTGTTCTCCTGCGAGGCGTCGGTACGCCCGGCCGCGAAGGGCACCGAGACCTCATGGCCCGCGTCCTTGGCCGCCTTCTCTACCGCCGCGGACCCCGCCAACACGATCAGGTCGGCCAGCGAGATCTTCTTGCCGCCGGACGCCGACGCGTTGAACTCCTGCTGGATCTTCTCCAGCACGGGCAGCACCTTGTCCAGCTCGGAGGGCTCGTTGACCTCCCAGCTTCGCTGCGGCTCGAGGCGCAGACGCGCCCCGTTGGCGCCGCCCCGCTTGTCGGTGCGTCGGAAACTCGACGCCGCCGACCAGGCCGTCTTGGCCAGTTGCGGAACGGACAGGCCGGACTCGAGCACCGTCTTCTTCAGCGCCGCGACGTCCTTCTCGTCGACCAGCTGGTGGTCGACGTCGGGAACGGGGTCCTGCCAGAGCTGCGGCTCCGCGATCCACGGCCCCAGGTAGCGGCTGATCGGTCCCATGTCGCGGTGCAGCAGTTTGTACCAGGCCTTGGCGAACGCCTCGGTCAGCTCCTCGGGGTGGTCCAGCCAACGGCGCGTGATGTCGCGGTAGATCGGGGACTCACGCATCGAGATGTCGGTGACCAGCATCGTCGGCGCGCGACCCGGCCCGCCGAACGGATCGGGAATGGTGCCCGCACCGGCGCCGTCCTTGGCGACGAACTGCCAGGCATCGCCGGGGCTCTTGGTCAGCTCCCACTCGTAGCCGTACAGGATCTCCAGGAAGCTGTTGTCCCACTTGGTCGGGGTGGACGTCCAGACGACCTCCAGGCCGCTGGTGATGGCGTCCTTGCCCACGCCGCTGCCGTAGGAGCTCTTCCAGCCCAGCCCCTGTTGTTCGACCGGGGCGGCCTCCGGCTCGGGACCGACCAGATCGCCGCTGCCGGCGCCGTGGGTCTTGCCGAAGGTGTGGCCACCGACGATGAGTGCGGCGGTCTCCTCGTCGTTCATCGCCATCCGCTTGAACGTCTCGCGGATGTCGATCGCCGCGGCGATCGGATCCGGCTGGCCCTCGGGGCCTTCCGGAGTGACGTAGATCAGACCCATGGTGGTGGCGCCGTAGGGCTGGGCGAGATCCCGTTTGCCCGAGTAGCGCTTGTCGGTGCCCAGCCACACGTCCTCTTCTCCCCAGAGGATCTCTTCGGGCTCCCAGACGTCCTCACGGCCGAAAGCGAAGCCGAAGGTCTTGAATCCCATCGACTCCAGGGCGACATTGCCGGCGAAGATAATCAGGTCCGCCCAGGAGACCTTGTTGCCGTACTTCTTCTTGACCGGCCACAGCAGCCGGCGGGCCTTGTCCAGACTCACGTTGTCCGGCCAGCTGTTGATCGGGGCGAAGCGCTGCATACCCTGGCCGCCGCCGCCGCGGCCGTCGTGAATGCGATAGGTGCCGGCGGCATGCCAGCTCATCCGGATGAACAGGCCGCCATAGTGGCCGTAGTCGGCGGGCCACCAGTCCTGCGAGGTGGTCATCAGCGAGATCATGTCGGCCTTGAGCGCCTCGACGTCGACCTTGGCGAACTCCGCCGCGTAATCGAAGTCCTCGCCGAGCGGGTTGGACTGCGCGGGGTGCGGGTGCAGCGTCGACACGTCGATCTGGTCGGGCCACCAGTCCCGGTTGGTCAGGGGAGGATGCGATTTCGGTTCGGGCGAAGGGATTACCGGGCTTTCGCTATCGGACACAACATTCCTTTCGGTGTTAGGTGAATCGGGCTGTGATCAAGAACCTGCCCTCGAGCAGTCGGGGCACAGGCCCCAGTAGATGACTTCGGCCTCGTCGAGAAGGAAGCCATCCAGAACGTTGTCGTTGTCCGACGGGGTCAGGCACGGCGTCTCGCCGACTGCGCAGTCGATGTCGGCGATGACCCCGCAGGAGCGGCACACGACGTGGTGGTGGTTGTCGCCGACTCGGGACTCGTAGCGAACAACCGAACCCAATGGCTGGATGCGCCGAACCAGACCAGCGGCGGTCAGCGCGTTCAGGACGTCGTACACGGCCTGGCGGGAGACATCGTTCTGGCCGAGTTTCACTGCAGCGAAGATCGTCTCGGTGTCGGCATGCGGATTAGCTTCCACGGCTTCCATGACGGCGACCCTGGGCCGCGTCACTCGCAGATCGGCCATTCGGAGCTGCTCCGCCGCCGTCGAGGACACAGTGCCAATATGCCACTAATCTGGAATCAGTCAAGACTTCGCCAGAAGGACGGCCCACGAATATGCGGTGAACTTCACGCAAGGTAGGCCGAACCACGTTGTGCCAAAGAGCAACTCCGTTGTCCGACGGGCGATAGACCGGTCCTCAAACCTGACGCCACGAAGGCTGGCCAGGGTCGACCAGCCGCATGTCGACGGGTCCCATCCCAAAGACGGCGATCACCGCCGGGTCGGGCTGGCTTGTCGGGACGCCGTCGTAGTGCGGGGTGCGCGCGGCGCGCTTGACGTAACCGCCCGGACCGACCGGGGCGGCGTCTTGGGGCCTAAAGTCATTGCCGCTGTTGACAAACCACGTGCCGAACACCACCACCTGAATACGGTCGGTTGCTTAGGTGTGTGGCGCGCTGAACCAGCCCGGATTCCATTTCATCATGACCAGATAGGGACCGGGCTTGTTGAAATCGCCGTATAGCATGGCCATTTCGCGCTGCCTGGCGGCAGGTTGCCCCACGGCTGCAACCCGATCTGGTCGTACGGCGGCACGAACGTTTCGGCCGGGTCCGGGCCACTCTCGGGCGCGGGCGACAACTTGATGTCTGTGGGCTTGCCCGTCTTGTCGGACTTGTCGCCGCCCGCAACCGCCGCAAGCAGCAGCGGCGCCGCGAGGAGCAGCGATCGCCGGTTCGATTCCATGTCGCCCATCACGCGCCTCCCATGGCCGCCCGAATCAACGATTATTCGAAAGCGTCAGCCCGACTTGCGGTAGACGAGCCAGCGCAACTCGATCGGGGAGTCCTCGCGCCGGAGGTCGAAGACGTCGAGGCCGCTGGCCCAGCCCTCGAACCAACCGGTAGGCGGCCAAGCCCCTTCGGGCAAGTGGGCTTTCTCGTACTCGTAGGCCGAGTCGTCGCCAACCAGCTTGAGGGGCAGGTCGGCCGCCGCCCCCGCCACCTCGTCCCGGGTGAAGATCATGGTGTTGCACTGCTGCCCGAGTTCCCGTGCGGTGCTGTCGGGCGTGTAACCCGGGCGCGCCAAGAAGGCGTTGAACACCAAGTGCCCGCCGGAAGCCAGGCACTCGGTGGCGAGTTCGAACACGCCGCGCAACTCCCGGGTCGTCCGAAAGTCGGGCACCACCTCAGCGAGCACCATCAGCTGGTACTCCTCGTGGTCACCTTCCATGGCCGTGAAGACGTCGCTTTGGATGACGCGCACATCGAGCGATTCGCTTTCGGCCTCGGAACGAAGGATGTCGGCGAACTTCGGCGTCATCTCGACCGCGTCCACGGGGTGACCGCGCCGGGCGAGGGCCAGAGCGTTGCGGCCGGTTCCTGCGCCGATGTCCAGCACCCGATGGGTCGTCGGGTCGGCCGCTTCAGCAGCCAGCGCCAACACCCGGGCGTCCGGTTCGGTGCCGAACAGGGGCGGCGGGCGGGTGACGACCCAATTGTCGTAGTCGGCTTCGATCGTCCGCCACTCGGCTTCGACGCGGTAGTTCAGGCCCGTCCCGAATGGGACCTGGAACGAAATGAGGACATCCGAACGCTGGGACGACTTGAAGGCCTTGGCCAATTCGGCTTCGAGCACCCTCCTGAGCTGAATGGACTGTTCGGGCGTGTACGGAACGCCCAGACCGGCACAGATGGTGTTGCACAGCTGGGTGTACTCGTCGATCAATCCGGGAACGGCCGGAACCCTGATCTGGCCCTCGGCCATCGTTCGGCGATGCATCCGCCGCACCATCGCTTCGCGCAACATCGACCGATCGAACGGTCTGGGCGGCGGCTCGTCCACCAGACTCTTCTACACGACCCGATCCGTCGTTGCACGGTGGGGACCCTCCGGAGCCGAGGATTGACCGGTCGGTTCGGCGCGGTATCGGCCATATGTGATCGCGGGAGATGTAGTACTAGAGGGGTCCAGTACGTCGTCACCGAAGCCGCCAATGCCCTGGCGGCCCATTAGATCGATCGGAGGAACGACATGGACTTTGCACTAATGCCGCCGGAGATCACCTCCGCACGGATGTATGCCGGTCCCGGCTCGGGACCGTTGCTGGCCGCTGCGGTGGCCTGGGAGGGACTGGCCACCGCGATCCATTCGGCGGCGAGCTCCTACCAGTCGGAGATCGCGGCGCTGACCGCTGGACCCTGGCTGGGCCCGGCATCGGCGCTGATGGCCTCGGCGGCCGCCCCCTATGTGGCGTGGACGAGAATGACCGCCACGCAGGCCGAGCAGACCGCCAACCAGGCCAAAGCCGCGGCCGCCGCCTACGAGACGGCGTTCGCGGAAACCGTGCCGCCGGCGGCGATCGCGGCCAACCGCAGCCTGCTGCTGGCCCTGGTCGCGACGAACATCTTTGGGCAGAACACCCCGGCGATAGCAGCCGCGGAG
>Ga0318568_10001113_pt1 | contig 11489 bp, 9 predicted proteins | sample GRESIP088b5f21_FD_203690 | JGI IMG/M metagenome (GOLD analysis project Ga0318568, IMG submission 203690) | Tropical soil microbial communities from Luquillo Experimental Forest, Puerto Rico - GRE.SIPMG.088b5f21 | ecosystem: Environmental > Terrestrial > Soil > Tropical forest > Bulk soil...
CTCATCGTGCTGATGGTCACGGTCTTGGTCCTGGCCCGGCGGGCCCGCAACGCCGACGCCAGCGCCAGCACCGCCGCCAGCCCGAGCACCGCCGCCAGCCCCAGCACCGCCGCCAGCCCCAGCACCGCCGCCGACCGCACCGTCCGGCCCTACCTGGGCGGTAACCTCACCACGCTCCTGGCCGCGCTGGGCTTCGCGGTCGGCGGGCTGCTGACCGCCGTGATCAACTGCGGCGTGACCCGCCTGATCGGCACGCCCGAACCCAGCGGATTCCACTTCCTGCCCGCGCCACCTGACGCGCTCGCCGTGCCCTGGCCGGTATTCGCCTTCGGCGCCGCGCCCGTCGGCCTGCTCATCGGCGCCGTCGCGGCGGGAATCGTGCTCTACCTCCGGTACCGGCGGAACCGCCTCGAGTTCGAGGCCCAGAAGGGCAATGCCCCCTCGCCGGTAGCCGCCGCCTACGCCGCCTCGACGGCCGGCGCCGCCGGCGGCGGCGCCGGCGCCGACGGCGACCAGGAGGCCTACCAACGGAACCGCCGCGGCATCGCCCGGGCCTGGGCCATGGGCCTGATCGTCGACGACGCCGATGTCGCCACCGCGCTGGCCGTGGCCGGCGCCCTCGTCTTGGTGCTCGCCGCCGAGATCGCCGCGGTGGCCGACGCCGGCTTCGCCGGTCACCCCAGCCAGGCGTACGACGCGTGGCACGGCGCGGCCGCCGTGATCTCGCTCATCGCCATCCTGGTGGCCGGCTGGCTGGTCACGCTGCTGCGCCAGGCGTACTCCGACCCGGCCAAGCGCAAGACGATCGGAGCGCTGTGGGACGTGGGCACGTTCTGGCCGAGGGCGGTCCACCCGCTCGCCCCGCCCTGTTACGCCGAACGCGCCGTGCCCGAGGTGGTGGACCGGATCCGCCTGCTGACCGGCCATTTCGACATCAAGGACATCGAGTCAGCGGACATCGCCTACCTGAAGAACCGGGCCGGGCTGCCCAACCTGTCCCGCACCACCGGGCTGACGGTGCCGCCGGGCCCGTTGCTGCTGACCGGCTACAGCCAGGGATCGATCATCGCGCCGGCCGTCATCGCCCAGCTGCCCGCCGAAGTCCTGCCCGAGGTCGCCCTGCTCACGCTGGCCTGCCCGGCCCGGCGACTGTACGGGCGGGCGTTCCCCGCCTACTTCGGCCACCGCCAGCTCGCCGAACTAGCCAGCCTGCTCGACGCCAAGACACCCGGCCAGTCATCCGGGCGCTGGAAGAACCTGCGCCGCCGCAGCGACTACATCGGGTCGTGGATCTTCGACGAGCCGGAGCCGCGGCTGGACGATCAGTACCTGCAGGACCATATCGACCAGCCCTGCCAGGATCCCGTCATCCTCGTCCGGGACGCGAACCCGAGCCCGCCGCCGACCCACCGCCACTCCCAGTTCTGGCAGGACCCGCGCACCACCGAGCTCGGGAAGTACCTGGTCAAAGACGTACTGTCTCACTAGCACAGCCGGCGTCGTCGCGCCGCTGGAACCCCAATCGAACCGAACGGGCTCCATCCTGCCCCCCCGACCCGGTCAGGGCGCTGAGCCACCGGACCCCGTCAAGGCCTGCGCGCCTTCGGCAGCGACGCGACCACCAGGTCATAAGAGTCGCCCAGCAGGTCGGTCACCATCTGGTCCGGCAGCGAGCCGTCCAGGGTGAGGGTGTTCCAGTGCCGCTTGTTCAGGTGATACCCGGGCCCGATCGCCGGATGGGCCGAACGCAGCTGGACCGCCAGCTCAGGATCGCACTTGACGCTCAGCTGCAACGGCGGCTCGGCGTCCAGGCTGCACAGAGCGAACATCTTCCCGCCGACCTTGAACACCGACACCTCGTCGTTGAACGGGAACTCCTCGCTGGCCCCCGGCAGCGCCAGGCACCGCGCCTTGAGGTCGTGCTTGTCCATGACGCGACCTAGATCGTGAAGGCGGCGCGGAACCGGTCCAGGGCCCGGTCGCTGTCGCCGTCGGCGGCCCAGGCCTCCAGGCCGACCGTGCCGCCGTAACCCATCCCGTCCAGGGCGGCGGCGATAGCCGGGTAGTTGATCTCGCCGGTGCCGGGCTCGCAGCGGCCGGGCACGTCGGCGACCTGGATCTCGCCGATCAGCGGCCCGGCCCGGCGGACCAGCTCGATCAGGTTCCCCTCGCCGATCTGCGCGTGGTACAGGTCGAGCATCAGCCGGATCCGCGGGTGGCCGACCGCCTCGACCAGGGCGAGCGTGTCGGCGGCCCGGGCGAACGGGACGCCGGGGTGGTCCACGGCGGTGTTGAGGTTCTCCAGGCAGAAGGTGACCCCGGCCCGTTCGGCCATCTCGCCGAGGCGGGTCAGGGTCCGCGCGGCCGAGATCCACAGCGGGCCCGGCATCTCGGCTCCAGGCACCACCGGCAGGCCCTTGCCGTCCAGGCCGGTGCCGTGCAGGTTGAGCCGGGGACAGTCGAGCGTTTCCGCCACCGCGATGGATTCCCGCGCGGTCCGGATCAGCTCCTCGGCGCCGTCGCCGAAGTCGCCCCGCACGTAGCCGGTCATGGACGAGAACATCGCCCCGGTCGCGGCCAGGGCCTCGACGTCGTGACGGGTCCAGTCCCAGATCTCGGCGTCGAAGCCCGCCTCGGCGATCCGCTGGACCCGTTCGGTGATGGGCAGATCGAGGAAAACCATCTCGGCGCAGACGGCCAGTCGCATCGGCATGCTCCTTCCGTATGATGCCGTCATGTCAGAGTCAACCCCCGGAGGGGTACCGTCAGCTACATTTCCCATCACCACCGGCCTCGGGCTGCCGGGCACGATCATCGACAAGGACCTGGGGCTCGCCTTCGGCCTCGTGGTGCGCAGCATGGGCATCGCGAAGTCGTTCGGGGCCTCGCTCACCTCGCTGCGTCAAGGTGAAGTGCCGCAGTACACCCGGCTGCTCGAGGACAGCCGCCGTCACGCCATCGACCGCATGGTCGAGAACGCGCGGCTGCTCGGTGCGAACGCGATCGTCGCGATGCGGTTCGACTCCTCCGAGATCAGCCAGCAGCTGACGGAGATCGTGGCCTACGGGACCGCGGTCGTCGTCCGGCCCGCCGGGTAGCGGTGTCCGGTCCGGGCGCCTCGCGGCCGCTGGCCTCCGACGCCGATCGCGACCGGCTGGTCGGGTTGCTGCGCGAGCACTACGCGGTGGGCCTGTTCGGGCTGGACGAGCTGGACCGCCGGGTCGGGCTGGTGCTGAGCGCCCAGTACCTGGACGAGGCGGCCGCGGCGGTCTCCGACCTGCCGGCAGGCGCCGGATCGCGAACCGCCGCCCCGCCGGGAGCCGCCCCGCCGCGGCGGCCCAGACGGCGGCGCGGGCACGCGCACGCCGACCAGCCCGCCGCCGGCTGGGTCCCCACGAACGAGCGGTTCCGCGACCCCAGCACGAGCACCGTCATGCGGGTATGGGTAGACCCCGCCGACCAGAGCCGCCACTACGTCCCCGAACCCGAGCCATAAGCGCCGCCGCGTCCTAGCGGACCGGCCGGTAGGTGGCGATGAGCGCGCCGGTGCTGGTCGGGGTGGCCTCGGCCAGCTCGAACTTGGTCAGTGCGGCGTCGTCGGGGAACAGCCGCTTGCGCCCGCCGCCGGCCACCACCGGGCTGATCATCAGCGTGAGCTCGTCCAGCAGCCCCGCCTCGATCAGCGACCGCACCAGCGACGGGCTGCCGCCGACGCCGATCGTCCCGCCGTCCTGCTGGCGCAGGTCCGCCACGAAGTCGGTGACCGGGCCCGTGATCAGCGCGCTGTTCGCCCAGCTGTCGACGTCATCGGGGCCGAACGTGGTGGAGGCGACGTACTTCCGCACGCCGTTGATCCAGCTGGCGAACGGCTCGTCGGTCGAGGTCGGCCAGTATCCGGCCCACTCGGTGAACGTCACCCGGCCGAGCAGCACGGCGTCCTGCCCGTCGAGCATCCGCCCCAGCGCCACGCCCATCTCGTCGTCGAAGGCGGGCTGCCACTCGTTCGGCGCCTCGACCACGCCGTCGATCGAGCTGAACAGCCCCGCGTATACCTTGCGCATGTGATGGATCTCCTCGTATCAGCCTGTGCTGGCCTGCTCGGCCATCGCGAACTGCCGCAGGACGGGCGCGAGCACGCCGGCCTCGACGTTGTGCTGGGCTCCCTCCACCGCCTGCAGCGAGGCGGTGGGCAACAGGTCAGCCAGCGCCCGAGCCGCGGCGATCAGCCACGGCTCGGTGCCGCGTCCGTACATGACCAGGGTGGGCACCGTGACGGCGGTCCAGCGATCGGCCGGCAGAGGCCGGCCGGACATGGTGGGCCCCATGATGCGGCCGTCATAGGCGATGGTGTGGGCGATCCCTTCCAGCGCGGGCCAGAACGGGCTCTGCCGCATGCCGGCCACGGCCTCGGCTGGCATCCCGACCGCGCCGGTCATGAACAACTCCACCGCGTCACCGGGACGGCCGTCGGCCACCGATGCGTCGAGCCGCTGGACGTAGTCGGCCGGTCCCGGCGGGCGGCTGTCGTCGACCACGAACGGCGGCTCGAACAGCGCGAGGCGGGTGATCGGCAGCCCGGCCGCGGCGGCATCCAGGGCCAGGACCGCCCCGGAAGAGAAGCCGCAGACGAACGCCGGCGCGCCCGCCTCGTCGATCAGGGCGGCCAGGTCCTCGATCTCGCGCTGCACCGCGTACGGGGGAGTGTCGCCGCTCTCCCCGCGGCCCCGGCGGTCGTAGGCATACGTCCGGAAGTCATCCCGCAACAGCGCACCCACCTGCGCGGAGGTCGGTGAGGTGGCCCGGTAGGCCGTCGCGCCGTCGATCATGATCAGCGGCAGGCCCTGGCCCCAGGCGTCGAAGCCGATGGTCGTGCCGTCCGCGGAAGTAACCGTGCTCATCGTCATCCCTCGTTTCCCCGTCATGTCGTAGTACTGAACGGTACCGTACCCTCATCGTACGGTACTGTACAGTACTGTCAACAGAATTCCCCGGGAGGACCCGTGGCCCTTCAGACGAATGCGAATCAGCAGAGCGCCGCCGCGGATCAGCCCAGCGCCCCTGCGGACGCCGGCCGGTCCGAACGCAGGCGGCAGGCGATCATCAAGGCGGCTACCGAGGTGTTCGTGCGGCACGGCTACCTGGGCGCGACCACCGACGAGGTCGCCGCTCGTGCGTCGGTGTCCAAGCAGACCCTCTACAAGCACTTCGCCGACAAGCAGCACCTGTTCGCCGAGGTCATCCTCGACACCACCGTCCAGGTGGTCGAGGGGCTGTCCGCCGCGGTGGCCAGCACGCTGGACGACGCGCATGACGTGCGCCAGGCCCTCCGCGCCCTCGCGGACGGCTTCCTGAGCGGCCTGCTGCAGCCGGACGTGGTGCGGCTGCGCCGGCTCGTGATCGCCGAAGCCGACCGCTTCCCCGAGATCGGAAAGGCCTGGTTCGACCGCGGCTTCGACCGCGCCCTGGTGATCCTGGGCGAGGCGATGCGGCGCCTGGCCGACCGCGGACTGCTGCACGACCTGGCCGATCCGGCCCTGGCCGCCTGCCAGTTCGCCGGGCTCGTCATGTACCTGCCGATGAACCAGCTCATGTTCGCCGGCACGGACGCGCTCCCCCCCGCCGACCAGCTCAACCGCATCGCGGACTCCGCCGTGGACGTGTTCCTCGCCGCCTACGGACAGGCATTACGGACAGGCATTACGGACAGGCTTAGGCTCCTGTGCTCACGATCCACTCACGTGACTGGTGATACGTACCTGCGGTCCGGCTCCCCGCGTGGATAAGGCGTGGATGTCCCAGCCATGCTGTTCATACGACATGGCTGTGGCATCCACGTCGTATGCCCTGGTACGGACGGTGCCCGAGTGACCAAAGTCCGCTCTCGTGCCCGCCCGGCGGCCCCACCGCGACAACAAACCGAGCGGCGTTGCGCCCCACCGCACGAGCGTGGCATCCACGTCGTACGCCCTGGTACGGACGGTGCCGGAGTTACGAAAGAACGTTCTCGTGCCCGCCCGTCGCCTCGCCACGACAACATGCCAGGCGGCGGGCGGTCACCACTCCGCGGCTAGCATGAAGGCATGCCGGGTTCTGCGGGCGTGGTACTGGCCGGCGGGCGGTCCTCCCGGATGGGCACGCCCAAGGCGGCGCTGGAGTGGCACGGGTCCACGCTGCTGCGCCGCACCGTCGGCATCCTGGCCCGCGCCACCGGCGGTCCCGTCGTGGTGGTCCGCGCGAAGGGTCAGGAACTGCCCGAGCTGCCCAAATACGTCGAGGTCATCGACGATCCCCAGGAAGGCAAGGGCCCGGTGCAGGGCATCGCCGCCGGTCTTGCCGCCCTCGTGGTCCGCGCCGACGTCGCCTTCGTCAGCTCCACCGACATGCCGTTCCTGCACCCCGCCTTCGTCCGCCGGGTGCTGCGCGCGGTGCACGAGGGCGCCGACGTGGGGCTGCCCGTCGCGCGGGGCTACCCCCAGCCGCTGGCCGCCGCGTACCGAACCAAGCTCGCCGTCACGGCCGAGCGTCTCGTCCAGGCCGAACGCCTCCGGCCGGCCTTCCTGTTCGAGCAGTGCGCGGTGTCCCGGCTGGACGAGGCCGCGCTGAAGGACGACCCGGTGCTGGCCGCGCTCGATCCCCGGCTGACCTCGGTGGTCAACGTCAACGAGCCCGATGACTACCGAACGGCCCGGGACGAGCCCGCCCCGGAGATCACCATCCAGCGCTTCGGTGTGCTGGCCGCCCAGCACCACCGGGCCCCGGAGACCGTGCGCGCGGCCACCGTGGCCGAAGCCGCCGCGGCCGCCGGCGTCGACTTCGGCGGCGGGCACGTCACGGCGGCGCTCAACGGGGACCAGATCACCAGGGACGGGCAGACCCCGCTCGCCGCCGGGGACACGGTCTTCTTCCTGTCCGCCGACGCGGGGGGCTGAGCATGCCCGCGGGCGGTTACTTCGGCCGGGCCCTCGTCGTCGACGTCGGCCCCGGGACCTCGCAGACGCTCGAGCTGCCCGACGACGTGCTCCGCGCGTACATCGGCGGCGCCGGGCTCGGAGCCTGGCTGATGCACCGCCTGAGCCCGCCCGGCGCCGACCCGCTCGGCGCGCAGGCCCCGCTCGCCTACGTGTTCTCCCCGCTGGTCGGCACGCCGCTGACCACGAGCGCGAAGTTCGCGGTGGTGGCCAAGTCCCCGCTGACCGGGATGCTCACCGACGCGCTCGCCTCCAGCCACTTCGCCATCGCCGGCAAGCTCACCGGCCACGACGCGATCGTCATCCGCGGGGCCGCCGCCACGTCGTCCGTCCTGCTCGTCGACCAGAACGGCCCGCGCCTGGAAGACGCGGGAGACCTGTCCGGGCTGACCGCCGCGCAGGCGTCGGCAACGCTGCGGGAGCGGCTGGGCCGGGGCTGGCGGGTGGCGGCGATCGGCCCGGCCGGCGAGCGCGGGGTCCGGTACGCCACGATCTCCCACGACGGCCGGCACGCCGGCCGCGGCGGGCTCGGTGCGGTGCTGGGCGCCAAACGGATCAAGGCCATCGCGGTCCGCGCCGCGGCCAAGGTCGCTCCGGCCGACCCGGACGCGGTGCTGGCCGCGGCGCGGGACCTGCGCGCCCGGTCGTTCGGCCCGGCCACCGCGAAGTACCGCGAGCTCGGCACGCTGGCCAACCTGCTCGCCTTCAACGCGATCAGCACGCTGCCCACCAGGAACTTCCAGGCGTCGACGTTCGAGGCGGCGCCGGCCCTGGCCGCCGAGGACCTGGCCGCGATGCGCAAGGTCGCCCGGCACAGCTGCGCGTCCTGCACGATCGGGTGCGAGCACATCTACCGGGCCGGCGGCGGCCGCACGACCAGGGTGGAGTACGAGAACGTCTTCGCGCTCGGCCCGATGTGCGGGGTGTCCGACCCGGATGCCGTGCTGGCCGCCAGCGCGCTCTGCGACGACCTCGGCCTCGACACGATCTCGGCCGGCGGCACGATCGCGTGGGCCATGGAGTGTGCCGAACGCGGCCTGATCGACGCGCCCTGGCTCCGGTTCGGCGACGCGGACGCACTGCTCCGCGCCCTGGCCGAGATCGGCGCCAGGGACGGCCTCGGCGACCTGCTCGCCGACGGCTCGCGGCGGGCGGCGCAACGCGTCGGCCGGGGCTCGGACGCGTTCGCACCGCACGTCAAGGGCATGGAGATGCCCGGCTACGAGCCGCGCACGCTGCACGCGATGGCGCTCGGCCTGGCGGTGAACGCCCGCGGCGCCGACCACAACCGGTCCGGCGCGTACGAGGCGGACCTGTCCGGCGAGCTGGACCGGCTGGACGGCGGCCCGGCGCACGTGGCCGCGGCGGTCGAGACCGAGGACCGGGCCGCGGTCATGGACTCGCTGATCTTGTGCAAGTTCCTCCGCGGCGTGTTCACGGACCCGTTCGCCGAGTGGGCGGGGCTGCTGTCGTCGGTCACCGGCTGGGAGGTGGACGGTCCCGAATTGCGCCGAACGGCCCGGCGTATCGTCCTGGCGAAGCGCGTCTTCAACCTGCGCGAGGGATGGCGCCCGGACGACGACTGGCTCCCGGAACGGCTGCTCGCCGAGCCGGTCAGGCTCGGCTCAGGCCGGGAGGCGGGGCTCACCCCGGAGCGGCTGCGGGCCATGATCGACGGCTACTACGCCGTGCGCGGCCTCGACGGGCAGGGGCGTCCGGACGAGGCCCAGCTCGCGGACCTCCGCTTGAGCGGAGTTACCTGAGAGGCGGATACTGCGTACATGGCCATCACCGCCCCGGATCGAACCGGGACCGTCACGATTACGATCGACGGGCGGGAGATCACGGCCGCGGAGGGCTCGACGATCTTCCAGGCCGCCAAGGCGGCCGGCATCGACATTCCCGTCCTGTGTCACGACGAGCGCTACGATCCGGTCGGCGTCTGCCGGATGTGCGTGGTCGACGTCGGCGCCCCGGCCTTCGCCGCGGCCTGCGTGCGCGCGTGCGAGAACGGCATGGAGGTCAAGACCAGCACCCCGGAGCTCGAGCGCAGCCGGGCCGTGCTCACCGAGATGCTGCTGTCCGACCAGCCGGACCGCGAGCAGGACGCCAAGCAGGCCAAGACCGGCGACAACGAACTGCTCGCCCTGGCCGACCGGTTCGGCGTCACCCAGGACGCCCTTCCCCGCGCCTCCGGGCGGGGCACCGACTTCTCCAGCCCGGTCATCGCGGTGGACCACGACTCCTGCATCCTGTGCGACCGGTGCGTACGCGCCTGCGACGACATCCAGGGCAACGACGTCATCGGGCGCAGCGGCAAGGGCTACGCCACCCGGATCGCGTTCGACCTGAACGACCCGATGGGGGAGTCCTCCTGCGTGTCCTGCGGTGAGTGCGTGGCGGCCTGCCCGACCGGCGCGCTGACCAACAAGCCGATCCGCGAGATACCGATCCGGCCGCGCACCGAACTGGACGCGGTGGACACCGTCTGCCCGTACTGCGGCGTCGGCTGCGCGCTGACCTACTACGTGGACCGCGAGCACAACGCGATCTCCTTCGCCGAGGGACGGGAGCAGCCCGGCTCGCACGGCCGGCTGTGCGTGAAGGGCCGCTACGGCTGGGACTACGCGGCGTCGCCGCAGCGGCTGACCAAGCCGCTGATCCGCCGCGAGGAGTCCTACCCCAAGGGCGCCCTCTCCGCCGACGTCCGCGGCGAGATGACCGGCGACGCACCGAAAGAAAGGCGCCGTCGGCGCAAGCCCGGTGGCCTGGTCGACTACGCCGAGGTCATGCCGCACTTCCGGGAGGCCACCTGGGAGGAGGCGCTGGACCTGGTGGCCCGCAGGCTGACCGAGATCCACGCGGCCGGCGGCCCGGCCGCGATCGCCGGCTTCGGCTCGGCCAAGTGCTCCAACGAGGAGGCCTACCTCTTCCAGAAGCTGATCAGGACCGGCTTCCACACCAACAACGTGGACCACTGCACCCGGCTGTGCCACGCCTCCAGCGTGGCGGCGCTGTTCGAGGGCATCGGCTCCGGCGCGGTCTCCACCACCTACGGCGACGTGATCAACGCGGACGTGGCCATCGTCACCGGCAGCAACTCGACCTCCAACCACCCGGTGGCGTCCTCGTTCTTCAAGCAGGCCCGCCGCCAGGGCACCACGGTCATCTACATCGACCCGCGGGCCGACAAGATGGCCGACCACGCCGACATCTACTGCCAGCTCAAGCCGGGCACCGACGTGGCCTTCTACAACGCCCTGATGCACGAGATCATCCGGCTGGACCTGGTGGACCACGACTACATCGCCGGGCGGACCAGCAACTACGAGGCTCTCGCCCAGACCGTTCGGGACTATCCGCCCGAACGGGCCGAACAGATCACCGGGGTCCCCGCCGACGTCATCCGCCGGGTGGCCAGGATCTGGGGTGAGGCCGGCGCCGGCGTCATCTACTGGGGGATGGGGATCTCCCAGCACACCACCGGCACGGACAACGCCCGCTGCCTGATCGCGCTGTGCGCGATCACCGGCAACATCGGCCGGCCCGGCAGCGGGCTGCACCCGCTGCGCGGGCAGAACAACGTGCAGGGCGCCTCGGACATGGGCCTGATCCCGATGTTCTACCCCGACTACCAGAAGGCCGACGACGCGGGGGTGAAGGCCAGGTTCGAGCAGGCCTGGGGGACCGGCGACCTGGACCCCAAGCGGGGCCTGACCGTCACCGAGATCATCGGCTCGGCGCTCAAGGGCGGCGTGCGCGGCATGTACATGCTGGGCGAGAACCCGTTCCTGTCCGACCCGAACATCAACAAGGTCCGCGAGGCCCTGTCCGCGCTGGAGTTCCTGGTGGTGCAGGACATCTTCCTGACCGAGACGGCCGAGTTCGCCGACGTGATCCTGCCGGCCTCGTCCTACCTGGAAAAGGACGGCACGTACACCAACACCGACCGGCGGGTCCAGCTCGGCCGCAAGGTCCTCGACTCGCCCGGCGAGGCCCGGCTGGACTGGCAGGTCGTCCAGGACATCGCCAACCGGATCGGGCTGGACTGGGACTACGCCTCGCCGCGCGAGGTCTTCGAGGAGATGGTCTCGGTCATCCCGATCTACAAGAACCTGACCTACGACAACCTCGGCCTGACCGGCAAGCTGTACCCGAACCCGGACCCCGAGCACAGCGACGGGACCGTGGTCATGTTCGGCGACCGGTTCAACACCAGCGACGGGCTGGCCCACCTGGTGCCGGCCGAGTGGCTGCCGGCCAGGGAGCTGCCCAGCGAGGAGTACCCGTTCGTGCTGAACACCGGGCGGATGCTGGAGCACTGGCACACCGGCTCGATGACCCGCCGGTCCTACGCGCTGGACGCCATCGCGCCGAAGGCGCTGGTGTTCGTGCACCCGGACGACGCCGCCGGGCTCGGCCTGGCCGACGGCGACCTGGCCCGGGTGACGTCCCGGCGCGGCAGCATCGAGCTCGCGGTGAAGGTCTCGCACCGCGAGGCCCCCGGCAACTGCTTCATTC
>Ga0318568_10001118_pt1 | contig 11468 bp, 8 predicted proteins | sample GRESIP088b5f21_FD_203690 | JGI IMG/M metagenome (GOLD analysis project Ga0318568, IMG submission 203690) | Tropical soil microbial communities from Luquillo Experimental Forest, Puerto Rico - GRE.SIPMG.088b5f21 | ecosystem: Environmental > Terrestrial > Soil > Tropical forest > Bulk soil...
CATACATCGCTGCGGGCGAGTCCTGGTCTATGAAGACGTCGGGCAGCACCATGGAGCGCACTTTGAGGCCGCCGTCGAGCACGCCGTTGGCGGCGAGCGCCTGCAACACATGCGCGGCGAATCCGCCGATGGCGCCTTCCTCGATAGTGATGAGCACCTCGTGCTCGCGCGCGAGCCGAAGGAGCAAGTCGGTGTCGAGCGGCTTGGCAAAGCGCGCGTCGGCGACCGTGGTCGAAAGCCCGAGCGCGGCGAGCTCGTCGGCCGCTTTGAAGCATTCGGCAAGCCGCGCGCCGAACGAGAACAGCGCCACTTTGGTGCCTTCGCGCAACACGCGCCCCTTGCCGATCTCGAGCGGCTTGCCTTCCGCCGGCATCGGCACGCCCATGCCTTCGCCGCGCGGGTAGCGCAGCGCGGACGGACGGTCGTCGATGGCGGCTGCGGTTGCCACCATGTGCACGAGGTCCGCTTCATCGGCGGCGGCCATGACGACGAAGCCCGGAAGGCAGCCGAGATAGGCCACGTCGAACGCACCGGCGTGGGTCGGGCCGTCGGCGCCGACGAGCCCTGCGCGGTCCATGGCGAAACGCACGGGCAAGCGCTGAATCGCGACGTCGTGCACGACTTGGTCGTAGGCGCGCTGCAAGAACGTCGAATATATGGTGGCGAAGGGCTTGAAGCCTTCGGTGGCGAGCCCCGCGGCGAACGTCACCCCGTGTTGCTCGGCGATGCCGACGTCGAAGCAACGATCGGGAAATTCCTTGGCGAAAAGATCAAGCCCGGTTCCCGACGGCATCGCGGCGGTGATGGCGATGATCTTGTCGTCCTTCTTCGCTTCCTTGATGAGGGCTTCCGCGTAGACCTTGGTATAGGCGGGGGCGGCCGCTTTCGACTTCGCCTGCGCGCCCGTGGCCACGTCGAACTTGACGACGCCGTGATACTTGTCGGCCGATTTTTCGGCGGGCTCGTAGCCCTTGCCCTTTTTCGTGACGACGTGGACGAGGAAAGGTCCGTTCTTGGCGTCGCGCACGTTCTTGAGCACCGGCAAGAGATGATCGATGTTGTGGCCGTCGATCGGCCCGACATAGAAGAATCCAAGTTCGTCGAACAGGGTGCCACCGGTGACGAGGCCGCGGGCGTATTCCTCGATCGCCACCGCGCGCTGCTCGAGGAATGGCGGCAGGAGCTTGGCGACTTTTTTGACGGTGTGGTGCACCGACCGGTAGGTCCGCCCCGAGACGAGACGCGCAAGATATCCCGACAGCGCGCCGACCGGCGGCGCGATCGACATGTCGTTGTCGTTGAGAATGACGATCAGGCGCGAGTTCATGGCGCCGGCATTGTTCATGGCCTCGTAGGCCATGCCGGCCGACATAGCGCCGTCGCCGATCACGGCGATGACGTTGTTGGATTTTCCGCCGAGGTCGCGGGCGACCGCCATGCCGAGCCCAGCCGAAATCGAAGTGGAGGAGTGCGCCGCCCCGAAGGGGTCGTATTCGCTCTCGGCGCGCTTGGTGAAGCCGGAAAGTCCGCCGCCCTGCCGCAGCGTCCGGATGCGGTCGCGGCGGCCGGTCAGGATCTTGTGTGGATAGGCCTGATGGCCGACGTCCCAGACCAGCCGGTCCTCCGGGGTATTGAACACGTAGTGGAGGGCGACGGTCAGCTCGATCACGCCCAGCCCGGCGCCGAGATGGCCCCCGGTGACCGCCACCGCGTCCACGGTTTCTTGGCGCAGTTCGTCGGCCAGCTGGCGGAGTTGGGTGCTCTTTAGGCGGCGCAGGTCAGCCGGCGTCTTGACGAGGTCGAGGAGAGGGGTCTTGGAGGGTTGGGACACGAGGGGGGACTCCGCCAGCGGATGGGGGCGGTAACCTAACGGGTTGGCTTAAATTTAACCAGCCGGGACCGCAAGACCAACCAGAAACCCTGAGAAGTCCCTAACGCACCTCGCTTTTTCTGCGATGCTCGGGGGAACTGGCCGCTCGGCCACGGCGTTTGGTCTGTACCCTCGCGGGGAGCGAGTTGCGTCATGGCACCACGTGCGAATTGGAAGGGCTACCTCAAACTCTCGCTCGTATCCTGTGGCGTCGCCCTGTTCCCGGCGACGACCACGCGCGATCGCGTCCGTTTCAACATCATCAACCGCGAAACCGGCAATCGCGTTCGCTACGACGTGGTCGACGCCGACACCGGAGCGGAGGTGCCGCAGGAAGACCGCGTCAAAGGCTATAAGGTCGACGGCGACAGCTACGTCCTGTTGGAGGAGAAGGAACTCGACGAAGTCGCGCTCGAAAGCACGCACACGATCGAGATCGAGGCCTTTGTCGAGCGCGAGGAGGTCGACGAGCTCTATCTCGACGAGTCCTATTATCTCGTGCCCGACGATAAGGTTGGATACGAGGCGTTCGCGGTCATCCGCGAGGCCATGCGCGACGAAGGGCTGGTCGGCATTGCGCGCGTGGTGCTCTATCGTCGCGAGCGGCTGCTGATGCTCTCGCCGCGCGGCAATGGCATCATGGGGACCACATTGCGCTACAACAACGAAGTGCGCGACGAGCAGGACTATTTCGACGACATTCCGGACGTCAAGGTTTCGAAGGATATGCTCGACTTGGCGAAGCACATTTTGGAGACCAAGAAGGCCAAGTTTGATCCGTCGAAATTCGAAGACCGCTACGAGACCGCGCTCAAGGAACTGATCGCGGCCAAGCAGGCAGGCAAGAAGCCGCCGACGTCGCCGTCACCGCGGCCGACCAATGTCGTGAGTCTCATGGATGCCTTGCGCCGCAGCGTGCAAGCCGAGCGACGCGGATCGTCGTCCGAGTCGGGCCGCAGCAAGGCGCGGAAGCGGGCGGCTGCAAGGCCTGCACCGCTCAAGCGGGCTTCGGCGAAACGCAGGCGTGCGAGCTGAGCGGTGGGCCTTCAAGTATACCGCAGGAAGCGCAAGTTCGACGTGACCCCGGAGCCGCGCGGGCGCGCGCAGCGAGCCAAGGGAAATCAGTTCGTCATCCAAAAACACGCCGCGCGGCGCCTGCACTATGATCTGCGGCTCGAGCTCGATGGCGTGATGAAGAGCTGGGCGGTCACCCGCGGCCCGAGCCTCGTTCCGGACGAAAAGCGCCTTGCGATCCACGTCGAAGATCATCCGGTCGAATACAACGCATTCGAGGGAACCATCCCGCGGGGAGAGTATGGCGGCGGCACCGTCATGGTTTGGGACCGCGGCCACTGGTACCCGGAGGGCGACCCGCATGCGGGCTACAGGAAAGGTCATCTCGCGTTCACCTTGGATGGCGAGAAGCTGCATGGGCGATGGCATCTCGTGCGCATGCACGGCAGGGCCGGGGAGAAAAAGGAGCCGTGGCTTCTGATCAAATCGAAGGACGAGGACGCCCGCGGCGCGAATGATCCGGACATTCTCGAGGACGAACCGCTGTCGGTGGTCAGCGGCCGCTCGATCTCCGAGATCGCCGAAGGCAAGGGCCGCAAGCGCGTTTGGCATTCGAGCAAAAGCGTGAAGGACAACGTCAAGGCTGGCGCGACCAAAGGCAACGGCGCGGCGCGGCGCGCGCGCGCCGGCAAAAGCTCGCAACCGCGTGCGCGTAGCCCGCGTGGTGCGGCCGCATCGAAGAAAAGCCGCAAGGACAGCGCCAAGGACAAGGAGCGGCGGGTACCCGGCGCGCGGCTGCCGGATTTCGTGCCGCCTTCGCTTGCGACGTTGCGCGCGACGGCGCCGAGCGGAAGGGGCTGGGCGCACGAGATCAAGTTCGACGGTTACCGCGTCCAGGCTCGGCTCGACGACGGCGAAGTCCGCCTGCTCACCCGCAAGGGGCTCGATTGGAGCGAAAAATTTCCGAACATCGCCGCGGCCGTTGCCAAGCTGCCTGCGCACGCGGCGCTGATCGACGGCGAGGTCGTCGTCGAGGACAAGAAAGGCGTTTCGAATTTTTCCGAGCTGCAGGCCGCGTTGAAGGCAGGGGAGCGCGAGCGCTTCGTTTATTATGTCTTCGATCTTCTCCATCTCGATGGACGCGATTTGACCGCCTTGCCGCTGATCGAGCGCAAAGCCGAATTGGCGCAGCTGATCGAAAGGGCGCAACGCGGTCCGATCAGATACAGTGAACATTTCGAGGACGAGGGCCCGGCGGTGCTGCGGCACGCCTGCGAGCTAGCGCTCGAAGGAATCGTCTCCAAACGCATGGACGCGCCCTATCGCAGCGGTCGGTCGGATACGTTCATCAAGACCAAATGCTCGAACGCCCAGGAGTTGGTGGTCGGCGGCTATTCGCCCTCGACGGTGCGGCCGCGTGCGATCGGCGCGTTGGTTGTCGGCTATCACGATCATGGCCGGCTCATTTATGCGGGCCGCGTCGGTACCGGCTACACGCAGTCGCTGGCGCGAGACTTGTGGAAGCGGCTGCATCCGCTCGAAATCGGCGCGCCGCCCTTCGATCAAATCCCGCGCGAGGAGGCCCGCCGCCGCGACGTGCGCTGGGTCGAGCCCAAGACGGTGATCGAGGCCAATCTGCGCGGCTGGACCGCGGACGGCATAGTGCGCCAGGCGGCGTTCAAGGGCGTGCGCGAGGACAAGCCGCCGCGGGAGGTGGTCCGGGAGATGCCGGTCATGACCGCGGCAGGCGCTGCGAAAGCGACCGCACCGAAGATCGCAGCGGAGACGGCAAAGGCGATGACAAAAACCTCGAAGACGAAGGCGCGACCGAGCGCGCGCAAGCCTTCGAGCGGCCGGCAGGAGGGCCGCAAGGAGGTGCGTTTCACGCATCCCGACCGCGTTTACTGGGCCGATGCCGGCGTCACCAAGCAGGATTTGGCGGAGTATTATCGTTCGGTCTGGGACTGGATGGCCCCGCACCTCGTAAGCCGGCCGCTCGCGCTGCTGCGCTGTCCCGATGGAACGAGCGGCCAGTGCTTCTTTCAAAAACACGCCTCGGCCGGCCTCAGCGAGAAAAGTCTTCATACGGTGATCGACCGCAAGGGACGGCAGATCATCGCGGTCGAAGACCTCGATGGTCTGCTGTCGCTGGTGCAGGCGGGCGTGCTCGAATTGCATGTGCGCGGCTCGACGATCGATCATCTGGACGTTTGCGACCGCATCGTCTTCGATATCGATCCCGGTGACGGCGTCGCCTGGGCGGACGTCGTTGCGGCCGCGCGCGATGTGCGCGAGCGGCTCGCCACCATTCATCTGCAAAGCTTCGTCAAGCTTTCCGGCGGCAAGGGCCTGCACGTCGTCTTACCCATCGACGGCGCGGACTGGGACACCGCCAAAAACTTCGCGCAGGCGGTGGCGCTCGCCATGACCGCCGACGATCCCAAGCGCTACGTGGCCAAGATCACGAAATCGCTGCGCAAGGGAAAAATCTTCGTCGACTATCTGCGCAATTCGTTGGAGCAGACCTCGGTCGCGGCCTATTCCACACGCGCCCGTGAGGGTGCGCCGGTATCGGCGCCGGTGACGTGGGAGGAACTGGGCAGCACCAAGGGTGGCAACCAATACACGCTGCTCAATCTCCCCAAGCGCCTCGGCGGCCTGAAGCAGGATCCATGGAAGGATATCGGGCGGGTGAAGCAGAAGCTGCCGGACCTGCGGGCGTTGCGAGGTCGGTAAAGTTGCGCTTTCTTGACTCCTGGTCGCGGTCACTCCGGCAGCGGGATGAACTCCTTGTCGTCACCCGGAACGGTGTCGAAGCGGGCGAGCTTCCAGTCCGCTTTGGCCTGCTCGATGCGCTCCTTGCGCGATGAGACGAAGTTCCACCAGATGTGGCGTGGCCCGTCCATGGTCGCGCCGCCGAGGAGCACGAGCCGCGCATCGCTCACCGCCGTCAGCGTGATGTGGTCGCCGGGACGAAACACGAGCAGGCGGCCGGCCGCGAACCTGTCGCCGGCGATATCGACCTCGCCCGAAATCAGATAGACCGCGCGCTCCTCGGTCTCCGCGTCGATCGGCAGCACGGCGCCGGCCGCGAGCGTCACGTCGGCAAAAAGCGTATCCGAGAGTGTTCGCACCGGCGAGCACTCGCCGTAGGCGCTGCCGGCGACGACGCGGACGGTCTTGCCCTCTTCGCTCACCAGCGGAAGGGCCGCGCTATCGTGGTGGGAAAAGTCGGCGGCGCGTTCCTCCTCCGCGGCGGGCAGCGCCACCCAGCATTGCAGCCCGTGAATCGGTTCGCCGTCTTTGCGGTGTTCGGGCGCCGTGCGCTCGGAATGAACGATGCCGCGGCCCGCGGTCATCCAATTGACCTCGCCCGGTCGGATCGCCGCAGCGGTGCCGAGACTGTCGCGATGCATGATCTCGCCGTCGAACAGGAACGTGACGGTGGCGAGGCCGATATGGGGATGCGGCCGCACGTCGATGCCCTGGCCAGCGCGAAACTCCGCCGGCCCGAAGTGATCGAAAAAGATGAAGGGGCCGACCATGCGCCGATGCACGTGGGGAAGGGCGCGCCGCACCGCGAAATGGCCTACGTCCACGCTGCGCGGCACGATCACGAGGTCGATCGCATCGGCGGCCCGCGCATCGCCCGGCGCAGGATCCTTGGCCGGGAAGAAGCTCATCGGGTTTCACTCTGTTGCCGACCCTAAGCCCCGGTCTTTGGCCGGCCACAACGATAGCGGGTTGGACTAGGTGACGTCGAGCGGTTCGGTTCCGGTCGGCTTGCCGGCGGCATCGAGCGTGATCTTCTCCACCCGCGCCTCGGCCTGGCGCAGCAGCTCCTCGCAACGGCGCTTGAGTGCCTCGCCCCGCTCGTAGATGGCGACCGACTCCTCGAGCGGCACCTTGCCCTCCTCGAGCCGCTTGACGATCGATTCGAGCTCTTCGATCGCCCGCTCGAAGGGGAGGCGCTTGACGTCGGAATGGGTGTTGTCGGCCATGACCGGTTCCGCTGAGTCTCCTATTATATAATGTATTCCGACATAGCGGGCCACTCTCCCTGGGCGGCGACCTAGGCCGTCGACGCTTCACGGCGATGCATGTCCGCTTCTCCCCGAAAGCGACCGTCGGCGATCAAACTGTGATCCGCCGCTTCGTGCCAAAAGCGGACTCATGCAGTGCGGCATGTCTCGGCCGATCCCTCTTCGAGAAGTCAGGGCGGCGCGGCCTATTTCTGTCCAGCCGCCTCCAGAATTAGTGCCGTGATCGTGTCAGGCTGCGATATGAGGGAGAGGTGGCTTGCCTTCACCTCGATCATTTTTGCGCCCATGCGCTTGGCCATGAAACGCTGGAGATCAGGATTGATCGTTCGGTCTTCCGTTGAAACGGCATAATAACTCGGCTTCGATCGCCATGCCGCTTGCGTGGTCTTGCCGGTGAGCAGAGCCTTGTGGAAAGGCTCCTGGACCGCATACAGCACCTTCGCCTTCGCTTCCGGCAGGTCGCCCGCGAAATCGCGCAGGAACGCGCCCTCGCTGAGACGTCCTTCATCGCCGTCAAAAACGATGCCGGCCGTTGCCGGCGGCGCGGGAAACGTGTTGGCCAAGGCCGCGTAATCCTCACCCGCATCGGGCGCTCGCGCCGCCACGTAGACTAGCGCCGAGACGTTCGGATGCACACCGGCCTCTGTGACTATCATGCCGGAAAAGGAATGCCCGACCAGAACGGTCGGCCCATCCTGCCGCGCCAGCACACGCTGCGCCGAAGCGACCGCTTCAGGCAGTGTTGTCAGCGGATTTTGCACGGCCGTTGCATTGAGTCCCGCCGCCTGCAATCGCGCAATCACCTCGGACCAGCACGACCCGTCGGCGAAGAGGCCGTGCACAAGCACGATGTTACGAGCTTTCGCTTTGACCTGTGCATGACCGGTGCGCGCGATGAGGGAAGCCGCGGTGACAACCATCATGGTTACGACGCTGCGACGATCCATAACATTTCTCCTGCGAATCCAACCTTGAGCTCTTCGCTTCGGTCCTCGGTTCGTCCGCTTTGTGCCAAAAGCAGACATTGGGAAACGATGGCCTACTTCGCTGCCTTAGCCGCTCTTTCGATCAATGCTGCTACCTCGCGCGCGTGCGAAAGAAAGATTGCGTGGCTGCCCGGAAGTTCAATGACTTGCGATTGGGCCCGCTTCGCCATGAACCGCTCAAGGTCTGGGTTGATCATCCGATCCTGTTTGGAGATCACGGCGTAGCTCGGCTTTTGTTTCCAGGCTGCAACCGTGGCCTTGGCGCCAAATGCTTCACCTGCAACCGGTACCTGAGAGATCGCCATGAAGCGCGCGACCGGCTTAGGCGCATCGGCCGCGAAATCGGCTGCAAATGCATCGGGATCCACGGCGAGGAAGCCGTCGCCTACCGGTCCGACGCTTTTGGCGGCCGCCGGCATCTTGTCGCTCAGATCGGCAACGCTCTCCCCGACATCCGGCTCGAAGGCCGCCACGAAAACGAGAGCCTTGACGCCGGCATGCGTCCCCACTTCGTTGATGATCATCCCGCCATAGCTGTGGCCGACCAGCACACAAGGACTGGCCTTGTCGAGCACGCGGCGCGTCGCAGCCACGTCTGCCGCGAAACTCGTCTCAGGCTCCTGAACAACTAGTACCGAGTAACCGTGGCTCTGGAGAATATCCGCCACCGGCTTCCATCCGGAGCCATCGGCGAAGGCGCCGTGAACCAGAACGATAGTCTTGACGGCCGCGTACGCAGGGGATGACGCCGCAAGAGCGGCGCCCGTGAGGAGAACTAGAATCAAGCGCTTCATGGTGCAGCTCCGCTAATGTTGGCGACAGTTAGTGTAGATGTGGCTGGTGCACGAAACAATTCGCACCGACCACGCTCGCCTCATCAGAAGCTCTGGACTAACATTCCACCTGGGCCACTCAATGACGGCCGCTCACAGGTATGGCGTTTGTAATTTTGAAAAGCGTGGAGCGTTTGCGATGTCAAAGAAGAATTGGGACAGAGTGCCAATCGATGCGCAGAGCATCGACGCGCCCCTGTCGCGAGCAGCCATCTTTCTTGTGGTCACCGTCGCGAGCGAACTGACCGCTCTCACAAAGGTTTGCTTAGCGCTCGATGGGCTTGACGATCTCGTCAAGACTGTTGGGTTCCGCGATCTTTCCGCCCGGCTATCATGCATCGTGGGAATCGGTTGGAGTCTTTGGGATCGTCTTCACTTCGACAGGCAACCGCTGGAACTGCGACCGTTTGCGCCGATTAAGGGAGCGGTCCATGCGGCACCGTCGACACCGGGCGATCTTCTCTTCCATATCCGATCTGAACGCCCCGATTTGTGCTTTGAATTCGAACGCATTCTGCTGGACAGTCTTGGCACTGGCGTGACTGTCGTCGACGAAGTTTCAGGTTTTCGCTATTTCGATGCGCGTGACCTTCTGGGCTTTGTTGACGGCACAGCTAACCCGACTAGCCTCGATTTGCCCGCCTCGGCGCTTGTCGGTGATGAAGATGCTGACTTCGTGGGAGGCAGCTATGTCGTCGTTCAGAAGTATCTGCACGATCTCAGCGCGTGGGCGAAGATTCCAACCCCTCTCCAGGAGGAGATCATTGGGCGAACGAAAATAGACAATATTGAAATTGATGACGACGATGCGCCGCGCAAATCGCACAAGTCACTGGCGACCATCGTAGATGCCGGCGGCAATGAATATGATATACTGCGCGATAACATGCCTTTTGGTCGTCCGGGGCAACGGGAGTTCGGCACGTATTTTATCGGCTATTCTCGATATCTTTGGGTGATCGAGAAGATGCTGCAACGAATGTATGTCGGCGACCCGCCTGGCGCTTACGACCGGCTGCTCGATTTCTCGACCCCGCACACCGGCACAACGTTCTTCGCGCCATCTCGCCCGACGCTGCAAAAACTTGCTCAGGCGGCGCAGGCGAAGCTTACCGCTCCTACTCCCTGACGAGATATCCAGCCTCTCTTGAGATTGCGCGTTTCTCAATATCCGCTTCGGGTCACGATCGGGTCCGGTGGATTGGCTAGTTGCCCGACGATTTGCTCCCCGCACACCCATCGCGCCGTATCGCTCAGAACAGGTCGTCTGCGCCTCCACACGTTCAGGTAGGTATTTTCATTGTAAAGAACAGTCGCGAAACAATGGCCGCTCGTTTCTGCAACCGGCAGTTTGCATCGCCATCCGCGCAGGCATGGGACGGGGTTCGGCGGCCGGAGGCGTCATCGCGGCGTCATCTCCTCGAGCTTGGTGAGGCGTTCATCGAAGGCTTTCGTTGCGATCGCCCGCACGTAGACATCGATCACTTTGGCGAGCTCCGCGGCCTCCGAGGGCGTGAGCTCGCCGGCCGCGACCGCGGCGACGATCTCCGCCGCCGCCGCCACGCTGTCGGCGGGCTTATCGAGCGGCGGCAACTCGAACGCGACCGGCTCGCCCTTTCGCACCGGCGCGAGGCGGTCCATGCACAGGCGAATGGCCGCCATATCGCCTTGTTTTGCCATCTCGATCGCCTTGCGCCCGATCGCCTCGGCGTCGTCCGCCAACAAACTTTCCATCAGCAGCGTTGCCCGATTGCGTGAGCCGCGCGGCCGGCCGGCCGGATTTCCGCGGCATGGCTTATCCCTTTCTGTTGTCGCACCAAAATACGCCTGGCGCGGCCGCGGCTTGCGTGCGCGCAACAAAAAACCCGGCGCGGTCTCCCGCCCGGGCGGCTGGCGTACTTTCGGTGAATACGCTTTTCTGGAAGATTCTCGTTACGCGAGTCAAGCGAATTTTGAGGGCAATTCGATGTGGCGGAGTTTCTTGCGTTTTTAACAGGGGTTGGGGCGGTCGGCGTGGACAGCACCGGGTCCACGCAAGGGGAAGAAATCCGGCTGAAGTCTGCTTACACGGATTAATCAGAAATCATCTGCTCAGCTTGAGCCGCATTGCCGACTCGGCTCAATTGCTTGTGCTGATGCCGGCGGCCTTGATTATCGGACCCCACTTGTCGATTTCAGACTGAAGCAGCGCTCCGAGCGCTTCGGGCGTCGAGCTTTCGACAACGACGCCGAGTAGCTCGAACTTGGCCCTCACCGCAGGTTCGGATAATGCCGTGACGGTCACGGCGTTCAGCCTGGCGATGATCTCAGGTGGGGTCTTAGCCGGCACGAACAGCGCATACCAGGACGACACGTCAAAGCCGGGAATCCCTGACTCTGCAATGGTCGGCAGTTCCGGCGCGGTCGGGAAACGTTTCAGCGTGGTGACGGCGAGCCCGCGCAGTTGCCCGGAGCGCACGGTTTGCAGCAGAGAGCCGGTAGTGTTGATAGCCGAATCGACGCGGCCGGCGATGGCGTCGGTAGTGGCGCCGGCCCCGGCGCCGCGATAGGGCACGTGGATGAGCTCGATGCCGGCCATGCGCTTGAACAATTCACCGGACAGGTGCGGCGTGGTGCCGATCCCCGGGGAGGAATAAGTCACTTTGCCTGGATTGGCCCTGGCGTAGTCGATGAAACTGCGGACCGAAGTCAGCGGCGACGACACCGCCACCGCGAGGATGTT
>Ga0318568_10001123_pt1 | contig 11453 bp, 8 predicted proteins | sample GRESIP088b5f21_FD_203690 | JGI IMG/M metagenome (GOLD analysis project Ga0318568, IMG submission 203690) | Tropical soil microbial communities from Luquillo Experimental Forest, Puerto Rico - GRE.SIPMG.088b5f21 | ecosystem: Environmental > Terrestrial > Soil > Tropical forest > Bulk soil...
GGCGATCGGCCCCTGGCCGTACAGGCGGGGGACGCTTAGGCAGGCCGAACGCCACCCGCCGGAGCGTCGGGGCTGACGCGATGCTCCCGGCCACGCCCGTTCGGCAGGAATCGCCGGAGACCCCACCCCAAGGCACGGCCCGCAGGAAGCAGGACCCATGTCCGCACCGAACAAGAGTTACGACCCCAAGGCCACGGCCTCGCTGGCGCCCGGCGAGGTGACCCGCGTCCTCGACGAGGCGCTGGCCGCCGTCGCCGCCGCCGGGACCCTCGACGAGCTGAAGACGGCGCGGATCGCGCATGAGGGCGACCGGGCGCCGCTCTCGCTGGCCAGCGCGGAGATCGGCGCGCTGCCGCCCGAGGCGCGCGCCGAGGCGGGCCGGCGGGTCGGTGCGGCCCGTAGCCAGCTCCGCCAGGCGCTGCGCGAGCGCCAGGCGGAGCTAGAGGCCGAACGGGACCGGCAGGTGCTCGTCACGGAAGCGGTCGACGTCACCCTTCCGGGCGGCCGCACCCCGCTCGGCGCGCGCCACCCCGTCACCTCGCTCGGCGACCGGCTGTCCGACGTGTTCGTCGCGATGGGCTACGAGGTCGCCGAGGGACCCGAGGCCGAGGCCGAGTGGTACAACTTCGACGCGCTGAACATGCTGCCGGACCACCCGGCCAGGGACGCACAGGACACCATCTTCATCCAGAGCCCGGCGGGGCCCGGGCACAAGTCAGGCGTGGTGCTGCGGACGCAGACCTCGCCGGTGCAGATCAGGTCCATGCTCACCCGCCCGCTGCCGCTCTATGTGGTCAGCCCGGGCCGCACCTACCGGCACGACGCGCTCGACGCCACGCACAGCCCGATATTCCACCAGATCGAGGGGCTCGCGATCGACGAGGGCCTGACCATGGCCGACCTGCGCGGTGCGATCCAGTCGTTCGTGGACGCGATGTTCGGCGTGGGGTTGCGCACGCGGTTCAGGACCGACTACTTCCCCTTCACCGAGCCGTCGGGCGACGTGTCGATGGAGTGCCACGTCTGCCGCGGCGCTTCGGCCAAGCCCGGCGGCGACCCGTGCCGGGTGTGCCGGTCCCAGGGCTGGCTCGAGATCGCGGGCTGCGGCATGGTCAACCCCCGGGTGCTGGTGGCGTGCGGCATCGACCCCGACAGGTACAGCGGGTTCGCGTTCGGGCTCGGCATCGAGCGCAGCCTCATGATCGCGCACGGCCTGACCGAGATCAGGGACGCGGTCGAGGGCGACGTGCGGTTCAGCCTGGCGTTCGGGATGGAGATCTGAGATGCGAATGCCGCTTTCCTGGCTGCGCGAGTACGTGTCCCTGACCGAACCGGTGGACACCACCGAGGTTTCGCGGCGGCTGACCGCCGCCGGGCTCGAGGTCGAATCGGTCGAATCCGTCGGGCATGACATCCGTGGCGTGCTGGTCGCCCAGGTGCTGTCGATCGAGGAGCTGACCGGTCTGAAGAAGCCGATCAGGTACTGCCGGGTCGCCGTCTCCGAGGCGCAGCTCGAGGCCCCGGCCGAGGAGGCGTCCGGGGTCATCTGCGGCGCGGTCAACTTCGCCGTGGGCGACCGGGTCGCGCTCGCACGGCCAGGCGCGGTGCTACCAGGCGGGTTCGAGATCGGCGCGCGCACGACCTACGGCCACATCTCCGAGGGGATGATCTGCTCGGCCAGCGAGCTGGCGCTCGGCGATGACCACACCGGCATCCTCGTGCTGCCCGCCGACGCCCCGCTGGGCGCGGACTTCGTGTCGTACGCGGGGCTGCGTGACGAGGTGTTCGAGATCGCGGTGACGCCCGACCGCGGCTACGCCGTGTCGGTGCGCGGGCTCGCGCGCGAGCTTGCCAGTGCGTTCGGCGTGCCGTTCCGCGACCCCGCCGAGACCGCGCTGCCGGACGCGACCCTGCTCGGCGGGCCGCTGGATTACGTGGGCCCCGACGTCTACCCGGCCCGGATCGCCGACCCGACCGCCTGTGACCGGTTCGTGCTGCGCGAGGTGCGCGGCTTCGACCCGGCCGCGACCACCCCGCTGTGGATGCGGGTGCGGCTGGCCCGGAGCGGGATGCGCTCCGTGTCGCTCGCCGTGGACGTGACCAACTACCTGATGCTCGAGCTCGGGCAGCCGCTGCACGCGTTCGACCGGTCCAAGCTGACCGGCGAGATCGTGGTCCGGCGGGCGCAGCCGGCGGAGCGGCTGGAGACGCTCGACCACGTGGTCCGCACGCTGGACCCGCGGGACATCCTGATCACCGACGCATCCGGGCCGATCTCCATGGCCGGGACCATGGGCGGCCTGAACACCGAGATCGACGAGACCTCCACCGACCTCGTGATCGAGGCCGCTCATTTCGATGCCCGGGGAACGGCCACGATGAGCCGCCGGCACAAGCTGCACAGCGAGGCGTCCTACCGGTTCGAGCGCGGCGTGGACCGCGAGCTGCCGCTGCGCGCCAGCGCCAAGGCGGTGGCCATGCTGTCCGGCCTGGGCGGCGGTCAAGGGGCCCAGGTGGTACCGGGCTGCACGCACGCGTCGGCCGAGGTGGCGCCGGTGCTGATCGCGATGGCGGCGGACTACCCGGACACGGTGGCCGGGGTGGTGTACGGCCCGGACACCGTGGTCCGGCGGCTGCGCGAGGTGGGCTGCTCGGTGCGGCAGACCCGGGCGGCCACCCCGACCATCGCGCCCTGGCGGGCAGCGCGGCAACCGGCCGCCCCGCCGCCGCCGGTCGTGCCGGTGCTCGAGGTGACCCCGCCGTCCTGGCGTCCCGACCTGACCGACCCGGCCGACCTGGCCGAGGAGGTCATCCGCCTGGAAGGCTACGAGAGCATCCCGGTCCGGATGCCGCGCGCGCTGGCCGGGCGCGGGCTCACGCCGCGTCAGCGGCTGCGCCGTTCGGTCGGCCGGACGCTGGCCGAATCCGGGTACGTGGAAATCCTGTCCTCGCCGTTCGGGTCGCGGTCCGACGCGGACCTGCTCGGGCTGCCGGCCGAGGACAAGCGCCGTCCGGCGGTCGTGGTGGCGAACCCGCTGAGCGAGGACGAGCCGCTGCTGCGCACCACCCTGCTGCCCGGGCTGTTCCGGGTGCTGACGCGGAACGTCGGACGGGGCTTCGCCGACACCGCGCTGTTCGAGATCGGCCTGGTCTTCCGCCCCCGGCCGGGGGCGGCGGATTCGGCGCCTATCCTCGCCGTGGACCGCGGGCCCACCGTGGCCGAACTGGCCTCGCTGGAAGCCGCCCTGCCCGACCAGCCGCTGCGCGTCGGCGCGGTGCTGACCGGAGAGAAGGAACTCGACGGGTGGTGGGGGAAGGGGCGCGCGGCGTCCTGGGCAGACGCGATCGAGGCGGCCCGGGCGATCGGCCGGATCTGCCGGGTGCGCCTCCACGTCAGCGCCGACCAGCACGCGCCCTGGCATCCGGGTCGCTGCGCGGCCATCTACGTCCAGATAGCGGACTCCGACGGCCCGCGGGAATGGCTGGCCGGGCACGCCGGCGAGCTGCATCCGCGGGTGATCCAGGCGTTCGGCCTGCCGCCGCGGGCGTGTGCCATGGAGCTGGACCTGTCGGTGGTGTTCACCGCGGCCGAGGCCGCCGGGCCGATGCAGGCTCCGCAGCTGTCCAGTTACCCGCTGGCCACTCAGGACGTGGCGCTGATCGTGGACGCGGCCGTGCCCGCCGCCGAGGTGGAGGCGGCGCTGGTGGCGGGCGCGCCCGAGGACCTGCTCGAGGGCGTGCGGCTGTTCGACGTGTACACCGGCGCCCAGGTCGGCGAGGACCGCAAGTCCCTGGCCTATACGCTCAGGTTCCGCGCCCCGGACCGGACGCTCACCGTCGCCGAGACCACGGCGGCCCGCGACGCGGCCGTGGCCGAGGCCGGCCGCCGCGTCGGCGCCGCCCTGCGCAGCTAGCCCAGTCGGCGCTCTGGCCCAACGTGGTGACAGCTGGTGCTTCCGCGACCGTGGCGTCCTGCTGTGACGCGTGATACGTGTCCGCTTTCCGGCTCATAGGGCGTGGATGTCCCATCCATGCTGTTCCAGCGACGTGGATGTGGCATCCACGTCGTTACAGTAGGGGTCGCGGCACCGCGTGCCCCGGCGGGCACGGGCGGATGCGCCGGAGGGTAAGGCGATTCTCACTTCCTGGTTGTCAAGAAAGCAACTGTCGGTCAGGATGTGGTTACCGAAGACCGCAGCGATGCGCTGAGCCGGAGGGCGAGATAACCAGACACGCGGTGGCCCGGGGGGATGCAACCGAGCAGGCCGCAACGTTCCGCGACGTGTTCGCGGTGGGAGAGTTCCGGGCTCTGTGGGCGGCTCAGCTCTTGTCGGTCATCGGTGACCAGCTCGCCCGAGTCGCGCTGACCGTGCTGGTCTACGACCGCACCCGTTCGGCCCTGCTCGCGGCGGTCACCTTCGTGGCCAGCATCGTGCCGACGTTCATCGGCGGCGTGACGCTGGCCTGGCTAGCCGACAGGTACCCGCGCCGCCGCGTGATGATCGTCTGCGACCTCGTCCGGTGCGCGCTCGTCCTGATCATGGCCATCCCCGGCATGACCCTGGCCGGGCTGGTCACGTTGCTGTTCCTGGTCACGCTGGTCGGCGCGCCGTTCACCTCGGCGCGCGCGGCCATCTATCCCGATGTGCTGGGGACCGGCGACCGGTACGTGATGGGAACCGCGGTAACGCTCACCACGTACCAGTTCGCGCAGGTCCTCGGCTTCGCGGCGGGCGGTGCCGCCGTCGGCTTCTTCGGCACGCACCTGTCCCTGATCGTCGACGCGGCGACCTTCGCCGCCTCGGCGCTCATCGTCCGGGCCCGGGTACGCCCGCGGCCCGCCCCGGCGGCCGGCGCTCGCCGGGAGCCGTTCCGGCTGGCAGGCATCATCGCCGGCGCCCGGCTCGTCTTCGCCCGCCCGGCCCTGCGCATACCGATGTTCTTCGGCTGGCTGGCGGCGTTTTACAACGCCCCGGAGGGCGTGGTCACCCCGCTCGCCCGGGACCTGCACGGCGGCGCGGCCGTCGTGGGCGTGATCCTGGCCGCCGAGGCTCTCGGGGAGACCATGGGCGCGATCGTGATCGGCCGCTTCGTGGCTCCGCCGACACGGCAGCGGGTCATGGGCCCGCTCGCCGTCACGGGCTGCGTGATCCTCGCCCTGTTTTTCTTGCAGCCCGATCTGCCCGGATCGCTCCTCATCTTGTTCGCGTCGGGTCTGGCGTCGGGCTACCAGATCGCCGCCAACGCCGCCTTCGTGACCGCGGCACCGCGCGAACAGCGCAGCCAGGCCTTTGGCCTGGCGCAGGGTGGCATGAGCCTGGGCCAGGGAACCCTCATGATCCTTGCGGGAGCCGCAGCGGACCACTTTTCCCCGGCATGGGTCATTGGGGTATGCGGCACCATCGGTGCCGTCGTCGCGCTCGCGATCGCCGTCGGCTGGACCCGCGAGCGCAGGCGACCGTCGAGCGGCCACCTTCGGCACTAGGGTCAGCCCCAGCCGGTGCTGCACATGGCGTGTTCCTCTCTGTGGCTTTCAGTGGCGAGATGGTGTGGTGCGTGGTCGGGGATCAGCCCCAGCCGGTGCTGCACATGGGGTGCTCCTCTCTGTGAGTGTTCGCGTGGATTCTCTAGGTAACTAACTTGAACGTCCGGCCGCGGTCGCTGGTTCAGTCTCCGGCGCGCACGCGTACTCCCTCCCGCGCGTTCCTGCAGAACGGCTGGGCGTTGGGGGTACCCATTTTGTTGCCCGCAATCGAGTCGGAGGAGCGCTTTGTGGCTAATGTCGGAAATAATCCGCGCAATAGTAACCTTATGCAACTGCTCTGATACAGAGATGCAACATTGTTGCATCCGGAACCCAAAGGGGAGGTATTCTTCTGCCGGTGAGTAGCCGGGTTTTCACGTTTTGCGCTCTCCCGGCTTGACATTGGGGGAGAATGATCCGACGAGCTTCTACATGGGTGGCGAGGCGACAGCCGTATGAGCGAGGCACCGATGCTAGCGGCTCATCGCGGGCTGCGACAATCGATTGCCGTCCGCAACTGGCCACTCTGGTCCTTGCCTCGCTGGCTTGTGGTGTTCGTTCTCGCGATCATCACCGCGGACCTGGCTGCCATCGGTGCCGCCGCGTCGTTCACCGCGATCACCAGGAGCAACCTGGCTCTGTTCGGCCTGTTGCTGGGCTGCACGCTGGCCTCTGTGGAGTTGACCAGGAAGTCGGGCGAGCAAGGCGGCGTGATCAAGGACGTCCACGGCGTGTGGGAGCTGCCGGCCGCCATCTTGCTGCCTGCGCTTTATGTGCTGGTCCTGCCGATCATCCGGGTAGCCCTGGTGCAGTGGCGGGTCCGGCGCGCGCCGGTCTATCGCAGGGTTTTCACCGCGGCCGCGCTCAGCCTCTCCTATGGCGCCGCGTCGGTAACCTTCCACAGCCTGTCCGGCCTGATACCGCAGAACGCTGGGGGGGCGCTCAGCCGCGGCACGGTGTGGACCCTGGTGCTGGCGGTCAGCGTGCTGGTGAAGGAGACCTTGAACAAGGCCGCAGTCCTGACGGCAGTCAAGGCCACCGATCCGGGCGCGACGATCCGGGTCGAGGTGTTCAGCCGCGAGCCGTTGTACAACGATGCGGCCGAGATCTGCACGGGCGCCCTGGTGACGTACGGCGTGGCAGGCAACCCGCTGCTCGCGCTCGCCGCGCTGCCCGTGGTCACCCTGCTTCAACGGTCGCTGCGGCATGTCCAGCTGGTCAACGACTCGCGCGCCGATTCGAAGACCGGCTTGCTCAACGCGGCCACCTGGGAGCGCGAGGCGACCGTGGAGGTGGCCCGGGCGGTGCGGACCGGGACCCCGCTGGCGATCGCCATGCTCGATCTCGACCGGTTCAAGGTCATCAATGACACCTACGGTCACCTGGCCGGCGATGAGGTGCTCAAGGGGATCGCCCGCTCGCTCGACAGCGCCCTGCGGGAGTACGACCGGGCCGGGCGGTTCGGTGGTGAGGAGTTCTCGCTGCTGCTGCCGCAGACGCGGGCGGTGGATGCCTTCCGTATCGCCGAGCGCGTGCGCGCTAACATCGCCGGCCTGTCCATCATCGTCCCCGGCGCGACGGCCGGGGAGCGGGTGCACGTGACGGTGTCGATCGGGGTGGCCGCGCTGGACAGCGGCAGCAAGCGCGACTACTCCGAACTGATGGCGGCGGCGGACGCCGCCCTGTACCGGGCGAAATCAGGCGGTCGTGACCAGGTGCAGATGATCAGCACGACCCGGGGCGTGAGCGCCATCAGCGGCGCCGGCGACGCGGCTGGCGACAGCGACAGCAGCGCCAGGGGCGGCCGTCCGGACGCGCCAAGCGCGTTCCGCGGCGCGCAGACCTCGTTACCGGGCTCCCCGGCTGGCCGTCTTAGGCGGCGGTCTGCGTCGCGCCCGGCACCGGCAGGACGGCCAGGATGGCGTTGCCTCCGCTGTGGCACTGCGACGCGTTCCCGGTGCTCAGCACCTCGGGGGTGTCGTATCCCTGGCACGTCCAGCCGTTCACCACGACCGGCGCGCCGCCGCCGTTCCCCGGCACCTGCCCGTCCCTGATCCTGGCCGCGTACTCGTTCTCGACCAGGAGGGCGGTCGTACAGTTCACCGAGCCCTTGGCCACCTTGATGACGACCGGCACGCCGGCCGCGGTATGCGTGCGGCCGCAGGTGGCTCCCGCCGTCGCCTGCCCGGATGAGCACCCCGTCACCAGCCAGGCCCCGATCAGGCAAGCACCGATCAGGCAAGCACCGATCAGGCAGGAACCGATCGGGCAGGAACCGATCGGGCAGGAACCGATCGGGCAGGAACCGATCGGGCAGGCACCGATCGGGCGAGCACGGAGACCGCCAGGGACCGTAAGGGTCCATGCCGTCTTCCCTGCTCGCACCATCTCACCCTAGTGCCAAGGGCCGACCGCAGACGGGTACGACACCTTGCATATTCATGCGTTATGATGAATACTCTTCCAAGTTTCGATGGGGCAGCGCGGACGTGAGGGACTCATGGGTGCCAGGGTTGCGGTAGCGGGAGCCAGCGGCTACGCGGGCGGCGAACTGCTCCGGCTGCTGACCGGCCACCCCGACCTCGAGATCGGCCCGCTGGCCGCGAACAGCAGCGCCGGCCTGGCGGTGACCGCGGCGCACCCGCAGCTGACCGGGTATCCCGGCCTCGACGGCGCGGTCTTCGCCGGCCCCGACCCGGACGTCCTGGCCGACGCCGACCTGCTCTTCACCGCGCTCCCGCACGGCGAGTCCGCGCAGCTGGCCGCGCGCCTGCCTGACCACCTCAGGGTCATCGACCTAGGCGCCGACTTCCGGCTCGCCGATCCCGCGGCGTGGGCGGCGTACTACCCGACGCCGTACGCCGGCCAGTGGACCTACGGCCTGCCCGAGCTGCCCGGCGCCCGCGACGCGATCAAGACGGCGGCCAGGGTGGCCGCGCCCGGCTGCTACGCCACCGCGTCGATCCTCGCGCTGGCCCCGCTGCTGGCGGCCGGCCTGGCCGACCCGGCCGACATCGTGATCGTGGCCGCCTCCGGTACGTCCGGCGCGGGCCGCTCGACGCGGCCCGACCTGCTGGCCACCGAGGTCATGGGGTCGATGTCCGCTTACCAGGTCGGCGGCACGCACCGGCACACCCCGGAGATAGAGCAGAACATTGATCCCGAACGGGCCGGGTTTCCCGCCCCGGCACCGGTGACTGTTTCCTTCACGCCGACGCTCGCCCCGATGGCGCGCGGCATCCTGGCCACCTGCACCGCCCGGATAAAGGCAGAGTCGGCCGCCCCGGACGGCCAGCTGCGCGGCGTGCTCCGCGCCGCCTACGATGCCGAACCCTTCGTGCACGTGCTGCCCGAGGGTCGGTGGCCCGCCACCGGCGCCACCCTCGGCTCCAACACCGCCCACCTGCAGGTGGCGGCGGACCCGCACGCCCGCCGCGCCGTCGTCGTCTGCGCCCTGGACAACCTGGTCAAGGGCGCGGCCGGGCAGGCCATCCAGATCGCCAACCTCATGCTCGGCCTGCCGGAGACGGCCGGCCTGACCGCACACGGAGTGTCCCCTTGAGCGTCACCGCCCCGCTTGGTTTCCGGGCCGCCGGAGTGTTGGCCGGGCTGAAGCAGTCCGGCCAGCCGGACGTGGCCGTGGTCCTGAACGACGGGCCGTCGCGGTCCGCCGCCGCCGTCTTCACCACCAACCGGGTGCAGGCCGCCCCGGTGACCTGGACCCGCCAGGTGGTCAAGGGCGGCCGGGTCCGCGCCGTGGTACTCAACTCGGGCGGGGCCAACGCCTGCACCGGGCCGGTCGGCTTCCAGGACACGCACGCCACCGCCGAGCACCTGGCCGCCGCGATCGGCGCCCGCGGTGAAGATGCGAGCGCGGGGGAGATCGCGGTCTGCTCGACCGGCCTGATCGGCGAGCGGCTGCCGATGGACAAGCTGCTCCCCGGCGTCAGCGCCGCCGTCGCCGAAGCCTCCCGGGCCGGCGGCCTGGCCGCCGCCGACGCGATCAGGACCACCGACACCGTGGTGAAGATCGCCTTCCGTCGCGTCGATGGTTATTCCATCGGCGGGATGGCCAAGGGGGCCGGGATGCTCGCGCCCGGGCTGGCCACCATGCTGTGCGTGCTCACCACCGACGCCGACCTGGAGCCCGGCCAGCTGGACGCCGCGCTCCGGGCGGCCACCGCGGTGACCTTCGACCGGCTCGACACCGACGGCTGCATGTCCACCAACGACACGGTGCTGCTGATGGCCAGCGGGGCGGCCGGGGTGGCACCGGACAAGACCGAGTTCACCCTGGCGCTCACCGAGGTGTGCGCGGACCTGGCCCGCCAGCTCCAGCTGGACGCCGAGGGCGCGAACAAGATGATCACCATCGAGGTGGTCGGGGCGGCCTCGGAGGCCGATGCGGTGACCGCCGGACGCGCCGTGGCCCGTAACAACCTGCTCAAGTGCGCCATCGGCGGGGAGGACCCCAACTGGGGCCGGGTGCTCGGCGCGGTCGGCACTACCGACGCGGTCTTCGAGCCGGACCGGCTGAACGTCGCGATCAACGGGATCTGGGTCTGCCGGCACGGCGCCCCGGGCGACGAGCGCTCGAAGGTCGACCTGAGGCCGAAGGACGTGACGATCACCGTGGACCTGTCCGCGGGCCCGCACTCGGCGGTCGTCCTGACCACCGACCTGACCGCCGCCTACGTGCACGAGAATTCGGCCTACTCCACATGACCCTGACCAAGAGCAGGATCGGGGACGCGTCCGCCAAGGCGGCCACCCTGATCGAGGCGCTGCCGTGGCTGAACAGGTTCCACGGCCAGATCGTGGTGATCAAGTACGGCGGGCACGCCATGGCCGAGGAGGAGCTCCGCCTGGCCTTCGCCCAGGACCTGGTGTTCCTGCGCTACGCCGGGCTGCGTCCGGTCGTGGTGCACGGCGGCGGACCGCAGATCACCGAGCAGCTCGGCAGGCTCGGGGTGGAGTCCGCGTTCACCGCGGGGCTCCGGGTCACCACGCCGGAGGCCATGGAGGTCGTCCGGATGGTCCTGTCCGGCAAGGTGAACAAGGACATCGTCGGCCTGATCAACCGGCACGGCCCGTTCGCGGTGGGCCTGTCCGGGGAGGACGCGGGCACGTTCACCGCGGTCCGCAAGACGGCGGTCGTGGACGGCCAGCCGGTGGACATCGGCCTGGTCGGCGACATCGTCGCCACCGACCCGGGCGCGATCGGGGCGCTGCTGGCCGACGGCCGGATCCCGGTCGTCTCCAGCGTGGCCGCGGGCCGGGACGGCGAGGTCTACAACGTCAACGCCGACACCGCGGCGGCCGCGCTCGCGGTGGCCCTGGACGCGGCCAAGCTCGTGGTGCTCACCGATGTGGCCGGCCTGTACCGGGACTGGCCGTCCTCGGCCGACGTGATCAGCGAGCTCACCGCGGCCGAACTCGAGCGGCTGCTGCCCGGCCTGTCCGCCGGGATGATCCCCAAGATGGAGGCGTGCCTGACCGCCGTGCGCGGCGGCGTCCCGCAAGCGCATGTCCTGGACGGCCGCCTCAGCCACGCCATCCTGCTCGAGATCTTCACCGACTCCGGCATCGGCACGATGGTCCTCCCGGGAGGCAGCCAGTGAGCCAGACAGAAACCTTGCAGAAACGGTTCGCGGCGGCGCTCATGCCGAACTACGGCGTGCCCCCGCTGGCCATCAGCCGCGGGCAGGGCTGCCGGGTATGGGACGCCGACGGGCGCGAGTACCTGGACCTGATCGCCGGGATCGCGGTGAGCTCGCTCGGGCACGCCCACCCGGCCATCGTCGAGGCGGTCAGCCGCCAGGTGGCCGAGGTGGCCCACACCTCCAACCTGTTCCTGCACGAGCGCGAGATCGAGCTGGCCGAGCGGATCCTCTATCTTCTCGGGGGGGACGACCCCCCCCGAGAAGAT
>Ga0318568_10001125_pt1 | contig 11450 bp, 6 predicted proteins | sample GRESIP088b5f21_FD_203690 | JGI IMG/M metagenome (GOLD analysis project Ga0318568, IMG submission 203690) | Tropical soil microbial communities from Luquillo Experimental Forest, Puerto Rico - GRE.SIPMG.088b5f21 | ecosystem: Environmental > Terrestrial > Soil > Tropical forest > Bulk soil...
AAGAAACAAACCCGTGCATTTCTATGGAACAGCGAATGCAAATGAAAAAATCATTGTCAGTTTTAATGGCAAAAAAGAAACCTGCACAGCGAATGAAGATGGAAAATGGGACGCGAAATTTTCTGCCATGCAAGCAGGCGGACCCTATACTGCAAGTTTTAATTCAGCATCAGGCACGGTAACACTGGAAGATATTTTAGTTGGTGAGGTTTGGCTCTGTTCGGGCCAAAGCAATATGTATTTCAAGCTGCGCAATGCTGTGCTGAGTAAAAACGAAATGGCTACGGCGCAACAAAACGGTACACTTAGATTATTGAGGATGCAGCCTTTGGTAGAAACAGATAATTATGCATGGGACCAACCGGCGCTTCAAAAAGTAAATGAGCTTGCTTATTTTTCCGGTACATGGCAAACATGTGATTCTACTTCAGCGAAAGAATTTTCTGCCGTTGCGTATTTCTATGGCAAGAAACTGCAGGCGGAGTTGAAAGTGCCCGTAGGCTTGATACAGGTGGCGATGGGCGGTTCCACTACTGAATCCTGGATCGATCGCTACACGATGGAGCATGATCCTGTATTGGTGAATGAATTAACGAATTGGCGCAAGTCGGATTTTGTGCAGCCCTGGGTAAGAGAACGTGCCGATACGAATTTGAGCAAGTCCGATAATCCCAAACAACGACATCCTTACGAGCCTTGTTATAATTTCGAAGCAGGCATTAAACCTTTTGTTGGCTTCCCAATTGCAGGCGTGATTTGGTACCAGGGAGAAAGCAATGCACACAATATCGAATTGCACGAAACAGCCTTTACTGCATTGGTGAAGAGCTGGAGAAATCAATGGGGCTACAATTTTCCGTTTTTTTATGTGCAGCTTTCATCAATCAATAGACCTTCGTGGCCGTCTTTTCGCTATAGTCAATTACAAATGTTAAAGGTAATTCCTAATGCAGGCATGGCAGTAACCAGCGACCTCGGAGATTCTTTAAACGTGCATTATCCTTTAAAAGCGCCAGTGGGTGAACGCCTCGCAAATCTTGCACTTCATTTTTATTATGGGCGAAAAGAAGTCGTGCCTTACGGGCCGTTACCTATAAAAGCTGTTCGGGAAAATGATCATGTAATTGTGTCATTCAGTTATGCGGATCATTTACAAACCAATGGAAGAAGGCCATTGAAGGGATTTAAAATAATGGATGAATTTGGTCGTCCCATTTCATCGGAGGCTTTCATTAAAGGAAACGAAGTAGTTATTCATATCGACCCAAAGGCAATAGCTAAAACAGTTTTGTATGGATGGGAACCTTATACTGACGCCAATCTGGAGAATAGTGCAGGATTGCCTGCTTCTACTTTCAGATTGAATGTCAATTGACTTCACTGGTATATTAATGCCCTACGGGCAAAGTGTAAGATTGTGGTGGTTTCTATTGATATTATTTCCCTACGGGAAATGTTTAGTTGCCCAGGGCATTAGTATTATCAGAGAATGTTTGAGAATGTACCATATTGCCCGTAGTGTATCAAGATTATAGAGAATATTTGGTCATGTACCATTGCTCATAGTATATCAATATTAATGAAGCATGTTTGATTGTGTGCTATTGCCCGTAGGGCATTAATATCAATAGAAAATGTTAGTAAATCTAACTTATTGCCCGTAGGGCATTAATATGGCAAGCCGTGAGCTGCCTCAACTAAACGACATAGCAAGATGACATATTCGCAACAAGACTTAATTGCATTGCAAGCGTTTTATAAAAAACAATTGTTGAAGGACACCGTGCCTTTTTGGTTTCCCCGCTCTTATGATCAGGAGCACGGAGGGTTTTTGCTTATGAGAGATGCCGATGGCGAATTGATTGACGATGACAAAGCCGTGTGGATACAAGGCCGGGCAACATGGCTGCTGTCAACCTTATACAACACCGTGGAGAAAAAAGAAGAGTGGTTGCAAGGCGCAAAACTAGGGTATGATTTCCTCAATAAATTTTGTTTCGATACTGATGGACAAATGTTTTTTCATGTAACCAAAGACGGGCGGCCCATACGGAAGCGACGTTATTTTTTCTCGGAAACATTTTATGTAATTGCTGCTGCAGCCTATGCAAAAGCGAGTGGTGATGAGGAAGCGGCTGCGAACGCGAGACATGTGTTTGGTGAATGTATTGCTTATGCAAGCGGTGAAAAGAAAATGGCTCCGAAGTTTACAGACACAAGACTGTCAAAAGGCATTGGAGTGCCCATGATCATGATCAACACAGCCCAACAATTGAGAGAAACCATTGGCGATCCACGTTGTGATGAATGGATAGAAAAATGGATGGCCGAAGTAGAAAAAGATTTTGTGAAAGATGATATTAAATGCGTGATGGAGCAGGTGGCGCCTGATGGCAGTATCATCGATCATATTGATGGGCGCACACTCAATCCTGGACATGCCATAGAAGGAGCGTGGTTTATTTTGCATGAAGCAAAGTATCGCAACAATGATCCCCATTTGATATCCCTTGGATGTAAGATGCTGGATTATATGTGGGAAAGAGGTTGGGATAAAGAATACGGAGGGATTCTGTATTTTCGGGATGTGTACAACAAACCGGTGCAGGAATATTGGCAGGACATGAAATTCTGGTGGCCGCATAACGAAGTGATCATCGCTACATTGCTTGCTCATTTAATGACGGGCGATGAAAAGTATGCTGACTGGCATAAGCAGGTGCATGATTATGCTTACCAGAAATTTCATGATACGAAAAACGGCGAGTGGTTTGGCTATTTGCACAGGGACGGCACATTGGCGCAAACTGCTAAAGGCAACCTGTACAAAGGTCCATTTCATTTGCCACGACAGGAATGGTATTGTATGCAAATGTTAGATCAATATCTTGAACACGTAACCAAATAAAAACGCACCATTGAATAATTACAAGGTCCATAGTGCAGAAATAATTTTTACCGGAGAAGAGTGGCTCACCGGTCATGCAGTTGTTGTTGATGGAGAGATTATTAAAGACGTCATTCCGCAGAGCGAACTTCCTGCTGACCTCAAAGCGCATCATTTCGACAAGACAATCATTGCACCGGCATTTATCGATTTACAAATTTATGGTGCGAACGGAAAATTACTTTCTGAATATCCCACTACTGAGGCATTAAGTGATTTGAATAATTATTGCCGCGACGGAGGCGCAGCTTTTTGTATGCCTACCGTTGCTACCAATCATTATGATGTTTTTAAGAAGGCAATAGATGCCATTAAAAACTATTGGAGCCAGGGAGGCGAAGGTGTGTTGGGGATCCATCTTGAAGGTCCGTGGATCAATCCGGTAAAACGTGGCGCACATATTGAGTCGCTCGTTCGTTCACCTTCGTTAGATGAAGTAAAGGAAATACTGGACTACGGAAAAGATGTAATAAAAATAATAACCCTTGCACCCGAGCAATGCAGCGATGATGTCATTGATCTCATTCTTTCCCATGGCATTGTTATTTCCGCTGGGCACAGCAATGCTACCTACAAAAAAGCTAAAGAAAGTTTCGCGCATGGAATAAAAGCTGTTACCCATTTATACAATGCCATGAGCCCGTTACAGCATCGCGAGCCCGGTCTGGCAGGCGCAGCAATGGATGACGATAAAGTAATGGTAAGTATTATTCCTGATGGTCATCATGTAGATTATGCCGCTGTAAGGATTGCAAAAGCTGTAATGAAAAACAGGTTGTTTGTTATAACAGATGCGGTTACGCAAACTGCTACAGGACATTACCAGCATGAACTCGCAGGAGATAAATATGAAGCCGCTGGCATCTTAAGCGGCTCTGCATTGACCATGCACAAGGCGATGTTGAACCTGGTTAACCATTGTGGCATTGAAATGGGAGAGGCTATTCGCATGTGCAGTTTATATCCCGCAAGGTTGATGGGGTTGCACCATGAGTTGGGAATAATTAAGAAAGGTTACAAAGCCAAGCTTGTTGCCATTAATCCGACAGAAGGTTCTTGTTTTATGTTATAGAATTCTTGCAGTAGATTACAACCTTTTTATAGAGAACGATTAATTGAAACAAGAAAAAATGCAGACATCAAAAGCAGGCGGAATAAAATGGTTGGTTGCGGGATTATTGTTCGCCATTCTTTGGCCCTCTGCGAGTACCGCCACCAAAGCAGGACTAGCGGTGGCACAGCCTTTGATTATTGCCATCGTGCGATTTGCAATGGCGGCCTGCATTGTTTTGTTTATTGCACATGTCATACAAAGAAAGAGATTACCTGCGGGCAAAGAGTGGAAACAAATCGCCATTTATGGATTGCTTAACATCACCATTTATCTCGGCTGTTATGTTGTCGCTATGAAAACCGTAACAGCAGGTATCGGCTCGCTGGCAGTTGCCACCAATCCTGTTTTTATAAGTTTTCTTTCTGTTATTTTCTTAAATGAAAAGATGGGATGGCGCATTCTGCTTGCGCTGGTGATTTGTACAATCGGCGTTGGTTGTGCCGCCTGGCCGTTGTTCAGCAATGCATCTGTAACTGCGGGTGGTCTGTTGCTCTTGTTGTTTAGCATGCTTTGTTATTCCGGGGCAGCCATTTATTTCTCTTCACGAAAATGGAATAATCTTTCGTTACTCGTTATCAACGGATGGCAAACACTATTGGGCGGCTTGTTTTTATTGCCCGTGGCATTGCTTTTTTATAAGCCCGAGCAAAATCATTTTACCAAAACGTTTTGGCTGTCGGTAACCTGGCTCGCTGTTCCTGTTTCAATTGTTGCAGTGCAATTGTGGCTATGGCTTCTGTCTATAAATCCTGTCAGAGCTGGGCTTTGGCTCTTCTTGTGTCCTTTGTTCGGATTCTTGATTGCCGCATGGTGGTTGAAAGATGTGATAAGCATGTACACCATTATCGGAATTGTATTTGTGATAACAGGATTGTTGATTTCAAAGAAAAGAAAGAAGAGTGAAGTGGTTTTTGATTGAGGTCATTTGTCTGTAGTTGTTCAAAAATATAACGACAAGTACGACTTAGTCCGTAGGCATCAATATCATCGAACAATGTAACAAACGGTACGTATTTGCCCGTAGGGCATTAATATCAATAGAAAATGTAACACCTAATGCAACATTGTCCGTAGGACATTAATATGGCAAAAGCTGATTGGCTTAAATCAGCAACATTGCCGATTCATTTCATAAATCATGAGAATAATACTGAAGATTTTTTTTCTGTTTATGATGCTCTCATCAGCATCGGTGCAGGCGCAGATACAATTGCCCAGCCTGAACGATTCCCTGTTCGGCACATATTATCAGCAGCGGGCGAGCCTTTTTAAACTTTTACCTGCTTCGCAAAATGATATTCTTTTTATTGGCAATAGCATTACCGATGGAGCTGAGTGGAGCGAGTTGTTTGCCGATGCTAATATTAAAAATCGCGGCATCAGCGGCGACATCAGCGCAGGCGTCCTTCATCGCATTGGTGATATTGGGAAAGCGAAACCGAAAAAAGTTTTTCTGCTGATAGGAGTCAATGATCTGGCAAAAAATATTAGTGCCGATTCTGTTGTGAAAAATATTTTACTTATTGCCAAATGGATAAAACAAGAGAGCCCTTCAACCAAACTGTATATTCAAAGCATTCTTCCCGTATCAGACAAGTTTAAGAAATTTGAAGGACACACCAATAAGACAGATTCGATCCTGAAAGTAAATAACAAATTAAACAGCCTGGCAGCAGCCAATGGCTATACATTCATCAATCTCTATCCCTTCTTTACAAATCAACAGGGCCGGATGAATGAAAAATATACCAATGATGGTTTGCATTTGTTAGGCGAAGGTTATTTGCTATGGAAGCATATTGTGTATCCTTTTGTTTATGACTTGCAAGAAAAAGCATCGCTGATTCCCTTGCCCCAACAACTCAGCTGGAAGAATGGATTTTTCCCTTTGTATAAATGCAACTCCATTGTTGTTACAGACAATGCTTTGATGAAGCAGGCAGAAGAGCTGAAAAAAATATTTGCTGAAAAAGGACTGCAATCTTTCATCAGCAATAAAGCCGGCAAGGAGGAAGTGCATGTTGAATTGCGATTAAATACGCAAGCTTCTTCCGGCTTGTCGGATGAAGCCTATACATTGAATGTCTCCGAAAACAACATTTTGCTGACTGCTAAAACAACCCATGGAATTTTTAATGGTATTCAAACATTGCGACAACTTATGAGAGACGGCGCAATGATTGATGCTTGCGAAATTGCCGACCAGCCTGCATTTTCATGGCGCGGTTATATGATTGATGTAGGCAGAAATTATATGTCAATGAAATTGTTGAAAGAACAGATTGATGTAATGGCAATGTACAAGTTGAATGTATTTCATTTTCACGCCACTGAAGACATAGCATGGAGATTGGCAAGCAAACAATATCCGCAGTTAACCGCTCCTGAAAATATGCTGCGCAACAAAGGCATGTACTACACCGAAAAGGAGATAAAAGAATTGATCGCTTACTCCAAAGAAAGATACATCACGTTTGTTCCTGAAATTGATATGCCCGGCCACAGCGCGGCTTTTAAAAGGGCGATGAAAACAGACATGCAGAGTGATTCCGGAATGCTGATTGTGAAAAATATTTTGAATGAATTTTGCACGACCTACGATGTACCTTATATCCACATTGGTGCAGATGAAGTAAAGATCACCAATAAGAATTTTGTTCCCGAAGTAACTGCTTATATTGAAAGTCTTGGTAAGAAAGTGATTGGCTGGCAACCGGGTGGCAATTTTACTGAACGCACCATTCGTCAATTATGGATGGATGACAACGCCCATCACACGTCGGGAAATCAAATACAGTTTATCGATTCGAGACATTTGTACCTGAACCATATGGATCCGCTGGAAGCAGTGACAACAATTTTCAATCGTAAAATAGCTGATAAGGAAAAGGGCGATGCGACTACACTGGGTGGCACCATTTGTATGTGGCCGGACAGGGCCGTTGCCAAAGAAGAAGCTGTACTGCAAATGAATCCTGTCTACCCCGGCATGCTTGCATTTGCTGAAAGAAGCTGGCGCGGCGGTGGTCAGAGCGGATGGATCGCCAATATTGATGATGGTGATAAAAAGCAATTTGTAGACTTCGAGAACCGCATGCTTGAAAACAAAAAGCTTTATTTCAATGATAAAATATTCAATTACGCTAAACAATCGAATTGCGTTTGGAAATTATACGGGCCGTTCGATAATGGTGGCGATTTAGCAAAACAATTTTTGCCCGAAACAAAAAAACTGAATGACACAAACGCCGGAGTTTATGAAGAAGTAACGGGCGGCACCATTGTATTGCGGCATTGGTGGGCGCCGTTAATAAAAGGAGCAATTGAAAATGCAAAAGACAGTACGACGTGGTACGCCACCACAAAGATCTGGGCGGATGAAGATGGCATAAAAAACTTTTGGATCGGCTTCAACAACATTTCGAGATCACCCGCTACCGATTCTCCACCGCTGGATTCATGGGATGGCAAAAGAAGTGCAGTGTGGGTGAATGGAAAAGCCATCGCACCTCCTGATTGGGTAAGAGCCGGGCAAAAAGGAAACGCCGAGATTCCTTTAGTTGACGAGGGCTATGAATATCGCAGCGCCACAAAAATATTTTTGAAAAAAGGATGGAACGAAGTGCTGATTAAGTCGCCGGTAGGAAGCTTAAAAGGAAAAGATTGGCAAAATCCTGTCAAGTGGATGTTCACTTTTGTTGAGGTAGAATGAGGAGTTGCAAAACTTTGCTCCTGAGCCATGACGATCTGATATTTGAGATTCAATGTTGTTTCGTTAGTGATGCATTCATTACGTGGAGCCAATAATCAATAAAGAAAGGTCGCTTGTCATCCCGACGAAGGAGGGATCTGGGTTTCACACTAACATGCTGTTTAAATTAACACTCAGATCCCTCCTTCGTCGGGATGACAAGCAACATTCTTAATACTTTTTACACAGCTTAACTATACGACATTGAAATCTGAAATTGCTGTTCGCTAAGGACGGCGATGCCAGCTTTAATTTCAACTTTCAACTCTCAACTCTCAACTCCACTAGTGCAACTTCCGCGTATATTCTGACAACCTTATGATCTTGCCATTTTTTAGTTGTAAATCATCAATAACGTCAGCAGAATCTTTTACACCTTTCGCTGTTTCCCACATTTGCGCATACCAAAGAGTTACCCATTCTTCACTTTTGTCTTTTGATATAACAGATTCCCAATCGTACATTTTCACTTTGATCGTTTTGTAATTGTTTCTAAACTTAGCGAGCATCGCCTTTAAGCTGTCGTTTGACATTTTTTTATCCATCGCATCAAACTGCACACGCACAGAGTCGCCGAAATACTTGAGCGATTCATCCAGCTTTCCGTCTTCCCATGCCCTTAAGGCACTTAAACAAGTCATTGTATTTGCCGCGCTTCCTGTTTCCCAATTGTCGGGATGTTCAATTGTGTAAGGGTAATTCATCGGAGTCGCCGTAGCAGCCGCGGTTGTTGTTGTTGTTGAATCTTTCGTTGCCTCTTTTGAAGGTGTTTGCATATTGTTGCATGAACATGCAAGGGCTGCCAGGAAAAAGAACGTCAATTTTTTCATGATGTATTTTTTGTGAATGAATAAACAGTATCGATGATTTTTTTGACGTGCGCCGTCCACAACCAGCATGGCTTGCTGATTTTGCTGATTATTTCAAATTGCGGCTCCCGGAGGTTTGTTCCTGCTATGGTTCAGCAGGCAACACAATAGTTTCAAATATGAGTGAGGATAACGGTTTCGGGCTGCATTTTAAGTTCGTGCGACCATTGAGATCGCTTAAACTTAGTGTTCGCTGCTTTAATTTAATCAAAATATTTTACGTTCATAGATATTCTTTTGCGGGCCAAACCATTTTATGGTTTTAGTTTTTCGTAAACCAATACCACAAACTTCTTTAAGAAGTCACCATTTAAATTCGGATTATATCCGTACAATTCGTAAATGCTTTTATCCATCGGAACAGCCATGCAAGGTCGAACCGTCCAGCGGTATTTGTTGTCCAATAATTTTCCTTTGTCATAATAGAAAGAGGCGTAGTTGTGCAAGTCGTCCATTGTAGGGCATTGCTCCTGGACTTTTGCCGCCACCAAATTATTGTCTTTTGAATAGAGGTAAATTGTAAGTAGACTTTTGCTTTTTTCAAATAAGCATGTAGCAATAATTTTATTTTTTTGAACGTAGGCTTTCACGTGAATGCTGTCAAGTAAAAAAGAAATTGAATCAGCCTTACTTATTGTTGTGTCAAGCTGATAGGTATAAAAGTCTATGGGATCAGTCTTTGCATTCGCTTGTTGTCCAAACAAATTAGACTGCGTTAGTAAAATCAGGGATGATATGATAATTGCTGCTTTATTCATTTTTCATTCCTGAGTCTCAGAAAGGTTAGGTGGTTTAAAAGTGAACTTACTAATTATTATGGATATTCAAAAAATGACGACCTACTAACAGCAATTAAAAAAAATATAGATGCCCAGAAATATTAAACAATTTATATACTTTCGCTGCGAATTTGGTTGGCGCATGCGCCATTAAAAGGGAAGTCCGGTGCAAAACCGGCGCTATCCCCGTAGCTGTAAGCTTTGTGAGACGGATGTTAAATCATCTCAACTCAGTTCTGAATCTACATACCACTGTTTTAAACGGGAAGGTGTTCAGATAAAAGCGAGCCAGAAGACCTGCCAGGTTCAAACTAGATCACTGAGCTTTCGGGAGAAAAGCCGGAGATGCAGTTACAGTATTTTTACTAAAAATAAGTAGCTGCTTTTCTACTCTTTCATTATTCGAAAGTTCATTCTTCGTTAAGCATTTAATAACAAACAAATAGAAGAATGAGCATGAAACAGATTGGACTTTCATTGGCAGCGGTCGTCGCGACGCTATCATTATGGGCACAAAAAAACAACACCAAAAACGTTTTGGATGAAGTTGTAGTTACAGCGACTAAAACCCCGCAAAAACTAAAAGAGACGGGCAAAACGCTTACGCTTATTTCGCGGGAACAGCTGGAACGCAGCGCAGGAAAGGATCTTGCGCAGCTGTTAAACGAACAAACGGGCATTGTGGTAAACGGTGCCACGAGTAATCCGGGCAAAGACAAAAGCATCTATATGCGCGGTGCGAAAAGTGATTACACTTTGATATTGATCGATGGTATCCCGCTATACGATCCCTCAGGAGCCAGCAGCAATTTTGACATTCGCACCATCCCAATTGAAAATATTGAACGCATCGAAATATTGAAAGGGAGCCAGTCTACGTTATACGGCGCCGATGCCATTGCCGGTGTCATCAATATTATCACGAAGAAAAAGGGAGATAAAGAAATTGGCGCGTTTGCCACTGCGAGCTACGGCAGCTTCAACACTTTCAAAGGCAATGCAGGTATTAATGGCAGCACAAACTTGCTGGATTACAATGTTGCGTACACTTATTACGACACAAAAGGTATCAGCGAGGCAAAGGATCCCAATAACACAGGGTCGTTTGATAAAGACGGTTTCAAGCAACACGGCGTGCTGGCTAATCTTGGTTTTAAAATAAATGATCACTGGAAAATAACTCCGTTCCTTCGTTACAATACCTACAATGGTAAAATGGATGCTGGTGCGTATACCGATGACAAGGACTACACATACACCAGCAAAAGCCTGCAAACAGGTGTTCGCAGCGAGTTAACGTTGGGTAAAAACAGGTTTACACTTAACTACAGTTACAATACGATCAACAGAAATTATCTGAACGACTCCGGCTATGTGCCGCCGTTTAGCGACAAATATTTATCCGCCGGTTATAAAGGAACAGATCACTTTGCAGAACTTATTTATTCTGCAGAACTGGCGAAAGGATTGCAACTGGTTGCCGGTGTTGATTACAGGACATCCAACACCTCACAAACGAGTATATACGTTGGAAGTTGGGGCGAGGATGTTAGCAAAGTTGGGAGAGATAGCGCTAAACAACACCAGGTTGATGCATATGCTTCACTGTTGTATACTGGAAAAATCTTCCATGCAGAAGCAGGAACGAGATACAACCACCATTCCATTTACGGAACGAAGTGGACGTACAACTTCAATCCCTTTGTGTTTATCAACAAGGAAATAAAAGTGTTTGCCAATATATCGAGCGCATTTAAAACACCTACCTTGTATCAGTTATACGCACCGATATACGGCAACAACTCTTTGAAAGCCGAGTATGCCGTTACATACGAAGGAGGTGTTCAATATTTCCAACGCGATCAAAAATTTAACGTCAGGGGTGTTATTTATAAACGAGATGTAAATAATGTTATTACGTTTACAAATAAATACGTTAACCAGGATGAGCAACATAACTGGGGCATTGAAATAGAGCCAACGGTCAACT
>Ga0318568_10001144_pt1 | contig 11375 bp, 7 predicted proteins | sample GRESIP088b5f21_FD_203690 | JGI IMG/M metagenome (GOLD analysis project Ga0318568, IMG submission 203690) | Tropical soil microbial communities from Luquillo Experimental Forest, Puerto Rico - GRE.SIPMG.088b5f21 | ecosystem: Environmental > Terrestrial > Soil > Tropical forest > Bulk soil...
ACGTGCTGGCGAAGGCTGTGGTGTACAACATCCCCGCCGACCACAGGGAACGGCGCCGCGCCCTGGTGCTTGCCGTCCTGATCGGCGACGACAGCAGGCGCGCCATCGGCGAACTGATCGGCCCGTCCCGCACCAACGGCGGTTGGCTGGCCGAAGGCATGGCCTCGCTGCCCCTGCCGACGCTGGCACGGTTCAACACCCGGATGCTCAAGTACGTCGTCAAGCGGTACACGGTGCGACGCGGCGCCCTGATGTTCGGCAAGATGCTGCCCGTCGGCATCGGTGCCGCGGTCGGCGGCGCCGGCAACCGGATGGTGGGCAAAAAGATCGTCCGCAACGCCCGGCAGGCGTTCGGCGCCCCTCCGGCGCGCTGGCCGAGCACGCTGCGGCTGTTGCCGCCGGTCCACGAAGCCGGCTAACGGCCACTGGCCCCTTGTACCCAGTCACAGTCGCGAATTGCTGGGGAAAGGTTAGCCTTTATGGGGCGGAAACGTTGAGGACCGCCAACCGGGGCGCAGAAAGCTGCGGGCGCCGCGCAATAGCGCTTGCAGAGCCTGCAGGACAAAAGAATTGAGGCGAACAGCGGCCGTGAGCAACATAAGTTCACCATTCGGGCAGAACGAATGGCTGGTCGAGGAGATGTACCGCAAGTTCCGCGACGACCCCTCGTCGGTCGATCCGAGCTGGCACGAGTTCCTGGTTGATTACAACCCGGAGCCAACCACCGGACCAGCTCCCAGCACCCAGGCCGCCCCAGACGGGCACTCCGCTGCGCCCGCCCCGCAGGCCGCGCCTGCCGCGCCGGTCGAGGCGCCCGCCGGGACCACCGGACCCGCCACGCCGGCCGGCAACGGCGCCGCCACGCCGTCCGCGGCGGCTCCGGCCAGACCCGCCACTCCCCCGCCGGCCGAAGACGACGAGTTGCAGGTGTTGCGCGGCGCCGCGGCGGCCGTCGTGAAGAACATGTCCGCGTCGCTGGAGGTACCGACCGCGACCAGTGTCCGGGCCATTCCGGCCAAGCTCATGATCGACAACCGGACTGTGATCAACAACCAGCTCAAGCGCAACCGCGGCGGCAAGATCTCCTTCACCCATCTGCTGGGCTATGCGCTGGTACAGGCCGTCAAGAAGTACCCGAACATGAACCGGCACTACGCTGAGGTCGACGGGAAGCCGACCGCGGTCACGCCGGCCCACACCAACCTCGGCCTGGCGATCGACCTGCAGGGCAAGGACGGCAAGCGCTCGCTGGTGGTGGCCGGCATAAAGCGTTGCGACCAATTGCGCTTCGCGGAATTCGTCTCAGCCTACGAAGACATCGTCCGCCGGGCGCGCGACGGCAAGCTGACCGCCGAAGACTTTGCGGGCGTGACGATTTCGCTCACAAACCCCGGCACCATCGGCACCGTGCACTCGGTGCCGCGGCTGATGGCAGGCCAGGGCGCCATCATCGGCGTCGGCGCGATGGAATACCCCGCCGAGTTTCAGGGCGCCAGCGAGAAGCGCATCGCCGAACTCGGTATCGGCAAGCTGATCACCCTGACCTCGACCTACGACCACCGCATCATCCAGGGTGCGGAATCCGGTGACTTCCTGCGCACGATCCACGAGATGCTGCTCTCGGATGCCTTCTGGGACGAGATCTTCCGCGAGCTGAGCATCCCGTACCTGCCGGTGCGCTGGAGCACCGACAACCCGGACTCGATCGTCGACAAGAACGCCCGCGTCATGGAGTTGATCGCGGCCTACCGTAACCGCGGCCATCTGATGGCCGACATCGATCCGCTGCGCTTGGATACAACCAGATTCCGCAGTCACCCCGACCTCGAGGTGCTCACCCATGGCCTGACGCTGTGGGACCTCGATCGAGTTTTCAAGGTCAACGGCTTCGCGGGTTGCGAGTACAAGAAACTGCGCGACGTGCTGGGCATCCTGCGTGACGCCTACTGCCGCCACATCGGCGTGGAGTACACCCATATCCTCGACCCCGAGCAACAGGAGTGGCTGGAAGATCGGGTCGAGACCAAGCACGTAAAACCGACTGTGGCGCAACAGAAATACATCCTGAGCAAGCTGAACGCCGCCGAGGCCTTCGAGACGTTCCTGCAGACCAAGTACGTCGGTCAGAAGCGCTTCTCGCTGGAAGGCGCCGAAAGCCAGATCCCGATGATGGACGCCGTGATCGACCAGTGTGCCGAGCATGGCCTGGACGAAGTGGTCATCGGGATGCCGCACCGCGGTCGGCTCAACGTGCTGGCCAACATCGTGGGCAAGCCGTACTCGCAGATCTTCAGCGAATTCGAGGGCAACCTGAACCCGGCGCAGGCGCACGGCTCCGGCGACGTCAAATACCACCTCGGTGCCACCGGCGTTTATCTACAGATGTTCGGCGACAACGACATTCAGGTGTCGCTGACCGCCAATCCGTCGCACCTGGAGGCCGTGGACCCGGTGCTCGAGGGCCTGGTTCGGGCGAAGCAGGATCTGCTGGAGAAAGAGGGTGATGACGCCTTCTCCGTGGTGCCAATGATGCTGCACGGTGACGCCGCCTTCGCGGGCCAGGGAGTGGTCGCCGAGACGCTGAACCTGGCGAACCTGCCCGGTTACCGCGTCGGGGGGACCATCCACATCATCGTCAACAACCAGATCGGCTTCACCACGGCACCGGAGTACTCCAGGTCCAGCGAGTACTGCACCGACGTCGCGAAAATGATTGGGGCGCCGATCTTCCACGTCAACGGCGACGATCCGGAGGCGTGCGATTGGGTGGCGCGGCTGGCGGTGGACTTCCGGCAGAAGTTCAGGAAGGACGTCATCATCGACATGCTGTGCTACCGGCGGCGCGGGCACAACGAGGGCGACGACCCGTCGATGACGAACCCATACATGTACGACGTCGTCGACACCAAGCGTGGGGCGCGCAAGAGCTACACCGAAGCCCTGATCGGCCGCGGCGACATCTCGATGAAGGAAGCCGAAGACGCGCTGCGCGACTACCAGGGCCAGCTGGAGCGGGTGTTCAACGAGGTCCGCGAGCTGGAGAAGCACGGCGCGCTGCCCAGCGAATCGGTCGAGTCCGACCAGCTTGCTCCCGCCGGGGTGAACACCGCGGTGGACAAATCGTTGCTGGCCCGGATCGGCGACGCATTTCTCGCCGTCCCAGACGGGTTCACCGTGCACCCGCGCGTGCTGCCGGTGCTGGAAAAGCGCCGGGAGATGGCCTACGAGGGCAAGGTCGACTGGGCCTTCGGCGAGCTGCTGGCCCTGGGTTCGCTGGTGGCCGAGGGCAAGCTGGTGCGGATGTCGGGGCAAGACACTCGGCGCGGCACCTTCTCCCAGCGGCATTCGGTGATCATCGACCGCAAGACCGGCGAGGAGTTCTCACCGCTTCAACTGCTGGCGACCAACAAGGACGGGACCCCAACCGGCGGCAAGTTCCTGGTCTACGACTCACCGCTGTCGGAGTACGCCACTGTGGGCTTCGAATACGGCTACACCGTGGGCAACCCGGACGCCCTCGTGCTGTGGGAGGGGCAGTTCGGCGACTTCGTCAACGGCGCGCAGTCGATCATCGACGAGTTCATCAGCTCCGGTGAGGCCAAGTGGGGCCAGTTGTCCAACGTGGTGCTGCTGCTGCCGCACGGGCACGAGGGGCAGGGCCCCGACCACACCTCGGGCCGCATCGAGCGCTTCCTGCAACTGTGGGCGGAGGGGTCGATGACGATCGCGGTGCCCTCGACACCGTCGAACTACTTCCACCTGCTGCGCCGGCACGCCCTCGACGGCATCCAGCGCCCGCTGATCGTGTTCACGCCGAAGTCGATGCTCCGCAACAAAGCGGCGGTCAGTGACATCAAGGACTTCACGGAGATCAAGTTCCGCTCGGTGCTGGAGGAGCCCACCTACGAGGACGGCATCGGCGACCGCGGCAAAGTCAGGAGGATCCTGCTGACCAGCGGGAAGGTCTACTACGAGCTGGTGGCGCGCAAGGCCAAGGACAACCGCGAGGACGTGGCGATCGTGCGCATCGAGCAGCTTGCGCCGCTGCCGAAGCGCCGGCTCAACGAAACCCTGGACCGCTACCCGAATGCCGGCGAGTTCTTCTGGGTGCAGGAGGAGCCGGCCAACCAGGGCGCGTGGCCACGATTCGGCCTGGAGCTGCCCGAGCTACTGCCGGACAAGTTGACCGGGATCAAACGCATTTCGCGCCGGGCGATGTCGGCCCCGTCGTCGGGGTCGTCGAAGGTGCACGCCGTCGAGCAGCAGGAGATCATCGACACGGCGTTCGGCTGAGCCTGGGACACGAGCGGCTACTCCTTCGACTTCTTCCCCGGCTTCGCTTCCAGGCCCATCGCGAGAAAATCAAGGCGATAGAGCGCCTGAAACAGTTTGCGGGCGAATTTCTCGCGTTCAGCATCGCCGGCTCGCCGAGTTTCCCCGCTTTGCGCGACTAGCTCGGCGATCTCTCGGATCGTGCGACGGCCATCGATCAGCCTCGCAAACGGCAACTGAGCCGCGTTGAGCGCCAAATTCCAGTCCGACCGGAACATCTCGTTGCCGGACAGGCCGCAGCGCATGCGCATCATCGGGACGTAATCGAGGGAGTCGTCCGTCGAAAAATCAATCGCATAGCTCTCTTTCGGACGGTCGGGACGGCAGGCCATGAAAAAATGGCACGCGTTCAATGTCTGGATACGTTCCATCACCGACCAGACCTTGGCGTCAGGCAACGCGTTCATGGCCGGATAAAACCCGCTCGGCGACGAAAACATTTCGTGTGGGTGATACGGCGCCTTGAACAGCCACCCCTGAAATTCGAGCTCTGCCGAGGCGACAAGATCGATGCACTCGTCGACGGTGTAGCTGCGCTGGCGACCGTGCAGGAACGTATCCACCAAGGCGGCGTCGGACGTCTCGAGATCCCGCGCCACCTTCATATAGCTTCCGAGAGGGTGGTCCGGTGACAGCACCGAGATCGTCTCTTTGACTATTTGGACCGATCCGTCGTCTTGACGCAGCCCCATGTCACGAAAGACCGACTCCAGCAGTTCGACTCCGATCCGGCCGTACCTTGCGTACAGCATGACAGCGAGAACGCCGTCCTGCCGCAGGCAACCGGCAAGCGCTTTCATGCCTACCAGCGGATCCGCCAAATGATGCAAAACGCCGGTCGAAACCACAAGGTCGAAGTCAAGCCCCAGCGATGAAACCTCTTCGATCGGAAGCAGATTCAACTCCAGGTTCCACAGCCCATGCTTGTCTTTCAGATATTGCTGATGGTTCAGTGACGGCTGACTGACATCAATTGCCACCACTCGTGCAGCGGGGTTCGTGTACGCAAAAACCGCCGCCTGATTGGTGCCGCAACCCGCGATCAAAACATCGACATCGGGTTTGTACTCCCGATCCGGCCACAGAACCCGGTGCGCGTGTGAGGGGTCGAACCATTCCCAGTTGTTGGGGATCCATCCGTCGAGGTCCTCTATGGGGTGCGGGTACCTCCACCGCTCGTACTGGTGGGTGACAACATCGGCGCGCGGATCGTCCGTCACTTTTACGCCATCCTTTGCGGTCAGCTGGCCTTCAGGCCCATCGCAAGAAAGTCGAGACGCCACAGCGCCTGAAACAGCTTGCGGCCGAATTTCGCCACTTCAGTCACGTCACCTCGCCGCGATTGTCCGCTCTGGACCACGCCTTCGGCAATCTCTCGAATGGTGCGACGGCCGTCGACCTGCTGCACAAAGGGCAACTGAGCCCCATTGAGCGCCATACTCCAATCCGACCGGAAAATCTCATTGCCGGACAGACCACAGCGCATGCGCATCATCGGGACGTAATCGAGGGATTCCTCCGTCGAAAAATCAATGGTGTAGCTCTCTTTCGGCCGATCAGGGCGACACCCGATGAAAAAATGACAAGCGTTCAACGTATTGATCCGTTCCATCACGGACCACAGTCTTTCCTCGGGCAACGCGTTCACCGCTGGGAAGAACCCGTTCGGCGGTGCAAGCAAATCGTGCGGGTAATACGGCGCCTTGAGGAGCCATCCCTGAAACACGAGTCCGGCCGAGGTGACAAGGTCAATGCAATCGTCGACGGTGTAATTACGGTCGCGGCCGTGCAGGAAAGTATCCACCACTCCGGTATCGAACTGCAGATCCTCCGACCCCGACAGTCTGAAATAGCTTTGGATGGGGTGATCCGGCGATAGCACCCCGACCGTCTCTTTAACTATTTGGACCGACGCTTCGTCTTGAACCAGCCCCATGTCACGGAATACCCCTTGCAGCAGTTCGACTCCGATTCGGCCGTACTTTGCATAGAGCATTACGGCCAAAGCGCCGTCCCGGCGCAGACAACCGCCGATCGCTTTCATGCCTTCCAGCGGATCCGCCATGACCATTAAAACGCCGGTCGAGACGACGAGGTCGAAGTCGCGTTCCAGCGTTGGCAACTCTTCGATAGGCAGCCGATGCAGCTCCAGGTTCCACAACCCGTGCTTGTCTTTCAGATATTGCTGATGGTCCAGTGACGCCTGACTGACGTCGACCCCCACCACCTTGGCGGCCGGGTTCGTGTACGCGAACATCGCCGCCTGGTTGGTGCCGCAACCCGCAATCAAAATATCGATGTCAGGTTTGTATTCCCGATCCGGCCACAAGACCCGGTGCGCGTGGAGCGGATCGAACCACTGCCAACTGTTCGCGCTCCACGCCTCGAGGTCTTCGATGGGTTGCGGGTACCTCCACCGCTCATACTGGCGGGAAACAACATCAGCGAGTGGATCGGTGTTCACTTCCGCGCTGGCTCCTTGGCGTCGACTGTTGTCCCGAAGATCGGGGGATCGCTAGTTGGCCGAGACTATCCCAGATCCGCCCGATCCGTAGCGGATCAGGGGATCGCTAGGAACGCCCTCTCGCTTCCACAGCCATGGCAAGGAAATCTTGACGCCACAGCGACTGAAACAGCTTGCGGCCGAACTTCTCCACGTCATCCGCGCCGGCCCGCTGCCCCCCGCTTTGCGCCACGCGATCGGCAATCTCGCGAATGGTGCGACGGCCATCGATGTGCTGCACCAACGGCAACTGCGCCGCGTTGAGACCGAAACGCCCACCCGGCTTCACGATTTCGGTACCGACCAGACCGCACTGCAAACGCATCATCGGAACATAGTCGAGGGAGGCAGGCGCCGAAAAATCAATGGCGTAGCTTTCTTTCGGGCGCTCCGGACGGCATGCCATGAAGAAATGACAAGCAGCCATAATGTGAAGACGTTCCATCACCGACCAGAGCTTGCGCTCAGGCAATGCGCTTACGGGACCATAGGCCGCGGTCCCCGGTCCGAACCAATCGTGCGGGTAATACGGCGTATTGATGAGCCAGCCCTGGAATACGAGTCCGGCCGAGGTGACAAGATCGACACAACCGTCGACGTCGTAACTACGGTCGCGACCATGAAGAAACGTATCGACCACGGCCGCGTCGAACTGTAATTCCCAATCGCCCTCTGCTTTTAAATAGGTCCGCAGAGGGTGCGTCTCGGGTAGCACCGAGATAGCCTCTTTGACTATTTGGACCGATGCATCGTCTTGACGCAGCCCCATGTCGCGGAAGATCGATTGCACCACTTCGACTCCGGTACGGCCGTACTTTGCATAGAGCGTCACGCCTATGGCGCCATCCTGCCGCAGGCAGCCGCCGAGTGCTTTCATGCCCACCTGCGGATCTGCCAGGTGGTGCAAAACACCGGTCGAGATAATGAGATCGAAATCGAGACCCAACGTTGAGACTTCCTCGACCGGCAGCCGGTGCAACTCCAGGTTCCACAGCCCGTGCTTGTCCTTGAGATATTGCTGATGGTCCAGTGACGGCTGGCTGATATCGACGCCCACTACTTTCGCGCCGGGGTTCCGGTACGCAATAACCGCCGCCTGGTTGGTGCCGCAACCCGCGATGAGAATGTCGAGATCGGGTTTGTAGCCCCGATCCGGCCATAACATCCTGTGGAAGTGGGAAGGGTCGAACCAAAACCACTGGCCGTCGGGCAATGCCTCGAGGTCCTCTATGGGCCGTGGGTAGCGCCACCGCTCGTACTGGCGGGAGACAACATCTTCGCGCGGATCGGCCTTGGGCTCAGCGCTGTGCCTCGTCACGGCAGGATTATGGGCTGTCGCCGATTCTGCGCGCAAGGATTTCGACGCGGGCCACGTAAGCCGTACCGCGGGTACCGGCTAGCCTCGACAAGAGCCAACTGACAAGGAGGGTGCTCATGCAGGGGTTTGCGGGGAAGGTCGCCGCGGTCACCGGCGCGGGTTCGGGCATCGGGCAGGCGCTGGCGGTCGAGCTGGCCCGCTCCGGCGCCAAGGTGGCGATCAGCGACGTCGACACCGAGGGCCTGGCGCAGACCGAGGAGCGCCTGAGGGCGATCGGTGCGCCGGTCAAGGCGGACAGGCTCAACGTGACCGAGCGCGAGGCCTTCCTGGCGTACGCCGACGAGGTCGCCGAGCACTTCGGCAAGGTCAACCAGATCTACAACAACGCCGGCATCGCCTTCACCGGCGACGTCGAAGTCAGCCAGTTCAAGGACATCGAACGGGTGATGGACGTCGACTTCTGGGGCGTCGTGAATGGCACCAAGGCGTTTCTTCCGCACCTGATCGCCTCCGGGGACGGCCACGTCATCAACGTCTCTAGCGTGTTCGGGTTGTTCTCGGTGCCGGGGCAGGCCGCGTACAACTCGGCCAAGTTCGCCGTCCGAGGCTTCACCGAGGCCCTGCGCCAGGAGATGGTGCTGGCCGGCCACCCGGTGGGGGTGACCACGGTGCACCCCGGCGGCATCAAGACGGCGATCGCCCGCAACGCCACCGCCGCCGAGGGACTCGACCCCGAGGAACTGGCCAAGCTGTTCGACAAGCGGCTGGCCATAACGAGTCCAGAACGAGCCGCCGAGATCATCCTGCAGGCGGTGCGCAAGAACAAGGCTCGGGTGCTGGTCGGGGTTGACGCCAAGGCGTTGGACGTCATGGTGCGGCTGGCCGGGTCCCGCTATCAGCAGGTGTTCGGGCCGGTCATGGGCCGCTTGATGCCCAAAATCTGACCCCCGCCCGAGTCTGCGCTCAGCGCGCGCGATCGTCTTAGCAATCCCTCAGCGGCCCAGCGGGTGTTCGGCCAACCATCCGCCCGCGACGGACTGCGGGTCGGCGCCGCCGGCCACCTGGCGGCGCATCTCGGCCAGGGCGGCAGTGTCCAGTACGCCGGCCACTTCGTTGATCGCCAGCAGCTGACGATCGCTCAGCGCGTTGCGGCGATAGAGCGGCACCACGTTCTCTGCCCGTATGAGCGCGGGTTTGCCGTCGGCCAACGGGACCAGGTCCCCAGGGATGCCGGGGTCGGCGGTGGTGGTCCATCCCGCCGTCACCTGCCCCTCCTTGACGGCGGCGAACATCGTTGGCGCATCGGGGAATTCGTGGGGAGCGGGCAGCCGGCAGGACCCCACCGACGACGGCGCCTGGAACCCGGCCACGGCCCCGACCATCAGCCCGTCACAGTGTTTCGGCAGCGTGCTCAGGTCCGCGCTCCCGTCCTGGCCGCCCCAGGCCTTGGCGGTGGCCTGCGTGACCAGCAGCAGGGGTTTGTCCTCCGCAGCGGTAGCGTAGTCGCCCGCCAAGACGCCCTCGGGCAGCGCCGCGATCATCGCGCGGTAGACCTGGGCATCGGACAGGGCGACTGCGTCGGGCTGCAAACGCCGCAACGTCTGGCCGGTGAACGCGGGGACCACGGTGAACTCGCCCGAGTCCAGCTTCGCCATCGGATCGGGTGCGGTCTCGGGACGCGCGGCGAAACCGTATGAGCGCAGCGCCGCCACGTAGATCCCGGCCAGCAGACTCGATTCGGAGTCGGGCCGCGACCCGACCACCAATTCCGGAGCGGGACGGCGGTCGCCACAGCCCGCAACCGCAAGCAGCGCGGCCAGCAGCAGCGCGGCGAGCCTGATCACACGGGATTATCGGAAGCGATGGCTACCGCGGCGGACACCGCCTCACCGACGCGCGAGTCCAGTGGGCTCGGGACGATCCGGTCGACCGCGAGGTCGTCGCTGACGACGGCGAAGATCGCCTCGGCCGCGGCCACCATCATCTTTTCGGTGATCCGGCGCGCCCCGACGTCCAGCGCTCCGCGGAACACCCCGGGGAACGCGAGCACATTGTTGATCTGGTTGGGAAAGTCGCTGCGGCCGGTGGCCACTATCGCCGCGTATTTGGCCGCAATGTCGGGATGTATCTCGGGGTCCGGGTTGGACAGTGCGAAAACGATCCCGTCGGGCGCCATGGTGGCGATCAACTCTTCGGGAACCACGCCCCCCGACACCCCGAGGAATACATCGGCGCCCTCGAGCGCCTCGACCATGCCTCCGGTGAGACCATCGGGATTGGTGCGGCCCGCCAGATCGACCTTGACCCCGTTCATGTCGTCGCGCCCGCTGTGCAGGATGCCGCGCGAGTCGACCACGGTGATGTCCGAAACCCCCATTGCCAGAAGGAGATTCGTGCACGCGACGCCGGCGGCGCCGGCACCGGACACCGCCACGCGCAGCGAGGACATGTCGCGGCCGAGCAACTTGGTGCCGCCCATCAGCGCGGCCAGGACCACGATCGCCGTGCCGTGCTGGTCGTCGTGCATCACCGGACAGTCCAGCGCCTCGATGACCCGTCGTTCGATCTCGAAACAGCGCGGCGCGGAGATGTCCTCGAGGTTGACGGCGCCGAACGTCGGCCGCAGCCGCACCAGGGTTTCGACGATCTCGTCGGGATCCTTGGTGTCCAGCACGATCGGGATCGCGTTCAGTCCGCCGTACGCCTTAAACAGGGCGCACTTGCCCTCCATCACCGGCAGGGATGCCTCGGGCCCGATGTCGCCCAGGCCGAGCACCGCGCTGCCGTCGCTGACGACGGCCACCAGGCGGTTGGCCCAGGTGTAGCGGGCGGCCAGCGTGCGGTCGGCGGCGATCGCGCGACTGACCTGCGCCACACCGGGGGTGTAGGCGATCGACAACGCGCGCTGCGTGTCCAGCGGCGCCTTCAGCTCGACGGAAAGCTTGCCACCTACGTGGGCATCGAAGATCTCGTCGTTTCCGATGACGAGCTGCGGCGGCACTGTTCCTGGCACTCCGACGCCCTTAGATCAGGCCGAGCTCGGTGACCGCGCTGCGCTCTTCGGCCAGCTCGGCGGTCGAGGCGTCGATCCGGCCGCGGGAGAACTCGTCGATCTCCAGGCCGCTGACGATCGTCCAGTTGCCGTCCTTGGTCGTCACCGGGAACGACGAGATCAGCCCCTCGGGGACACCGTAGGAACCGTCGGAGATGACGGCCATCGAG
>Ga0318568_10001147_pt1 | contig 11365 bp, 14 predicted proteins | sample GRESIP088b5f21_FD_203690 | JGI IMG/M metagenome (GOLD analysis project Ga0318568, IMG submission 203690) | Tropical soil microbial communities from Luquillo Experimental Forest, Puerto Rico - GRE.SIPMG.088b5f21 | ecosystem: Environmental > Terrestrial > Soil > Tropical forest > Bulk soil...
GTCCTCACCGCTGTTTCGAACCGCCAAGCCATGGCCGTTATCGCCATAGCCTAGGTTAAGGCCGGCCGTCGGACTAGCGGCCCAGCATCGCCAAGAGTGCTTGCGTCAGAACGCCTTCCGGTCGCGCCGGCGCGTCCAGAATCGTGAAGTGGTCAGCGCCGTCCACCGGCAGCAGGCGTCCCGGCAGACCCCGTTCGGTCCACGCCCGGGCATACTCAATCGACTGGCGGCACAATTCGGGCAATTCCCGGGTGCCGTAAGCCACCACCAGCTCTCCGGCCATCGGCGGCAAATGCCGGACCGGGCTGTTGCGTTCCGCCTCTGCCACATCGAGGCCCAGTTTTTCGTTGAGGTAATTGAGCCGGATCGGCTCCAGGTCGTAGATGCCGCTGATCGCAATCCCGCCGCGCACCTCGGGTAGCGGCATTGTCATCGCGGTCAGGTGACCGCCGGCTGAATGTCCGGCGACGTATAGCCGGTTCGGGTCGGCGCCATATTCGGCGAGATGTTTGGCCAGCCACCGCACCACACGGTGCACCTCGGCAACAATGCGTTCGAGCCGCGCCATCGGCGCCAGCGTGTATTCGATGACCGCGAGATTGATCCCGAGAGGCAGCAGGCCCTCGGCGAAAAAGGCGAAATTCTCCTAGTCGTTCATCTGCCAATAGCCGCCGTGGATAAACACAAGCGTGGGCGCCTGCGGATCGCCGTCGAGAAACAGATCGAGCCGCTCGCGCGGAGTCTCGCCGTAAGCGAGGTCGAGACGTTCCGCGTATTCGCGCCGCACCCTGGCACTGCGTGCAGCCCAATCGGCGACAATCGCATCGCGCTCCGGGACCGCCGCGGAGTTGTTGTAGGCGGCATCGAGCTGGGCACGGTCCATTCCGCGGTACAGCATGGCTCAGGCTCCGGTAACCATTCGGTGGACATAAACAGTCACGACAGCCTGCCACGCGTTCGGCGGCAGCCGATAGAGCCGCACGCCGGCTCGAGAGTGTTCAGTGTCGGCTAATCGCGACAGCGCCGGTCGTCACCCGGTATTTTGTGAGTAGATTGGGTCTCTCTCGCGCCGGCAGAGACGCCGGATCGGCGACACACGCGAGAAAGCGACGGGTAAAGGCCCCGAAAGCGGCGTCATGGCCGACCCGCATAGCCTCGGGGATCGCGATCCGCCATTCCGTACTCCAGGCGGATGATGCTTGCCAGGAACAGAAAGTTTGCAGACTCGCCGCTGGAGGAGAGAGTCTCCTGCGAACTCGTCTCTGAAGCGCCGGCCGGGCGATCGAGCCGTCAACCCAGGGGGTGGGGACCGCAGGAGAAAAGGGTTAACGGGAATTTACGACCGCTATAAAAAAGGGGTGACCTGGCCCCATTCCTCGGAATCTTGGCCGTTTCTGCGGCGTACGCGGTCGTAAATTGGGGCAAGATTCCCACTCAGAGCGGCCGAATCATAAATGATCTCAATGGCTTATGCGGCAATTCCGATGTATCGAAAGAGGGTATTTATTTCGACCAAATGGGGAATTGGAAGGGTAGCATCAGCGGATTTTTGACCTGGATCAGGGGATCCCTCATTTCTGTTTAAGCCCTCGGACTTGGCGCCCGAGGTCATCGGTTTCGTCCTGATCCCGGCGGGCGATCCGAATGGTTCCCTCATACGAGCGCAGGACGACCTCGATCAGCGCCCGAGGCCGGAGCGGTGTTTCGGAGCCTTCCACCTCCAGCGGACGCGGTTCGAGATGATCGCGGAGCGCAAGCTCGGTGTCGCCAACTGACCGACGCCCGTCTCGAATCCAGAAGGTAGAGTTACGGATCGGGAAGGTCGGCTGCTCGTCCGAGGCACGGTGATCAGCCGAAGGGCGGTCGAGCCGATGCCACGGTCGAAGGTTGAGTGGCAAGACCCATAAATGTTTTTACCGACCTCGATCGCTTTATTTTCTCAGACTAAATAGCCCGGCATTTGTCTCAAATTCGTCAAAAGTTCGTGCCTAATCATCCCAATAATGCTGCGCCGTGATACCCCAGATTGCTTGACTTGGGCGGCGCTGCGGAACATATGGGAAACGAATAAGCGGAGTTCCAAACCTGTGAACCGACGGGGTCAGCAGTCGGAAGCGAGGCCGAGCAATGCATCGGCATCTAGTCGATAAGTGGGGGCGCGAACGCTATGTTCACGGGACACACACGATGACCGGAGCGAGCGCGGCGGATGGGCGGTCGTGCTGCTTCGCGCCATGATCATGACCGTCGAAACCGATCGAAGGGTTGCGATGGGTTTTACAGGCCCGCCTTACCGATGGCCTGCTCACCTCTTCCGATGCGGTGCTCTGATCGTTGCCGCCCTCGGCGCCGCGTGTGCACGTCGCCACGGGTGTGATCAGCGTCTGGTTTTCGCACCGCGAGCGGCAGGTCGCGTTCGGCCGTCCCATCCCGCGCAGACCTCCGCGAGGGAACGGCCCGGCGCCGGTTACGGTAATGCCGGAAGTGGCACGAAGCCGCCGCTCTCAGCCGCGAGGCAACCTACTTCTAGAAATTGGCTAACGAACAAACGTGGGAGGGGAGTGAGAATGCCACTTGCCTGACAACGCAGGTGCAAAATGGACCCGCTGAGCCTTCGCTTTTTGCGCATCACATTACATGCTTTCGCTCATACTCTCGGCTCTGTTGGGATCTTTTGTCTGTATTGGAGTTGCGCGGGTGCGCCGGTTGCCGCGCATGCGCTCATCTACTTGGGAAGCGCAACGGCCATCATTCTGAGCTCAGATGGGGCAACGCGGTTAGGGTAAAATCATATTCCGTACATCTCCGCTGGCGACACGACTTTCGAAAACGAAGGGGAGATAAGGGTGCCGCGAGCCCAAGAGCGCATCGAGCGGCATGAAGAATCCCCGCTTCCCGATCATGCGGCGCGTTTCGCCCAGTGGCGTCCTCCTGCTGTGTCTCGATCAGGCGGCGATTGGTCGGCATAATCACGACGATCGTGTAGGGCTAATTTGCGAGCAGGACGACGGCTCCGAGCAGCCAGCGCCACTGGAAAGTGCTGAAAACGGCAACGCCCCCGAAGAACCCTCCGACGATGGTGAGGCTCGCCTGCATCGTGCAGCCCCGCCGATGGGCCAGCTTCCAGAGCGCCCGGCCTGATGGCGGGCGTCTATGCCACGTGCCTCATTTTCATCTTCATCGTATTGGGCGGCATCGCGCGGCTTTGCGGCTTCAACATTCTCAAATTCATCCGTTACATCAAAGAAGAGCTACTGATCGTCCTTGGCACCTCGTCCTCGGAGTCCGTGCTGCCGCGAATGATCGCGAAGCTCGAAAATTTAGGCTGTGAGGAATCGGTGGTCGGGCTCGTGATCCCCACTGGCTACTCTTTCAACCTCGACGGCACCTGCATCTACCTGACGATGGCGGCCCTGTTTCTAGCGCAGGCGACAAACACCGATCTCACTTTGATGCACCAGCTCGGTATCATTGCCGTCTTGCTTCTGACCTCCAAGGGCGCAGCCGGCGTGACCGGGAGCGGGTTCATTGTCCTTGCTGCGACATTGGCTTCGGTCGGAACGATCCCGGTGGCAAGCATTGCGCTGATCCTTGGCGTCGATCGCTTTATGTCCGAGGCGCGGGCGTTGACCAATCTGATCGGCAACGGTGTGGCGACTGTGGTGGTCGCAAAATGGGAAGGCGCGCTCGACGAGGCGCGTATGATTGCCCACCTCAACAGAGAGACGGTCGAGGAGGCGGACGAGCCGGAGAAGATGCTACCAGCTCCGGAGCCGGTGGGGTCGTAGTGACAGCGCGCGGCACCTGCTCGGATGGACGCGCACGCCACTCCCAGAGTGGGACCCCGCCTAGATGCTTTCTTGCAGTTTCGCCAATTGAGCCGATTAGGCCCGGTTAGAGCCTAGCCGCAGGCTCGACAAGCTCCCTCGCCATTTGCTGAAGCCCGGCGATCATTTCGCCTTCCGTCCGAGCTCTGCCCGACCCCAATAAAGCTATTTCCTCGACGTCGGCATCGCGATAGCGCTTCAGATCGTCAGTCTTGATCGACTCGGTGTAAGGGGACACCGCGAGCTTGACGTCGGAGCGTTTGCGCCCCTTTTGCCCTCAGCAGCGCTTCGATCCGTTTGATCTTCTCGGCTGCCTCGTCAGGCAAGAGGTTGAAGCCGATCCACCCATCGCCGTATTCGGCTACCCGTCGCAATGCCGGATTGCTCTCGCCGCCGAACCACACCGGCACGCCATTGTCGCTGACTGGCTTTGGGTAGCTCAACACATTCGTAAACTTGACGAACTCGCCCTGATGCGAGCTGTTGCGCTCGGTCTAGAGCTTCCGCATGACCTCGATTTACTCGCGCGTACGTTGGCCGTGGCGCTCGAAGGGGACACCCAGAGCCTGGAACTCCTCCGCCAGCCATCCGACACCGACGCCAAGAATGAACCGACCGCCGCTTAGATCAGCAACGGGAAGGGCCGCTTCAAGAATCTGCCGCATTTTGGCCCACCGGCAGGAACAGCGCCTTTCACCCGGACGGAGAGGTGGCGGTAGCCAACGCAGCAAGGTTGGGCAACCACCTACAGGTTCTCTCCAGCGGCCACTCGTCGTGATTTCCTACTGGCTCGATATTCTCGCGATTGTCCGGGTAGCCCAGCTGTGCCATCGAGCTCCCCATAGTCACCCGAGCACGCGGTTTAGGAACGCGTCCATCCTTGCTGTCGCCGAACTCGAGAGATCATTCGGGAACAGCGTGAAACCGTGCGGGCCACCGGGATAGATCGCCAGCTCGGCCTCATTCCCCGCCGCTACCCATCGTGCATGCATGAACAACGTGTCATCGAGCAGGGCGTCCTTGGTCCCGACGGTGAAGAGCGCAGGACACAGGTTTCTCAGATCGGCGTAGAGCGGGGAGATATCCGGTACGCGCCGGTCCGTGATGGTGGGCAGAAACGCGTTATAAAACTGCTGCATGTCGATCGTCCGCAGCACCAGCCGCGTGTTGCCGAACAAACGCTGGCTCGGCGTCATGCTAAGATCGAACGCGCCATAGATGATGTTGGCGCCGCGGAACCCAGTATAGCCGTGACGGTCGCGCGTGCGCAGGATCGTGACGGCAGTCAGGTGCCCGCCTGCTGATTCACCGCCGATGGTAAGTACATCGGTGCCGAACTCTTTCTTTCCGTTTTGAACGAGCCAGGCAACTGCCGCTTCGCAATCATCCGGTCCTGCCGGGTAAGGATGTTCCGGTGCCAACCGATATTCGACGGCGACGATAGCCTGCCCTGTGTTGTCGGCGATCCGCTCCAGCATCGGATCTTGCATGTCGGCGCCGCCAAGCACCCACCCGCCACCATGGAGATGCAGGTAGATCCCCCGCGGCGGGTGGATTGGTGCGATGACCCGCAAGGGGATCTCGTTGCCGTCCCTGCCGGTGATGGTGATGGTTCGCGCTCGATCCGAGAACACGGGTGCGGGGAACGGCCCCGCGCCGCCTCGACGTGCGTCCCGCGAAGCCTGAGCACCCACGATCCACCATTCCGGCTGGCCGGAAAACAACTCGATAATCTGCGCATTCAGGCTCGCGATCTCGGGATCTATCGCCGCGTCATTAAATAGCGCGGGATCGAACGGGCGTCTTTCGGTCATTGGCATCCCTCCTGGCGTCCGCGCCTGCTATTTCGGCAACTAATGCTGCCTGATGTTCGTCGATGATGCGACTACCGTCCCCAAGGGGCAGCCCAATTTTCTGCAGCCTCGCGCGCGCGAGAACGACGGTTTTTGGCGCGTAGGACGGAATTTTTGGCACGCAGGCGCGGCGGATTTTCGCTGGGGTGGCCGACCGTCATAATGTGAGCGTCTCTGCGGTTTCGAGTACAACCTGCGTTTATACCCGACTGCCCTCCATTACTTCGGACGGTCGCCGCGGCCATCAAACAGCGGATTCGATATCCGCTCATCATGCCTTGATTAGCTGAGATAGCACGCGAAAATTCACCAACGCACGGCCGTCCTGCACGCCAAAAAATCCCGCCTCGCGCGCGAGGGTGCAGAAGATATCCAGTGTCGTTGTCGTGACTTGTCCGGCCATTCTCCAGCTCCCGCGAAGAATGAACCGAGCTTGCCCGCTCCCGCGGCGGCGAGGGCGGGCTTACGAGCTCAGTTGAGGCCGTAGAATCCCATGGCGCCGCCGGCCAGGACGCCGTGCTGAGTAGCCGACGAGGTGCCTTTAAGGCGTTCGCGCAGCATGTCGGGCGCGCCAGGGAAGAACCCGTCAGGGTGCGGATAGTCCGTCGCCCACATGATCTTGTGGGGGCCGATGAAGTCCGCGAGTACTCGGAGGCTGGTTTCGACCGGCTCGAACGAAATCCAGCAGTTGCGCTGGAAGAGCTCGCTCGGCCGCGTCTTCAGGCTGGAATCGTTGAAGAACTGATCATCGAAATGGCGGTCCATGCGGTCGAGCCACGGCGCGATCCAGCCGCCGCCGGACTCCAAGAACGCGATTCGGATGTTCGGGTGCCGCTCGCACACCCCGCCCCAGATCACCGCGAGACAGGCCAGCATCATCTCCATCGTATGTGACACGATGTGCCTGGCGGCGCGGCTCTCGAAGCGGTCGATGCCGACCGTCGGCATGCCGCTCGACCCGCCCTCATGGAACCCGATCGCCATGTCGAGGTCCTCGGCCGCGGCCCAGAACGGCTCGTAATCGGGGTGGTCGATCATCTTGTTGTTGTACGGGTTGGGACGCAGGAAGGCGCCCTTGAAGCCGAGCTCCTTTCTTGCGAGGCGCATCTCCTCGATCGCGTGCGGCACCGATTGCATTGGCAGCATCGCCACGCCGAACAGCCGGTCGGGGTAGGGCCTGCAGTAATCGGCAAGCCAGCGGTTATAGGCGCGGCACAGCGCGGCGGAGAGGTCGGGGTCGTGCACGGCGCCTGCAAAGAGCCCCACGCTTGGATAGAGAAAGGCGGCGTCGATGCCGTCGAGATCCATGTCGGGGATGCGCTTGTGCGGGTCGAACCCGCCGGGCCGGCCCTCCTCATATTTCAGCTCGGTCGCTTTGACAGCGCCCTGCCGCGCACCGATGCCGCCAATGCTGCCGAAGCCGCGCTGCGGATCGCCGGCCGCGCGCTCCTCGATGATCAGCCGGCGCTTGCCGTTCTCGTCCTCGACGAGGCGCGGCGCCCGATCGCGGTACTTGGGATCAGTGTAATCGTTCCAGAGGTCGAACGGCTCCAGGATGTGGCCGTCGGCGTCGATGACGTTGTAAACGCGACCCATGACTCGGCTCCTCTCTGGTTAACGATCGAACCAAACGGTCGTTTGGTCACACGTTATGCCGCGCGCCAAAGCCTGTCAATCGACCGGCATTGACATTGCCCCGGCAACCCTTCGGAGGCCACGACAAAGTCCCGTCTGCTCTGCCCGGATCGCGCATCTCTGAGAGCGAGACCGCCGACGTAGCGATTGCGGTAGGGCAGCGCTCTTGACCCGTGCGCCATAGCGCGAAAGGTCGAAAAGTCGGCCTTCCTCCTTCGCGTTGATCATTTCGAGGAGATCGGGCGGCCGCGGCAGGCTTCCGACATGGGTAGTCAAGATCCGCTCGGTGCTTCTCTGCATCCTTTCCTCCCTGGAGAGAGCGGGGCGCAGAGACTAACCTCAGTCGGCCCGAGGGTCGATGGGGGGATGGCATTCGCCCGCTGCTTGGAGGGCACGAGGCCAGGGGCCGGCCGCACGCAACCTCTGCGGTCGAGTCAATTGCGGCCCGCCGCCCCTGAGGACGCCACGGCATCCCGGCGGGGTGCCCGGCCTGCCCGAGGTGGTCACACGCGAAGCCTATTGGCACGAGGTGAGCGGTGCCGGGTTCTGGCCCGGCAACCAGGCTTTCCTCGGGCCGCCTTCTATTCCTATGCCTATCCCGAACCGGCCGGCCTCCGAGAGCGAGCGGCAACGCCGGGCGCCCACCTCGACGCGACGCCCGACGAGTTTATCTTGCCATATGATAGGGTCCGCACGGCGGTAGATCCTGACGCCTGGCTGCTCGATTTTCTGTCGACCATCTGTGCTGCCGCCGCCGCAAACGCAAACGATCGTTCGAGATCGTGGCCGAAGTCCACGGCGAAATGATCGAGGGGCATTGCCCCCTGATGCTCGCCCGCTATACCGAGCGAACCGAGCCGCACCTGCTGCTGAAGTAACTCAAACTGGGCTGCCCGCGCAACCGCCCCCCGAAATGATGGCCGCGCCTGTGCCGCCGACCCCACTGTATTGCCTACCTTTGCGGGTCGGCTCTAACAAACTCAGACTCGCCGAGCCGCCCTATGCCGGTCTGGCGGACTAGGATTTCCGATCGGTGATACCCTCATCCCCTCCGATGCTCGCAGATAGCAAGCCAGCGGTACGTAGCAGCGCCTCCGGCGAGCCATTCTGCGTGGCGTACACGGCTTGCGACAGAGTTTGCCGAACCAGCTCGCCCACGCTATGCGCCCCACCGGTATGCCGGGGCGCGAGCTTTTGCTCCAGTGCCCTTGCAGCTATCGCGATCGCCGTTGGCGATCTAGGCCGAGGCGTGATTTATCGCGCTCACCCGCTATTCTACGAGTTTCGCCGCCGTGACAACTCCGACCATGCGACATTGCGGATGCAAACAGCGCGTCACCGCGCCCGCGGCCGAGCTTGATGGAGCATCAATGAGATGAGCGACCCGTTTGATCTCGAGCGCTTCGTGACCGCGCAGGAGCCGGTTTTTGATAGCGTGATCGGGGATAACGGGGCGCGCGGCGAGTTGCGATATGCCCTTCGCCGCGTTTGCCTGATGGAAACAGGGATAACGGGCATTCTGAAGCGATGAGAAAGCTCCGCTCCGACATCACCCGCGAAGGGCTCGCCCGCACGCCGCACCGCGCCTTCATGCGCGCAATGGGGCTCGACGACGCGGCGATCCAAAAGCCAATGATCGGCGTCGTCTCGATGAAGGGCGAGCAGACGCCGTGCAACATGACCCACGGCTTCCAGGTCGAGGCGGCCAAGGAGGGGGTGGCCGAGGCTGGCGGCACGCCGCGCGAGTTCACGACGATCTCGGTCTCCGACGGCATCAGCATGAACCACGAGGGCATGAAGTTCTCGCTGGTGTCGCGCGAACTGATCGCCGACTCGATCGAGGCGGTCGTGCACGGACTTGCCTATGATGGGCTCGTCGGCTTTGGCGGGTGCGACAAGACCTTGCCGGGCGTCATGATGGGCATGGTGCGCTGCAACGTGCCGTCAGTGTTCATATACGGCGGTGCCGCGCTGCCCGGCCGGTTTGGCGAGCGCGATGTGACGATCCTCGATTCCTACGAGGCAGTCGGCGCGGTGCTGACCGGCGCGATGGACGAAGCGACGCTGGCGCGGCTCGAACGTTCCTGTCTGCCGACGGTAGGCGCCTGCGCTGGGCAATTCACCGCTAATACAATGGCGATGGTGTCGGAGGCGCTCGGCCTCAGCGTGCCGAACGTCTCGATGATTCCCGGCCCCTACGCCGAGCGCGCCGGCTTCGCGCGGCGCGCCGGGGCGATCGTTATGCGGGCGGTTGCAAACGGCGGCCCGCGTCCGCGCGACATCGTCACCCGTAGGGCGCTGGAAAACGCCTGCGCGGTTGTCGCCGCCACCGGCGGCTCGACCAACGCGGCGCTGCACATCCCGGCGATCGGGCACGAGGCTGGCATCGTCTTCGATCTCGACGATGTCGCCGCGGTGCTCGCCCGCACGCCGCTGATCGCCGATCTGCGCCCGGGCGGGCGCTTTACCGCGCGCGACGTGCACGAGATCGGCGGTACCGCGGTGATCATCCGGGCGCTCATCGAAATGGGCGCGATCGACGGCGCGTGCCTCGCGGCGACCGGCGAGACGCTGGCGCAGACCTACGGCGGCGCGGCGCCGCCGGACGGGGCAGTGGTGCGCGCAGCCGGCGCGCCGATCGCGCCCGATGGTGGGGTCGCGGTGCTGAAGGGCAACCTCTGTCCCGACGGCGCGCTGATCAAGCTCGCCGGGCTCCGGAGGTTGGTGCACGAGGGTCCCGCCCGCGTCTTCGAAAGCGAAGGCGATTGCGCCCGTGCGGTCGAGGCGCGCGCCTACGAGGCGGGCGATGTGCTGGTCATCCGCAACGAAGGACCGGTCGGCGGCCCCGGCATGCAGGAGATGCTCGGGGTGACGGCGCTGATCTATGGCCAGCAGATGGGCGAGGCGGTTGCGCTCGTCACCGACGGGCGATTTTCCGGCGCGACGCGTGGCATCTGCGTCGGCCATGTCGCGCCGGAGGCGGCGGTCGGCGGCCCGCTCGCGCTGCTGCACGACGGCGACATCGTGCGCATCGACGCAGCAGGCCGGCGCATGGACCTGCTCCTCGGCGACGCGGAAATCGCCGCTCGCCGCGCCGCCTGGCGGCCACTGGCGCCCCGCCACAAGGCAGGCCTTCTCGCCAAATACGCCGCGCATGTGGGCCAAGCCAACAAGGGCGCCGTGACGCACGCCGGGGCCGCCGAGTGGCCGTGGTTCGACCGCTGATACGGGAGTGTCTATTCCCCATGGCAAGATATCCGGCGGCGGGGCCGTTGATCACCAAGCAGGCCTGCTGGATGAACTAGCGGATCGCGGTGAAACGGCCGGAGCCGGACGTGGCTTGGGCGGTTGCGATTTTTACGGCTGCCGCGCAGCAAACGGGCAAACCCGATACAAAAGCGGACGCGACGGGACGCGCACCGAGTTGATCACGAAATATCGCGATCACCTGTTGTCCCGTCCCGAATTGATCGCGGCGCTGACGGAATTGCGCGGCAAGGATCTCGCTTGCTGGTGCGCGCCCGAGCCCTGTGACGGCGAGGTATTGCTCGAGCTGGCGGATTCATGAACTGCCCGCGCCGAGCCCGGCACGGTGCTAGCTTTTTTCTTTTACCGCGTAGCGATGTTGTTGCGGTTGCCCGTCGGGCCAGCCACTTCAGAGTAGCCGGCCCCGAGCGCCGCAAATGGGGAGAGCAGGAATGCCTGACCTGGGACTCATCCATGTCCCGCTGAGCGTGCGCGACCTGAATGCGAGCATCTCGTTTTACGAGTTCCATCTGCCGACCGGACCTGGTCTCGGTCTGCAAATCAACGAGGCCGAACTGGCCAAGCGCCGCGTTTCGATCGCGTACCGATGATGCCCCAGACAACAGAAGCGACAAACCTGATGGCTCTTTCAAGGTGCGGCTGGGCAACCGCTGACCCGCTTTACATCGCCTACCACGACCGTGAATGGGGTACGCCTCTTCACGATGATCGAGGATTGTTCGAACTGCTCATTCTCGAAGGCGCGCAAGCAGGGCTGAGCTGGATCACCATACTGCGAAAGCG
>Ga0318568_10001164_pt1 | contig 11309 bp, 7 predicted proteins | sample GRESIP088b5f21_FD_203690 | JGI IMG/M metagenome (GOLD analysis project Ga0318568, IMG submission 203690) | Tropical soil microbial communities from Luquillo Experimental Forest, Puerto Rico - GRE.SIPMG.088b5f21 | ecosystem: Environmental > Terrestrial > Soil > Tropical forest > Bulk soil...
TGTATAGTTTTTATAAACGAACTTTAATTAATTAATCTCTTGATGAAAGGAATGAAGTCATTTGGCTGGATATTTTTTTTAACCCTGTTCTTGAACAAAGTATCGGCTCAGAGTTATTTGCAATTTGTAGAAAACAAAGGGCAGTGGGATAAGAGTGTTGCTTTTAAAGGAGATTTGAATGCAGGTGCATTTTTCCTGAAACCAGACGGTGCGTATAAAATGGTACTGCATAATCATGATGATTTAAGAACGATTCTGCAACATAAACATGGTGAAACAATTTCATCAAAAAATTCAAATGCCAAAACCTCTTCAACAACAGATGAGGCAACAGTTTTACGTTCTCATGCGTATGAAGTAAAATTTATCAATGGCAACCCAACTCCAACAATTATCAAAGAAAAACAGTTAGATACTTACAACAATTATTTTATTGGGAACGATTCTACCAAATGGGCAGGTGGTTGTAAAATTTATCAGGCCATCACTTATAAAAATGTATATCCGAATATAGATGTGCGATATTATACATCTTCACAAAGCCAATTAAAATACGATATTATTGTAAACCCCGGTGGCGATGTGAATCGTATTGCCATGTATTTTGATGGGGTAGACGGATTAAAAGTAAAAGACGGTTCTTTACGCATTAAAACCTCTGTTGATGAAATACAGGAAGGTGCACCGTTAAGTTACTTAACAAGACCATCCGGCAAACAGGAAACTCCGGTTAATTATGATGTAAAAGGCAATATTGTTCGTTTCACTTTAAAAGAAATAATACCTGCTAACACTACTTTAGTAATAGATCCTAATCTTATATTCTCCACATTTACAGGTAGTAAAGCCGATAATTGGGGTTATACTGCAACGTATGACAATGCAGGAAGCTTATATGCAGGCGGCATTGTTTTTAATACAGGGTTTCCGTTAAGTAACGGAGCTTTTCAATCATACCAAGGCGGTAGTAATTATAATGGAAATAACAATGGTTCCGGTTTTGATATGGGTATTATTAAATTTAGTCCGGCCGGTGATAAAATGGTCTATGCCACGTATTTAGGTGGAACAAAAGGGAATGAACAACCACATAGTTTAATAGTTGATAATTCAGGATATTTAGTAATTGCAGGAAGATCAAACTCTTCGGATTACCCTGTAAAAACAAGTGAAGCGAATATAAACGGTACCGGTTGGGATATTGTAATTACGAAATTGAATACAGATGCATCAGGAATAATTGGATCGATCAAAATCGGCGGAACAAAAGATGATGGCGTAAATATTGTGGATAAAGAATCTCCTGCAAATGGTCAGTTACAATATTCGTTAAGAAGAAATTATGGAGATGATGCAAGAAGTGAGGTAATTGTTGATGCATCCGGAAATGTGTACATGGTAGGCTGCACACAATCGTCCGATTTTCCGGTGCGGAATGCATTTCAAACAACAAATGCAGGCGGAGAATTTAATCAAGATGCCGTTATTATTAAAACAGACAATACGCTTAGCAAAATTATCTTCAGTTCTTATTTTGGAGGAAGTGCAGATGATGCTGCTTTTGTATTGGCATTAAACCCTGCCAATGATAAAATTTATGTAGCTGGAGCAACTGCCAGTACGGATTTCCCCGGAAATAAATCAAGTTCACTTTTCCAAAGTAACCAAGGTGGCGTTTGTGATGGGTTTGTTGGGATAATCAGTAATATTGCAACGCCGCAAATATTACAATCCGGTTATTTTGGAACAACAGGAACCGATTTGATTTATGGAATACAGTTTGATAAATTAGGCTTCCCTTATATCATGGGTACTACAACGGGAGATTGGCCTGTTGTGAATGCGGCTTTTTCACAAGCAAAAGGAAAACAATTTATTTCAAAATTGCAACCCGATTTATCTGCATGGGTATATTCAACCACATTCGGAACACAATCTTTAACGCCCAATATTTCGCCTACTGCATTTCTGGTAGATAGATGCGAAAATGTATATGTATCAGGCTGGGGTGGCGGTGCCGCTTTTACAAAATACCCAAGTACAGGAACAGCCGGATTAACAACAACAGGTAACCCATATAAAGCCACATCGCAGGGAAATGATTTTTATTTTATTGCAATAGCAAAGGATGCAACATCACAGTTATACGGAGATTTTTTCGGGCAAGATCCGCCACAGGGTTGGGCTAACCATGTAGATGGCGGTACCAGCAGGTTCGATAAAAAAGGCGTAATTTACCAGGCACTTTGTGCCAATTGTTTTGGGGATGGTGCAAAAGGCAGCGGTAATTTTCCAACCTATCCGCCGGGAAGTGTGTATGCGGCAAAGAATGGTACAACAGAAGCAAATGGTATTGTTGATGGTTGTAATCTGGCTGCTATAAAAATTGCATTCAATTTGGCTGGGGTAATTTCCGGCATCCAATCTTCTATCAATGGTGTAGTAAGAGATACTTCTGGTTGCGTTCCGTTGAATGTTACATTTACGGACACTATTGCCAATGCACAATCGTACATTTGGAATTTTGGTGACGGCTCTGCTCAAACTACTACAACGGTACCTACAACTTCGCATATTTTTAATACAAAAGGATTTTATAAAGTGATGGAAGTAGCAGTTGATCTTAACACCTGTAATCAATACGATACTTCTTATTTAACTATCAGAGTTAGGGATGATGCTGCAACCCTTAATATAAATGCAGTTAAAATTCCGCCATGTACTTCATTGGCATATCAGTTTACCAATACATCAACAGGCCCTGTGGCTAAACCTTTTACTTCCACTTCTTTTTCTTTAGATTTCGGTGATGGATCTACTCCACAGTTGATGGGATTGGGTACAGTAACTCATACTTATGCTGCACCAGGTATTTACAATGCAAAGCTTACGTTATTAGATACCAATTACTGTAACAATGCAGATAGCTTGCCACTTCAACTTCATATTGCGGCAAATGTAACAGCACAATTTACAACACCGGCGGCAGGTTGTGCACCTTACACGGCCGTATTCAATAATACCACGCTGGGTTCAGGGGCTTCCACATATATCTGGGATTTTGGCGATGGTAATACATCAACTCAAACTAATCCTACACATATGTATGCTTCTACAGGCTCGTACAATGTGCGTTTAATAGCCAATGATACCGGCACTTGTAATAAAACAGATACGTCGGCTTACTTTACTATAACAGTATACGAGCAGCCTGTTGCAAATTTTTCTGCTTCACCTCAGCCACCTGCAAATAATACGGCTATTACATTTACCAATTTATCGAGCAATGCAACAAATTACAAATGGTATTTTGGCGATGGAGATTCTCTTATTACAACAAGTACTGCTGCTGTAAGCCATTTGTATAATGCCACACAATCTTACAATGTTTGTTTAAAAGCATTTAACGCTGCAGGCTGTGTAGATTCTATATGCCAAACGGTTAAAGCATTAATAACACCTGTATTTGATGTTCCCAATGCGTTTTCACCTAATGGCGACGGCGTTAATGACAGAATTTTTGTAAGGGGCTTCGGAATCAGTTCTATTCAATGGAACATTTATAACAGATGGGGAACTTTAATATATCAGTCTACTAATAAATCTGATGGATGGGATGGAACATACAATGGTAAACTGCAACCGCAGGAAGTATACCATTATGTTCTTGAAGTAATAATGAGTGATGGGAAAAAATATTTTAAAAAGGGAGATATAACTTTATTGCGATAAATGAATTTGCTAAAAAAAATATTATTTGTTGTTTGCATGACGTTGACTGTATCGTTGGCATTTACACAGGATTTTCACTTCTCTCAATATTATAATGCCCCGTTATTATTCAATCCGGCCAATACAGGTTTTATGCCCGATTACGATTATCGTATCGGTGGTAATTACAGAACGCAATGGGCCAATGTGGGCAATCCGTATAAAACCATGAGTTTGTGGGGCGATGCTAAACTCTTTAATAATGTTTTTGAAAATAGCTGGGTAGGTATTGGCGGCATGTTAATGAACGATGGTGCAAGTGCCCTTAGTTCTTATAAAGGCAATCTGTCTGTAGCATATCACCAGTTATTGGGCGATAACAGCGTATTAAGCGGTGGCTTGGGTTTTGGTGTGGCTAATAAAAGGATCGACATCAATAAACTCACATTCGATAATCAATGGAATGGAGAGTTTTTTGATATTACAATAAATGCTAACGAACCTTTTGCATACAACTCTGTTTATTATTTCGATCTGCAAGCCGGTGTAAATTTCGCATTTTTTCCAACAGATAATGTATATGTAAATATGGGCATTGCTGCTATGCATTTAAATCATCCCAAAGAAACATTTTATGCGGCCAATACAGTAGACAACCAGGTTGCTCGCCGTTTTACAGGATTTTTAAACAGCAGCATTAAAATTCAAAACCTATGGATTATTAATCCCAATATTTACATAAGTAAAATGGGAAACGCATGGGAAACTGTTTTGGGTATTAATGCCAACAGAAACCTCAGTGGCGATGGTGCCAGCCAATTGATACTTGGTTTATATTACAGAAATAAGGATGCACTAATTCCTGTAATCGGTTATCAACTTAACGATCTTAAAATTACTTTCAATTACGATGCAACCACTTCTTCTTTATCCGCAGCAAACGGAACACAAGGTGCTTACGAGGTTTCTATTGTTAAAAGCGGGCTACTCAGTAAAGAAACTTTCAGCAGATCGGTAAAATGTCCTGCAATGAAGTTTTAATTTTTGTATCCGGCTTTTATTTTTCATGGCATCAGCTGTTGCGTCGCACACTTCTGCCTTCAAATCAAAGTGCAGCAGTCTAAAACAAGGTTTGCACGCCGTTTGTAATTCTGAATTCTTGTTGCAGTAACCATTTTTTTCTCCATAAACCACCGGAGTAACCAACCAAAGTTTTATCACTCCCAATAACTCTATGGCATGGAACAATAATGGCAATTTTATTTCTTCCATTGGCAGAAGCCGCAGCACGTATGGCTTTCGGGTCGCCAAGGCGTTTCGATAAATCCAAATAGCTGATCGTTTTTCCAAACGGAATTTCTAACAATTCGCTCCACACTCTTTTTTGAAAATCCGTTCCTTCCTGATGAACAGGTACAGTAAATACTTTTCTTCTTCCTGCAAAAAATTCAATTAACTCTTCTGTACATTGATGAATCATATCGCTAATTCCGGGAGCACCATGTTCTATTTGTTCTTTGTTATCAATAAAACTTACTTCGGCAATAAACTGGTCCGTTCCGCCGATTTTAATTAAACCAATCGGGCTTTCGTAATATGTAAAATACAGTTCGTTCATTAACCAATAAGCTGCCCGTTTGCGGTTGATTTATCGGGGCACACTAAAATTACCTGATTATTTTCATCATATACACCTAATATCAAACATTCGCTGAAAAAATTTGCAATTTGTTTGGGTGGAAAATTAACAACCGCAATAATTTGCTTATTCAGTAAGTCTTCTTTTTTGTAATGTGCAGTTATTTGTGCGGAAGATTGTTTAATACCCAGTTGGCCAAAATTGATCTTTAGCTGATAAGCGGGTTTTCTGGCATTGGGAAAATCGGCTACCTCTATAATGGTTCCGGTGCGTATTTCTATTTTTTCAAAGTCATTCCAAGTAATCATTTCAAATATTTGAACAATAAATCTATTGATTTTAAAGATGCAATTAAACATTGATGCCATGAAAACGGAACGTTGAAGTGAGTGACACAACGAGCGATGCTATAGAATACAACAGATGATTCGATAATTTAATCTAACAAATCTGATAAGGATTTTAATTCGTTTTGTTTATATTGGTTAGAAGGAAGCGCAAAACACTTAGCCAGTTCCTCAATTAAAATTTGTATGATTCTTTTGTGGGATAAGGGTTTGAAATAAGATGCGGTTGGTGCTACGGAGATGCGTTCGAAATAATTTTCTATGTCTTTATGTGCAAATGCCTGTCCGCTGATGCCGTCTACAAAAAATAAAATTTTATCTTTTGGGTTGCCTTTATAAGTTGTTACATCGTAATCTGAATGATAGTAGGCAATAATCATTTGTTTGGGAATATTGATAATGCGGGCATTTACATCGAGCAGCTCGCACATTACCTGATAAATAATTCCGTTGCTGATGGAGTTCCCTTTTTTGCATTCTAATACTTTATGTATAAAAAAATCGTCGGGGTTATTATATGCAACTTCTGTTCCTTTTAATTTATAGTAGTTATATAAAATACTGTTTAAAACATTGGCTTGTTCTAAAGGGGTGAGGTAGTTATTTAATTCGAGCCAAACGTTTCTTCTTATTTTTTCAATTTCCTGTAAAACCGGTGTAGTATGCAAATCGGGGTATTGAAATTTTGCAATAAGCAATGCGCCGAATAAAAGATCGTGGTATGCACTTTTACTCCATTCTGTTACATCGTTAGTAAGGTCTGTAAAATGCAAACGATGAATAAGCATTTCTATTCTTTGTTGTACTTCTTCGTTTAAAGTGTTTTCCCAGAGGTCTTCCAAGTTGGGGATGATGCCTTTGCCAAAACCTATAATTCTATCGGAAACAGTGGAATACACTTCGTTATCGGGGTCGTCGATGAGTGTAAATAAGGCATTCATTTCTTTTGTTTCCTGCATACAGAATGATTTTTGAGTGTTGATGGTCAGTTCTTATTCCGAATATTGAGCATCATTTCAATTTCAAACTAAATTCTTTTTTTTCAATACAACAATAATAAGTTATTCCTATGCTGTGGAAATATCACTACATGGTAATGCAATAAACGTAAATGCTTTTCGTTGCCGGCAAATTTTCCGTTTTGCGATATTGCTTTTAGTGTAAATTAACACCTGCTGCAATAATAAAAAGCGTTATTTGCAACTTTCAATAAAACAGGTTTTATGTCGTCTGTAATTATTCCAAAATTTCCTTCTGTATCAGATCCTTTACATGCAGAACTTAGAAGAAAAGTACAGGAATATTTTGATGTAAACGGAATTCCGGTAACCGGCAATACTAATTTATTTGCAAAAGCCATTGTAATGGTTAGTTTGTTTATAATTGTTTACCTGCATTTATTATTGTTTACACCTGCCTGGTATTTTGCAATTGCAGAATGTGTGCTACTGGGTGGATTAATTGCAGGCATAGGTTTTAATGTGTTGCACGATGGCAGCCATGGCAGTTTCAGCAAGTATAAATTTGCCAATAAACTGGCAGCTTATTCTGCCAATATTGTTGGTGCCAATCATTTTATGTGGAATATGAAACATAATATGATACATCACAGTTTTACCAATGTTGATGGTGTGGATGACGATATTGAGATTGGCTTTTTAATGCGGATGGCACCATCGCAAAAACGTTATAAAATGCACCGCTTTCAGCATTTATATTTTTGGGTGTTGTATATGATGTTGTATGTTTTTTGGATTTTTTTTTCCGATTATCAAAAGTATTTTACACAACGTATCGGTGAAATACCTTTAAAAAAAATGACATTTAAAGACCACCTCAGTTTTTGGTTTATTAAAGTATATCACGGGCTTGTATTTATTGTTTTGCCTATAATATTAGTGGGTTGGCTGTCCTGGTTAATCGGTTTTCTTACATTCAGTTTGGTTGCAGGATTTATTTTAAGTATTGTATTTCAATTGGCACATACCGTAGAAGGAACGGAGTTTCCGCTGGCAAACAAAAACAATCACAAGTTACCCGATGAGTTTGCAACACATCAAATTAAAACAACTGCAAATTTTGCCACAAAAAATAAATTGATCAGTTGGTTGGTAGGCGGATTAAATTTTCAGATAGAGCATCATTTATTTCCTAAAATTTCGCATGTACATTATCCCGCAATAAGCAAAATAGTAAGAAGCGTTTGCAGGCAACATCAATTGCAATATATCGAATACCCCACCGTAACAAAAGCAATTGCAGCGCATGTAAGGTTTTTAAAACAAATGGGTAAACTTTATTATTAATTGATTAAAGTCATATATGCTTAATAAAAAAAGTGTTTAATTCGTTAAACACTTTTTTTATTTGTAAAACTTTAATTGCTATGAAAAAAATTTTCCTGATTCTCGCTATCCTTTTCGGTTTTCAGCTAAGTTATGCTGCATTACTACCTATGTCTGCAGACAAAAATGCCAATAGTACCGTATCACTGAATTCGGGTGAAACTAAGACAGTACATAAGAAAATTTCAGAAATGTCTGTAAAAGAATTTGAAGCGTACACTCACAAAAAACTTAATTTTTTTGAAAGAATAGCTTTTAAAGCATATAAGAAAAAATTAGCATGGGGCGAAGATTCCGAAGGTTTTAATGTAGGTGGCTTTGCATTGGGTTTCTTTTTAGGGTTATTAGGGGTTATTGGTGCGTACATTTTTTCTAAAGACAGAAACTTTCGCAAATGGACATGGGCAGGCTGGGGGGCATGGGTAGCTATTATTTTAGTAATTATTGCAGCCGGAAATAAATAGAAATATTATTTATCATCTTCATAAAAAAATCCTGATTTATTCAGGATTTTTTTATGAAGATGATGTTTTTATAACCGGCACCAGTACAACTATTAGTCGGTTGTTGCGTCGCACACTTGTACTGTCCAATCTTTTATCGGCAATAAAAAACTATTTTTTCTTCGCTGTTTTAGTAGCTGTTTTTTTAACGGCAGTTTTAGCTTTTACTTTTTTTGCAAAAGCATTTGGCACTTGTTCTTCAATCATTCTTTTAACATCATCAAGAGAAATAGCAGTAAGCTCTTCATCTGTATATTTAGAACCATCTGCTTTTTTTCCGAGCTTCAACATTTTCTTTTGAAAACGTACAAAAGCACCCCATCTTCCGTTTTCAATAGATATTTTTTCTTCCGGCCATTGTTGAATAAAACGGTTGGCTTCTTTTTCAATTTTCTTTTCAATCAATTCCTTCATATCGTTTTCAGACAAAGCATCAAAATTATAAGCCCTCGGAACATTAATATACATATTGTTCCATTTTATAAATGGCCCAAAACGTCCTTTACCTTTTGTAACAGGCATTTCCTGATAGGTACCTATAGGGGCATCTGCCTGCTGTTTTTCATTCAATAATTGAATGGCTCTATCCAATTCAATAGCGTATAAGTCTTCTCCTTTTGGAATAGAAATAAATTGTTCTCCTAATTTTATATATGGTCCAAATCTTCCTATGTTAACCGATAATTCTTTGCCTTCATACTCGCCGATGGTACGTGGTAAAGCAAACAATTCCATCGCTTCATCAAACGTAATGGTTTCAATACTTTGGTTGGCTTTTAGTTTTGCAAAACGAGGCTTGTCTTCATCTCCTGCATCTCCAATTTGAACCATCGGCCCAAATCTTCCCATTCGTGCAATTACTTTTTTGCCGCTGGTTTCATCCATACCTAATTCTCTTTCACCCTTGGCTCTTTCTGCATTTTCTAAAGTATGTTCAATGGTTACATGAAATGGTTTATAGAATTCATCGATCATTGAATTCCATTTTATTTTGCCCTCTGCTATTTCATCAAACTCTTCTTCAATATAAGCCGTAAAACCATAGTCCATTACTTTTTCAAAGTGCTGTTTCAAAAAATCTGTAACTACCAATCCCAAATCTGTTGGAAATAGTTTTCCTTTTTCAGCTCCGGTAATTTCGTGATGAATGACTTTTTTTATTTCATTTTGACTGGATAAAGTAAGGATGTTGATGTCTCTTTTTACACCTTCTTTTTCACGCTTCTCAACATAATTTCTTTTAATGATGGTTGAAATAGTTGGTGCATAAGTAGATGGACGGCCAATACCTAACTCTTCTAATTTTTTTACCAACGATGCTTCTGTATATCTTGGAGCAGGGCGGGTAAATTTTTCTGTTGCAGACATTTCTTTAAACTGCAGACTCTGGCCCACTTTCAACGGCGGCAAAATACCTTCTGCATCGTCATCATCATCGTCGTCTTTACCTTCCAGATACACTTTTAAAAAGCCGTCAAATTTCATCACTTCACCGGTTGCAGTAAGCTGTTCTTTGTTGGTAGAAATATTGATTTTTGCAATTGTTTTCTCAAATTCTGCATCACTCATTTGAGATGCAATTGTTCTTCTCCAAATCAGTTCATATAATCTTTTAGCATCAGGATCTTCTACGGTACGATTGTTCATGTAAGTTGGGCGAATGGCTTCGTGTGCTTCCTGTGCATTATCATTTTTATTTTTAAATTTTCTTGGCTGATGATAATTGCTGCCATAAGAATTATAAATCTCTTTGCTAATATCAGTCAATGCGGTATCACTCAAATTAATGCTATCGGTACGCATATAGGTAATGTAGCCGCTTTCGTATAGCCTTTGGGCAATTAACATGGTTTTGCTAACACCGTAGCCTAATTTCCTGGAAGCTTCCTGTTGTAGGGTAGATGTTGTAAAAGGTGCGGCAGGAGAGCGTTTTGCAGGTTTTACCTGAATATCGTTCACATTATATAAAGCTCCTTTGCAACTATTTAAAAACTGTTCTGCAGTTTCTTTAGTTGCAACTTTAGCAGGCCCTTCTGCTTTAAAGTTTACAAGTTTTCCGGCAATATCTTTCTCAACAAAAACCGCATCGATTTTATAATTGCTTTCTGCATTAAACTGGTTAATTTCTCTTTCTCTTTCTGCAATTAACCTAACGGCAACACTTTGTACACGGCCGGCACTTAATCCGCCTTTCATTCCAATTTTTCTCCATAAAACCGGACTTAGTTCAAACCCCACCAATCTATCCAGCACACGCCTGGCTTGCTGTGCATTTACCAGGTTCATATCAATGAAACGAGGCGTTTCAACGGCCTTTTTAATAGCTGGGGCAGTAATTTCGTGAAACACAATCCGCTTGGTAGTTTTAGGGTCTAATCCCAACACTTCGGCCAAATGCCACGATATGCTTTCTCCTTCACGGTCCTCATCCGATGCCAACCAAACTTCATCGGCCTTTTTTGCCAATTGTTTTAAATCTTTTACTACTCTTTGCTTTTCATCCGGAACAATATATCTGGGAGTGTAACTATTATTCACATCAATTCCCATATCATCCTTTTCAAGGTCTCTGATATGGCCGTAGCAACTCTTTACCTCAAACTCTTTTCCAAGAATTTTTTCAATGGTTTTTGCTTTGGCAGGGCTCTCTACAATCAATAAGTTCTTTGCCATTCTTTGTAAAATATTTATGATGTTACCAGCTTTTGTACTACTATTTTGCCCAAGTTGCGTCGCACACTTCTGCTGCAAAATGTTATTCGGC
>Ga0318568_10001182_pt1 | contig 11244 bp, 8 predicted proteins | sample GRESIP088b5f21_FD_203690 | JGI IMG/M metagenome (GOLD analysis project Ga0318568, IMG submission 203690) | Tropical soil microbial communities from Luquillo Experimental Forest, Puerto Rico - GRE.SIPMG.088b5f21 | ecosystem: Environmental > Terrestrial > Soil > Tropical forest > Bulk soil...
CAGAGACCCGCTCGCCCCGATCATCCGGTCGGGGCTGGTGATCGACTACGCACCGGTCGAGATCGGTGGAAAGCAGTACATTTCCCCGGTTCGCAGCGTATCTGTCTCGCGTGGCCGCACCCGCAAGCTTATGAAGGATTGGGGTATTTTCTTTATCGTCCATGGCCCGTATGAGACCCTGGTGAACGATTTCACGTTCAGCGATTATCACAAGTTCGGCTCGGAGGCGCGCATTCTGGCGGGGTTCGAAGAGACTGAGCCGGCCCAGCCGGATGCGCCGCGCCGCGAAGCGCATTGACCTGCGACCCATTCAACCCCCGATAGGCTCGGCTCGCCGCCAACGCTGTTCCCTGAAACGAATTCGCGCGAGTATCATCCCATAGACAGGGGTATTTCGCGGCTGCGTCGGTTCGGCCCACTTCCCTCAACTTCCCGCACGGAGACATATCCCCGATGTCGCTGCCCACGCACATACTTATCGCTTACGGTTATTTTCTGTTATTCGCCTGGGTGCTGGTGGAGCAGTTCGGGATTCCGCTTCCAGCCACGCCGGTACTGTTGGCGGCGGGGGCGCTCTCGGCCGATCACGAGCTGAGCTTCACGACGGCCATGATTGCCGGCCTGGTGGCTTGCCTGATCTCCGACACTTCGTGGTTCCTGATCGGGCGCCGGTATGGGCACCACGTGCTTCGCGTCCTCTGCAAGCTATCCATGGAGCCCACCCTGTGCGTCCGCAAGACGCAGGACTCATTCGGCCGCCGCCACGGCGTCACGCTGCTCTACGCCAAGTTCATCCCCGGGCTGGCCACGCTCGCGCCGCCGGTTGCCGGCCAGAACGGGATGAGCTACGCCGCGTTCCTGTTCTTCGACAGCATCGGCGCGGCGCTCTGGGTAGGGGCTCTGCTTACGGCCGGGCGGCTCTTTGGAGACGCCCTCAAGAGAGACCCCAGCCTGTTTTCTTGGGTGGGCCGGTTCTCAGGGGCGCTGCTGATCGTGGGAATCCTGGGGTTCTTCGCAGCCCGGATATTCCGGCGACGCCGGCTGTTGCGCCAACTCGTGCAGGCTCGCCTGGAGCCGCACGAATTGAAAGCCCAGCTCGACGCCGGCGAGGCGGTCTACATCGTCGATCTCCGTCATCCGCTGGAACTGGTGCCCGATCCGTTCACCCTGCCGGGCGCGGTGCACGTCTCGCCCGAGGCGCTGGCGGCGCGCATCCACGAGATCCCGCGCGACCGGGACGTGGTGCTCTACTGCACCTGTCCTAGCGAGGCCACCGCGGCCAAGACCGCCATGACGCTCCACAAGCTGGGCATCGAACGGGTGCGCCCGTTGCGCGGCGGCTTCGACGAGTGGAAGCGGCTCGGGTATCCGCTGGATGCGATCGAACCGTTTGTGCCGGAGCAGCCGCTGGTCCAGGTGGCGGGGGCGAAGTAATTGCCGGAAGGGGTGATTGAGAATCGCAAGTCCCAATCCGCTGCGGCGGAGGACCTGCGGCACCCGCTTATGTGGCGGCTCCGGAGCCTGGGTTCCCGAACAGCGCTGCAAGGCTGATTCCGATGGGAGATCCGAGTCCCGTGCAGGGGTCTGGACCTGCGGCGGCCTTGTAAAGACCGTTGTCGCCCACGGTGATGTCATTAAACGCCGCCGGATTCTGCCATAGCGTCGGATTGACGAATCCCAGCTTCGTCCCGAAGGACGCAAACAGCCCGGCGTAGAGAGGCGCCACCGCGCTGGTCCCGCCGACAACGGTTCCGGCGCCGTGCACGTAAACGTCGTAGCCGGTGTTTGGGTCGGCGTCGCCGGCCACGTCCGGCACCATGCGGCCGGTTCCGAACTGCGTGCCTGTCGGCGGGGGCGGCGCATTCAACTGCCACGACTGCGTTGGGAAAATCGTGGAATAGCCTCCGCCGGTGCCTTCGCCATTGGACTGGCCGGGGTTGTCGTTCCAGACAATCTCCTCGCTCGAGGTCTTGTAGGTTCCACCGCAACCCACGACGTGCGGGCACGCCGCGGGCACGTCCACGTTGGCGGGGGTGGAGCCGCCATCGCCGGAGTTGTTGTCGCCCGACGCCGCAAAGACGATCATTCCGGCGGTTGTAGCTGCCGCGGCCGCGTCCTCCATTTGCTGCGCCGCCTGGGCGCCCCAAACGGCCTCGTCTGCGCCCCAGGAGATGCTGCACACGTCGCAGCCGTCATTGGCGGCCATCTGCACAGCGGAAGCGATGTCCTGCGACCAGTACACGCGGATGGTGGCAGCCCGCGCAGTTGCTGCGTAGAAGGACGCGCCTGACACCTGGATATCGAGTCCCACCTCGTAATCGGCATCGTTCGAAGAGCCGACCGCCTGGTTGGGGCTGTTCTGGGTGCCATCGACCGAGACGTCGGTGATTTGCGGGACGGGCTGGTTTAGTCCTCCGAAGAACGCGTCCATGTCTGACTGGACCCAGCCTCCGCCCAATTCCACGATGGCGATCACGCCGCTGCCGGGAAGGGCCGTCGGCCAGCTGTAAGCCGCGCACAGAGGGGGCACTTGCCAGGGAGCCGGGGGTGCCGCCAGTTCCGCGGAAACGGTGCTCTTGGGCTGGAATCGAGGGGTTTGCGATCGAAGTCTGAAATAGGGCTTGCACCTGACTACGGCGCTGGAGGAAGAAGCCATGGCGAACTCCTGGGGGAATTAGGAACCGCTTGGCGGCGAGTATGGCATAGGGGTCCGGGAGTGCGCAAAGGCTTGAAGGCACAACAATCGTGGTCTCCCAGGTCTCAAAATCGAGACCTGGGGCACCCGACTCACCAGGCCCACGTAAGATGAGGGGAGGCAATCACCTTCGGAGCAAACAACTTGGCTTACGACGATCTGCGCGACTGGATCCGAACACTGGAGAAAAACGGGGAACTCAAGCGCATCCGCGAAAAGGTCTCGCCGGACCTTGAGATTACGGAAATCACCGATCGCGTGTCGAAAATCGGATCGCGCGGGAAGGGAAATGATCGGTACGCTCCCGGCGGTCCCGCGCTCCTGTTTGAAAACGTCAAGGGCCATCCCGGTCACCAGGTGTTTATCAACCAGTTCGGCAGCGAGCGGCGCATGGCTCTGGCGATGGGTGTTGACCGCATCGATGAGGTTGCCGAGCGCATTACCGGCTTAATGAACATGAAACCGCCGCAGGGAGGGTTCCTCGACAAGCTGAAGATGCTTCCGCAACTCGGGGCGCTGGCCAATGTGTTTCCGAAGACCGTCGGTGCCAAAGAAGCCCGCTGCAAGGAAGTGATTCTGCGCGAGGGCTTCGACCTGAACGCGTTCCCGATCCTGAAGTGCTGGCCGCATGACGGCGGCCGCTTCATCACTCTGCCCTGTGTGCACACCCGCGATCCGCGCAGCGGCAAGCGCAACATTGGCATGTACAGGATGCAGGTGTACGACGGCCAGACCACGGGCATGCACTGGCAGCGACAAAAAGTGTCGGCCGAGCACTATCGCGAAGCCATGCGCAATGCCGCCGTGTCGGAAAGCTCCGGGGCGTTCAACGAAAAAACCGCGCGCGTGGCGGCCATGGCCGAATCGGCGGGAGGCGCGGTGACGATTCCCGATGGCCCTGTGGGTGGCCTTCCCCAGGTCACGCTGGGCAGGATGCAGGGCTCGCGCTTCGAAGTGGCCGTGGCTATCGGGACTGATCCTGCAACGACGTTTTCCGCCATCGTTCCCGCGCCGCCGGAAGTCGAAGAATTTCTGATCGCGGGCTTCCTGCGCGGCAAGCCGGTCGAGATTGTGAAATGCGAGACCGTGGACCTCGAAGTGCCCACGCATGCCGAAATTATCCTCGAGGGCTATGTCGAGCTGGGCGAACTGCGCAGCGAAGGCCCCTTTGGCGACCACACCGGGTTCTACACCATGCAGGACGACTACCCGGTCTTCCACCTCACCTGCATCACGCACCGGCGCGATCCTATCTACGCTGCGACGATCGTAGGCAAGCCGCCCATGGAAGATGCCTGGATGGGCCACGCTGTGGAGCGCATCTTCCTTCCGGCGATGAAGATGACCATCCCCGAGCTGGTCGACGTCCACCTGCCGGTCGAGGCCGTGTTCCACAACCTGATGATCGTGTCGATCCGCAAGAGCTACCCCGGCCAGGCGCGCAAGGTGATGAGCGCCATCTGGTCGCTGGGCCAGGCCATGTTTACGAAGTGCATCATCGTCGTGGATGAAGATTGCGACGTGCACGACATTCCCGAAGTCGTGTTGCGGGTGGCCAACAACATCGATCCCGAGCGCGACATCCAGTTCACGCTTGGGCCTGTGGACTCGCTCGATCACGCTTCGCGCCTGCCGAACTACGGCTCGAAGATGGGTATTGACGCCACGCGCAAGTGGAAGGCTGAAGGCTTCGATCGCCTCTGGCCCGCGATGATCGAGATGGATGCGGCAACCAAGGCGCGTGTGGACGCGATTTGGTCGAAGCTGGGACTGTGAGTCTTGCAGGAGGAGCTGCCTTCCGGCCAGGTCAATACTCGACAACCATCCCGAATCCAGCACACCCCGCGCTCCTCCGAGGCGCTGTCATGCTGAGCGGAGCGCAGCGGAGTCGAAGCATCCGTGGTTGCTTTTGGGGTGAGTGTGCGTGACGAAACTTCCACAATCCGACATTACAGGCTCAGAACCCAGCGCGTCGTCATCCTGAGCGAAGTTGATCGCACTTGTGTGCGATCAACGTAGTCGAAGGACCTGCAGTTGTCTTTCGGGGATTTCAAGCGGTCGACAATACGTCTGGAATGAATGATCGTCCGCGACCTTTAGTGTGAGAGCCACTCTGTAAATTTCTGCCAGGTTTGATTTTCTGCGATGACGAACCGCAGTGGAGTGCAGATATTGATCAGCAGAACGCAAAGCACGTTCGTGAAGTATATGCGTCGGGCAGACACGCCATCGTAGATCAGGCCCGCGAGCGAGACGGCAAAAATGGTCCAACCAATCAAGGCCGCCGGTATAGGCAGCCTGCCAATCGCCGGTATGATCACGCACAACATCGCAAGCACCATCAATCTCTTGTGTAGTGCTGGCCGGTGTCGCAGCAGAAGCGCCAGACCGAAGAAGAGGCCGAAGAGAACCACGTCGATGATTCCATTGATTAGAAGGGCAGACATTAGGCGGGTTCTGGCGGGATAGCCGATGCGAACGGCATGAATAGTCAGTAATGTGCCGAAGACAGTGATGCTGGCTGCGAACACAGCTCCAATCCAGCCGATGCGGCGATGAACGTTGGTTCGGCCAGCCGCCACAAGTGCAGTCTGAAAGACGAAGAATATTGTCCAGGCCGAGAACACAACTCCATGCAGGTGGAAAAGCCACGAGAGATGGGGCGTTCCGAAAACCCCTTTCAGATAATAAGTCCGAGAGAACCCCACGAAAACGACGATCGCGTAAGCGAGTGCGAGACCGCTGAAAAAGAGGTGCTCTCGCGCAGGGAATTTTCTAAACAGCAGTGACATGCGCCGATGGTAACGTGGCTTAATTGGGCAGAATTGTAGAAATGCGACATACCGTAGAAAACCATTTCGAGGCCTGCTAGACTTCCGGGATGGTTCGCCCTACGGATCCCGCACCACAGTTGAAGCCGTTTGTGCGGAAGTATGTTCAACTGGAGTTTTCGACACCCGACGCGGCCGTGATTTGGAAAATTCCGGCGCGTAGCATTCCCGGCATCGAGTTCACGTTTGGCGATCCGTATCGTATCCGTCACATCGATGGATCGCTTCTGGAGATTACTCGACCAGCCATGCTGATCGGGGCCAAGACCTGCCAAAGAATTCAACTTGAGTTGAAGGGGCACGTCGAAACGTTCACCGTTATCTTCCAGCCAACCGGATTTCAGCGACTCTTCTCGGTGCCCGGCGGCGTTCTGGTGGATGAACATTTTGAGGCTGACGCAGTCCTGGGTTCCTGCTTCGCGATTTTACACACTGAACTGGCAGAAGCGAGGTCGTTCGCTCGGCGGGTGCAGGCTGTTGATAGGTTCTTTAGCCGTTTCATTCCTCGCCTGGACCTTCAATCGGGGCTTGAGGCGGCGATGGGAGCGATGATCTCGAGGCAGGGTTGCCTTCGCGTTCAGGCGCTCGCTGACGGCATGGGACTCAGCCTGCGGCAATTCGAAAGGCGATTTACAACCCACCTGGGTATCAGTCCAAAGGTCTACGCGCGCATCCTCAGGTTCGAGGCTGCGATCCACAGGAGATCGATCTCTGCCGGGACTTGGACGTCCATCGCGCACGAGCTTGGATATTGCGATCAGGCCCACATGATCCATGATTTCCGATCCTTGTCCAGAGAGAGACCTTCGCAGTTGACGGCCTATTTCGAACTCCTGAGTGCGATGTCTGCAGTCCACAGGGTTCGACTTGACTCGCAGTCGCATTGCGGAATTGCTCGGACCACCGCAATTCATGGGGTCGGGGCGCTCTGTTAGCGCCAATCTCGCTCATACTTCCGCTGGCTCTTTTGTATCTCGCCGTTAGACCCGCGACTCCTAGTGACAAGCAATGCGAGATTTGCGTTCTGGTCGAATTACCCCAACCAGTAGTAACGAAAAGCGACCGCGGATTCTTCGCTCTGCTCAGGATGACAGCGCGAAGAGGGGGTATCGAGGCGCAAAGATCGACCATTCACGGGTGCGCCAAGGGCGGCCTTCGCCGAGGGGCTTAAAGGCGCATCTGCTATACCTGAATCATGCGCGGAGTCCGGTCCCGGTTCTTTCTTTTTGCGGTTTGGATCGCATCCGCGCTCTCGAACTCTCTTCCGCTTGACGCCCAGCAGGACACCTTCCGCTGGATGGATTTCCACTCGGTGAAGGACCAGGACATCATCGTCTGGGTGACGCGCTCGCTGGAAGCGGAGAAGTGGTCTTCTATCCGCGAGATCGGGGTCATCTACGACGCGGCCCTCGTGGTCACCAGTTTGCGAACCAATCCGCAGGCTTCGCCCGAGAGCGATACTTTCAACCTCTGGAGCGCCTCGCTCACCACGCACACCCTCACTCCGCTGCTCAAGGGCGCCAACCTGCGCTGGCTGGACTGGATGCAGTTTTCCGCGATCGGACCGCAGGAGTTGGGCGCGCTTTATGACGATTGCGGCGAGTGCGCGGCTACCACGTACTTCACCGCGCTCTATTACGACCGCTCGCAGCACATATGGAATTCCCGGTGGATGCGGGGCGGCCAGGCGGTTCCCGTGTGGAGCGGCAACACGCCGGCAGGGGTCACGGTCACGCGGGTCTACGCCATCCTTGGCGGCCCCGGCGGGCAGGAGATCGTGGGCACCTGGAACCACTTCGATTACGGCAAGGAAAAGCCCGCGGAGGACTTCGTTTACCGCTACGACCTTGATCCGGTGAGCAATCTGGAACGGACCCTTCTCCTCAGCGGCAAGGATACGGAACCCATGAAGCAGCGCCTGTGCAGTTTCCAGGGCACCGGGAGCCTTGCTCGCGGCCAGGATTCGGCCCTGTGCCAGCAGAACGTGCACGCGCGTCCCGAGCGCCGTCCCACAACAACGCCGCCTGCCAACAACCAGGGTAGGTCCGTCCCCCCCGGCGCCCGCCGCTGAGCATCACGGGCATTCGCACTTGATCGCGTGCATCGTATACTAGCGACATGTCCATCGTGCGCAACATCGCCGGTATCGCCAAGGGCATGAGCATCACCTTCAGCGAGATTTTCCGCCCCACCGAGGTGGAGAACTACCCTGACGGTCCGGGCCCCCTGCGCGGCGCGAAGTTCGAGCAGCGTTACCGCGGCGCCCACGTGTTGCAGCGCGACGAGAACGGCCTGGAGAAATGCGTAGCCTGCTTCCTGTGCGCCGCGGCCTGCCCGTCCAATTGCATTTACATTGAGGCCGCGGAGAACACGGCCGAGAACCGCATCTCCTCTTCGGAGCGCTACGCCAAGGTCTACAACCGCTGTATTTTCTGCGGCTACTGCGTCGAGGCGTGTCCCACGGACGCTATCACCCACGGCCACGGTTTCGAACTGGCGACTCTGAACGCTACGAATCTTGTGATGCGCAAGGAAGACATGCTGGTGCCGGTGGCGGCCCTGACAGCAGCCAAGTAAGGGCGGCCTGTTCTGGCCAATCCTATTCCGCTGGATCGTAGTTAAGGTTCGGTCCCAGCCACCGCTCCGCCTCGGCCACGCTCATCCCTTTGCGCTGCGCGTAGTCCGCGACCTGGTCGCGGTCAATCTTGCCAAGGCTGAAATACCGCGACTCCGGATGCGCAAAATACAGCCCGCTCACGCTCGATCCCGGCCACATCGCAAATGATTCGGTCAGTTGGATCCCAGTCTTCGACTCCACATCCAGCAGCCGCCAGATTGAGCCTTTCTCCGTGTGATCCGGGCACGCCGGATAACCTGGCGCCGGACGTATCCCGCGATACTTTTCGTGAATAAAATCCTCGTTGCTCAGATTTTCGCCCCGGCCGTATCCCCATTCGTCGCGCACACGCTTGTGCAGGCACTCCGCGAACGCCTCCGCCAGCCGGTCCGCCACAGCTTCAGCCATAATCGCGCTATAGTCGTCGTGCTCAGCCTTGAACCGATCGACCAGCGCCTTCAATCCAATTCCGCTCGTCACCGCGAAAGCCCCAATGGAATCGCGCAGCCCCGTCTCCTTCGGCGCGATAAAATCCGCCAGCGACCGGCACGGTTCGCTGCCTTCCCGGTTTGCCTGCTGGCGCAGGAAATGAAACCGCTCCAGCGACGTTCCGTGTTTGCTGTCGGCATACAGTTCGACATCATCGCCCGTCGCACTTGCCTCAAAGAACCCATACACGGCACGCGCGGACAACAACTTCTCCGCAATGATCCGATCCAGCAGCGCGTTCGCCTCAGTAAAGAGCTGCCGCGCCTGCGCGCCGTGCGCCTCGTGCTCAAAAATCCGCGGATAGACGCCCTTCAATTCCCACGTGTGAAAGAACGGTGTCCAGTCGATAAACTCACGCAGCGTCGCCAGCGGGAAATCCTCAAGCACGCGCACACCCAGAAACTCCGGCGTCGCCAGGTCCTCTGCCCGCCACTCGATCGGGGTCCGCCGCTCACGGGCAATCTCCAGTGGTGTCAGCTTCTGCTTCGGCGCCGAGTGGGCTTTGCGTACCGCCTGATACTCCGCGCTATGCTGCGCCACGAAAGCGTCTTTGCCCTCATCGCTCAGGAGGCTCGACGTCACCGGCACGGCCCGGCTTGCGTCCAGGACGTGCACCACCGGCTCGCTGTAGTGTGGCGCGATCTTCACCGCGGTGTGTGCCCGGCTCGTCGTCGCCCCGCCAATCAACAGCGGCAGCTTCAGCCCTTGCCGTTCCATCTCGCGAGCCACGTGCACCATCTCGTCGAGCGATGGCGTAATCAAGCCACTGAGCCCGATGATGTCGGCTCGCACCTCTTTGGCTCGCTCCAGAATCTTCTCGGCGGGCACCATCACGCACATGTCGATCACTTCGTAGTTATTGCAGGCCAGCACAACGCCCACGATGTTCTTGCCGATGTCGTGCACGTCGCCCTTAACGGTGGCGAGCACAATCTTCCCCTGCGACCTCACCGCCTGCCCGGCCGCAGCCATCAGTTCCTTTTCCGCTTCCATGAATGGCGTCAGGTACGCCACCGCCTTCTTCATCACCCGCGCCGACTTCACCACTTGCGGCAGAAACATCTTGCCGGCCCCAAAAAGATCGCCGACCACGCCCATGCCTGCCATCAGCGGGCCTTCAATCACCGCCAGCGGCCGGCCCAGCTTCACGCGCGCCTCTTCGGTGTCGGCGTCGATGTATTCGTCGATGCCTTTTACAAGCGCATGCGCCAGCCGCTCTTCCACCGCCAGGTTGCGCCATTCTTCGGTCTTCTTCTCGGTCGCCGCCGCGCCGGCGCCCGTGGCCTTCAGCATCTCGCCGTGCGCCACCAGCCGCTCTGTCGCATCGGGCCGCCGGTTCAGCAGCACATCCTCGACAAGCTCCTTCAACTCGGGCTCAATCTCGTCGTACACCTCGAGCTGCCCGGCATTCACGATGCCCATATCCAGGCCGGCCGCAATCGCGTGGTAGAGAAACGCGGAGTGCATCGCCTCGCGCACAATATTGTTTCCGCGAAAACTGAACGAGATATTCGACACGCCGCCGCTCACCTTGGCGTGCGGCAGGTTGTCTTTGATCCAGCGCGTCGCGTCGATAAAGTCCACGGCGTAATTGTTGTGCTCTTCCATGCCCGTGGCAACGGTCAGGATATTCGGATCGAAGATGATGTCTTCCGGCGGAAACTGCACGTCATCCACCAGAATCCGGTAGGCCCGTTCGCAGATGCGGATTCTATCCTTATACGTCGCGGCCTGGCCCTGCTCGTCAAAGGCCATCACCACCGCCGCGGCGCCATATTTCAGAATCGTCGCCGCATGCTGCTTGAACTTCGCTTCGCCCTCCTTCAGCGAAATCGAATTCACAATGCCCTTGCCCTGCATGCACTTCAGCCCGGCCTCGATGACTTCCCACTTCGACGAGTCCACCATGAACGGCGCCTTGGCCACCTCGGGCTCGCTCGCCAGCAGGTGCAAAAAGCGCGTCATCGCCGCGACGCCATCGATCATGCCCTCATCCATGCAGATGTCAATGACGTTTGCGCCGTTCTCCACCTGCTGCCGGGCCACGCTTACGGCTTCGTCGAACTTGCCTTCCTTTATCAGCTTCGCGAACTTTGGCGAACCAGCCACATTGGTCCGCTCGCCGATCATGATGAATACACCGGGTTGTTGCGTGAAGGGCTGCGATCCCGACAGGCGCAGTGGCCTTGTCTCTATTGCTGCAGGCACGACAATACTTTCCAGCACGCTCATGCTGCGCCCTCACCCACAAAGGCCTCATCGTGCTGCGGCAACTTCCGCGGCGGCAGCCCTTCCAGCGCCCTGGCAATCGCGGCAATATGCTCCGGCGTGTTACCGCAGCACCCTCCCGCGATATTGATAAGCCCAGCCCGCGCAAAGTCGCCCAGGTACCGGCCCATATCCGCCGGCCCCAGATCGAACCCTGTCGGCGACAATGGATTCGGAAGGCCCGCATTGGGGTAGCACGAGATCGCGGCATCAGCCTTCTCTGAGAGCTCTTCAAGAAACGGATACATCAAGTCCGGCCCAAGCGAGCAGTTCAATCCTATGGATAGCGGCTTCGCATGTTCCACGGCATTCCAGAAGGCCTCGACCGTCTGCGCCGAAATCAT
>Ga0318568_10001183_pt1 | contig 11243 bp, 12 predicted proteins | sample GRESIP088b5f21_FD_203690 | JGI IMG/M metagenome (GOLD analysis project Ga0318568, IMG submission 203690) | Tropical soil microbial communities from Luquillo Experimental Forest, Puerto Rico - GRE.SIPMG.088b5f21 | ecosystem: Environmental > Terrestrial > Soil > Tropical forest > Bulk soil...
GGGCGCGACGGATTTTTCATCGATATCGCCAGGCACGCCGGCAAGCGCTTCCTGACCTATGGCCAGGCAAAAATCCAGGAGGATTTGTTCGAGGCTGCCGACAGGCGGACCGCCGCAGTTCTGGCCGAGGTCGACGAGGTGGTACCGGAGAATGTGACGTCCACGCGGCCGAGCGTGCGCTTCCGGCACAACGGTGAAACGGAAGTACTCGAATGCGACTTCATCGCCGGCTGCGACGGCTTCCATGGCGTTTCCCGCGTTTCGATACCCCCAGCCGATCGGCGCGAGTTCTCAAAGGATTACCCCTTTGGGTGGCTGGGAATTATGTCGCCGACCCCGCCGCTGTCCGACCTTATCTACGCCAATAACCCGCGCGGCTTCGCACTGGCGTCCGCCCGCGGTCCAAATCTCAGCCGCTATTATATCCAGGTGCCTCTCGACACGCGGATCGATGACTGGCCAGATGAGCGTTTTTGGACGGAACTCAAGGCGCGTTACCCGCCGGATCTGGCGGATAGCATAGTCACCGGCCCTTCCATCGAGAAGTCCATCGCGGCGCTGCGCAGCTTTGTCTCGGAGCCGATGCGCTATGGCCGTTTGTTCCTGGCTGGCGACGCGGCCCACATCGTGCCACCGACCGGCGCTAAAGGGCTCAACCTGGCAGTGTCAGACGTGTATTATCTGTCGCGTGCCCTGGCGGCCTTTTACGATGAAGGCTCGATGACCCTGCTCGACTCCTATAGTGACACGGCGCTGAGGCGGGTCTGGAGCGGGGTCAGGATTTCGTGGTACCTGACCACCCTGCTGCATCGGTTTCCGGAAAGCAGCGACTTCGACCAGCGGGCACAGGAATATGAGCTCGAATACCTCAAGACCTCACTTCACGCCCAGATCGCTTTGGCCGAGCAATATGCTGGCCTGCCATTCGACTAGGCACCCGTCCGGGTGCAGTCCTTCGAGCGGATTGCGGTGAGCCCGGATCGCTGCGCTCCGGTAGGTGAAGGGCCCCCGGCCAACTCGCCGGGGCCGGCATCGGGTTACTATCGCGTGGTCCCCACACCCTGACTGCAGGAGGGATCAATGGCGTCCCAGCTAAACCCCTACCTCAACTTCAACGGCGACGCGCGCCAGGCGGTGGAGTTCTACCAGGGCGTGTTCGGCGGGAACCTCACGGTCAGCACATTCGCCGACTACGGCATGGGCGACTCCGACAAGGTCATGCACGCGGTGTTGGAGACTGATGCGGGCTACACGATCATGGCCGCCGACGCGCCGCCTGGCATGGAGAGCCCGGGCCATCACGGCTTCGGCGTGAGCCTGTCCGGCGACCAGGCCCACGCGGATCGGCTGCGCGGCTACTGGGAAAAACTGTCGGATGGCGGCACCGTCACCATGCCGATGCAAAAGCAGGTCTGGGGCGACGAGTTCGGCATGGTCACCGACAAGTTCGGGATCCCCTGGCTGGTCAACATCGGGCACGAGTAGCCCGGGCTGCCAGCGCATCAGAAACGTACCGGCCTGGCCGGGCCAGCCTGCCCCCAGGGGGCGGCCGGGCAGCTGCTGTCTCGCTGCACTTTGCCCGATGGTCAGGTTCTTCTGGCTGGCGGCTGCGGCCGGGCAGGCCGGTGACCATCCGGGGAAGGGGCGGTCACCGGCACCCTGGCGTGTCGTTTAGCCCGGTATTCGCGCCAGGTCAGCCAGACCAGCGCGGCGTCGAAGATGGTCAGCGCGGCCAGGCCGAGGGAGAAGTGCACCGCGATGATCTGGTAGAGCTGGTAGGCGATGAACGCCAGCAGCAGGCCAATCAGCCAGGGGTAGGCCCAGAGCTTGTCTTTCAGCACCAGCGCCACTAGCACGATCTTGGCGATGCCATGGCTGAGCAGGTAGATGGCGCCAAACAAGGTGGTGCCGTGATGCAGGTGGCTGGCGGTGTGCAGCAGGTAACGGGCAACCAGGTCGTGCGGGTCCTCGCTCAGCTCGTGGGCAGTGAGCACCCGGACCACGTGCTCGATGGCCTGCGGGCTCAGGAACAGCAGCAGGATCCCGCCCGCCACCTCCAGCACCCCATCCAGGCCCTTCAGTACCAGGCCGATCTTGAAGGTCTTGTCCAGTGCCGGTGATAGCGGCTTCGCCGCGCCGGGCGCTGGTGCCTTGGTGGCGGTCGCCGGGCCAGGGCTTTGCTGCTGACCCGGGGAAGCTGAAGCAGGGGGCTGGTCAGGACGGCGGGGATCGGTCATGGCCGCTCCCGGGCCTGGTAGACACGTTCGGCGAAGTCCTCGAGCGCCTCGGTGCACTCCTTGAGCCGCCGTTCGGCCACCACGGCGCTGGGGGCGCCGAACAGGTCCCGGCCCTTGATGGTCCGATACCAGCGGCGCAACCGGTCCAGGCCCTGTTCTTCCTCATCCAGCTCGGCGAGCGTCAGCTTCTCTTTCTCGATTTCGCTGGCTAGTTCGGCCTCGTATTTGCCGCAGTCGGACACAAACTCGACCCACTCGGCCTCCCGCTGGGCGGTGAACAGCGCCTCCAACTGGGCCGCGCTAGCTTCCTCGTCGGCGACGGCCAGCACCACCGGCTTCCCGCCCGCGGTCTTGATCGCCTCGACCACCTGCGCGAACCCGGCCTGGAACGGCTCCCCGTCGGGCACCGCCCAGGTACCTTGCTGCAGCCCGACCGCACCTAGCCGCCGCAGCTCCCGCCACACCGCCACCCGGTGCCGCGACGGCTCGGCCGGGAGCCGGTAGGTGATCACCCGCCACGACACCTGCTCACACTCCTGCGCTCGGCCCGGTGCGCTGGCCTAGACGGTGCCCTGGCGGTGCGGATCGTTCCCGGCCTGCACCGGCGATGGCCTGCAGCACAGAACGCGCCGCGACACCGGTGAGCGCGTATACCCGGCGGCGGGCCCGTCGGTACACCAGCCACGCGGCCACCGCCGCCGCCGCGGCCGCCACCAGCCCGGCGGCCAGCACTGCGCCGGCCCACTCCGCGAGGTGCCACACCATGCCTGCCTCCTCCGGCATGCCCGGGCATCGCAAGCCGCGCCGCCTGGGCGTCAAGGCCTCGAGAGTAGTGTAACGCATGCTACAAATGGAACCGTAATTCTCCGAGCCCCGTGTGCGCCCGCTCCACAGCCCCGGAAGGAAGCGGAGCACGGGCCCTTAGCAGCAGCCGGGTAGTGTGCGCGGGCCGCCGCAGGCAACGAGGTGGGCACCAGCAAGGAGGCAGGACATGGCCAGGATCAGCTACGACGAGCAGACCGCTACCGCATTCAAGGCAGTGCGCGAGGTCCCACGCGACGGACTCTCGGAGTGGCGCGATGCGGTGCGACGTCACCTGCGCCCGTCGCCGGGAATGACTCTGGTGGACATCGGCGCGGGGACCGGTGCGTTCGCTACTGCCTTCAGCGACTGGTTCGGCCTCAGCGTCCTCGCGGTCGAACCCTCAGCCGCGATGCGGGATCAGATCCCGCGGACCCCGGCCATCCAGGTGCTTGCGGGGCATGCGAGCGCCCTACCGCTGCCAGCTGAATCGGCAGACGCCGCATGGCTCTCCCTTGTCATTCACCACATCCCAGACCTGGGAGCCGCTGCCCACGAGGTCCGCCGCGTTCTCCGCCCCGGTGCCCCCGTCCTCATCCGGCAGGGGTTCCCGGGCAGCATCGACGACAGGATCGAGCTCGTTCGATGGTTCCCTGAGACCGCCCGGACGGCAGCTACCTTTCCTTCCGTCACGGACACCTGCGGGGCGTTCGCGGCCGCCGGATTCCACCAGGACGCTCTTGAGCAGGTTCGTGAGACGTGGCCGGCCAGCCTCACGGACTTCCTCGGACAGGTCGACACATTCCGCCAGGCCGACACCACGATGCGCAATCTCACTGAGGACGAGTTCCTCCGCGGTAAAGAACGCCTCCGCCGTGCCATCCAGCATGCCGGGGACACGGCGAACCAGGAAACCAGAAGCAACTGGCTTGACCTCTTGGTGCTGCGCTGACAGGTGCGCACGCGCCTGGCCACCGGCGTGTCGAATCTCGGCGGCTCAAGCCGGCTGTGACCGTCCGAGGCCCCGCATGTCCCCGGTCGGCCGATGGGCGACGGTTGTCCGCCAACTCGTCTGCGGCATCCGGGCGCGATGCGGCATCAGGTGCGTTGCCGGGACTGCTTTTCGGGCGGACCGCCGACAGAGCTCAACGTGACGTGTCAGCCTCAGGTGGCGTCAGGGCGCGAAGGAGGTGCCGTCGAGTGAGGTGAAGCACGCGGCGTTGCTGAAGGCCCCGCCCTCGGCCTGGACGGTCACTACACCGGTGGGCTCGATCTGCAGCACTCCGTGGGTGGCGTTGCACAAGTCCATCGGGACGAACACCACGCTGGCCGGTCGGAATCCCGCCGGGAGGGTGAACGGGACCGGGCTGGCGCCGGTGGTGGCAATCGCGCCCTTGAAGTGAACGATCCCCGAGATGGCGCTCACCGCCGGCGCGGAGGTGCCAAACGGCGAGCCGGTCCAGCCGTTCTGCAACGTGAGCGAGGTCCAGCCGCTCGCTGCTGCGGGCCTAACAGACGCAGCCGCCTGCGCCGGGCTACTGCCGAGTGCCCCCACCGGGAGGATGACCACCACCGCACTCATGCCGCAGAGGGCCAGCCGTCGCAGCCTGCAGGCCGCCGCCCGGGAGCGGCTGCGGGCCAGAGGCCGGGCCAGGGCCTGGCGATTCTCGTCATTGAGGTGCGCGAACATGAGTCCCGCCATCTGAACCGCTCCCTCATGACCGTGGCGGCAACGCCTGGCAGCCGAGTCTGACCGGGCCGATTGCAGCCAGCTTGCAGAGCCGGCTGGCAACCGCCCGCGACCAGAGTGGAGGATCCGCTGGTTGTGATAGGCGCACGCGCGGTGCCGGGCAGGCAATGCGGGAGACCGGACGTACGGGGCTCCTGGTCCCAGACATTGCGCACGGCAACGCTGCGGTCTGCACTGGTTCCTGATGGAAGTTGGCCGATCGGAGGATTACATGAGTACCGAGTCGGTTGGGGCCGGGCGCGGTGTGCCCGGGCAGGCATTGGGCGACGCTGCGACCGTGGCGCCGACCCGGGTCATGCGGGTCCGGGCCGCCGCGGCCGTGCGCGGTATCCCACTGGCCACCATCATCGCCTCTGTCGCGGTGGTGATCCTCGCCTACCTGGCGAGCAAGCTCATCTACCGGTTGCGGGACGTCCTCTTGCTGCTCTTCGTCGGGGGCTTCGTCGCCCTCATCCTGAACCCGCTGGTGGTATTCGTGCAGCGGAAAGTCCCCCGGCGCGGCTGGGCCGTGGCCATCGTCACGCTGTGGGCGGCCGTGGTGTTCGTGGGGCTGGCACTGGCTTTCGGCTACCCGCTGGTTGACGGGCTGACCCACCTGGCGCACCGGCTGCCCGTGTATGTGCGGGACGCGGCGGCGGGCCATGGCTGGATCGGCCATCTGGCGCGCCGCTTTCACGTGGAGCAATGGGCAGCGCGGAACGCCCCGAGGCTGGAAAGCCTCGGGGCGAGCCTGGCGAAGCCGGCCCTGAGCTTTGGCAAGGGGGCGGTGTCATTGCTGGCGACGCTGGCCACGATCACCGCGCTTGTCGTGTTGTTCCTGCTTGAGGGCCCGAAGATGCGCCGGGGTGTGCTGGGCTTGCTGTCTCCGGAACGTGGGGCCCGCTATTCGCGGGTGGCGCACGAGATCAACCAGTCGGTGACCGGTTACGTGCTCGGCGACCTCCTCACGTCGCTTATCGCGGGCGTTGTCATTTTCATCACGCTCGCCATCTTGCGGGTACCATTCCCTTTCCTGTGGGCATTGTGGGTCGCCCTGGTCGATTTCCTGCCCATGATCGGCGGTGCGCTGGCCGGCATCCCCACCGTCCTGTTCGCGGCCAGCCATTCGCTGACGGCCGGCATCATCACGGCCGCCGTGTTCATCGGCTACCAGCAGCTGGAAAACCACGTCCTGAACCCGGTGGTCATGAGCCGGACGGTAAAGGTCAATCCGCTGCTGGTCCTGGTGGCTGTCCTGATCGGCTCATCGATCGGTGCCTGGCTCGGCGGCTTGTTCGGCGCTTTTGTCGCGGCGCTGCTTTCCATTCCCTGTGCGGCCGCCCTGCAGGTCATCACCAGGGAACTCTGGCAGGCCACTGGGACAGGTGGGACACTCAGCAGCGAGCCTCAAACGGGCCCACCGCCTGCTGGCCCCGGACATCACACACCTCCTGCGAAAGGGAGCTGAAATGAGCCTCAATCCTGATGCCGTCGAGGAACGTGCACATCGCGCGCGGGCGGGGCTGTGGCGGCTGGCCGGCCCGTGGTGGCTGATGCTGGTGACCGGCATTGCCTGGCTCATCATCTCGGTGATGGTGCTGCGCTTCCGGCTCAGCTCGATCACTACGGTGGGCGTCCTGATAGGGGTGCTCTTCCTGCTGGCCATGTTCAACGAATTCCTGCTCGCCTCGGTCCGTCCCGGCTGGCGATGGGCGCATGTGCTGCTGGGCATCCTGTTCGCGGTGGGTGCGATCTGGGCGTTCGCGAACCCGATCGACGCCTTCTGGGCCCTCGCCTCGGTGCTGGGGCTGCTGCTCATCTTCCGGGGCACGCTCGACATCATTTCCTCAACCATGGTCAGGGACGTCAACAGCACCTGGTGGCTCGGCCTGGTGGCCGGCATCCTTGAGATACTGCTCGGCTTCTGGGCCTCCCAGCAGATGTTTCCCGCGCGTGCCGCGCTGTTGCTGCTATGGATCGGGTTCTTCGCCTTGTTCCGCGGCATCTCCGAGATCGTGATCGCGTTCGAGCTCCGGAGCCGCCAGCACGTCTAGCAGCGCTGGGCACGAGTCCGCGGCGGCCGTGAGTGGACAGCCATATGCTCCCGGCCTCGCCTGCGGAGGCGCCAGGAGGTGAGCAGAAGTGAAGTGGCGCCCGATCGTCATCGCCTGCGTGGCGGTGGCCGCAGCCGCGGTCCTGGTCATCTGGCTTCAGCACCTGCGGCTGGTTGGCCATTGGCTGCAGGTGCACACGGGCATCATCAACGAGCCCGGCCCTTATTACGGGTTCTGGTCCGGATTCGGCTCTGACCTTGAAGAGTTCGGCATTATCGGGGTGATCGGGGCCGGGATCTACCAGCTGGTGCGCAAGTACAACTGTCACGAGCCAGGCTGCTGGCGGGTCGGCAATCACCCCGCGGCGGACGGCCAGTTCAACCTCTGTTATCGCCACCACCCGGACTTCCAGGGCAAGAAGCCAACTCACGAGCTCATCGAGCGCCTGCACCGTGAGCATCTGCAACGCCAGGCTGCCATCCACAGCAAGCTAGATGAGATCCATCAGCACCTGACCGCCATGTCGGCAACCAGCGACACGCACGGCGCCGGTCCGCCCACCCACAATGCCCAGGCGGCCGGGGACCGCCAGACCGAGTAGAGCGCGGCGCCATCACGTGACCAGCCCATCCACCCCGAAGACCGCGGGGCAGCGTCGGCCGGTGATGCGGTGGATCGTGCACGGGGTGCTGTTCGTGGCGCTGGTGGCGGGTGTGTTCGTGCTGCTGCCGCGGCTCGGCGGGCTGCGGCATGACGCCGCTGGCCTGCAGCACGCCCGCCCGGTCTTCGTGGTAGCGGCGGTGGTGGCGCAGGCGCTGTCGCTCGCGTGTTATGCCCTGCTGTACCGGCGGGTGCTCGCGTCACTCGGCGCCCCGCTGCGCTTCCGGCTGGCTGCCGAGACCACGCTGGCATCCTTCCTGGTCAGTCACGTCACCCCGTTCGGATCGGCGACAGGCACCCTGCTGAACATAAGCACGCTCGAGGCGGAGGGCATTGCCGCGGCTACGACCGGTGAGGCGATCGGGCTGACCAGCCTGGTGTCCACAGTCGCCCTGATCGCGCTGTTCGGGACCGGGCTGGTGGCAACGGCCGGCCGGCACGTCTCGGCGACCTACCTCAGGATTGCGGGCATTGCGCTGGTCCTGGTCGTGCTGGTGCTGGCGATTGCGCTGCTGGTGGGCGCCCATCCCCGCATCGCCGAACGGGCCGGGCGCCGGGCAGCCCGCTGGGCGCGGCACCTCCGGCCGGGCATCGATCCGGAGCAAGTGGCCCAGACCAGCGGTCGGCTCGTACGGCTCGCCAGGTCCGCGCTGACCGGACGGGCATTCGCGGAAAGCTACGGCTTCGCCTCGGCCGATCTGCTCCTTGACCTGCTCTCGCTCGACTTGATGTTTCTTGCCTTCCGTTACCAGCCCGGCTACGGGCCGCTGGCGGTCGCCTACGCGGCCGCGAACATCGCCAGCGTCATCCCCGTCACGCCCGGCGGGCTGGGCGTGATCGAGGTGACACTGGTGGCCCTTACCGTCGGTTTCGGGGCTCCCCGGGCAACGGCTGTCCTCGCCGTGCTCGGCTACCGGCTGGTGAACTACTGGCTCCCCCTGCTGCCCGGGGCGGTGGCCTACCTACGCCTCCGGCTGAGGCTGCACGCGCCAGGTCAGGCGGCATCCCCGCCACCGCCGGTGGGGTAACCAGCAGCTAGCGACTGATCTGCCGGTTCACGTTTCATGAGCGGCCGCATGGGCCGCGGGCACGCGCCAGATGCGGGCGATGGGGGTGACGGCGTTGGCGTTGCCGAGGTATCCGCCAAGATTGAACCCGTCTTCCAGGGTGCGCAGCAGGCTGTAGTGGTAGTAGGTCTGGCCGTAAGCGCCAGCGATGGCGAGTGGGCTGATGATCGCGCACGCGACGTGGCCACCGGACCCAAACCCGTTCTTCTGCGCGATCCCGCCGGCCCGCTCGTCCTCGTCGTACGTCACGATGATGACCCCGTTGCTGCCGAAGGCGGGGGAGGCTTCGATCTTGGGTACTTCCCGGGCGAGGAAGTCGTCGAACTGGGTGTAGCGGTTGTTGACCGGCTTGCAGGTGGCCTCACCGTCGCTGCAGCCGTTGGGGATGACCATGTTGAAGCTGGCCACCTGGCCGGTGGCGAGGTCGGCGTTGAAGGTGGACATGCCATCGGTGGCGGTTCCCGCCGGGATGTCGTTGGCCAGGCACTCTGCCGACGGGGTGGTCGGCGACCAGACGCCGCCCGGGCCCTCGATGTCGTCGAACAGGATCGGCGGATTGCCGGTGGTGTAGAACCCGGTCAGCGGGCAGGGTGTGTCGCTGGTGCACCTGCCGCCCGATCCGGTGTCGCATTTGGCGGTGCCCGCTTCCAGCCACACCTTCCAGGTCAGCCCGGCCAGATCGAGCTGATGGAACAGGTTGCCTGTGTTCTGGTGGCAGGCGGCACCGCCGTCCTTCTGCTCGCAGGCGGTGAACTGGCCGGTTACCAGCGCCACATAGTTGGCCTGTGACCAGTGGGTAGCCCCGTAGTAGCTGGTCAGCCACGCCGAATGGGGCCGGATCGTGCCCAGCAGGTAGGGGGCGTTGGTGGCCGTCAGGTGAGAGTAGGTGGTGTTCTCACCGATGATCAAGAACACATGCCCGAACGCTGGCACCCCTTCGGCCGGCTTGGCCGGTGATGCAGAGATGGCTGCTGAGCTAGCCGGGGCAGCCGCCGCCGCGCTGAGGCAGACAGCCAGGGCCAGCACCGGCAGAAACCCCACACCGGTTCTGATACGCACCGAGATTTCTGCCTTCCGTGGTGAGGCCAGACCCGCGGTCACCGCCTGGCCAACACGCGGAATTATCTCTCACTTCACCTCCGAGTGGGACTGAGCAGGCCGACCAGGGCCCGCCGGGCATCGGTAGAACGTCGGATAGCGGACGCCCCGCGGGCCCGCCCACACTGGCCGTTGACGCCAGAACCGCGCGCGTGGCGGCCGAGCCAGTCAGCAATATGGGGAACGCCGCCGGCAAACTGGGGAACCGCTCCCGATTTGGGTGACCGGCCGCGGCCATACGGTCGTCGTGGCCTCATCCCGAGCCGAAGGAGATCGTCATGAATTCCACCAGCGATCGCCCCGGGCCGCACATCGTCGGGCGGGCGCCGGCCGCCGGACGGCGCACCGTCCTGCTGACTGGTGCGTCAGGTGTCGTCGGACGCGCTCTGCTGCAGCGGCTGCGTGAGCTCGACGTCGTCTGCCTGGTGCATCGTTCGCCCGTGCGCAGGCCCGATGTGACCACTGTGCGCGGCGACATTGCCAAACCGATGCTCGGGCTGGCCGGGCAGGCCTGCGTTGAGCTGGCGGCCAAGGTTGACGCGGTCATCCACTGTGCGGCGATCACGGACTTCAGCCGCACCGGCGGCACCCTCGAGCAGACCAATGTTGCGGGCACGGAACACGTGACCGCTTTCGCGGCCGCGGCGAAGGCCGTGCTGTACCACGTCAGCACCGCATTTGTGCACACCACGGTGGACGGCGACCGCGGCCGTACCGCTATCGGCTACGCCTCGTCCAAGTCGGCAGCCGAAGCACTCGTGCGCTCCAGCGGCGTGCCGCACGTCATCCTCCGGCCGTCGGTCGTCATCGGCGACTCGGTCACTGGCGAGATAGGCACGTTCCAGGGCCTGCACCAGGTCGTGGCTGGCATGTTCGCGGGCATGGTGCCGATGATCCCGTTTGAGCCAACCTGGCCGATCGATTTCGTCCCGGCCGACGTCGTCGCCGACGCTATCGCCTGCGTTGTCGAGAATTGGGTGAGCGAGGGCGAGTTCTGGATCAGCGCGGGCGACAGGGCGCTCCGCCTCGACCAGGGTGTCGCGGCCGTCATCGAGTTTGCGCGCGGGCTGGGGGTGAGTATCGATGCGCCACGGTTCGTGCCGCCGGACATGTTTGACCGGCTGGTCGGCCCGGTCTTCCTGGATGCGCTGCCGGTCAAGATCCGCCGGAACGTCCTGCGCATGCTGGAGTTCTTCACGACCTATCTGCAGTCGGGTGAGACCAAGCCCAGCAGCCTGGGCCGGCTCGAGGCGCTCGGTGTAAGGCCGCTGCCCGACCAGCGTGAGTCTCTGCGTAACAGCCTGAAGTACTGGGCCGCGCAGCAGGGGTACGCTCCGGCTGAGGTCGAAAAGGCGGCCTGAGATGACCGCGCCGGTCAGCCGGGATCGCGTGCTCGACCGCTACCAGAGTCACGTGAACACGTCGCTCGCCAGCCTGGCCAGGCTGATCGCTGCGCCCGTGGAAGTGACCGCGGCCGGGTCGAAGGTGCAAGGCAGCGACGGGCACACCTACCTCGACTGCGGGGGCTTCGGGGTCTTCCTGCTCGGCCACTGCCACCCGGCCGTCGTGGCCGCAGTCCGCAAGCAGCTGGCGCGTA
>Ga0318568_10001185_pt1 | contig 11236 bp, 8 predicted proteins | sample GRESIP088b5f21_FD_203690 | JGI IMG/M metagenome (GOLD analysis project Ga0318568, IMG submission 203690) | Tropical soil microbial communities from Luquillo Experimental Forest, Puerto Rico - GRE.SIPMG.088b5f21 | ecosystem: Environmental > Terrestrial > Soil > Tropical forest > Bulk soil...
CGAGTAAGCTTCATTTGACCTCTCCCCATTCGTTGACCGGAATTCACGCAACTCCAGTCTGGCACTCGATGCCGTAGAGTGGGGAGGGGTCCATCCCATTGTGCGCCAGGCTAACTGGCATCGGAGTTGTGAGTGCAAGTCTCATGCAGATAAGGTCTAGCGAACCGATCTGGCCCCGAGTTATGCGCGGCGGCACGCGAGTGCTGACGTGAAGCGTTGACAGGGGAAGATGTGGGCAGGGTATTGAGTCGCGTAACGGACGGTTCCGGGATGCTGACGTCTTGATGGGCACGGAAGGCAACACGGGCGATGGCGTTAGACGCGAGTCGTTGCTCGATCCCGCGCGATCTGAGACCCCGAGCACGCATCGAAGCTCCATGCACGGGACCTGGGAGATCCCACCCCAGTCCAGCGCCGACCGGCTGGACCTGTCAGGGAATGCTACTGGCGATGAGCCTGGCGGGAACAGAGGTGGGAAGTCGGACGACGGTGTAGTACTTGGGAAGCAGCCGAACGGGGCGCAAGCCGCGGAGGCTGTGGAAGGAAGGCCGTCGACCAAGAGGAACGCGTTGTGGGCTGCCGCGGTCCGGACACAGAGCCGGGTATCCGCGTCGCCGGGTCTGCAACGCGTGCGCGAAGCAGCAAAGAGGGATAAGCGAGTGCGCTTCACAGCGCTTCTGCATCACCTCACTCCGCAACGCCTCCGGGAAAGCTTCTACGCGCTCAAGCGCGATGCGGCGCCCGGGGTCGATGGAGTGGGGTGGAAGGAGTATCGGCAGACGCTGGATAGCAGGCTGGACGCGTTGCATGCGACGATCCATCGTGGCAGCTACCGTGCACGGCCTGTCCGACGGACCTACATCCCGAAGGCCGATGGCACGCAGCGGCCCCTTGGCGTTGCGGCGCTGGAAGACAAGATCGTCCAGCACGCACTGGTCACGGTGCTCAATGCCATCTACGAGAGCGACTTTGTCGGCTTCTCCTACGGCTTCCGGCCAGGGCGTAATCAGCATGATGCGCTCGATGCGGTGTTCGTCGCTATCGAGAGGCGCAAGATCAACTGGGTCGTGGACGCGGATTTCCGCAAGTTCTTCGACACGATTGATCTGCGGTGGGCACAGCGTTTTCTGACCCATCGTATCGGGGATCAGCGAGTACTGCGGTTGATTAGCAAGTGGCTTACCGCGGGTGTGATGGAGGGTGTCCAACTCAGTCAGCCGGAGATGGGGACGCCGCAGGGGGCGGTCCTCACTCCCCTTACGCAAAGGGCAATTTCCAGTTTGAGCGCGTGGTGAGGGGTTGGCGAGCGACCCCAGTCCTTGATTTGCGTCTCAAGAAGTAATATGTTTATGACCAATGGCCCGGTCCACCCAGGCGGACAAGGCGCGACAACTGAACGCTGCTCATCAATTGCTCGAGCGCAATACGGAGTTGTCCGAGGCCGCGCGCACCCTCTCACGCGAGTTCGACCTGTCGCTGCGTCAAGCATATCGATATCTGGAGCAAGCGGCGCGTCTCGAGCAGCCGGTCGAGATTTCCGAGGCGACGGTGCCCGTGACCCTGAAGCTCCCGCCGACCACCGTGCGTCGGCTGCGGGCATATGCGAAGCGCAGTGGTCTGACCATCGGCACGATCGTCACGCGCGCGCTGGACGCCTTCCTGGGCGGCCCAAGAAGGCATGGCTGAGCGGCGAGCAACGCCTCGACCATTTGAAGTTCGTCTCGACTATGCGTTTGATCGACTGCGTGAGTCCAAGCTCGCGCAGGCGTACGACATTTTGGTCCCCGCACGAGAGCGCCTCCTTGGCGAGCGGGTGAGGGAGAGCATGCATGAAGCTGGCGGCGATCTACGCGCGCGTATCCTCGGAGCAGCAACGCGAGGAACACACGATCGCGAGCCAGACGGCGGCGTTGATCGAGTTTGCGAAGAGCCGCGAGCTGGAGGTACCGAAGGAGTGGGTGTTCGAAGACGAGGGCTATAGCGGGGCAACGCTTGAGCGACCAGGTCTTGAGCGGGTACGAGACCTCGCTGCCGAAGGACAGATCCAAGCCGTACTCGCCTATGCGCCGGACCGACTGAGCCGTAAGTACGCCTACCAGATCCTGCTGATCGAGGAGCTCGCTCGGCATGGAGTTGAGACCTTGTTCGTCAAAGCGCCGCAAGGCGCAAGTGCTGAGGATCAACTGCTGGTTCAGTTCCAGGGCATGATCGCCGAGTACGAACGAGCACAGATCCTGGAGCGATCTCGTCGCGGCAAGCGCCACCGTGCAAGAACGGGTGAAATCAGTGTCATGAGTGGCGCCCCCTACGGCTACCGCTATCTCCGCAAGACTGACGAAGCTCCTGGTTCGTACGCGGTAATCGAGGCCGAAGCACGTGTCGTGCAAGGCATCTACGACATGTACACCGTCGAGGGGCTCAGCATTGGCGCCATCGCTCGCCGGCTGAACGATGAACGAGTGCCGACCCGAAAAAACTCTGCTCGCTGGGAGCGCTCGGTGATATGGGCCGTTTTGCGCAACTCCGCGTACCGAGGTGTCGCTTGCTTCGGCAAGACGCGCGCCGCTCCACGCACCCGCATCACTCGGCCACTGCGGCTGCGGGGCGGGATATCCAAGCGCAACAGCGCCGGCCACGAACGTCCGCGAGAGGAGTGGATCGAGATCCCCGTACCCGCGATGGTTACTGAGGAGAGCTTCGCGCGAGCACAGGAACTTCTCCAGGAGAACAAAATACGCGCGCGGCGTCGAACGATTACCCCGAGCATCGTGCAGGGGTTGGTCAGCTGCCAGAAGTGCGGTTATGCGTTCTCGCGCACTTCGACGATCACCAGTGCGCGCAAGCTCCACTACTACAAATGCATCGGTTCCGACGCTTGGCGAAAACTCGGTGGTCCCGTCTGCGACAACAGTCGCTTCGTGCGGCAGGACCTGCTGGATCAGATCGTTTGGGCCGAGGTGATCCGACTGCTCGAGGATCCGACGTTGATCCAGCACGAACTGGATCGCCGCCTCGCGGTGGCACGTGCGTCTGATCCAACGAAGCAGCGCGAGCAGAGCTTGCAGAGAGAACTGACGCGCGTTGGCAAGAGCATCGAACGGCTGCTGAGCGCCTATCAGGAGGAACTCGTCTCGCTCGAGCAGTTGCGCGAGCGAATGCCACCGCTGCGTCAGCGGGAGCAAACGTTGCGTACCGAGCTGCGAGGCATCGCCGATCAGCTCAATGATCGTGCCATGTTCTTGCGCCTGGCCGAGACACTCACCGCGTTCCTTGCGCGCCTGCGCAGCGCTGCTGATACGCTTGACGTCGTCGAACGGCAGCACATCGTGCGCCTCGTCGTCAAGGAGGTCCTGATCGGCGACGACACCATCGTTATCCGGCATTGCATCCCGATTACCGCGGCGCCGCCGCCGGACGGCGTGCCGCCGAGCCCGGGGCGCACCGAAGGTAGCCCCGCGTCCCGAAATTACCTTTTGCGTAAGGGGAGTGCTCTCACCACTGCTGGCGAATCTGTATATGCGCCGGTTTGTGCTGGGATGGAAGAAGCTCGGACTTGAGTGGCGCCTTGGCAGTCGCATCGTGACTTATGCGGACGATCTCGTGATCCTGTGCAGGAAGGGCAGTGCCGATGCGGCGCTCACTTCGATGCGCGAGCTCATGGAGAAACTGAAGCTGACGGTCAACGAGGAGAAAACACGAATCTGTCGGGTTCCGGAAGGAAGCTTCGACTTCTTGGGTTACACGTTCGGGCGGTTGTACCAAAGGACGACCGGCAAAGCCTATCTCGGTATGCGGCCGTCTAAGAAGAGTATCCGGCACATGATCGAAGCCGTTCATGCGCTGACCGCCGAATCGATGACGTGGCAAGACACCACCACGCTGGTGGCGCAGTTAAACCGCACGTTGCGCGGCTGGGCGAACTACTTCCAAGTAGGCTCTACCAGCCGTGCGTATCGGGCGATTGACCTGTACACGGCAACGCGGTTACGCCGGTGGTTGCGCATTAAGCACAAGCTCCGTGGTCGGCGCGGGGGTCATTACCCACTCCCGCATCTCTACGGGTACTTCGGCCTTCTTAGTTTGAGCGGGCGCGACCGCTCGTGGGCGAAGGCGTGATGTTCTGTCCGAGAGCCGGATGCGGCAGCTCCGCACGTCCGGTTCGATGAGAGGGATGTGGAAACGGAGTCATGGTGCGGTTACTTGGGCACCGCCAGACGAAAGGGGCGGCAACAGACAAACCAACCCTACGATCACCGCGCCACATCCCGACTCTACCGACTCCAGCCGGTCAGGGGGCCAGCGACCCGAATGGGTACTGTCGGCCAAGAGCTGCCGTCCAACCGTAGCGCCTGACTTTCCCGGAAGCGGACGGTCGCGCGGGACCGACTGCTTCTTTAACGGTCCCGCCCCTAAGAAGGGTTGGGGTATAGATATATCCCACGGAAAGTAAAAGCACGAACTCCGCCGGCGGCAGCTGCGACCTGCGTACCGACTCGGCCGAGCTACAGCCCCTGCCTGCTCCTAAGTCCTAGATCCGATATCGTCGGCGCCAGACCCGAGGTCAAAACGTGCCGGTCCCTCAACCGGGCGATTCCACTAGCGTCCCACGGACACAGAACAGGAGTCTCCTATGGCCGCGAACCAAGACGCCCCCACATCGGTCTTCGTCACGACCAAGGCATCAACCCAAACATCCCCCGAGGAGAATGTCATCCTGCGCGCCACGACAGACGCGGGCCAGACCACTCAACCCACATTCCTTGTAACCGCAGACAATTTTGTGCGAGCGGAAAGCGACCGCCTCTTCGCCAGCTTCTACCCACAAGCCTTCGGCAAGTTCCAACATTTTCGGGCATTGGCTTCGTTGGACGAGCAGCACGTTCAACGTCAGAACCGCGACACGTTGTATTCGCCGGCGGTCTTCGACCTCGACGCGGGCCCGGTCACGATTTCGCTGCCCGACGCCGGCCTGCGTTTCATGACCTTGACCGTGTTCAACGAGGATCATTACACGCCCGGATCGGAGTTTGGGTCGGGAGAGCACGTTGTGAACCGCGAGAAGGCCGGAACGCGTTATGCGCTTGTCGCTCTGCGCATTCTGGTCGATCCCAACGATCCAAAAGACGTTGCAACGGCACATGCCTTGCAGGATGCGGTGGTGGTGCACCAGAGCAGCCCTGGCCGCTTGGAGATTCCGGACTGGGACGAGACCAGTCACAAGAAGGTTCGGGATGCGCTCACCGTACTCGGCTCGACCCTCCCCGACTTCAATGGTGCCGCCGGTCTTCCTGGGCAGGTCGATCCGGTGCGCCACCTGATCGTAACGGCAACGGGCTGGGGCCTGAATACTGCGAAGGATGCCGTCTACCTCAACGTGACACCGAGCCGGAATGACGGGACGACCGTCCACACGTTGACCGTGCCAGCCGCCATTCCGGTCGATGGTTTCTGGTCGATCAGCCTCTACAACGCCGAAGGATACTTTCAGAAAAACGACCTGAACTCCTACACCGTCAACAATCTTACGGCGAAGAAGGACCCCGACGGTTCGGTGAAAGTCCAGTTCGGAGGCTGTGATCCAGGAATCCCCAACTGCCTTCCGATCATGAAGGGGTGGAACTACATGGTGCGCCTCTATCGACCACGACCCGAGATACTCAACGGCCAGTGGAAATTTCCCGACGCGCAGCCCGCGCGGTGAATTGCGGAACCGAGAGCGGAGATCACTATGAGCAATAATCCTAAATGGACGTCTGATGAGCTGAAGCGACGCGCCGTGCAGCGCCGTGCCGTCGAAGCGGTTATCTGGGGCATGCCAGCGGTGAATTCCGACCTCATGTATCAGGCGCTGGTGCAGCTGAAGGGTGGGTTCAATCAGATCGCGTACTGGTCGGGGCTGCCGAGCTGGAAGAACCAGACGCTCACCCCCAATCCCGATTCGATCTATTTAATGCCCTTCCACAACACTAAGGATGTCGGGCCCGTGGTTCTCGAAATTCCCGAGGCGAACGGCGGCTCAATCACCGGCACCATCATGGACTGCTGGCAGACTCCGCTGGAGGACGTTGGGCCAGCAGGCGTGGACAAGGGCAAGGGCGGCAAGTACCTCATCCTGCCCCCGGATTACAAAGGCAAGATTCCGGACGGCTACATCCCCTTGCCGTCGCTCAACTACGAGGGGTACACGCTCGCGCGCTCGATCCTGAAGAGCGGCAGTAAGGCGGATGTCGAAGCTGCCGTTGCGTACGGGAAGCGAATTAAAATCTACCCGCTATCGCAGGCCGCAAATCCACCGGCTACCGTGTACGTCGATGCGCTCAATTCTCTCTATGACGCCACGATCCCTTATGACTTACGCTTCTACAAGTCACTTGATCGCATCGTCCAGCAGGAGCCCTGGCTGCCCCGCGACAGGGCGATGATCGACCAGCTGAAGTCCCTCGGCATTGAGAAAGGCAAGACCTTCGCTCCCGATGCGGCCACGCAGGCCCTTCTCAATGAGGGTGCCGCAGAAGCCCACGCGTTGCTGGAAAGCCGCTACAGCACGGCCTTCGCCTCCCCCTTCTACCCCGACGCCCGCTGGGCGTTGCCCACGGTGTCCGGTTTTCTGGACGGGATGCAGTCGATGTTCGCCGACCCCGATCACTACCCGGTAGATGGTCGCGGCCTCACCTACTCGTTCGCGTTCTTCTGCGCTAAGCACCTTGGAGCCGGGCAGTACTATCTGATGACCATCGAAGACAAGGCCGGAAACGATTTCGATGGCGGCAGTAGCTATCGGCTCACGGTGCCGGCGAACGCCCCCGTCAGGCAGTACTGGTCAGCGACGGCCTATGATCGCGCCACGCATGCGCTAATCCGCAATCAGCCTTGGTCCAGCCGCTCGTCGCAGACACCCGGCTTGAAGAAGAACGCTGATGGTTCCGTTACCGTGTACTTTGGGCCCAAGGCACCCGGCGCGACGGGCGATGCCGAGTCGAACTGGGTACCGACCAGCGCCGGCGGCCAATTCGAGGTGTTGTTCCGGCTCTACGGGCCAGATAAATCGTTCTTCGACAAGACAACCTGGAGACTGCCGGACATCGAGAAGGTGAATTGAGGCCCACGCGGGCCACGCACAGTGCGCTGCTCGAAGGCGCTCAAACGTTGCGAAGATGCTCATCCCTATTCGTGAGCACTTTCGAGCTTAGTGAGCGCCTTCGCTCGTTCCGGGCGGAGCGAGCTCGTTGAAGCAACCTTGCAGCGATCCCTCCGCGGATGCGCCGTTGTCACCGATGATGCGATAGATGAGTGTGTCCTCTAGGATCCTGAGATCCTTGAGCGCGTCGAGTAGTCGCCCCACATGATGATCCGTGTGCTCCATGAACCCTGCGTACACTTCCATCTGCCGTGCCAGAACTTGCTTCATCTCGGGCGAGATGGTGTCCCAGGCCGGCTACCACCATCGGCCGCCACATGATCTCCTTGGCGAGCATCGAGTCGTGTTTGCGGTCGCTCGAATCAATGTCCGAATAGTTGCGGCGCCAGTTGGGCTTGAGCCATGAGCACCAGATCTCCAGCGGATTTTCCCAGAGCTAGCTTGTAAACGCCCTGCGTGATGCGCCAGCGACCGGCTTGAGTGTCAAAGCGCGCGAGCAAGCGAGGATCGGCAACGAGCGTCACGCGTTTAGACTCCCCCGGCCGCAACTCGACTCGCTCAAACCCGAGGAGACGCATGCGCCTGTCACCCGCGGCCTCAGTTAGGTAGATCTGCGGCACGTCGGCGCCCGCGCGCTGTCCGGAATTCGTAACGGTGAAGCTCGCCGTGACGGTCTTCCCGCCGGTAACCTTGAAATCACTGTAAGTGAACTTGGTGTAGCTGAGACCGTGGCCGAACGAATAGAGGGGTGTCTGCCCAGTCTTGGCTATCCAGCGGTAGCCGATCTCCGCGCCCTCTTTGTAGTCGACGACGCTGTCCTGCGCGTTAGGTGCGAATTCGGCGCCGACGAGGACGGGATGCGGGGTCTGCTCGACGCTCGCGTACCAAGTCATTGCCAGGTGGCCGCTCGGATTGACCTTGCCGGTGATGATCTCAGCGATTGCCGTGGCACCCGACTGCCCCTGATACCAGGCCTGAATGATCGCCTTGGCCTTGTCGCGCCACGGCATCGCCACCGGGTTACCCGTCTGCAGGATCACGATGCCGTTGGGGTTCGCACTGAGTACCGCGTCGAACAGGGCATCCTGGCCGTCGGGCAGACTCATATCCGGCAGGTCGTATCCTTCGCCCTCAAAACGGATCCCATTGAGAATGACGATGTCGGCCCGCTTGGCGAGGGAAGCAGCCTGCGTGGAGTAGAGGCCGGGGTTATAGATCACCTCTGCTTCGGGCCATGCCTTCTTGATTGCCTCCACCGGCCCGGGTGCAATCAGCTTGAGATTGAAGAGTGCGGCCAGCGGACCTTCTCCGCCTAACTGCATGTCCAGCGTGGTTCCGCCGGTGGGCTGCATCAGGCTCGACCCACCGCCGCCGAGCACGGTCCCCAGGTTGCCGAAGCCGCCAATGACCGCGATCGTCTTCTTACCCGTGGGAGTAAGCGGAAGAATGCCGTCGTTCTTGAGCAGCACCGTCCCCTGGCGAGCGATGTCAAGTGCCAGGGCGCGATGAGCGGCAAGGTCGGGCGTGCCTTGCGGCCCCTTCCATCGATCGATGCCGGAAATATAGATGGCGTACAGAACCCGCCGCACCATGTCCGACAGACGCTCGCGCGTGAACGTACCCTCTCCCATCGCCTGGCGAAGCGGGCGGTCGAACCACTCCTGCTCATCAAGCTGCGCTCCCGACTCCATGTCGAGGCCCTTGACCGCGTAGTCCCATCCGTAGACGGCCTTCCAATCCGACATGATGAAACCCTTGAACCCGATAGCCTTCTTCAAATCACCATTCAGCATCGGCTCATTACCGCAGGCGTAAGCGCCGTTGATCTTGTTGTACGCGCACATCAGTGAGCCGGGATTCCCGCGTTCGATCCCGATCTGGAACGCGAGCAGGTCGGACTCGCGGTGCGCTGCGGGATCGATACGTGCGTCGAGTCGGAACTTATTGGTTTCCTGGGCGTAGAGAGATAGGTGTTTCAACAACGCCATAACGCCAGTTGACTGAGTGCCCGCGACAACCTCCCCGCCCATTACTCCGGAGACATACGGATCTTCCGAGAAGTACTCGAAGTTGCGTCCATTGTGGACATCGCGCATAAGGTTGATGCCACCACCCAGATGGACGTTGAAGCCGCGCTGTCGGGCTTCCTGTCCCAGCGCGACGCCTACCTGGCGTGCAGCGGCTGCGTTGAACGTGGACCCCATGAGGAGTCCAGCAGGGAATGCAGTGCCACTGTCGAGCGTGCCGTCAGAGTTGCGGCGTCCGTTCCCAGGATTCGTGATACCGAGGCTTGCATCCGTCATCGCCAGATCGGGAATGCCGAGTCTTGGCACGCCGGGGGTCCAACCGGCCAGTTGAGGAATACCAGCAGGCACTCGGTCGTCGCGCTGTCGCGTCCTGAAGTTGACGACCATCAGGTTCTTGATGAGGCCGAAGCGTTCGTCGTCGGTCATCTTCGCTTCAATCTCCCGCGCCTTCGCCTCCGCAGCTGCGGGTGACATGCCGGGGGCAGCCGGCTGAGCAGCAAGACAGGCGGCCGTTACCAGCACGAACAGAACGACGATGGGAGCGGCCTGAATGGGGTTTACGTTCTTCATGGACTTCCTCCCGAGTGCGCCGGGACCCGGTCAGTCTCAGCGCGAAGGAAATTATCCGCCGTAACGGGTAATGCAGCGCTCATAGCAAGCTCCGTGGTCGGTCGATGCAGGAACCAATAAAGAACTCAGGCAAGATTCGAGATCGAACCTAAGTCCGACTCTTAGCCGAGCTGAGGCTCACGTCTTTACCCGCTAGAGGCCCGTAAATGGCAGGAACCCCCTGAAGCCTCACCATTGTGCCCGATGAGCGTTGCGCAGCTTATCGCGGCCGGTCGAGGCACTCTGCGCAATGCGCTATCCGCCACCGCGGGCGCACAAGACCCCCCGAACGGTACCGGTTAAGGAAATCAAGGCACCTACACGCCGCTGAGTGGGCTGGCGCCAGGCAGTGCTTAGTCCGGTCCAACTAGGGCCGGCGGACGCTCCCAGGGCAGAAATTCCACGGCGAGAGGGGAGCGTGGCTCGCTGCCGAGGAACACCACCAGACGCAGCCCGTCGGTAAAGTACGGATCATCGGTGAGATTGCGGCGCGGATGCGGCGGGGAGGAGGCGCCGACCCCGCCGACGAACCCGACACGCTCCACTGATGCAGTCAGCAGCAGGTCCTGCAGCAGGTAGTCCCGCTCCTGGTCGACGTACGCACTGACACGGTGTGTAGTCAGGTACCAGGACTGGGTCGTCAGTTTGATGCCGATGTCGCGGCTGATCTGCCCCACCCAGACGCTGTGGTGCTCCACGGTGAATGGGGCCAGCCACAAGCGCAGATGATTGCGCCGGCTGATCGACGTGCGCGCCTTCTGCAGCGCGAGATCCTGATAGCGGCCAAACAAGTAGAGCGGGCTGACCGGCGCCGTGTCGTCTGACGAGTGCAGCAAGAACGCCTTCACCATGCGCAGCGAACTGCTCGCATCGACGGGCTCGTTGAGGCGCCAGCCGCGCGCGGTGAAAGGAAACAGGGCGTCGAGGCCATCGCCGACGATCACGAGATTGAGCGGGTCGCCCTGCCCACTGCCGGTCCGATTGGTTACGCAGCAGGGAAGTGACTGCAGCCGCGCGCGCAGCTGTTCGAGGTCGAGGTCCTCGATCTTGTCCGCCGGATAAAGCCCGCGAAAGTCGACGCGCTGCACGGCATATTCGTGCCCCGGGACCGGAACGGCGAAGCGGAAGCGCGAAAAGCGCTGCCCGGCAATCAACCCGACGTTGATCAATTTGAGACCACCGTCGGGGTGCGTATAGATGAATCCGGCTGCCACCGAGTGCGGCGCCACATAGATAGGCATGGCGCTGCGCGCAAAGAGCGCGTCCAGGCGCGCATTACGCACCGCGGAGAGCCAGCCGTGCAGCTGCTCGGCAACCTCCTGCGGCGCGAAGTAGTTGGGATCGGTTAGGATCGGCAGGTAACGAGCGTCGCTATCGCTGTCGTTCTGCACCTGTACCCAGACCGGTTGCACCCCCACGCGAGCGAGCGAGGCACCGAAGTAGGCGCGGCTTTCTTCTGCAG
>Ga0318568_10001188_pt1 | contig 11222 bp, 9 predicted proteins | sample GRESIP088b5f21_FD_203690 | JGI IMG/M metagenome (GOLD analysis project Ga0318568, IMG submission 203690) | Tropical soil microbial communities from Luquillo Experimental Forest, Puerto Rico - GRE.SIPMG.088b5f21 | ecosystem: Environmental > Terrestrial > Soil > Tropical forest > Bulk soil...
GAGCAGGACCTCCCCGAGGGTCCGCGTCGCCCCCGCCCACGCCGGGTCGTCGAGCGAGCGGCCCGCGCGCTCGAGCAGCACGTGGCGGGCGAGCGCGTACCCGTTCGAGCGCAGCCCCGGGGACGCGATCGCGACCAGCGCGTCGCCGTCGCGCACGCGGTCGGGGCCGAGCTGGCCGTCGCGCTCGACGACGCCCACGGCGAACCCGGCGAGGTCGAGCTGGTCCGCCGCCATGACCCCGGGGTGCTCGGCGGTCTCCCCGCCGATGAGCGCGCACCCGGCCTCCAGGCACGCGTCGTCGATCCCGGCCACGAGCTCGGCGACGCGGTCCGGGTCGAGGACGCCGACGGCCACGTAGTCGAGGAGGAAGAGCGGCTCGGCGCCCGTGCAGACGAGGTCGTCGACGCACATGGCGACGAGGTCGCGCCCGACGGTGCGCAGCGAGCCGGCGAGCCTGGCCACCTCGAGCTTGGTCCCCACCCCGTCGGTCGTGGCTACGAGCACCGGGTCGCGGTAGCCGCACGCCGCCAGGTCGAACCGGCCGGCGAACCCGCCGATCGCCCCGAGCACCCCGGGGCGGTCCGACGAGCGCAGCGCGCCGCGCAGCCGGTCCACGACCGCCTCGGCCGCGGCGACGTCGACCCCGGCGCGTGCGTAGGTGGCCGGCGTCCGCCCCCTCACGCCCCGGCCCCGGTCGCGCCCGTCACCTCGACGGGCACACGGGTCGGGTACCGGCCGGTGAGGCACGCGTCGCAGAACCCCGCGCCCGGGGCGCCGATCGCCTCGAGGAGGTGCTCGAGGGTGACGTGCTCGATCGTGTCGCACCCGAGGAAGGTGCGGACCTCCTCCATCGAGCGGTGCGACGCCAGGAGCTCGTCGCGCGTCGGCGTGTCGATGCCGTAGAAGCAGGGCCAGCGGAACGGCGGGGACGAGATCCGCAGGTGCACCTCGGCCGCCCCTGCGTCGCGCAGCATCGTCACGATCGCGCGGGTCGTCGTCCCGCGCACGATCGAGTCGTCGACCACGACCAGCCGCTTGCCCTGGATCTGCTCGCGGAGCGGGTTGAGCTTGCGGCGGACCCCACGGGCGCGCGCGACCTGGTCCGGCGCGATGAACGTGCGGCCGATGTACCGGTTCTTCACGAGGCCCTGCCCGTAGGGGATGCCGCTCGCCTCCGCGTACCCCTCGGCGGCGGGGACGCCCGAGTCGGGGACCCCCATCACGAGGTCCGCCTCGACCGGCGCCTGCTCGGCGAGCAGCGCGCCCATGCGGCGCCGCGTGCCGTGGACCTCGCGGCCGTAGAGCGACGCGTCGGGCCGCGCGAAGTAGACGAACTCGAACACGCAGAGCCGCGCGGGGTCCGCGGGCTCGAGCAGCTGCGCGCAGGTGAGCTCGGTGCCCTCGACGGTCACCAGCTCGCCCGGGGCGACCTCGCGCACGTACGTCGCGCCCATCACGTCGAGGGCCGGCGACTCCGAGGCGACCGCCCACCCCTCGGGTGCGTCGACCCCGCCGAACCGTCCCAGGCAGAGGGGGCGGAACCCGTGGGGGTCGCGCACCGCGTGGACGCGGCCTGCCTCGACCAGCACGAGGCTGAACGCGCCCTCGACGTGCGGCAGGACCGCGCCCATCGCCTCGGAGAGCGTCCACCCCTCGCCCATCTCCCGGGCGAGCAGCTCGGCGACCACGTCGGTGTCGGTGAGCAGCATCCCCGGCAGCATCCCCGCGCGCTCGGCGAGCGCCGGGGTGTTGGTGAGGTTCCCGTTGTGCGCGAGCGCGAACCCGAGCGCGCCCTGGGAGCGGAAGACCGGCTGGGCCGCGTGCCACGCCGACTCGCCCTGGGTCGAGTACCGCGTGTGCCCGATGATCTGGTCGCCGTCGAGGGCCGCGAGCGAGCGCTCGTTGAAGACCGAGGCGACGAGGCCCATGTCCTTCACGACGGTCACCGTCTCGAGGTTGGCGCTCGCCATCCCGGCCGACTCCTGGCCGCGGTGCTGGAGCGCGTACAGCGCGTCGAAGACGAGGTGCGAGACCTCGCGGCCGGGTGCGGAGACCGCGACGACGCCGCAGGCCTCCCTCACGGCGCGATCCGCCGGTCCGTCGTGGCCGACCCTCCGCGCATGCACCTCCATTCTCGCATAAGGACCCCCTCGCCCGAGCGCCGCGCGGACCGGGCCGTGGCACTGCCCGTCGGTACGCTCGCGGCCCGGAGGCCCCGTGATCGACCTGCACTGCCACTCGACGTGCTCGGACGGGACCGACGCGCCCGAGGCGCTGGCCGCCATCGCCGCCGAGGTCGGGCTCCGGGCCGTCGCCCTCACGGACCACGACACGGTCGCGGGGTTCGAGCCGTTCGCCGCCGCGTGCGCCGACCGGGGGGTGCGGCCCGTCCGGGCGGCGGAGATCTCGTGCCTCGACGAGGGCGTCGCGATGCACGTGCTGTGCTACTTCGTCTCCGGCGACGAGGCGAGCGGCCTGCGCGCGCTGCTCGCGTCGCTCGGCGCGGACCGGGCCAGCCGCAACGAGGAGCTGCTCGCGCGGCTCCGCGCCCTCGGGTACGACCGGGTGACCGACGAGGAGGTGCGCAAGGAGGTCGGCCCCGAGACCCGCTCGATCGGGCGCCCCCACGTGGCCGACGCGATCCTGCGGCTCTACCCGGAGGAGTTCCCCTCGCGCCAGGCGGTCTTCGACGGGCTGCTCGGGCGGACCGGCCGCGCGTACGTGCGCAAGGCGCGCGTCTCGGTCGCCGAGGCGAGCGCGGCGGCGCGGGCCGACGGCGCGGTGACGGCCCTCGCCCACCCCCTGATCACCCTGCTCCCCGATGTGCCGTCCGGCGCGCGGACCGACGACACCGTCGAGCGGCGCCTCGACCCGGTGCTCGCCCGGCTGCGTGACGAGGGGTTGACCGGGCTCGAGTGCCACTACGGCCGGCACGACGCGCACGAGACCGAGCTGCTCGTCGCGCTGGCGAGGCGCCACGGGCTCGTCCCGACCGGCGGGTCCGACTACCACGGCGCGACGAAGCCCGACCTCTCGCTCGGGACCGGGACCGGCCGGCTCGAGGTGCCCGACGCGCTCCTCGACGAGCTCGAGGCCGCCCGGCCCTAGGCGAGCGACGCCGGGGCCGTGGCGGCGAGCCGCGCGCGCCCGGCCTCGGTGAGCTCGAGCACCGTCGCGTCGACGAGCCCCTCGACGACGAGCCGGTCCTCGCCGGCGACGCCGAGCACCCCGACCGGGACACCCGCGGCGTGCGCGGCGAACGCGACCGCGTCGGGGTCGCGGGTGGCGACGACGAACCGGGACGGGACCTCGCAGAACAGCTCGCGATGCCCCTCGATGCCCGAGGCGTGCAGCCCCACGCCGGCCGCCACGCACAGCTCGGCCATCGCCACCGCGAGCCCGCCGGAGGAGACGTCGTGGACGGCGCGCAGCGCCGGGTCGTCCCCGCGCAGCCCCGGCGCGACGAGCTCGGTCACGAGCGCGCAGACCCTGCGGTGCGCGGTGGGGTCGAGCGGCGGGACGCGTCCCCCGCGCCGTCCTCGCCGGCGCGCCCACGCGCTCGCGCCGAGGGGGTGCGGGCGCGCGGCCGGCGCGTCGCGGCGCCCGAGCACGAGCACGGTGTCGCCCGCGGCCATCGCGAGGCCGGGGGGCGCGCCGAGCAGCTCGTCGACGAGCCCGAGCACGCCGAGCACGACCGTCGGGTCGATGTCCCTCCCCGCGTGCTCGTTGTAGAGCGAGACGTTGCCACCGATCACCGGGAGCCCGAACGCCCGGCACGCCTCGGCGAGCCCGTCGACGCACTCGCTGAGCTGCCACATGACCTCGGGGTGCTCGGGGTTGCCGAGGTTGAGGCAGTCGACGACGGCGACCGGCTCGGCGCCGACGCACGCCAGGTTCGCCACCGCCTCGGCGAGCACGAGCCCGACGCCGGCGCGGGGGTCGAGCGCGCACGCGAGCGGGTTGGAGTCCGTGGTGAGCGCGACGCCCCGCGTCGTCGCCGGGAGCCCCGGACCCGCGAGCCGGAGCAGCGCGGCGTCGCCGCCGGGCCCGACGACGGTGTTGAGGAAGAGCTGGTGGTCGTACTGCCGGTAGACCCAGGTCGGGTCGAGGAGGAGCGCCAGGAGGTCCTCGCGGCACGACCCGCGCACGACGTCGTCGGTCGGGTCGTCGGCCAGACGGGCGTCGTGGTCCGCCGGACGGCGCCGCGGCCGGTCGTAGCGGGGCGCCTCGTCGGCGAGCGCCGCCGCCGGCACCTCGGCGAGGACCGCGCCATCGAGCCCCGCGCGCACCCGCAGCCACCCGGTCGGCCCACGCGGCCCCGGCTCGGGCGCGGTCACGCGCCCGACCACCGTCGCGGCGACCTCCCACCGCTCGCAGACCTCGCGCACGGCGTCGAGGCGCGCCGGCGCGACGATGGCGAGCATGCGCTCCTGGCTCTCGGAGGTCATGACCTCGGCCGGCACCATCGCCGGCTCCCGCCGCGGCACCGCCTCGACGTCGACGTCCATCCCGAGCCCCGCGCGCGCCGCGGTCTCGCTCGTCGCGCAGGCGAGGCCCGCGCCGCCGAGGTCCTGGATCCCGACCACGAGCCCGTGCGTCACGAGCTCGAGGCACGCCTCGATGAGGCGCTTCTCCTCGTAGGGGTCCGCCACCTGGACGCTCGGCCGCTTCTCGTCGTCGAGGGTGGCCTCGCCGAACCCCGCCGAGGCGAGGACCGAGACCCCGCCGATCCCGTCGCGCCCGGTCGACGCGCCGAGCAGCACGGCGAGGTTGCCCACGCCGCTCGCCCGACCGAGCACGAGCCGGTCCACAGGGAGCGCGCCCATGCAGAGCACGTTCACGAGCGGGTTCTGCGCGTAGGAGTCGTCGAGGGTCAGCTCCCCCCCGACCGTTGGGACGCCGACCGAGTTGCCGTAGCTCGAGATGCCCGAGACCACCCCGTCGAGGAGCCAGCGCTGACGCGGGTCGGCCGGGTCGCCGAAGAACAGGGGGTCCATGACGCACAGCGGCCGGGCCCCCATGGTGAAGATGTCGCGCAGGATCCCGCCGACGCCCGTCGCCGCGCCCTGGTGCGGCTCGATCGCCGACGGGTGGTTGTGGGACTCGATCCGGAGCGCCACGGCGACCCCGTCGCCCGCGTCGACGACCCCGGCGTTCTCCCCCGGCCCCACCAGCACCCGCGCGCCCTCGGTCGGCAGCCGCGAGAGGTGGCGCCGCGACGACTTGTACGAGCAATGTTCTGACCACATGACGGCGAACAGCGCCGTCTCGAGCTCGTTCGGGTCGCGCCCGAGGACGGCCCGGACGAGCTCGAGCTCCTCGTCGGTGAGTCCGAGCGCGCGGTGCAGCGCGACCCCGGTCCCCACGCGCGCACAGTACCAACGCGCCGTCATCGCCTCGTGCGCCCGCGAGCCCCGTCGGCGCGACGCGTATGCGACGCCAAGGCGTGACGGTGTGTCGCGCTTCGGAAGGCGGCGGTTCTCCACAAGAAGTGGCACCAGAACTTTCTCCTTCGAATTGATTTGGAGACCGTGATCTGAACGGCCTAAGGTGGCAAACAACCAAACAAGGAAGTGACAAATGCCACGCGCCGCAGCGAAGACGACGTCGAAGAGGGCCTCCAGCCGGCCCGCAAAGAAGGCGTCGGCCAAGCCGCGCGGCATGTCATCGGCGCACAAGGCGGCGCTGGCGCAGGGGCGGCGTGAGTCCCGCGCGATTAACAAGTATCTGGCTGCGCTCAAAGCGGGCAAGGGCAAGCGCGGCCGGAAGCGGACCCCCACGTCCATCGAGGCGCGTCTTTCGAAGATATCGAGGATGTTCGAGACCGCCACGCCGATGCAGCAGCTGGAGCTCACCCAGGAGCGCATGAACCTGGAGGCCGAGAAGGTCCGGCTCGAGACGCGCGCCGACCTCTCCGCGCTCGAGAAGGAGTTCATCTCGGTGGCCAAGGGGTACGCCGCGCGGCGCGGGATCTCCTACACGGCGTTCCGCTCGATGGGGGTCTCGGCCGACGTCCTCACCAAGGCCGGCGTCCGCCGCGCGCGGGGCTGACCCGCCCCCGGCGCGCCCGGCTCAGACCCTGACGGGGAGCGAGGCGAGCAGGCCGTCGAGGAGCACGAGCCCGTCCGCGGAGCCGAGCAGGGGGTCGCTCGCGCGCTCGGGGTGGGGCATGAGCCCGACGACGTTGCCGCGATCGTTCGCGATCCCGGCGATGTCGTCCACCGAGCCGTTCGGGTTCTCGGTGTAGCGCAGCACGACGCGGTCGTCGCGCCGCAGCCTCGCCAGCGTCGCGTCGTCGCACGCGTACGCGCCGGCGAAGTGGTTGATCGGGATCGTGAGGTGCTGGCCGACCGACGCGGTCGCGGTGAGGACCGAGCCGGTGGAGGCGACCTCGAGGCCGACGGGCTGGCAGAGGAACGTGAGCCCGGCGTTGCGCTGGAGGGCGCCCGGCAGGAGCCCCGCCTCGCACAGCACCTGGAACCCGTTGCAGATCCCGATGACCGGGCCGCCCGCCTCGGCGAGGGACCGCACCGCCGCCATCACCGGCGAGAACCGGGCGATGGCGCCCGGGCGCAGGTAGTCGCCGTGGGCGAACCCGCCGGGGAGCACCACCGCGTCGAGGTCGTCGAGGTCGCGCTCGTGGTGCCAGACCGGCCGGACGTCCGCGCCCCGGCGCTGGAGCGCGGTCATGGCGTCGTACTCGCAGTTGGTCCCGGGGAAGACGACGACCCCGACGGTGGGGGGCATCAGCCCGCGACCAGCTCGACGGTGGCGCGCTCGAGCACCGGGTTCGCGAGGAGGCGGTCGGCCAGCGACTGGGCGACCGCGCGCGCGTCCGCCTCGCTCTCGGCGTCGACCGCGAGGCGGAAGGACCGCCCGGCGCGGACGTGCGAGACGCCCTCGAACCCGAGCGCGGGGAGCGCCCGCTCGATCGTGGCGCCCTCGGGGTCTGCGATGCCGTCGCGGAGCGTCACCTCGACGCGCGCGTCGAACCTCACGGCGTGTGACCGTACCAGTCGTCCAGCGAGCGGCCCGTCACGCGCTCGTAGCACTCGACGTACCGACGCGACGTCGCCGCGACGACGTCTGCGGGCACCACCGGCGGCGGCGGGGTGCGGTCCCAGGGGAGGCCCGCGAGCCAGTCCCGGAACGGCTGCTTGTCGAACGCCGCGGGCACCTCGCCGGGGACGATCGAGCTCTCGAGCCAGATCCGGGAGGAGTCCGGCGTCACCACCTCGTCGCAGAGCACGAGCTCGCCGTCGACGAGCCCGAGCTCGAACTTGGTGTCCGCGAGCACGAGCCCGGCGCGCGCCACGTCGCGCGCCGCGACCTCGAAGACCGCGAGGCTGACGTCGCGCAGCCGGCCGGCGAGCTCGGCGCCGACGAGGGCGGCGGCCTCGTCGAAGGAGAGGTTGACGTCGTGGCCCGCGGTGGCCTTGGTCGAGGGCGTGAAGAGGGGCACCTCGAGCTCGTCGGCGAGCACCAGGCCCCTCGGAGCGGGCGTCGAGTGGATCGTCCCGCGCTCGCGGTACTCCTCGAACGCCTGGCCGGCGAGGCGCGCACGCACGATGCACTCGAGCGGGACCATCTCGGCGCGCCGCTGGAGCGTCGCGCGGCCGTGGAGGGCCCGCTCCGCGTCGAACCCGGGCACGTCGGCGGCGATGACGGCCGGGTCGCAGGTGAGGTGCGCGCACGCGACGACGTCGGCGAGGCGCTCGCACCAGAACGAGGTCATGGCGGTCAGCACCCGGCCCTTCTCAGGGATGGGCTCGCCCATCACGACGTCGAACGCCGAGAGCCGGTCAGAGGTGATGAGCAGGATCCGGCCCTCCCCGACCTCGTAGAGGTCGCGGACCTTGCCGGTGTGCAGGTGCGGGAGCGTCGCGAGCGCGCCGGCGGTCACAGCCCCTCGATCGCCTTGAGGAAGCGGGTGCGGTGCCGCAGCAGCCGGTCGAGGTCGAACGCGTCGTCGAGCGCCGCCGCGTCGAGCGGGACCTCCGGGTCCGCCTCGAGGACCTCGCGCAGCGACCTGCCCGACGAGGCGGCCTCGGTGGCGTCGCGCTGGACGATCCGGTACGCGTCGTCGCGCGGGCTCCCCGCCCGGACGAGCGCGAGGAGCACGGCCTGCGAGTAGACGAGGCCGTGGCTCGTGACCTCCAGGTGGTGACGCGCGCGGCCCGCGTCGACCACGAGGCCCGTTGCGAGCTCGGTGGCGCCCCGCAGGACGAACCCCGTGAGCTGGAGCGCGTCCGGCAGCACGATCCGTTCCACCGAGCTGTGCGAGATGTCGCGCTCGTGCCAGAGCGCCACGTCCTCGAGGCCCGGCACGACGGCCCCGCGAAGGACCCGCGCGAGCCCGCACAGCCGCTCGGACAGGACCGGGTTGCGCTTGTGGGGCATCGCCGACGACCCCTTCTGCCCCTCGGCGAACGGCTCGGAGACCTCCCCCACCTCGCTGCGCGCGAGCAGCCGCACCTCGGTCGCGAACGCCTCGACGGTCGCGCCCGTCGACGCGCACGCGTAGAGGACCTCGGCGTGCCGGTCGCGCGCGATGACCTGCGTGGCGGGCACCGGCTCGAGGCCGAGGGCCGCGCAGACGCGAGCCTCCACCTCGGGGTCGAGCGCCGAGTAAGTGCCCACCGCGCCGGAGAGCTTCCCGACGGCGATCGCGGCCCGCGCCCGGGCGAGGCGGGTCCGGTCCCGGTCCGCCTGCAGCGCGAGGAGGGCGAACTTCGCGCCGAACGTCGTCGGCTCGGCCAGCATGCCGTGGGTCCGGCCCGCCACCGGCACGTCGATCGTCTCCCGGGCGCGCCCGGCGAGCGCCGCGGCGAGCGAGGTCGCGTCGCGGACCAGGATCTCGAGCGCTCGGGTGCACTGCAGGGAGAGCGCGGTGTCCACGACGTCCGAGGAGGTGAGCCCGAAGTGGAGCCACGCCGCCTCGGGCACGCCCGCCCGCGCCTGCACAACGTCGACGAACGCGGCGGTGTCGTGCCGGGTGACCGCCTCGCGCGCCTCGATCTCCTCGACGAGCCCGGGGTCGACGCGCGGGGCGGCGGCCCGGACCGCGGCCGCGACCCCCGTCGGGACCTCCCCGACCGCCTCCATCGCCGCGAGCGCGAGCAGCTCGACCTCGAGCATGGCGGCGACGCGCGCCTCGTCGGTGAAGAGCGCCGCGAGGTCCGGCGGCGCGTACCGGGGGATCACGCGGCCACGTCCGAGCGCACCTGGCAGCCCTCGAAGGAGATCCGCGCGACCCCGGCGTAGGCGAGCTCGCGCGCCTCGGCCACGGTCGGCGCGAGCGCGGTCACGGCCAGCGCCCGGCCGCCCGCGACCGCGAACCGCGTCCCCTCCCTGCGCGTCGCGGCGTGGTGGACGACGACGCCGTCGAGGGGGTCGGCGAGCTGGCCGTCCGCTGCGAGCCCGCGGATCACCGCGCCGGTCCGGGGGGCGGCCGGGTACCCGGGCGCGGCGAGCACGACGGTGACCGCCGCGTCCGGCACGAACCTGGGGACGGTGCGCAGGGACCCGCCGGCCACCGCCTCGAGCAGGTCGAACGGGTCGTCGGCGAGCCTCGGGACCACGACCTGGGTCTCGGGGTCGCCGAACCGCACGTTGAGCTCGAGCACCGAGGCCGCGCCGCGGTCGACCATCAGCCCCGCGTAGAGCACGCCGCGGTACTCGATCCCGCGTGCGCGCAGCTCCTTCAGCGTCGGCTCGACCACCTCGGCCATGATCGAGGCGACGGCAGCCTCGTCGATCCCGGCGACCGGCGAGACCGCGCCCATCCCGCCCGTGTTCGGCCCGGTGTCGCCGTCCCCGAGCCGCTTGTGGTCGCGCGCGGGGGCGAGCGGGACGGCGGTCGCGCCGTCGACGAGCACGAGCAGCGAGCACTCCTCGCCGGGGAGCCCCTCCTCGACGACCACGCGCCGGCCCGCCTCGCCGAACGCCTCGCCCGAGAGCTTCGCCTCGAGGTCGCGCACCGCCGCCGTGCGGTCGCTCGTCACGAGCACGCCCTTGCCCGCCGCGAGGCCGTCGGTCTTGACCACCACGGTCTCGCCGAGCGTGTCGAGGAACGCCACCGCGGCGTCGAGGTCGTCGAACGCGCCGCTGCGCGCGGTCGGCACCCCCGCGCTCGCGAGCACCTCCTTCATGAACGCCTTCGAGCCCTCGAGGCGCGCGCCGTCGCGCCCCGGGCCGACCACGAGGCGCCCTGCGGCCCGGAGCTCGTCGGCCAACCCGTCGACCAGGGGCTGCTCGGGGCCGACCACGTACAGGTCGGCGTCGACCGCGGTCGCCGGCCCGCCGGTCGGGGTGACCCCGGGCGCGGCCATCGCCGCTGAGCCAGGCGCCACGAGCACCTCCGCGGATCGCGCGAGCGCGAGCGCGAGCGCGTGCTCACGCCCACCCGCGCCGACGACGCACGCGGTGCGCGTCACGGCACGGCGACGAACTGCTCTCGCCCCGGCCCGACCCCCACCACGTGGATCGGCACGCCGACGCGATCGGCGAGGAACGCCACGTACGTCTGCGCGGCGCGCGGGAGGTCGTCGAACGAGGTGCACCCCGTCAGGTCCTCGCGCCACCCCTCCAGCTCCTCGTAGACGGGGGTGACGGCGTGCAGCACCGACTGGTGGTACGGGGGGAGCTCGTAGCGCTTCCCGTCCGCGGCCTCGTAGGCGACGCAGACCTTGAGCGACTCGAGCGCGTCGAGGACGTCGAGCTTGGTCAGGGCCACGTCGGTGAGCGAGCTGAGCCGCGCTGCCTGGCGGACCATGGGGACGTCGAACCACCCGCACCGGCGCCGGCGCCCGGTGTTCGTGCCGAACTCCCCGCCGCGCTCGACGAGCAGGTCGGCGACGTCGTCGTGCAGCTCGGTCGGGAACGGGCCCGCGCCGACGCGCGTGACGTACGCCTTGGCGATCCCGATCACCCGAGAGATCTCCCGCGGGCCGATCCCCGAGCCCGTGCACGCGCCGCCGGCGACCGAGTTGGACGACGTCACGAACGGGTACGTGCCGTGGTCCAGGTCGAGGAACGTCGCCTGGGCGCCCTCGAGCAGGACGTGGCGACCCGCGCCGAGCTGGTCGTGGAGGAACGAGACGGTGTCCGCGATCATCGGCGCGATCCGGGGCGCGTACTCGCCGAGGTAGGCGTCGGCGATCTCCGCGGCCGAGAGCGGCAGGCGGTTGTAGACCTTGGAGAGGACGCCGTTCTTCTCCTTC
>Ga0318568_10001191_pt1 | contig 11217 bp, 5 predicted proteins | sample GRESIP088b5f21_FD_203690 | JGI IMG/M metagenome (GOLD analysis project Ga0318568, IMG submission 203690) | Tropical soil microbial communities from Luquillo Experimental Forest, Puerto Rico - GRE.SIPMG.088b5f21 | ecosystem: Environmental > Terrestrial > Soil > Tropical forest > Bulk soil...
GCACCAATGCCATACATGCAGCTGCAAGTGGCTTTGTTACTCAACTTGATCACCAACAGGGCGACTACGTTCAGGACGGCGAACAACTCGCAGTTATTTCCAACAGCAACAGTTTTGCATTCGTCATGAACATGCCTTATGAATTGAGACCGTACGTCATCAATAAAACTTCTGTACAAGTGCTCCTTCCGGATGGTGAAAAGTTGCAGGGAACCATAGGCGCACAAATGCCGGTGGTTGATTCCGCTGCGCAAACACAAAGCCTGGTGATACACGTAAATCCTGCACATACCATTCCTGAAAACCTTGTAGCGAAAGTGCGAATCGTAAAAACCTTTAAGCCTGCTGCTGTCACATTGCCAAAAGCTGCGGTGCTTACAAATGAAACGCAGACTGATTTTTGGGTAATGAAAATGATCGATGATTCAACGGCCGCAAAAGTGCCGGTAAAAAAAGGCATGGAGTCATTTGGAAGAGTAGAGATATTGTCGCCGGCAATAGGCGATAGTGACCGCTTCCTCATTACCGGAAATTATGGTCTTGGCGATACGGCTAAAGTAAACATCATTTCGTCACCTAAGTAAACTGGCCTTCAGTGAAAAATTTTTTTCTTCGATATAAAAACCCGGTAACAGTAATGCTTGTGCTGATCATTGGCGGTGGCATCTTCGCCTATATGCGCATGCAAACCTCGCTGTTTCCCGAGATCACTTTTCCTAAAATAAAAGTCATTGCCGATGCAGGTTTGCAGCCTGTTGACAAAATGATGGTGACTGTGACGAAGCCTTTGGAAAATGCCATCAAGCAAGTACCTGATCTGCAAACGATCCGCAGCACGACGAGTAAAGGCAGTTGTGAAATAGCCGCGTTCATGGATTGGAACGCAGACATTAATCTCAGCCAGCAACGTATTGAATCCAAGATCAGCCAGATAAGAAGCAGCCTTCCTGCTGAGTTGCAGGTGACTGTAGAAAAAATGAATCCATCCATCTTGCCGGTAATGGGTTATACCTTGGAGAGCCATAGCAAAACGCCCATAGAGTTGAAGATGCTGGCGAATTACACGATAAAGCCATTTCTGTCGCAGGTGGGCGGGGTTTCTGAAATAAGAGTGATAGGCGGTAAAACCAAGGAGTACTGGTTGGAACTGAACCTTGAAAAAATGAGCACGTTATCGCTGACACCTGATGCACTTGCAAATGCGTTGGCGCAAACGAATTTTATAAAATCAAACGGCTATTTGTCGGACTACAAATTTTTATACCTCACGGTAACGGATGCTACGGTGCATACACTCGATGAACTGAAGAACATTGTTGTGGTGAATGGCGGCAAGCGTATTGTAAGGCTGTCAGACATTGCCAACGTTCATGTAAGCGAAGCCGTTGAGTACACCCGCATCAATGCCAATGGAAAAGATGGAATACTCGTAGCGGTCATCAAGCAGCCAAACGCTAATCTTATTGATGTGTCTGCCGGAGTAGCAGCAAAGGTGAAGACGCTGAAAAATATTTTGCCAAAAGATGTTACCATACAGCCATATTATGTGCAGGCAGATTTTGTAAACAACTCTGTGAAAAGTGTAACAGATAGTTTGTGGATCGGGCTGGCACTGGCTATCGTTGTTGCCATCATTTTTTTACGATCACTGAAAGCAAGCGCTACCATTTTGATCACCATACCCGTTACACTTGGGCTCACCTTGATCGTACTTTATTGGTTGGGATATACATTCAACATTATGACGCTGGGCGCTATCGCAGCGGCCATCGGCCTTATCATTGATGATGCGATTGTAGTAGTTGAGCAGATCCATCGTACACATGAGGAACATCCCGATGAATCGTCACGCACATTGGTGCAAAAGGCCATTCATTATTTGTTTCCCGCAATGATTGGCTCGTCCATCAGCACCATAGTTATATTTATTCCTTTTGTTTTAATGAGTGGGGTAGCAGGTGCGTATTTCAAAGTGATGACCGATACAATGATCATTACACTTGTTTGTTCATTCTTTGTTACGTGGTTGGGATTGCCCGTTGTTTATCTTTTACTGACCCGCAATAAAGATGTAAACACATTAAAGCACAAAGGGCATGAAGTAAAACAACAGCGCTGGGTTTCATTTTTTATTCACAGGCCAATCTTTAGTTTGATCATCATGGCGGCCTTTGTCGCATCAATCGTTGTGGTACTGCCAAAATTGGATACGGGCTTTTTGCCCGACATGGATGAAGGAAGCATTGTGTTGGATTATACATCACCACCCGGCACTTCGCTTGATGAAACGGATCGCATGTTAAGAGAAGCGGAAAAGCAGATCATGTCAGTGCCGGAAGTCGCCGCCTACTCACGCAGAACAGGTACACAGATGGGCTTTTTTATTACTGAACCCAATACAGGCGATTATTTGATTCAGTTAAAAACAGACAGAAAAAGAACGACAGAAGAAGTGATAAGCGATATCCGCGGAAAAATTGCATCCACACAACCCGCGCTGCGCATAGATTTTGGACAAGTGATCGGCGATATGCTGGGTGACCTCATGACTTCTGTTCAGCCAGTTGAAATCAAAATATTTGGTGATGACCAGGAAATATTAAAGAGCCTTTCAAAACAGGCTGCAGAGATTTTATCTAAAGTGCCAGGCACCGCTGATGTGTTTGATGGCATAGTGATCGCGGGTCCCTCTGTAAGTGTAGTGCCGGATTACACTCGCCTTGCGCAGTTTGGTTTAACACCTGCTACACTGCAAACACAGGTGCAAAATGCACTCGAAGGAAATGTCGTGGGAAATATTTTAGAGAAAGAACAGTTGTCTGCCGTGCGGATGGTTTATCCCGGCAGCCGTTCAAGAAGTTCAGCGGAGCTGGCAAATCTTAAGATATTTTTACCCAACGGCAAACTCGCTCCTGTCAATACTTTAGCGGGTTTGCAAGTGAAAGCAGGCGATGCAGAAATTAAAAGAGAGAACCTGCAAAGCATGGGTGTCGTGACGGCGAGACTTGAAAACGCCAGTCTCGGTACGGTGATGAAAGAAGTGCGTCAACAGCTGGGCACCAATCTGCATTTACCACCGGGCTACTACATCAGCTATGGAGGCGCCTATGCAGAACAACAACTATCATTCAAAGAATTGCTCACTATATTGATCACTGCCAGTTTGCTTGTGTTTGGCGTTATACTTTTTCTTTACCGCGATTTTCGCGTAGCCGCCATTATATTGCTGGTCGCTGTTTTAGGAATTGCGGGTAGTTATCTTGCATTGTTTGTAACGCACACACCACTGAATGTTGGCAGTTATACCGGCCTGATCATGATCGTGGGTATCATTGGAGAGAATGCCATCTTCACTTATCTACAATTCAGAGAATCGCTTCACAATAAAACGCCGGACGAGGCGATCGTTTATTCTATCTCAACGAGATTGCGTCCAAAGTTAATGACTGCGTTAGGAGCCATCATCGCGTTGATGCCGCTTGCACTTGGAATAGGCGCCGGTGCCCAACTGCATCAACCATTGGCAATTGCTGTGATTGGTGGGTTCATAGCAGCGTTACCATTGTTGCTTATTGTGTTGCCGTCTTTATTGCGTGTGGTTTTTAGAAAAGCAAAGAGCGGTGATAATGTTTAGGTACAATAAAAAAAGTAGCCAGGAGCTAATGATTGCGTCTGGCTACTTTTTTAACAACACCTGTCGTGTTGGTGCAAAATTTATTTTCCTCCTTTATTTAGTCGTAGTCGTGCGAAATGATTTTCGAGGTGGTTGCGCATGCCGTTCCTGAATTCTTCAGGCGTGCCTTTTTCGAGAATGGTTATAAGTTGTTTGTGCGAAGTGAATTTTTGTATGCCTGGAATTGGCTTGAAGATTGAGCTTTTCTCTACAAAATCAAATATTGGTAATAGCAGTCCCTGGAATTTTTTAAGCGTTTCATTTTTTGTGATCTGGTATAATTTTCCATGAAACGCTATTTCGTAAGAAGCCTCGAACATTTTGTGTTTAGCGGAGAGCGGTTCATTTTTTACAATCTCCTTGAGCTCTTTAATGTCGGCATCTGTAACGTGGCTGAATAAAAGATCTGCCATTCCAACTTCAAGTACCAACCGTATTTCAAAGATTTCCTTTAGTGTGTCATCGCTTAATATATATGGGTTTAAGCTTTTCGCCAGGTTACCAAAGATGTCCGGACTGGTGATAACAGCGCCTTTCTTTTTCCTGGTATCGATGAGGCCCATCATCCTAAGTCGCATCAATGCTTCCCGAACCACTGTGCGGCTCACACCGAGCGCAGCAGCGAGTTCGAGTTCTTTTGGAATACTGTCGCCCACTTTGAGTTTGCGTTCATGTAAAAGGTTGATCAGGCTGTCCTCTACGCGGTCAACCAGTGATTGTGTATCGATTGATTTAAAAACTTCCTTCACTTGTTCTTTATTATTGGTGCAAATAAAACGTACGGTCAAAGATAATAGAAATGAAATGTGTGTTTAAAAATTATGTATGATTTTATTAAAGTCAAACATAATTAAAGGTTGACCAAGTCTGTCCATTGAATAGTTGTGTATCGGGGTGCGAGAGTCGCCGAGGTTTTTAATATTGTGGACGGTTGTGGGCCGGGCCTTGGTTCGTGTATTAACTATGAACAATTGACCTTGGCGTGGTTAAAATTCGCGAAGCGAAAACCGTCACTATGTTTAGATTGCCAGCCATGATGAAGACACAAACCGTCGCACTTAAACATTCTTCCTGGCACCCTTTCATAACCGCAGCGGCTCCAAAATAGCACCCTCCCCAAAATATCAGAATATTTTTTTGGCTGGTATGTAAATTTCTATCTAACTTTATTATGTCATACATAATACTAAAACAAAAACTGCTTTTATGAAACTTGCCTGGCTGCGAATTGGAATATTTATTTCCTTTTTCCTCTCTGCCATCGTTGGCTTTTCTCAAGCAAAAATTTCGGGCCGCGTCCTTGCGGGCGAATCGAACAAACCGCTTGATGGTGTTAACATCTTACTTAAGGGAACAAAACGTGGAACGACCACTGATGCAAACGGCGATTTTACCATCGCTGCAAATGCAAAGGATGTTTTGGTGTGTTCTTACACGGGTTACCAGGTACTTGAGGTAACTGTTGGTACGGGATCGACACTGAATTTGGTGATGACCCAGGCCACAGATAAAATGAGTGAAGTGGTGGTCGTGGGATATGGAACACAAAACCGCAGAAACATTACCAGTGCCATTGCCAAACTGGATAATAAGGTTTTGGAAAATGCACCACGTGCAAATGTTGGTAGTGCATTGCAGGGAACTATTTCCGGATTGCAAGTGGTGAATGCTACGGGACAACCAGGTGCGTCTCCGTTGATTTTATTAAGAGGAGGTGCCTCCATTAATAACCCCGGATCTCCACTTGTTGTGATAGACGGTATTATCCGTTCGTATAACGACATTGCCGCAGAAGACATCGCTTCTATTGAGTTGCTTAAAGATGCTGCTGCCACTTCTATTTATGGTGCACGTGCAAACAACGGTGTTATCTTAATTACTACAAGAACCGGTAAGGCGGGAGTCGCCCAGATTTCCTACAAGTTTACCGGAGGCTATAATGAAAATAGAAAAGGCTACACCTATTTGAATGCGCATGATTATATTTATTACACCAGGCTCGGCAACCTGAATTCAGGCAGAACGCTTAGCCAGGTAAATACATCAAGAGGGTACGGCTTGCCCGCTGGTGTTGGCGGCGTAACCACAGGTACCGGCCTTGCTGACCTTGCAACTTTCGACATCAGGGCATACGATCCTGCTACGATGAGTAACTTGTTTGCAAAGGGTTGGGACACGGTTGGTGATCCATATGGCGGAACCATTATTTTTAAGGACCATGGTGGAGAGATTGAAAACCTTCTTTTTAGAAATACTTACACACAGGATCATTATGTGAATGTTACTGGTGGTAACGACAAAGGAAGGTATTTCGCCAGCTTCGACTATTTCAACGAACCAGGTGTGATTGTCGGTTCAAGCTACAAACGTTACTCAGGCGTTGTGAACGGTTCTTATAAAGTGAAACCGAATATAGAAGTAGCCACCGGTGTGAACTTGTCAACTTCTTCGCAGTTGGGTGTAAACGGTTCAGAAGTAAACAATCTTTACAGGAACCTGACACTCTGGCCAACAATGAATCCTTGGTTAGATTCTGCTAAAACCAAACCGAATCCCGGCAATGGAATTAATGACGGCAATCCTTTGTATTGGCTAAGTAAGCAGGATAGAAGCGATGAGATTGACAGAATAACGATGAATGCATCTGTTAAATGGGATTTCCTTCCCGGTTTCTATTTCAAAGGAACTGCGTCAGGTTACCTGTCTGAACAGATTGACCAGAGCTTTCAGCGTGCAACCCAGACCTACACCAATATTTTTGCCAATCCTCCCTCATATAGTAGCACTGCAAGACCTGCCACTGCCTACAATGCGAGACAATTTCAAACGCAATACACGGGTAATTTTAACTATGATAAGATATTTTCGAAGAAACATCACTTAACTGCAATGGCAGGTGCTGAATACTATGGTATTAAATACCTGAACATGCAGGTTTCCGGTACCAATGCGCCGACAGACGATATTTCTACAGTGAATGCGTCGACTACTTTTGTTGCGAGCTCTAACTATACCACAAAGTCAGAATTTCGCATGATCTCTGCGCTTGGACGTGTAGGTTATGTATTTGATCAGCGTTTTATCCTCAATGGATCATTTAGAATGGATGCTGCATCAAGTTTGCCTTCAGGTAACAGGAATGGCTTCTTCCCTGGCGTATCTGCCGGATGGAACATGCAAAATGAAAAGTTCTTCCGTAATTCAAAAATCAGCAATGTGATTTCTACCCTTAAACCCCGTATAAGCTATGGTCAGAATGGTAACATCGCAGGTTTAGGTAATTATGAAGTACAGGGTACTTATGGTAGCGTAGGATTGTATAACAACAATGCAGGGTTTCTAAATACTGGTCTGGTAAATTCAGATCTGCGTTGGGAAAAAAGTAAAACAATAGATGCGGGTGCCGATATCGGTCTTTTGCGTGACAGGATTACATTCATCTTTGATTACTACGACAGAACAACAAGCGACCTGTTAACCAATCTTGCGCTTCCCGGTTACACTGGCTTTAGTTCAGTAAGAACGAATTTGGGTACATACCAAAACAGGGGTTATGAATTTACCGTGAACGCGAATGTACTTAACCAGCCAAATGGCTTTAGGCTGGACGTAAGTGCAAATGCCAGTTTCGTTAAAAATAAAATTCTTAAACTGCCTTATAACGGACAACCAAACAACCGCCAGAATGGAAGTGGTAATGCAAATCTTATACAGGTGTTTGATCCTAAATCGCAGCAACTTGTATGGGTTTCCGGTTTGCAGGAAGGACAACCGCTCGGTGCTATCTATGCATTCAAGCAAATGGGAATCTTTAGCAGCGATGCAGAAATTGCAAAAACTGCAGGAAACAGGAGAGATGTTGTTGCCCAAATCAGTGGTCCTGGAGTAACTTATGGAACAGGTAAAATAACGCCGGGAGATGTCAATTGGCTCGATGTTGATAAGAATGATACCATTGATTCACGCGACCAGGTTTATATCGGAAACATCTACCCGAAATGGACCGGCGGTTTTTCTCTGAATCTTGGCTATAAGGGCTTTAGTTTATCAACCCGTTTCGAATTTGCTTTGGGTCATACGATCTACAACGATCTTGTAGCAAGAACGCTCGGTAACTATCAGGGCACGTTCAATTACATCGACTGGCAAAAGAATGCATGGTCGCCAACCAATACAAACACGGACATTCCGAAGGTTTATTACGCCGACCAGGTGGCAGCGCCATTGGGCAAGAAAAACTACACAAGGTTAAATAATGCGGCCGCTACATTAAACGGTAACAACTCCAGATTCTATGAGAAGGGGGATTACCTCGCAGCGAGAGAAATAACGCTTTCATACGATCTGTCCAAATCATTGCTTTCTAAAACGAAGGTCCTGTCTCAATCAAGAGTCTATGTAAGTGCAAACAATTTGTTTTACATAACCAAATTCAGCGGCCCTACACCTGAACCACCAATCGATCCAAGCACTGGCACCATTAATGGAATTTACCAGGGAACTTATCCAACACCTAAAAGCTTTATCCTGGGCGTTCAGGTAACATTTTAAAACAAACTAATTGTTGAAGTATGAGAAAGATTAAAATAATTCTTGGGCTTTGCGCAATCATTGCAGCCAGCTCTTGTTCCAAGCAACTGGACCTCGCTCCGGTGAGCAGTATAAGCGACGCCAACTTTTGGCAGACACCTGACCAGGTAGATGCATTTGTTTCCGGCCTGCATAACAGGTTTAGGAGCCACACTTCATCGTTCCAGTATTTAGGAGAGATGCGTGCTGATATATTTGGTACAGATCCTGGCTCAAGCTCCACATTCACGGGCGAAGCAACACAGGGCGTGGAAAGATTATGGACAAACAACCTTGACCTGGATAATCCCGGAGTGTCTAACTATGGCGGCTTTTACACCAACATTGCCCAGCTCAATTTGTTGATTGATAAATTGAACACACTGAACATCGTTACGCAGGCCAATAAGAATTACTATCTCGGCATTGCTTATGGCATGAGAGCGTATTACTATTTTCATATTTACAGAAGCTGGGGCAAAGCTGTTATTCAAACAGAGCCGACAACATCTTTTGATATTGCGAATCTTGCCAAAGCTGCGTCTCCTGAAGCAGATGTTTTAAAGCTCGTAAAAGACGATGTTGAAAAATCGCTTACTGCTTTTGGAACAGATTATAGTTTCAGAAATCAAAAGGGCTATTGGTCAAAAGCCGCAACGCTGATGTTGAAAGCTGAAATTAATTTGTGGACAAGCTACAGAGGTGGGGGAACAGCTGACGCTACTGTTGCTAAAACAGTTTTGACAGATATACAAACCAACGTTGCGGGACTCGCATTGGTTACTTCGTATGCCAATGTATTTGCATCTGCTAATTTTGGAAATGCAGAAATGATTTTTGCCATTCGCAACAAGCTAAACGAAGCGCAGCTTCCATTCTCCGGCACATTCTTTCCGCAAACAGGTCTTATTGCAAACTACTATGATTCATTGAACAATCGCAAGTTCAATGTGACTACCGACAACTGGGGCGGTTTATTGAGAGCGCCGATCATGATCTCCACGTTTAGAAAGTTCAGTGACATTGATACTCGCAAATGGGCATCCATTGTTGCCGCGTATAATTTAAGTGGCAGTACTTATAAAATAGCAGGCGCTTTTGTTGGCAAATACCAGGGCGAACAATTGTCCGGCGCAAGACAATACACCAATGATTTTCCGATCTATCGTTATGCGGATCTGTTGTTGATGTTGGCTGAAGCAAAAATCATTCTTGGTGAAAGTCCAGCAAACGAAATCAATGCTGTAAGACAAAGAGCGTACGGTACAAACTACAATGCAACTACATTAGGATATCCAAATCAAACAGTTGATGCTGATCCTAAAGAAGCGATATTGCGTGAACGTTATCTAGAGTTTGTTTTTGAAGGTAAACGCTGGTATGATCTGCGCAGAATGGACGCTAACAATGCCTATGTGTACAAGTTTACCAACATCCTTCCGGCAGACGCCTATAAAATGTTGTGGCCAATTGACAGGAACACATTGACAAATAACAGGGCGCTGACACAAACGCCAGGTTATGCGCAATTTTAAATTCGATGTCGTTGAGTTAGTGGAAAGACCTCAGGATATTAATGCCCTACGGGCAAAAGCTCGTGAGTGTGTCGGTTTCTATTGATATTTTTTCCCTACGGGAAAGGTCCATTGCCCGTAGGGCATTGATATCAATAGAAAATGTAACAGAAAGGACAATATTGTCCGTAGGACATTAATCCGGTACGCGTGCAGCTCAACCAAAATAGCATTGAATTTTAAACGAGACTTTTCTCATTCAATTAATAAGCAATCGAGCCGGGGGTAATCCTGCTCCCGGATTTTAATCGTTAGATAAAAAAAGAATTATGAGCATACAGAAACTTAGAGGACTTATCGCAGCGCCTTTCACACCTATGAAAGAAGACAGTGAATTGAACCTATCACTCATTCCCCGGTATTATGAAATGCTGGTGGCCAATGGCGTTAACGGTGCATTTATTTGCGGATCGACCGGCGAAGGTGTCTCCATGACAACAGCTGAAAAGATGGCCGTAGCAGAAGCATGGGCAGATTGTTCGCGATCAAATCCTGACTTTAAAGTAATGACTTTGTTAGGTGGCACAAGTATCGCTGATTGTAAAGAACTTGCAAGGCACGCCAAAGAAATAGGACTGTACGCGGTTTCTTTCACTGCACCATTTTATTTTAAACCAGCTGACGTAAAACAGCTGGCAGAGTGTTGCAAAGCAATCGCAGATGAAGTGCCCGACATGCCTTTCTATTACTATCATATTCCTGTACTAACCCGCGTCGATTTTGCGATGCATGATTTGTTGCAGGCAGTAGATGGCTGCATTCCAAATTTTGCCGGAGTGAAATATACACACGAAGATTTCATGGATTTTCTTTCCTGTATCAACTACAAAAATGGGAAGTACGATATGTTGTGGGGAAGAGATGAAAACATGCTGGCAGCACTGGCGCTGGGATCGAAAGGAGCTGTGGGTAGTACTTTTAATTATGCTGCGCCGCTATATCATCAACTGATAAGCGAGTATGAAAATGGAAGCATTGAGGTTGCCCGCACATTGCAGCAGAAGTCTATCGACATGATCCGGCTGCTTGGAAAATATGGCGGGATAGCCACGGGAAAAGCCTACATGAAAGTGATGGGCCTTGACTGTGGAACTTTTCGCCTGCCGGTAAAAAATATGAGCGCTGAACAATTTCAGGCTTTTAAAAACGAGGTGGAACAATTAAATTTTGGTAGTTTTTGTTCTCAAATATCGCCATCGATTGAAGCCTGACATATGAAGTACATACCTTTTTGCATAGTAGCATCATCACTGTTCGTAACAGCTGATTTGTCGGCACAGGAAAATAAAGTGGAGTCTATTAGTTGGAACCTAAGCGGACAATTGCCTGCTACAAACGGAAAGCCGTTAGGTTTTGCCGGACCTCTTGTTGGTGTAAATAATGATGTGCTGCTCGTAGGCG
>Ga0318568_10001194_pt1 | contig 11210 bp, 8 predicted proteins | sample GRESIP088b5f21_FD_203690 | JGI IMG/M metagenome (GOLD analysis project Ga0318568, IMG submission 203690) | Tropical soil microbial communities from Luquillo Experimental Forest, Puerto Rico - GRE.SIPMG.088b5f21 | ecosystem: Environmental > Terrestrial > Soil > Tropical forest > Bulk soil...
GCGGTGGCTAGCAGCCTGCCGAGCTCGTTGTTGCCTGCGGTGTCGCGGGAAGGTCAGGGACCTGGTTAGCGGTCGGCGTCGGGGGATGCGGGCGGCATGTTGATCTCCACGATGAGGCCGCCCCCGGGGCGTGGCTGGGCCCGGACTGTGCCGCCGTGGGCGGCGGTGATCGAGCGGACGATGGACATGCCCAGGCCGGCGCCGCCGCTGTGGTTCGTACGGTCGGCGGTGAGCCGCCGGAACGGCTCGAACAGGGCGGGTATCTCCTCGGCCGGGACGATCTGGCCGGTATTGCGCACGATGAGCGCGGGCCCAGGTTCGCTAGCGACTTGGACCTCGGCCCAGCCGCCGGGTTCGTTGTACTTGATCGCGTTCGCCACCAGGTTGCCCGCGAGCCGTTCCAGGAGCAGCGGGTCGCCGGACAGGATCCGCTTGGTGAGGACGGGCCGCAGGCTGACCCGGTGCTTGGCGGCCAGCTCTTGGTGGGCGCTGACCACAGAGCCCACTAGCTCGTCCAGCTGCACCGGCACCGTGCCCGGCAGGCCGCGGTCGGCCTCGGCCAGCACCAGCAGGCCTTCAATGAGCCGCTCGTTGCGCTCGTTGGTTCGGAGCAGGTGCGAGCCGAGCTGGCGCAGATCGTCGCTCGCCGCCGGGTCGTCCATCGCCACCTCGGTGAGCAGCCGTTGCACGGCCAGCGGGGTGCGCAGCTCGTGTGAGGCGTTGGCGGCGAACCGGCGCTGGCCTTCGTACCCGGCGGCCAGCCGGTCCAGCGCCTCATCCATGGCGTCGGCCAGATTCTTGAGCGGGTCGGCGGCTCCGGTCATCCGGATCCGCTGCCCCAGGTTCTGCGGGCCGAGCTGGCGAACGGTATCCGCGGTGGCGGAAAGCTGCCGGAGCAGACGTCCGGCCACGATCCACCAGGCCCACCCAGCCAGCATCAGTGCGACCGGGAAAAGCACCACGATCAGCACCTGGGTGCTCGCGCTGAGCGGGTTACCACAGACAGCGGGGCTGAGCGGGCCGGGGGTGAAGCACCCGTAGCCCGGATTCTGAAAAGAGAACCAGACGAGCAGGATGACGTACAGGGCAGCCCTGACGACGATGTAGCCGGCAATGGCCATTCCCGCCAGGGCCAAGGCGACCCTCCGGCGCAGCGACGGCCGAAGGTAGCCGCCGAGCATCGCCTCCATGGCGGCCAAGTAGTCGGAGAATACCGTGGCCAATGCCAGGGTGATTCGATGCTGCCGTGCCGCCTGGGCCAGGCTCAGGAGCCAAGGCGGTAGCCGGATCTGGGTATTGTCTCGATGACCGGCGGCTGGCCCAGCTTGCGGCGCAGCGTCATCACCGCCACCCGGACCGCGTTCGTGAACGGGTCGGCGTTCTCGTCCCATGCCTTCTCCAGCAGTTCCTCGGCGCTGACCACGGCGCCCTCGGCCCGCATCAGCACCTCGAGCACGGCGAACTCCTTCGGCGTGAGCTCCAGCAGCAGCCCATCCCGCCAGGCCTGACGCCGCGGCAGGTCCAGGCGGATCCCGGCACGATCGAGCACGGGCGGCAGCGCGGGCCGTGCGCGGCGGCCGAGCGACCCGACCCGCGCCACGAGTTCGGCGAACGCGAACGGCTTGGTCAGGTAGTCGTCCGCGCCGAGGTCCAGGCCGTCCACCCGGTCCCGGATCCCGGCCGCCGCGGTGAGCATCAGCACCCGCGATTCCCAGCCCGCCGCGACGATCCGCTTGCAGACCTCGTCGCCATGCACCTTAGGCAGGTCACGGTCCAAGATCACGACGTCGTAGCGATGCACAGCTACCCGTTCCAGGGCAGCGTCCCCGTCATAGCAGACGTCAACGGCCATCGAGCGCCGTCGCAGCCCCTCGGCGATCGCGTCGGCCATCAGCCGCTCGTCCTCGGCCACCAGCACGCGCATCGGCGCCTCCCGTGCTCCCGCCGCACCATTATCCGCCGTGTGGATAAGCGCGGGATAAACGCCGCCCTTACCGGCCCGGGATGGCCGGGCCGCAAGGCTCACAGGCGTGACAATCCGCAACGCCCCGCGGTCTCCGCCGGGCGGGTCAACTCTGCCGTGCGGGTCATCGCCGCCGCATCGGCCGTTCCGGCGCCCGCACTACCCCCTATATGCTGCGTTCCTCAAGCGCCCGCAATCATGCCTGGCACGGGCCGCGCTGCTCACGGCGAACCTGGCCGCAGTCGCGTTCTTCCTGCTGTCATACTCCCATCACGGGGTGAGCTTCGGCCCCTACCACATCGACCTAGACGTGTACCGGCTCGGCGCGCGGGCCTGGCTGCGCGGCGGGGACCTTTACGGCCACCTTCCAGCGACCCGGGCTGGGGCGCGGCTGCCATTCACCTACCCTCCAGTCGCGGCGGTCCTGCTATCGCCGTTCTCGCTCGTGCCAGTGACCGTGGCGGCCACCGCGCTCACGGTCGGGACAATCGGCCTGGTCGCCGTGGTGCTCTGGGTGTTCCACCGCCGCCTCGCCGGGCCCGCCGCGGGATCGCCGTGGGCGCTCGCCTGGCTGCTGCCCCCGGCGCTGTTCCTCGAGCCGGTACGGGACACCCTGGGGTTCGGCCAAGTCAACGTCGTGCTCATGGCGCTGGTATCGCTGGACTGCCTGGTGCAGAGGCCACACTGGCCCCGCGGCGCGCTGATAGGCCTGGCTGCGGCGGTGAAGTTGACCCCCGCCGCGTTCGTGCTGTTCTTCCTGGTACGGCGGGACGGGCGGGCCGCATGCACCGCCGCCGTGTCGTTCGCTGCCGTTACCGCCATCGGTTTTGCGGTGGCCTGGCATGACTCGATGCGGTACTGGACGGGCATCGTCTTTCAGGTCGGCCGGGCCGGCAGTACGCAGTCGGCCAGCAATCAGTCCATCCTCGCCGTCCTCGTCCGTGCCGGGCTCGATCCGCGCACGCCGGCGGCCATAGCGATCTGGCTGGCGTTGTCGGCCGTGGCCGCCGCGGTAGCCTGCCACGGGATGCGGCAGGCACTCGCGGCTTCCGAGGACTGCCTGGCCCTGTCACTGAACGCCTTCGCCGCGGTGCTGATCTCGCCGGTCTCCTGGTCCCACCACTGGGTGTGGTGCGCCCCGGCCCTGCTGACCCTCACCGCGCTCGGCGCCGGCCGTCGTTCCCGGCTGCCGCTGGCAGCCGCCTGCACCGGGCTTGCGATCTTCGCTGCGGCTCCGCAGCTCTGGCTCCCGGACGGGCCGAATGCAGAACTCCGCTGGGCCGCCTGGCAGCAAGCCATCGGCAACTCCTACGCAATCTTCGCTGCGGTCATCCTGCTGCTGGCCTCCTCCGCAGCCATGCTCCCCGCCAGGCGCCTCACTGAGCGTAGCCGTCAGCCAGCAGCAATCAGGCGAGCCGATGCCGTCGCAGCCCGGATCTACTCACCAGCGCCAGGGCAAGCCCATCGGCAGCCTCCATAAGCCCCGGGCGTAGCCACGACGGCAGATCCCCGATCCTGCCCTGAACCCACCGACTCCATAACGGGTGATCGGCTCGCGTATGGACCGCGCTGGGAGGAACTTGCCGAAGATCCAAGATCGGTTCGGCTGATTGCCTACCGCAATACGCCCCACAAGGCAGGTGCTGCCTCGGCGCGTCTCAGCACTGTGACGACGGCAGTTATGTCCGGATTCAGATCGGCTGCGTCTACGCGTTCTTGCGACCCTCCTGTCAGCTTTACTCCGGGCTCGGGCTGCGCGGTGGGCTAGCGGGTGGCGTACCGGGCGGCGGACGTGCCGGGCGGGTTGTGCATGCCGGGGACAGCGTCGGGGTTCTGGATGCACACCTCACCCTCCAGGCCGTCGGGGTCGCGGAAAAAGACGCTGAGGACCGGGCCGAAGTCGGTGACGAAGCGGTCGCTGGCGCCCCGGGCGATCAGCCGGTCCCGGATCTGGTCGAACGCGCCGAGGGAGGCGGCTTGCAGCCCGAGGTGGTCGATGCGGCCCCGGCCGAACATCGGGGCCTGCCGGTCGGCTTCATTGTTTCCCTCGATCTGGAAGACGTTCAGTTCGGCGGTCGGGCCGATGCGGATGAAGGTGAGCTGGATGGCGCCGTCGAACTCCTCCAGGTGCGCGTCGATCTCGGCGTCGAAGACTTCCCGGTAGAACGCCACGAGCCGGTCGGTGTCATGGGTCAAGACGGCCACATGGTTGACCCCGTTCAGCAGCATCTGGGCCTCCCTCGCTCATCGCCCCCGCAGGGGCATTAATATGTCGCGCGCGCCTGCGCCGCCCGTAAAGCCGCTCCGCCCCGCGTGCGCGGCGGTGCCGGTGCGGGCTGCCGACGCGCCAGCCGGTCCCCGTCTGGCACGGGGACCGGGCCGTGGTGATCAGAGCGGTCCGCGTGATCAGTTACACCGAGTCCCGCGCGGGCGGCCTATACCGGGACGGCACCGGCCCGGCCCAACGGTGATGAGGGAGCCGTAGGAAGGCCCTGATGAGGAGTAGGCACAGAGAGGGCCGGTGATGCTCCACCGCCCTCTCTGCTACCCATCAAAAGCTGATCCCAAGTCCTCTGAGGGCCTGGTTCGCTTGGGCGTAACTGGATCCTGGGCAGTGCGTCTTGTGCATGCGGTCCCAGAAGGCTCGGGCGCCGGTCAAGTCGGCGATGCCCTTGAGCTGGTAGCCGTCCGCTGCGTCGTAGCGGTACTGCGTGAGCAGCGTCTGAATGCGGCCCGCCTGCTGCTGGCACGACAGGGCCGACCGGGCAGTGTGGCCGGTACTGGCGCTGCCGCCGCAGCCCGCGATGAGCAGCAAGGCGGCGAGGACCAGCCCGGCGGGCCTGATTGTGGCGGTCATGCACCTCACCTCCTCCGCTGCGGGACGCCGCAGTCCACGGCGGGCAGCCGGATGTCGGCTCCGACTGTGTCGTACTCCCCACCCAGCAGCGCGCCGAGCACAGCGATCACTCCGAGCCGCCTCATGGCGATCACCCCCACTTCGCGGCCACCGCAGGTGGCCCAGCGCCGGGCCTGCCGCCTGGCTCGGATGGGAGCCGTAACCGGGCAGGGAACAGTTGTTCACCGGCGATGAACGGGACGCTGAACCCCGCGGTCAGGTGCGCCAGGTGATCGGGGCTGAGCGCGGCCAGGGCCATCTTGAACAGCCGGGCCGCTTCTTCTAGGCCAGCAGCGCGATCGCGCGCCGCCGCTCAGGTTCATCGGGTCTGCGCAGGGGCGCCGCAGCGGCAGGTGCCGGGGCTAAAGTGCCGGGTGGGGCTGGCGGCCGGCCTGGAGGGTTCCTGACCGGCCTTAGCCGGCGGCGACCGCGGGCGGCCCGGTCCGTGGCCGGCTCAGCTCGAAGAAACCGGGCTCGGCGAGCAGCACGCGTACGGCATCCCAGGCCCGCAACGCGGCCTCGCCGGCCGGTGCCGGGGAGAACACCGGGCCGCACAGCCCGGTCAGCGACTCCTCCAGCACGATCGCCGGGGTCAGCGGGTGCGGGCCGCACGCCTGGCTCGCCGCGTCCAGCGACGCAGACAGCGCCGCGTCCCAGGACTCGTCGTCGGCGGCCGCGGCGAATTCGCCCGGCAGGCCGGCGGCGGCGACGAGCTCAGCGACCAGCCCGGGGGCCGGCGGCCCGGGCGGCCCGGTGCGGGCCGGCCCGCCGAACAGCCGCTCGCCCCACCTTTGGTACAGCCCGCCGATCTGGTCCTCCCGGGACTGCGCGCGCAGCGCCTCGAACACGCGCAGAAGCCGATGCGACTGGATCCTGGCCGCCGACGCGAACGCCCGGATGTCCTCGGGCACCGCGGGCGGCAGCTCGGCGCCGTCGCGCTGCACCAGGCTCAGCGACCGCCAGCGCAGCATCAGCCCGCGGTGCGGTGCCACCTCCCGCAGCCAGCCAGCGGTAATCCAGGTCCAGGGGCAACTCGGGTCGATAAAGACGCTGACCCGAACGGGATCGGTCACAGCCCGCCACCGCCTTTGTGTACCGCTCGCTGGCCCCATACGGACAGCGGGGTTCTATAAGGGTGAATTGCAGCCCTCGTTGGTGATCGTCGGCGCAGGGGCGACCTCAGAGTGCAGGGCCCGCGGGCTCCGTCGTAGGGGGTTATAACGGCCGCTTCCTTCGAGGGTGCGCCCCTTGATTTGATCACAATCCCTGACCTGACACCCATCCGTGGCATTCTCATGTCTTCACTCTCTTCTTTCTTTGTCTTCTCCCACGCGCGGCCGTCCGCGCCCGATCATGTGCCTCAAGAGCCCACGAGCCGGATCCGTAGCAGCGCGAGCGCCATGAGCAGAAGAATCAGCGCTGGGGCCGTCATCTTTGCGGCTTTCGTTTCATCGTCGCCCCCTCTTTATGTGCATCAGGCGGCCGTGCGGTTCTGTACCCGGCGGGGCCACCCGGCATCACATCGAGGGAAATCCAATCGGAGCAGTTAACGTTACTTACCCATCAGACGGCCGACGGCAGTTACAGTAAGTCACCGCACAAAACGCCTGCACACAGCTATGAGCAATCGTCCGAGCCTTGCCTGCCACCCAGCCAGGGGATGACTACCCGCCGCGAAAATCGCCGCTAACTCAGCGCGGCGCAAATGTCCACCAGGACGTTACCTTGCAGGGACGCCGAGGTAACGGTCCCGTCCGGGGCGAGCGATTCCGTCAGCGCGCCCGCAGTCACGCTTACCGTGGGCAGCCCGAAGCGCGCCGCCTCGGCTGGCGTAAGGATGGCGAAATTCGGTCCCTTCCGCAGCTCGATGACGGAGCCGTCAGGATTCACGGTGATTTTCGCAGGCCCCGACCCGTTCAAGGTGACGGTCTTCCCGGTTTCCAGATTCGTGAACGAGCCCGTCAGCTGGCCGGTGACCAGAAAGGTCGTGGACCCGTCCGAAGTCTGGAGTATCGTGACGAATTCCTTGTCGGCCACCGCGGCCGCCCCGACGTCGAACCCGCAATATGTTGCGGGCAGGGTGAAGGGCGACGCTGGAAAGGCCTGCCAGTTTGGCCCCCGGGCGAGGGCCGGGGATGCCGTCATCAGCCCGCCGGCCATGCCCAGCAGCGCGCAGAGCACAGCGATCACTCCAAGTCGCCTCATGGCGATCACCTCCACTTCGCGGCCGCCGCAAGTGGCCAACCGCCTGGCTCCGGATGGGAGCCGTAACCGGGCAGGGAACGGTTGTTCACCGGCGATGAACGGGACGCTGAACCCCGCGGTCAGGTGCGCCAGGTGATCGGCGCTCGCGGATCGGGGGTGTAGGAGCAGAACGTCCCGGTGTGGATGGTCGCGCCGAGGTGGCCGGCCAGGGCGGGGCTGTGGGCGCGGATGCGTGTCAGGGCGGCCCTGATGGCCCGGGTGATGTTCACCCGGGCCCGCTCGGCCGCCGATCCGGCTCTGCGGTCCCGGCCGCCCAGGCCCACGGCCGCGGCCAGCTGGCCGGTCAGGAACTGCATCTCCTGGCGGGCTCTGGCCGCCCGGACCGGGTCCGCCCACGAGGTCGCCTCGGCCAGGTCCTCCTCCAGCTCGCGCAGCCGCGCCCGGTAGGCCGTCTTCGCTTGCTCATCCAAGATGGGCCCTAGGTCTGACAGCCGGGCCTGACGCAGGCCGTCGTCCCGCGCCGGGCTTATCCGCGGGCCGCCTGTCCGCGCTTCGTGCCCGGCGGCCGCGAGGTCCAGCACGTGGAATTCCCGGCCGGGATGGCGCAGCAGGTACGCCAGGTAGTGCAGGCCCTTGACGTCCTTGAGCCGGAACCCCTGCCCAGCGAAGGCGATCGACCAATACTCGCCCTCCTGCCGGAACACCGGCCACGAAGCAGTGCCGTCCGCAGCCTGGGCCCCCGTGGGCTGAGCCTCCGCAGGGTAGCTGTCCCCGCCAGCGCGGGCGAGGTCCTTCCTGGCCCGCTCCGCGAAGACCGTCATCCCAAGCCGCCTGGCCGTGCCGAGCGCAGCCTGCAGCAGCCCGATTGCCCGCTCCCGGTCACTTGGCCGATCGCGCGCGAACAGCAGGCGCGCTAGATCGGCCTGCGTCCGGGCCGCCCAGGGCTGGGCGCCGATCCGGACGTTCAGGTGCAGGGCGTCGCGCAGGTGCAGTTCCGCGGTTTCCAGGTCGCCGGCGGTCAGCGCCGCGAGCCCGAGATATCGGTCGACGGCGCCGGTGCTTACTTCCAGGGTGTCCACGACCAGGCCGCGGTAGGGGAGCAGCAGGCCGTGCAGTACCGCGCCGCGGTCGGCGTCGCGGAGGAACCAGGCAACCTCCGCCAGGTGGCCCAGGCTGAGCAGCAGGTCGTTGTTCACCGGGATGACGGCGAACCGGTCCTGGGCCAGTTGCTCGAAGACGGACCGGGCGCCGTCCTCGTCTCCGCGCTCAGTGAGCAGCCGCGCGAGCAGGCAGCGGAACAGCGGGCGGGTGGGAAACTCCGCTGCCGAGCCGCGGATCGCCGGCTCGATCTCCGCCAGCCGGCCGTCCTCGAGACGGAGGGCGAACCGCTGCATCTGCGAGAAGATGACGGCGTCCCACGGCACGGAGCTGGCGCCGGATCGGAGCGCCGATTCGGCCAGCGCCTCCGCGTCGGCGAATCGCCCCTCCAGCAGCGCCAGGCTCGCCTTGACCACTGTGGCCAAGAAGCGGCCCGCCGGCCAGCGTAGCTCGGCGGCCAGGCGCTCCGCCGCGTCCACGGCCTCCCGGTAGTCCCCGATCCGGCCGGTCTCCAGGACCACCATGGCGCGATGGTGTTCGCCTCCCCCCTCCAACGCCGGGGCGTGCACGGCGCGGGCGACCGCTCGCAGCTCCTCGGCGATCGCCAGCCGCCCCTGCGGGTCGCCGGGACCCATCAGCGCATTCAGCCGGCAGGACAGCGTGTAACCCAGTGTCGGCAGGTCACCGGACGCCCGGGCCAGGGCGACCGCCTCCCGGCTGAGCGCATCACGCGGCCCGCGGTCGGGCTGATCGCGCAGCGCGACCGCCAGGTGGGCCAGCACCCGCGCACGGACCGGGCCTGCATCTTCTTTGTCTGCGAGCAGGGCCCGCGCGTCCTCCAGGAGGGTGATCATGTGCCGGTCGCTGGCGCCACGCTCGAAGGTGAACCGGCCCGCATAGGCGAGCGCGGCCTGGCCCAGCTCCTCGGCCATCCCGTGTTGCCGCGCGATGCTGGCCGCCCGGAGCAGCTCTTCCCTGGCCGCCTGCCGCTCGCCCATCATGGTCAGCGCATCACCCAGCGCGAGCAGCAGCCGGCACCGGGCCCGGTCCTCCCGGGGCGGCCGGGCAAGGCTGAGGGCGGCCAGGGCCATTCGGTACAGCCGGGCCGCTTCTTCGTAGGCAAGCAGCGCGATCGCGCGTCGCCCGGCGCGCTCGGCGTAGCCGGCCGCCTTGCCGGCGTCGCCGACCGCCGCGGCCTCGAAGAAATGGTGGGCCAGCTCGGCCAGGTGCGGGTCCAGGTCCTGTTGGTAAAACGCTTCCAGGGCCTCACCGGCTTGCTGGTGCAGCCGGAGGCGCTGCCCGGCCGGGATGCCCTCATACAGGGCGTCGCGGATCAGCGCGTGGCTGAACCGCAGCCGGCCGGGCGCGCCGGGAACCGCGGCTACCAGCCGGGCGGCGATGCCCACGTCCAAGACGTCGAGCAGCTCGCCCGCAGAGAGTGCGGAAAGCCGTTCCAGCGGGGACAGCGAGAACTCGCGGCCGAACACCGACGCCAGGCCGAGGACCCTGCCGCATGGCTCCGGCAGGCGCACCACTCGACGCCCGATGACCTCGCGGATTCCTTCCGGGATGGCCAGCGCCAGCCTCGCCGGGTCGCCGGCCCGCTCCAGACGGCCCTCGGCGGCCAGCAGCCGGGCCACCTCCGCCACGAACAGCGGGTTGCCCTCGGTGCAGCGGTGCACGGCCGCCGCCACGCCTTCCCGCGGCACCACCCCGGTGATCTCCTGGATGAGGCGGGCGACACCGGGCTCATCCAGGCCGGAAAGCGGAACGTGCCTGGTCGCAGGTTCCCGGGAAAGCTCTGCGAGCGCGACGGCCAGCGGGTGGCCGCGGTCCAGCTCAATGTCGCGGTAGGCGCCCAGCACCAGGAGCCGGGCATCGCCGAGCTCCCGGGCGGCAAACCGCAGCAGCAAGACCGAGGGCGCATCGGCGGCGTGCAGATCATCCAGGATGAGCATCAGCGGCTGCCCGGCCCCGGCGTTGCGCAAGAACGTGGCCACCGCGTCGAACAGGCGGAACCGGGCGCCCTCCGCATCCGTCGGCGAAGGCGGGCGGACATCGGGCAGCATCTCGGCGACCTCCGCCACGATCTGCGCGACAAACGGGGCGCCCGCCCCCAGTCGCGCCCGGAGCTGCTCACTGTCGAGGCCGCGGACCACGGCCCGCAGCGCCTGTACCCACGGCCAGTACGCCGGTGCCCCGCCGGCCTCCCAGCACCGCCCCCACGCCACCGTGAACCCGCGATCCCGGGCCCGCGCCGCCGCCGCACCGGCCAGGCGGCTCTTCCCGATCCCCGGGTCCCCGGCCAGCAGGAACAACCGGCCGCTCCCGCAGGCCGCGTCGTTGAGCCCGGCCAGCAGCTCACCCAGCTCGCCATCCCGCCCGACCAATACCGGTGGCGCCCTCAGCCGATCCTGCACCCGGCCCCCTTCTCCTGCCGCTAACCCCGATTGTGCTGGCGCTATCGCCGAAGCGGAAGGGAGCCGGACGCCTCCGTCCCCACGCAACAGCAACCTGCACCCAGGTGGACGGACGGTCCCGGCCTGCCCGAACCGGGGTGCGCACGCTTCAGCGGCATGCGCTATTCCGTTCAGGTACGTCTGCGGCGTCCCTGACCAGGCACAACGTGAGTCATCTCAGTGCCACTAGGTGGCGTCCCCTCCGGTGGTGTAAGTAACGGTCCTAACGGCGCGCCTGAGCGCGCTGGGAGGGCCACCGTGTGATGGTCAGCGAGATCCACGGCAATGGTTCTCGCGGAAGGACACAGACACACGATGGCCCTGGACCAGTCTGCCCTGCTGGAGGTTCTTGAAGTACTGAAGGCCGCTGAGGTCGATGACCGGATCCGCCAAGCGGCCAAAACTATCGACCAGGCATTGATCGAGGCCGAGCTGAGCTCGGTGCTCGGCGCGTTGCCGCACGAGCGCACCGGCGCTCGCACCGGTCACGTAACGGGTACCGGCCGCGGACGGTCACCACGACAGCGGCGAGGGTGGACGGCAAGCGCAGATCGATCGGGTGATGCCGCCCGGGCAGGCGGCAAACTTG
>Ga0318568_10001195_pt1 | contig 11204 bp, 10 predicted proteins | sample GRESIP088b5f21_FD_203690 | JGI IMG/M metagenome (GOLD analysis project Ga0318568, IMG submission 203690) | Tropical soil microbial communities from Luquillo Experimental Forest, Puerto Rico - GRE.SIPMG.088b5f21 | ecosystem: Environmental > Terrestrial > Soil > Tropical forest > Bulk soil...
GATGATTCACGCCCAGCAGCTGTCAGGAGAGGCCGTCCATGACCACACCCATGTCTGACCCGCAGGCCGCCGCCAGGCGGGATGGCTACCGGCCGGGGGTGCGCGAGTACCGCGACGCCTACTACGACCCCGGCTATGCCCCCGCGGATACCGACATCCTGGCCGCGTTCCGGGTGACCCCGCAGCCCGGGGTGGCGGCGGAGGAGGCGGGCGCGGCGGTCGCCGCCGAATCCTCCACCGGCACCTGGACCACGGTGTGGTCCGACCTGCTTACCGACCTGGACCGGTACCGGGCCCGCTGCTACCAGATCGAGCCGGTCTCCGGGCAGCCGGATCAGCTGATCGCCTACATCGCCTACCCCCTCGACCTGTTCGAGGAGGGCTCGGTCGTCAACCTGCTGTCCTCGATCGTCGGCAACGTCTTCGGGTTCAAGGCGCTGCGGGCGCTGCGGCTGGAGGATCTGCGGCTGCCGGTTGCCTACCTGAAGACCTTTCCCGGCCCGCCGCACGGGATCGCGGTGGAGCGGGACATGCTCGACAAGTACGGTCGGCCGCTACTGGGGGGAACGATCAAGCCGAAGATCGGGCTGTCGGCCCGCAACTACGGCCGGTCGGTGTATGAGCTGCTGCGCGGCGGCCTGGACTTCACCAAGGACGACGAAAACGTCAACTCTCAGCCCGTCATGCGCTGGCGCGACCGGTTCGGCTTCACCATGGAAGCGGTACGCAAGGCGGAGGCCGAGACCGGCGAGCGCAAGGGCCACTACCTGAACGTGACTGCCGGGACGATGGAGAACGTCTACCAGAGGGCCGAGTTCGCCAGGGAACTAGGCGCGCCGATTATCATGTCCGACTTCTTCACCATGGGCTTCACCGCGCACACCTCACTGTCGCGCTGGTGCCGGGATAACGGCATGCTGCTGCACTGCCACCGGGCCATGCACGCGGTGGTCGACCGGCAGCGCAACCACGGTATCCACTGGCGGGTGATCGCCAAGTGGCTGCGGATGGCCGGCGGAGACCAGCTGCACAACGGCACCGTGGTCGGCAAGCTGGAGGGAGACCGCACCGCCACCATGGCCATCAACGACCTGCTCCGGGAAGACTTCATCGCCGCAGATGTCAGCCGTGGCATTTACTTCGACCAGGCCTGGGCGTCGATGCCCGCGGTCTTCCCAGTGGCCTCCGGCGGCATCCACGTCTGGCACATGCCCGAACTCCTCGACATCTTCGGGACCGACAGCGTGCTCCAGTTCGGCGGCGGAACCCAGGGCCATCCAGGCGGCAACCGTGCCGGCGCCACCGCGGTCCGGGTCGCCCTGGAGGCCGCTGTCCAGGCCCGCAGCGAAGGCCGGAACATGATAACCGGGGCACCGGAGATACTAGCCACCGCGGCCCGGCAGTCGCCGGAACTCCGCGAGGCACTGGAGCTGTGGAAAGAAACCAAGTCCGACTTCGACGGCGTCGACCGTCTCGACCCGCCCGGCGCCAGGTCGTAACGCCGACGGAGGACACCCGTGATCACCTGCCTGCCGCCGCTGGACAAAGCCCAGGTGGCCACGCAGATCAAGTACCTGCTGGACCAGAGCCTCATCCCGGCCATCGAGTACGCCCGCAAGCCCCCCCGCGATCACTACTGGAACATGTGGAAGCTGCCCCTCTTCGACACACAGGCGGTCGCGGACGTTCAGGCCGAAATCGGTGCCTGCACTACGGCCCACCCGGACTGCTTCGTCAAGCTGATCGGCTACGCCCGTCACCGCCAAACCCGGACGATGAGCCTGCCGGTGCACCAGTCATGATCAGCCAACACGTGACCCGTTGCCAGAAGCACCGGAGCATCGCGCCCGAGCGCCGCACTGTGACGCCGCACACGCCCTGCAGCCAGAATGCCGCCCGTCAACAGGCCGAAGCCGCCTTCCTGCCCCAAGCGGATTACGGAGGCCGGGGCGTGCTTAACGGTCGCGGCGGTTGGTGGGTGATGGCGGCCACGCGTCCCGCTGGTGCGGCTTTCAGCCGCCTGGCAGGGGCAGCATCGGATTGCCGCCACGACCGAGGCGCCGGGGGGACGCAGTTCTTGGCGGGAGGACCAACGGCTCTAGTGGATCAGGACCGCTGGGCACACCCTTGATCATGGGGTGGTCGCTATGGATGTTGCGATGGTGTGCAACGGCTGTTTGGCAGTGCCTGGCTGGTCGCAGGAGTGTGCCGTTTGGGCGCCAGGCCGCAGCGCCCGGCACCCTGTATCGGCTTCCCCCGGTGGGCGCCGCGGCCCAGCCTGCCTCGGGTCGGCCGATCGTCTGTCTCTGGCACCGGGGGCGCTCATCCTGACCGCTCACGGCAACACTGGCCGGGGAGGCTGAGTGGATGAGAACGCGGTCACGGCTGGCCCGTGGCGTGCTGATCGCCATCGGTCCAGTTGTGCTAGTTGTCATCGGGATGGTGAGCTACCTGGGCTTTGGCTATTCGCCGTGGATGGCGCTGGCCATGACCCTGCTCACGTTGACTACGGTAGGGTTCGCCACCGGCGGTCATCTGTCCACCGGGGTGCTGGTCTTCACGGCCGGGCTGGCCCTGCTCGGCGTCGGCCTGTTCGTCGTCATCTTGGGCTTGGCCGCGACCGCGATCGTGGAAGGCCGGGTGAGCCTGTTCTCGCGGAGCCGCCGGATGCGCCGACGCATCGATGAACTACGCGGGCATTTCATCGTCTGCGCCTATGGCCGGGTCGGCCGGGCAATCGCCCGGGAGCTGGAAGCCGAGGGCGTGCCGTTCGTCGTTGTGGACAGCAAAGCCGAACTGGAACCGGACCTGGACCGCGACGGCCAGTACTACCTGATCGGCGATGCCTCGGACGAGGCGGTCCTGCGCCAGGCAGGAATCGACCGGGCACGGGGGCTGATCTGCGCAGTGGACTCCGACGCCGAGAACGTTTTCATCACGATCGTTGCTCGCTCGCTCAGCCCCGGCCTGCTCATCGTGGCCCGGGCCGCGCGGGAGCAGTCGGCCGACCGGTTGTACCGGGCGGGCGCCACCCACGTGGTATCACCATATGTGACCAGTGGCAGGCGGATGGCGAATCTGGCCGTTCGGCCCCACGTGGTGGAGTTCTTCGATGTCGCCCGCGCCGGCCAGCCCGGGCTGCGGCTAGAGGAACTGGAGATCACCGAAGGGTCTCCGCTGGTGGGCCGGACCCTGCAGCAGCTGAGCGGGCCGGCCGTGCCCTTGCTGGTTCGTCGCAGCAACGGGCAGCTGATCGCCAACCCCGCCCGCGAGCTTCAGCTACAGGCCGGCGACGTGCTCGTTATCTCGGGCGAGGCCAGCGACCTGAACCCGCTCGACCACGAGTAAACACAGGCACTTCACCAGCCCTAAATGGACACGCAGAACAGGCATTATGTAGCTTTCAGGCGCGCAACTCGGGGTTCCCCTGGAACCGTGGAGACTCTTGTAATGCGGATCTTGTTTTGGCCCGCGGTCTCCTTAGCCCTATAAGAGCGCCGGAGCGCAGGGCTTGTCCAGGTGGAGTCCCCAGCAAGGGCCGCCAGGCCCGCGGAGGAACGACCTGGATGAGCCCGAGCACTGGCGCATCCTGGGGGCGGAGAAGCGGGCATGTTAGGCCGCCAGGGTTTTCTCATAGGTGACCGGCGGCATCATCTGGCAGGCGGAGTGCCTGCGGTGGGTGTTGTAGTCCTCGATCCAGGCGGCGACCTTGGCCCGGGCTGCTGCCCGGGTGGTGAAGTGCTCCACCGCCCGGAGCTCGAACTCCAGGGTGGAGTGCCACGATTCGATGACCGCGTTGTCCAGCGCCGACCCGGGCCGTCCCATCGACCGGGTGACGCCCAGCCGCTGGCAGGCAGCCTGGAAAGACCGGGCGGTGTATTCGCTGCCCTGATCGGTGTGGAAGACCACGCCGGGTACCTGGCCGCCGCGGACCATGATGGCCATGGCCAGCGCGCCGTAGGCCAAGTGCGCGTCGTGCCGCTCGCCGAGGGCGAACCCGAGAACCCGGCGGGAGGCGACGTCCAGGACCGAGACCATAGGTGCAGCCGGCCCTCATCGGTGACGATCTGGGTGCCATCACCGAACCACCTGCGGTTGAGCGCCGAAGCGCCGAAGTCGCTGGCCCCGCTCGGCCGGTCACTCATCCTCGTCTTCCTCCCTGCGTGTCCATGGTTGGGCCGTCGGCCGGTCCCGGCCGCTGGGCCGGGCAGCGGCGTCCGGCCCGGGCGGGTCGGCGCACACGGCCGTGGGCCCGGTGGCGCCTGGGCCGGCATGCGTCACTGGCCGTCGTACTCGTCGTGGCGGCGCCACCAGATACCGGTCTCGTTGCGCCCGCGTGGCGCGCGGTCCAGCCACGGGTACATCCCCCACAGGACGTCGATCCCGCGCTCGTAGGCGGAGTAGGTGTGGTAGACGGCGCCGTCCTCGAGCGCGAAGGCGCTCATGCCCGGTCCTTCGCGCCGGTAGGTCTCCCAGTCCTCTCCGAAGGTCGACTGGCTCCAGGCGTCCCGGGAACTCTCCTGGCCAGCCGGCGGGCGGAAGTCCATCTCGCGGAAGTTGTACTGCACGGCTCCGGCCTGCCATTCCTGGCGGGTGTGGGACACATGGAAGTCGTAGTTGAAGTCGCTGCCGAATGACGACACCCAGGGGAAGCTCCAGCCCATCCGCTGCTTGTACGCCTGCAGTTTCGCCAGCGGGGCCCGCGACACCGCGCACAGCGTGACGTCGTGATGGGCGAGGTGGACGACGGAACCGCTGAACCCGTCGGCGATCGACGAGCAGGTCGGGCACCCGGCGGGGTAGCCGGGCCCGAACATGAAGTGGTAGACCAACAGCTGCGAGCGCCCCTGGAACAGGCCGGCGAGGGATGCAGGGCCCTCGTCGGTGTCGAACCGGTAGTCCTTGCCGATCTGGTACCAGGGCAGCTCCTGGCGCCGCCGGGCCAGTTCGTCGCTGCGCCGGGTCAGCTCCTTCTCGGCCGCCAGCAGCTCCAGCCGGGCCGCGAGCCACTCCTCCCGTGTCCCGGTCTTGTGACTGGTCATTGGTTCTTCCCTTCATCTCGTGACGGCCGGGCCTGGCCCTTACCACCGGTGACGTATCACAGCGGCGGGGCACTGCGGCACGAGGTCCGGCTTGCGGGTCACGCGTTACGCCAGGTGCCGCTGGCTGCGGCCGGGGTGAGGGCGGCTGACGTCAGCTGGCGACGTAGGCGATGCGGCGGTAGAGGTCGAGGCGGGTGAGTGAGTCGAGGAGGGCGGTGGCCAGGTCGGCGTAGGTGATGCTCCCTGCTTTCGGGAGTGGCCGGCTGGCGTCTATGCGGTACCGGCCCGCTGCCTTCTTGCCGACGAGCCGTGGGGGGCGCAGGCACACCCAGTCCGCACCGCTGCCGCGCAGGAGCGTCTCAATCCGGCGCATGTCATCGTAGGTAGCACCGAAAATGCGCTCAGGATCGGGATGCTCACGTGCCGCTGCAGGAACGGCTGTTCCGCGCGGGGGCCGGCCGGGACGGCGGAGATGACGGCCAGCTTGCTGATCCCGTGGGCGTCCATCGCGCGCAGGATGTTCGCGGTCCCTTCGGAGTAAACGGCAGTTGGCTGCCTGGACGCTCCGATCCCGGCCGCCGACACGACAGCGTCCGCCCCGGCCAGCGCTCCAGCCAAGGCGGCGCGGTCGAGTACGTCTGCCGCCGCGCTGATCATGCCCGGGCCGCCCTGGGGCAGCGTCTCTGGGTGACGTGCGACGGCGATCACATCGTCTCCACGCGCCAGCGCTTGCTCGACGACCTGCTGGCCGGTGCGTCCCGTAGCTCCCACAACTGCGATCTTCATGGCTTACTCTCCTGAAGCATGCCCGGATGATGATTGTCACTCGCGGCGCCGGCGCGCTGTCGGGGCGCCACGCGCTCTCATCGGTCCAACCCCCTCGGTGGCACCTGCTTCTGCACGCGTCACTGGCGGTCGTATTCGTCGTGGCGCCGGAGCCAGGTCTGCCACGCGCCGCCCTCGTCGCGGCCCTTCGGCACCCGGTCGAGGATCGGGTAGTAGTTCATGAGGAACTCAACCCCGCGCCAGGTGGTCGCGTAGGTCTGGTAGACGGCGCCGCTGGTGAGCGTGAAGACGGTCACCGCTGGTGATTCCGACAGGTAGCCGGGGATGTCTGTTCCGGCCGCGGCCGCGTTCTGGGCTACGACCGGCGGCAGCCCGTCCTCGTCGGGGCCAGGCGGGCGCAGCGGCTCCTGAGCGGCGGATGCGCCGAAATCGACGTTGAAGTCGGTGTTCGCCGCCGAGACCCACGGAATGCTCCAGCCCATCCGCTGCTTGTACGCCTGAAGCTTGACCAGCGGCGCCTGGGAAACAAGCAGCAGGGTCACGTCGCGGGCATGCAGGTGCGGCAGCAGGCCGTCCAGGCCATCGGCGATCGACGAGTTGACCGGGTCCGCCGCCTGGTAACTCGGCCCGTACATGAAGTGGTAGACCATCAGCTGCGAGCGGCCGTCGAATAGCTCGGCCAGGGTCCGCGTCCCGTCGTCGGCGTCGAACCGGTACTCCTTGTCGATCGCGACCCAGGGCAGCTCGCGGCGCTGGCGCGCCAGCACGTCTGCCGTGCGGGTGTGCTCCTTCTCGCGCTTCAGCAGCTCCTCACGGGCGGCCTGCCACTCCTCACGGCTGGCAACCTGGTGATCTGTCATTGTTTGTCTCCTTCTCTTGTCCTCTTCCGCTATGTCGCGGCGGGCTGGGGCTGGACGAAGGCCGCGTTCTGGCGTTCGAACGCCTTGGCCACCCCGTCGCGCCAGCCGTCGGCCAGCGAGGCCGACGTGGGATCGGGGAAGATGTCCTCCTCCCCGTTCTCCACGCCGTCAAAGATGGCTCGCGCGACCGACTCCGCAGAGGCCTTGGGGATGTCGAAGCCCCGGGTCATGTCGGTGTCGACGGGGCCGGTCAGGACGGCGTGCACTCGCACGCCCTGCCCGGCCAGCAGGGCGCGCAGCGATTGCGTCAGAGAGAATGCGGCCGCCTTGGAGATCGAGTAGGCCGGGGTGAGCGGCAAGGCGGCGAGGGCCATCAGCGACACGTTGTTGACGATCGTCCCCTGGGAACGGGTCAGCAGCGGCAGGAAGGCCTGGGTCACGGCGTAGGTGCCGAAGAAGTTGACCGCCAGGTGCCGTTCGAGCGCGGCACGATCGCTCAAGTCATCGAAAAGCCAGATGCCGGCGTTGTTGATCAGGACATCGAGCGATTCGACCTGACCGGCGGCCGCCTGGATCTGCGCCGTGTTGGTCACGTCCATGGTCAGGGGCGTGACGCGCCGGTCGGGGTGGGCCAGCGGCTGGCGCGTGCCGGCATACACCCGCCCGGCGCCTCTGCCGAGCGCCTCTACGACCAGCGCCCGCCCGATGCCGCGGTTGGCCCCGGTCACCAGAACTGCTTTGCCTGCGATGGTCATGTCTGCTCCTCCGGTTCTGCGGTGTCGAGCGGGATGTCAGGGCAGCGGGCGAAGGCCTGCGGCGGTGATCAGGTAGGCATCCTGGTCCCAGGCGGGACCGGTGAGATCGACGATCGCCTGGCCAACCTGCTCGGGGGTGAGCGGCGGGCCGCCGGCACTGGGTGAGGCGTCTGCGCCCCGCCGGGCGGCGTAGGCGGCGGCGAACACCGCGCCCAGCGCGGTCGCCGGGGTGAGCTGCGGAAGCACCGAGACGAACCTGATGCCGAGCGCCGCCCGCTGCGACTCCTCGGCGGCGTAGGCGGTGAGGAACCTGATGGCGGCCTTGGCCCCGGCATAGCCGCCCGACAGCGGCGAGCCGCGCAGCGCCGCTCCGCTGGACAGTGTGATCACGACGCTCCCGGGGGCGAGCGGGGCGAGCAGCGCCTCGCGCACCCAGTGGAATACGTGGGCTACGTCGACGTCCCAGTTGCGGCTGAACGTCTGCCACGTGTGGTGCTGGACCGGCCGTGGCAGCGGAGTGGCGCCGGCGTTGAGCACCAGGATGGCCGGACGGTAGGCGTCGATGAGCTGCCCGGCCACGACCGGGTCGGCCGCGTCGGCGGGCACCGCGGTGAAGGATTCGCCGAGTTGGGCGCGCATTTCCTCCAGCGGGCCGCGGTCGCGGGCGACGCCGACGACGTTCGCGCCGGCCTTGGATAGCGCGGTGGCGATGCCACTGCCAAAGCCCCGGCTGGCGCCGGTGACCAGCGCCGCCGCGCCCGTTATTTCATTTCCAGGCATAACGATCCTCCGGGGTACTGCGGTTTTCCGCGCCGCTCGTTTGGTGGCCTGCTGATAGGCCAGGTTCTGTGAGGGACGCTATGAGCCGGCGCCGCCCTGGGCGTCAGCCGAAGGTGTAACTGCCGGGTGGAATCTTCGCGGCCGCGACTGTGGTACCCCGGTGCCGGCGGGACCGGCGCTAGGGGATCAGGCCCAGGTCCCGCGCCCGGGCTACGGCCTCGGTGCGGTTGGCCGCGCCCAGCTTGCCCAAGAGGTGGCTGACGTGCTTTTTGACCGTGAACAAGGTGACGAACAGCTCGCCGGCGATGGCCTGGTTCGGTTCGCCGGCGGCAAGCATCGCCAGCACCTGCAGCTCACGGCCGGTCAGCGGGTCGATCAAGCCGGGCACTCCGGCCGCGGCAGCCGGCGCGGAGCCGGGCACGGCGGGCTTGCCGTCGAACGCCTGCACGACCCGGGCCAGGTGGCTGAACGGGATGCCCCGGGCTGACGGCTGCCCGGCCCGGTAGGCGGCGACGATGCGGCCCAGCAGGGCGCGCATCGGCGGCCCTTCGTCGGCGAAGACCCGCACGTAGCCTCGCGGGCCGGCCAGGGTGAGCGCCTCGGCCAGGGTAGTAACCGCCGCGGGCTCGTCGCCGCCCGCCGCCAGCGCCAGCGCCCGCAGCGCCTGGATCTCGATGACGCTGCCTATCCGGTCTTGGGCCACGGCCTGGGCGAGCAGCCGGTCCAGCAGCGCCAGCGCCGCACCGGGGCGGTCTTGCGCGACCAGCACCCGCGCCAGCACCAGATACCCCAGTTCCTGCGGGTAGCTGGGTTCATCCTCGGGGCGCAGGCCGTGCTGCTCGGTCCAGCGGGCGGCCGCGGCGACGTTGCGCTGAGCCAGCAGCAGCCGCGCTCGCTGTGTCGGCACAGGATTGACCAGGCCAGTCACGGCCGGGCTGGGCGCGACCCGCTCGGCCTCGCCGATCGCCTCCAGCGCGCCGGCCGCGTCGCCGGTGGCCTGCCGGATCCACGACAGCCTGGCCAGGCCAGTGGCCATCGGCGCAGTGTGGTTCACCGCCCGCAGGCGGGCAATGCCCTCGGTGACATGTCGGAGGGCGGCGTCCAGTTCGTCCCGCTGGTATTCCACCTCGGCCATGCCGGCGTACGCGATGCCGGCCACGGGCAACGCAGGCTGGCCCGGCTCCGTGGCGATCTCCAGTGCCAGATCGAAGGCGCCGAGCGCGGCGTCCAGGCGGCCCCGGGCGAGGTGGACCCGGCCCAGCAGGTCGCACACCGATACCGCCGAGCCGCGCTCACCGGCCGCCCGCCATCCGGCGAGGCTGGCGGTGAAGCCACGCTCCGCGTCATCGAGCCGGCCGCGGAGCCGGTCAGCCAAAGCCAGCTCCAGCTGGCCCAGCGAGGCCAGCAGCCAGTCGCCGGCGGTCAGCTCACCGAGTGCCCGGGACGCGAAAGCGGCCGCGCCATCGGCGTCGCCCTGCAGCCACGCGAGCCAGCCCCGGGCGACGGTGATCGCGGCGCGGGTGTTGGCCAGCAGGCTCGCGGCCCGGCCCGCCGATGGCTCGAAGGGCTCCGCGGCGGCCTGGGCGGATGCCCGCTGCGCCGCGTCCAGTGCCACGTCGGCCGCTTCCACGTGGCCGCCGACCACCGCCATCCACGCCTGCGCCAGTTCCAGCCGCGGGCGGGTGTGCACCGGGTCGGCGGGTAGCGCCGCCAGCCACCGGTGGATCGTGGCCCGCTGGCCTCGGTGATAGGTGGCGTCGAAATGCTGCTCGATCAACCGGGCCGCCCACACTGTGTCCCCGGCGGCCAGCGCGTGCCGCACCGCATCGTCGGCCAGATCACGTTCGGCGTGCCAGGCGGCCGCGGCCCGGTGCAATACCATCACCCGGGCGGGCCGTTCTTGCTGCAGCCGGGCGCGCAGCAGGTCGGCGAACAGGTGATGGTAGCGCCACCATCCGCGCACGTCGTCCAGCGGCATCAAGAACAGCCCGGCCTGCTCCACCTGCTCCAGCAGCGCTTGGCTGCCGGCCCGGCCGGTCACCGTGTCGCACAGCTCCGCCGAGAGCCGCTCCAGCACCGAGGTCTCGAGCACGAAGTCGCGCACTTGCTCATCCAGGTGCTCAAGCACCTCCCCGGTCAGGTAGTCCAGGACGTAGCGGTGACTGCCACTGAAGGCGGCCACGAATCCGGCCGTGTCCACCTGCCCACGCAGCGACAGCCCAGCCAGCTGCAGGCCGGCCGCCCACCCCTCGGTGCGCGCCGTCAGCGCCGCGACGTCCGCAAAGGACAGGGCACCGGCCGCCCCTTCTGCGACCTGCCGCAGCAGGGCCGCGGCCTCGTCGGTAGTGAACCGAAGCTCGGCGGCGCGCAGCTCGGCGAGCTGACCGCGGGCCCGCAGCCGCCCCAGCGACAGCGGCGGGTCGGACCGGCTCGCCAGCACCACCTGCAGCCCCGGCGGCAGATGCTCCAGCAAGAACAACAGCGACTGGTGCACCGGCTGAGCGTCGATCAGGTGGTAGTCGTCCAGAACCAGGACCGTCTGTTCCTCTACGGGCTGGGCGGCCAGTTCGTTGATCAGCGCCGTCGCCAGGCCTGCGAGCGATGACGGTAGTGGGGCACCGAACAGCGGCAGCACGCCCTCAGCGACCCCCGGTCTGGCCGGGCCCACCGCGGCGACGACGTGGCGCCAGAACCGCACCGGGTCGTTATCGCCCGCATCCAGCGACAGCCAGGCCACCGGCCGCCCGCAGCGCCGGGCCCAGTCGGCCAGCGCGGCCGTCTTGCCGTACCCTGCCGGCGCGCAGACCAGCACCAGCCCCCGTGCCAGCCCTTCGTCCAGCCGGCCGGCCAGGCGCGGGCGGGGGACAAAACCCGGCCGCGGGCGGGGCAGGTGCAGCTTGGTGGCCAGCAGCACATCGGGCCCGGAAACGGCAACCTCGGCGGCCGGCGCGGCACGGGGCTCAGCCATCGGCGACCCACTC
>Ga0318568_10001204_pt1 | contig 11178 bp, 9 predicted proteins | sample GRESIP088b5f21_FD_203690 | JGI IMG/M metagenome (GOLD analysis project Ga0318568, IMG submission 203690) | Tropical soil microbial communities from Luquillo Experimental Forest, Puerto Rico - GRE.SIPMG.088b5f21 | ecosystem: Environmental > Terrestrial > Soil > Tropical forest > Bulk soil...
CCGCCCGCAACATCATGGGCGAGGATTACGAGTTCGACTACACCGAGTATCCCGATTTCCTGCATACCACCTACGAGGTGACCTGGTGCGGGCTGTCCGAGGCCGAGGCCAAGGCCAGGTACCGGAACGTGATGAAGATCCAGATGCCGCCGGACGACGCCGACCCGGAGACGTTCGCCCTGCCGGCCGCCGAGGGGTCGATGCTGTACGCGTTCACCCGGCCTATCCTGTCTGGCTGGCTCAAGCTGGTCATCGACGCGGATTCGCGGAAGGTGCTGGGCGCGCACCACGTGGGTTTCGGCGCCAAGGACGCCTTCCAGTACCTGGACTACCTGATCCGCCGTCCCGAGGGCATCACCATGGACGAGATGGCCGAGCTGAACGAGCTGTTCCTCAACCCTGAGCACTTCATCCAGCTCTGCCGGCTGCGGGCCGGCCAGCTCAACCCGGTGAACCTTTGACCGCCGCGCCGGTGGCGGTGGTCACCGGAGGCGGGTCCGGCATCGGGCTGGCCACCTGCGTCCGGCTGGCCGAGGGAGGCTTCGACGTCGCCGTGCTCGACCTGCGGCCGTCCGCCGCTGCCGGGATCGCCGCGCTCACCGTGGAGTGCGACGTCACCGACGACGCGGGGGTGCCGGCCGCGATGACCAGCGTCGTCGACCGCCTCGGCGGGATCGACGTGCTGGTCAACAACGCCGGCATCACCGGATCCCGGCAGGCCGCCCGGTGCCACGAGACCCCGGTGGCCGAATGGGACCGAGTCCAGGCGGTCAACGTACGCGGGCCCTTCTTGTGCAGCCGCGCGGTGCTGCCCGCGATGGTGGCCCGGGGATCGGGTCACATCATCACGATCGCGTCGGTCGCCGGGTTGGTCGCCTTCCCGGGCCGGTGCGCCTACACCGCGTCCAAGGGAGCCGCGCTCATGCTCACCCGGTCGATCGCCGTCGACTATGCCGCCGCGGGCATCCGGGCCAACGCCGTGTGCCCGGGCATGGTCTATACCCCCATGACCAGCTGGCGGCTCGACCAGCCGGACCTGCGCGCCCAGGTGGAGGAGAGGATACCGGTCGGCCGGGTGGCCACCCCCGAGGAGATTGCCGACGCGGTGGAGCTGTTGGCCTCCGGCCGGCTCGGCTACATGACCGGGCATTCGCTGGTCGTCGACGGCGGCATGTCCGCGATTTGAGGCAGAGAGGCGGGACCTGATGACAGGCAAGCTGGTCGGCAAGGTGGCCGTGGTCACCGGGGCGGGCTCCGGGATCGGCCGGGCCGCCGCAGCGCTGTTCGCTCGGGAGGGGGCCGCGGTCGCGCTGGTCGACCTCAACGCCCAGGCCGTCAAGGAGGCGGCCCAGCAGATCACCGGCGATGGCGGACAAACGCTGGCCGTGGCCGCCGACGTGGCGGACAGCTCCCAGGTCGACCGGGCCTTCGACCAGATCAGCGGCGAATTCGGCCGGGTTGACGTGCTGTACAACAACGCCGGGGTGAACAGCACCGGCTCGGTGATCGACGCCACCGAGGATGACTGGGACCGGTGTTTCGCGGTCAACGCCAAGGGGACATTCCTGTGCTCCCGGGCGGCCGCCCGCCTGATGGTTTCCTCGGGCGGCGGATCGATCGTGAACCAGGGATCCGTCGCCGCGGTGGTGGGGATCGCGAACTTCGCCGCGTACTGCGCGGCCAAGGGCGCGGTGGTGGCGCTGACCCGGTCGATGTCCGTGGACCTGGCGCCGCGCCACGTCCGGGTCAACGTCATCTGCCCGGGCACGGTGTACACCCCGCTGATGGAGCCGATGCTGCGCGCCCGCGGGAGCGGCGACCTGGCCGCCGGGCTGGCCGTGACCACGGCCAAGTACCCGATCGGCCGGCTCGGCACACCGGAGGAGATCGCCGCGGTGGCACTGTTCCTGGCCAGCGACGACTCCTCGTTCCTGACCGGCTCGGTGATCACCGCAGACGGCGGCATGACCTCCCAGTGACGTCGTGGCACCTGTCCTGGCAGGACAAGAACAGCCAGCCGGGTTGTCTCATAATGAGTTAGCCGAGGGCTCGCGGCTGGTTTATCGTCCGTGTCACCTCATCCACGCGGCGGTGGAAACGTGAGCGGGTCATCCTCGGGTGCGCACGACAACGACCCCGTCTTCCTCCGGGCCCAGCTAACCAATCTGAGGGCGCTGCTGGTGCTATCCATCTTGATGACCGAGAGCGCCGACGACGAGCAGATCCTCCGGCTGGCGGTGTCCGCCGCCTCGTCGCTCGGCGGGTGGCGGATCGCCGGGTTCGCGGTCGGCGAGACGTGGCGGACCGACGGGAACGGCGACGGCGCCATCATCCCGCAGCTGAACGAGCAACTGCGCACGCTCCCCGAGACCGGCGGCCAGCTTGCTACCGGGAGCGGCGAATGGGCCTGGGCCTACCCGCTGCGCAGCATCACCGGCCCGATCGGCCACATGGTCGCCTGCTCGGCGAACCCGCCCACCGGCGAGGAGCAGTTCCTGGCTCAGGTGATGGCGCAGCAGACCGGCGTGGCCGTATCCAACGCGCGCCTGCACGCGCGCGAGCGTGTCATTGCCGAGAAGCTGGCCCGGACCAACGCGGCGCTCCAGGAGACGGTGGTCACGCTGCGCCGCGGCATGCAGATCCACGAGCGGCTCACCCAGGTCGCGGCCACCGGAGAAGGAGCCGTCGGCATCGCCGAGGCACTGCACGACCTCACCGGCCTTCCGGTAGCGGTGGAGGACCGGTACGGCAACCTGTCCGCTTGGGCCGGCCCCGGTCGGCCCGACCCGTACCCCAAGCCGTCGGCCTACGAGCGCGCACGGCTGCTACGGCGCCTGCTGACGGCGGGCCGGTCCGTCCGGGATGGCGACCGCGTGGTAGCCCTGGCCTCACCCCGCCCTGGCGTCCTCGGCCTGCTCGCCCTCATCGACCCGGGGCGCCGGGCAGGCAGCACCGACGTGATGGCGATCGAGCACGGCGCCACGGTACTGGCCGTAGAGCTGGCCCGGCTGCGCGGGCTAGCCGACACCGAGCTGCGGGTCCGAAGGGAACTCGTGCAGGACCTGCTCACCGGGACCGACGACGAGAGCGCCTACCTGCGCGCCGAGGCGCTGGACTATGACCTGGGGCCACCGCACCAGGTGGCGGTGCTGGAGGTTACCGCAGGCTCTCCCGCCGACGAGGACATGCTGCTCGCCGCGCGGCGCGCTCTGCGGACCCAGCAGGTATCCGCCCTGCTGGGCACGATGGCGGGCGCGGTGGTAATCGTGGCTCCCGGCGATGGCACCGACTGGGAGACGGTGCGCCTGGCCATCGTCGCGCAGCTCGGCGGCGGCGGCTGCCGGATCGGGGTCGGCGATCCGTACCCGCGGCCATCCCTGCTACGGCGATCGCTACGCGAGGCCAAGCTGGCGCTGCGGCTGCAGCAGGCGTCATCGGCGGCCGAACGCACGTCGGTCTTCGCCGACCTGGACGTGTTGCGCATGCTGGCCTCCGTCGAGGACCTGGCCGACGTGGAAGGATTCGTCCGCAAGTGGCTGGGCGTGCTGGCCGCCTACGACGAGCGCAAGCACACTCAGCTGCTGCAGACCCTGACCAAATACCTCCAGCACGGCGGCGGCTACGAGGCCACCTCCCGGTCTTTGTCCGTGCACCGCAGCACGCTGAAGTACCGGCTGCAGCGGATCCGCGAGCTGACCGGCTACGACCTGGGCGACCCCGAGACGCGCTTCAACCTGGAGCTGGCCACCAGGACCCGGGTGACGCTGGCGGCCCTGCGCGGCTGACCCGGAGATGGCCGACCTGACCCAGCTGGGGCTCTCCGTTGATCCCGCCAGGACGAGGCCTGGGGCCGGCCCGCCGTCATACCGTCCTCGCACTGGACATCCCGCACGGGCCGCCTCGCTCGAGGCCGAGGGTGGGTGTCTCGGCCGCCCGCGTCGTCGCGGCCGCCCGCGCGGTGCTTAATCACGGCTAGCCGGTGTCCCGTAGGGCCCAGTCTCGCCGGCCAGTTCGTCCGCGGGGGTCATGGTCGCCACGCCGGCTCGATCACACAGTGAACGGTGACAACGTCGTCAGCAAGGAGGGGTGACATCAATGGAGATCCGTGGCGAAGAGGTCCTGCTGCCGGTGTCAGCGGTGTCGGCCTACCCCCGCCCGCACTGGATACAGGGACGGGTGTTCGGGTCACTGCACGAGCCGACCTGGCGCAGCCAGGGCATACGGGTGGCGTATGAAGACGCTTGCAAGATCTGCGCGCGTGAGCAGGAGAACGCCGGACTGCACGTGCTGACCGACGGCGTGCAGTACTACGACTGGGAGGCACCGGGCTACCAGCTGGAGCCAATCTTCCACTACATCACCGAGAACCTGGGCGGGTGCATGCCGTACGGCCCGCCCGGGCAGGGCGCCAAGTACCGGCCCTTCTACCAGTCGATCATCAACGGCAAGATCACATGGGAGCGGCCCATCTTCGAGGGCGTGGTCATGACCATGCAAACCGTCACCGATAAGCCGTTCAAGGTCGCCTTCCTGGGACCGGCTCAGCAAAGCGTCATCGTCAAGGACGAGTACTACGGTGATCAGATGGCGATGGCCAGGGACTTTGCGACTGCGCTGAACACCGAGCTCAAGTACCTGGTCGCCATGGGCCTGGAGGCAGTGCAGCTGATCGACGTGCTCCCTCCGTACACCCAGGACATGTGGCAGATCGAGATGCAGAACATCCTGTTCGACGGCGTCGACGCGATCAAGTTCTGGCACGTCTGCTACGGCAGCGTGGACGGTCAGCGCGACGTGTTCGACAATCACGCCACTGGGATGATGCCGCTGTTCAAGGAGTCGCCCGCCGACGTGATCCACCTGGAGATGGCCGGCAAGGCGTACGAGGAGCTGGCCGCGTTCCGTGACTTCCCGACCGACAAGGTGCTCGGCGTGGGCGTGATCGACACCAAGAACATGCAGGTGGAGACCCCCGAACAGGTCGAAGCCAGGATCCGCGGGGCGCTCGAGGTGGTTCCCCCGGACCGGCTGCTCATCGCACCCGACTGCGGCCTGGGCTACTTCAGCCGGACCGTCGCCTACGCGAAGCTGCGCGCCATGGGCCAGGCCGCCGACAATGTCCGGAGGACACTCTGACGCGCCCGCGCTGGCCGGGGCCCGCCGAGCGCCCCGGCCAGCGCGGGCTGAACCTCAGTGTCGGCGACCACATCTGCGGCTTCTACCGTAAGCCGGCCGAGCGGGACGAGATCCTGATCCCTCTCCTGGTCGAGGGCCTGAAGGCCGGCGACAAGTGCACCTGCGTGGTGGACAGCTGCACCCCCGGCGATGTGCTGGCCAGCATGTCCGAGCAGATCGAGGTCGGTCCGTACATCTCGGTCAGCCAGCTCGAAGTGATGGACGCGGCGGGCACCTACCTGGCCGGCGGCGGGTTCCTGCCCGAGCGCATGCTGAGCTTCTGGGAGGACAAGGCCCGGCAGGGCCCGCCGGTCCGGGGGCCCGGGTTCGCCCGCAACGTCGGAGACATGAGCTGGGCGCACCGCAGCGAGCGGGCCGTCGCCGACCTGATCGGCTACGAGTCCGAGCTGAACCGCATCATGTCCAACTTCCCGCAGGCCAACCTGTGCCTGTACGACCTGACCAGGTGCTCAGGGGACCTGATCATGAACGTGCTGAAGACCCACCCCAAGGCGCTGCTGGGCGGCATGGTGATCGACAACCCCTACTACCTGGCGCCGGACGAGTTCCTGGCCAGCCAGCAGACTTGAGGCCGGCCCAGCAGGCCTGAGGCCGGCGGCAGGCCTGAGGCCGGCGGCAGGCCTGAGGCCGGCTCAGCGCCCGTGCGCCTGCCAGTGGGCGGCGAACAGCGAGTCCTCGCTGATCGTCTTCGGTTCGATCGGCCGGGATACCCAGGTCAGGTTCACGAAGTGGCGCGCGTTGACGTTCTCGGTGGTGATGTTGCCACCCCAGGTCCCGCAGCTGAGGCTCAGCGTGAACGGCAGTCCGTTGCGGGGGCTTCCCGCTCCCTCGTTCAGGTTCTGGTTCACCAGCACCCGCGCCGTCTTGGTAGCCAGGGCCAGCTGCTCGACGTTGGTGTCGGAGCAGGTGTGGATGCCGCAGGTGTGCCCGAGTCCCTGGTAGGAGGTGATTGCGTTCACCAGGTCCGCCGCGGCGGCGATCCCGCCGTCGTAGCGGTAGATGGCCAGTACGACCGACAGCTTTTCGCCGGAGAACGGGTGGTCGGGGCCGGCGCCGGTCTCCTCGACCAGCAGCATCGGGCAGTTCGCGCCGACGCCGAACCCGGCCAGCTCCGCGATCCAGGCGGCCGGCTTGGCCACCACGGCCAGGGCGGGCACCGCGCCGCCGTCCGGCCACATCACCGCGCACAGCGCGTCCTTCTGCCCCTCGTCGCACAGGTGCGCGCCCGCCTCGGTGAGCCGCCGTACCAGCTCGTCGTACACGTCCGCGTGCACGATCAGCGCGTTGTCGGCCAGGCAGCTGGTCGCGTGGTCGAACGTCTTGGCCGCGAGGACGGCCGCCGCCGCGTCGGCCAGGTCGGCGGTCTCGTCCACCACGTGCACAGAGTTGCCCACCCCCACGCCGTAGGCCGGGGTCCCGGAGCTGTAGGCCGCGTGCACCATGCCTGCGCCGCCGGTGGCCACGACCAGATCGGCCTGCCGCATCAGCTCCTGTGACTTCGGCAGCGACGGCGCGGGCAGCGACTGCACCAGGTCGGCCGGCGCGCCCACCTGCTCGCACGCGGACCGCATGTACCCGACCACCGCCTCGGTGGTCCGCTGGGTCCGCGGGTGCGGGGCGCAGATGATGGCGTTCCGGCCCTTGACCGCGAACAGCGCCTTGACCGGCGGCGTGGCGTCCGGGCCGGTGACCGGGATCAGCGCGGCGACCACGCCGACCGGCTTGGCGATCTTCACCAGCCCGGCGTCCGGCAGCTCCTCCACCACGCCCACCGTGCGCAGGCCGGACATGTCGGCCAGCACGCCGGTCACCCGCTTGTGGATCTTGGCCACCTTGTCCGCGTAGTTGCCGAACCCGCCCTCGTCGACCGCCAGCCGGGCCAGCGTCTCGGCGTGGTCCTTCCGGACCACCGCCCAGGCCATGGCCGTGACCAGCTCGTCCACCTGCTCCTGCGTGTAATGCTCGATGGCGCGCGCCGCTTCCCGGGCCCGCCCTACCACCACGCCCACCTCGTCCTGCACGGTCTCGCTCATGCCAGCCAGCGTGACTCGGCGGGAGGCCGAATCCACTGATCTGGCGGGTCGAGCCTGAGCCGGTTCTTTGTCCCGGCAAGACCTGACCGTCGCCCGGGCGCTGTCCGATGCTCGTGATGACCCGGCGTTGACGGCCATGGCCGCTCCCCGGCAGGCCAGGCATAGGCGACGGTGGGAAAGTGAGGGCGGCAGGTGGCCCGACTCGTGGTGATCGGCGGCGGCGCCGCTGGGATGTCGGCCGCCTCGGCCGCCCGTCGCCGGGCCCCCGGCCTGGAGGTGGTCGTCTGCGAGGCGGGCGGCTTCGCCGCCTACGGGATGTGCGGCATTCCGTATTTCCTCGGCGGCGTCGTGCCCCGGGCGGAAAGCCTGCTGGCCTACCCGCCGGGCGAATTCTCCGGCCGCCGTGGCATCGACCTGCGGCTGAACACCAGGGTCGAGGCGATCGACACCCGCCGCCGCCAGGTGCACATCACCGGCGAAGGCGGCACCGGGCCACTCGGTTACGACGCGCTGGTGGTGGCCGCTGGCGCCGATCCGGTCCGGCCGCCAGTGCCTGGGCTCGACCATCCCCGGGTGTTCCCCATCCGATCCCTCGACCAGGCGATCGAGCTGCAGCGGCTGCTGCGCAGCGGCGCCGTCCGCCGGGCTCTGGTGGTGGGGGCCGGGTACATCGGCCTGGAGACGGCCGAGGCCCTGGTCTGCGCGGGTACCGAGGTGGAGGTAGTCGAGGCGCTGCCGCGTGTGCTTGGCACCGTCGACGAGCCTATCGCCGAGCTGGCCCGTGTCGAGCTCGAACGGCATGCCCGGCTGCGGCTCGGCGCCCGCCTGGAGGCCGTGCACCCAGGCGGGAACCACAGCCGAGCGACTCTGACCGCCGTAGTCGACGGCACCGACGTCGGCGCCGACCTCGTGGTCATCGCGACCGGAATCCGCCCGGCGTCGGAGCTGCTGATCCAGGCCGGTGCGCGGCACCTGGCCGACCGGTCGATCGTCGTCGACGCGAGCATGCGCACCTCGCTGACAGATGTGTTCGCGGCCGGGGACTGCGTCGCGTTGCCGCACCTGGTGCTGGGCGGGCCGGCCTGGGTCCCGCTGGGGCCCGCCGCCAACAAGACCGGGCGGGTGGCGGGCACAGTCGCCGCGGGCGGCACTGCGTCGTTCGGCGGCATCGTCGGCACCGCGGTGGTCAAGGTGTTCGACCTCGAGGTGGCGCGGACCGGGCTCGGGCTGGCTGAGGCCCGCGCCGCGGGCCTGAACGCGGTGGCCACCGACATGGTGTCCAGATCTCGCGCCAAGTACTACCCGGGCAGCTCGCCGCTGCATGTCCGGCTGGTGCACACGCCGGACGGGCGGCTGCTCGGCGGCCAGCTGGCCGGACGTGAAGGCGCCGCGAAGCGCATCGACGTGCTGGCCACCGCGCTGCACGCCGGGTTCACCGTGGCCGACCTGGCCGCCCTCGACCTCAGCTACGCCCCGCCGTTCGCGCCCGTCTACGACCCCGTGCTGGCCGCTGCGGTCAAGGCCGCGCAGCCGGCCGCATGATCGGAGGATCACCGTGAGCTTGCAGCCACCACGCGACAAACAGGCCAGTCTCGCCGACGCGGTTGCCCTGGTGAGCGACGGCGCCGTCGTCGCGCTCGGCGGCGGGCTGTCCGCCCGGCTGCCCATGGCCATGGTGCGCGAGCTGATCCGCCAGGGCAGGCGCGGCCTGCATCTGGTCGGGTCGGCGCACAGCATCGATGTGGACCTGCTCGTGGCGGCCGGCGCTGTCCGCCGCTGCGAGGAAAGCTACGTCGGCTTCGAGCAGGATCTCGGCCTGGCCCCCGCGTACCGCCGCGCGGCCGAGGAAGGCTCGATCGAGGTGGCAGAGAGTTGCTGCGCCACCCTGCTGGCCCAGCTGCGGGCCGCGGAGATGGGCGTGCCGTTCCTGCCGGTCCGGGGGGTCCGGGGGTCGGACATCGCGGGGCTCCACCCTGAGTACGCCACCATCATCTGCCCGTTCACCGGGGAGACCCTGATCGCCGTGCCCGCCCTACGCCCGGACTTCGCCCTGCTGCACGCGCCCAGTGGCGACCGGTACGGCAATCTGCACCTGGAACAGCCGTACGTACTGGACGAACGGTTCGCCTCGGCCTCGCGGACGGTGATCGCCACCGTGGATGAGCTGGTCTCCACCGAACAGGTCGCGGCATCCGGCGTCACCATCCCTGCGCATCTGGTCACCGCCGTGGTGGTGGCCCCGTTCGGCGCCCACCCGGCCTCGTGTTATCCCCGGTACGCCTACGATCGCGGTCACCTGCGCGAGTACGTGTCTGCGGCGCAGTCGGGACCGGACGACCTCGACAAGTACCTGGCCATCTACGTCTACGGCGGCGAGGACAGCTACCAGGCGGTCATCGGCGCCGACCGCTTGGCTGCCCTGGGCGACTGGTCGAGATCCACCACCGCCTGGCAGGAGATGTTCACATGAGCTGGACGATCGACGAATGGTTCGTGGTCGCGCTGGCCCGGACCATCCGGCCGCGCGAGACGGTATTCCACGGGTTCGGCAGCCCGTGCGCACAGGTCGCGATGTACGTCGCCCGGCGCACCCACGCGCCGGAGATGGTACTGGTGGAGGGGGCCATGTACGCGATCAACCCTGATCCGCCGTTCATCCCGCCCACCAGCAATGACGCCAGCCTCAGCCGGGGCGCGGCGTACAGCATGCGGTTCGAGGAGTTCTTCGACGCGGCGATCCGCGGCGATGTGGACCGGATGTTCCTGTCCGGCGGCCAGATCGACGTCTTCGGCAACACCAACGTCACCGCGATCGGCCCGGCCGCCCGGCCGAAGGTGAAGCTCGGCGGGGGTGGCGGCGGCTGCAATCTGTCCGCGACTATCGGCCACCTGACGCTGTGGACCACCCGGCACCGGTCCGGCCACACGCTGGTGGAAGCGTGCGACTTCATCACCGACATCGGGTACCGCACCGCACTTGGCACCCGGGCCGAACTCGGCTTCACCGGCGGCGGGCCACAGTGGCTCGTCACCGAGCTGGGCGTCTTCGACTTCCCCGATGGCCAGGCCCGGCTGGTCCAGGTTTTCCCGGACGTCAGCCTGGCCGACGTCCGCGCGGTGACCGGCTTCCCGGTCGAGTCGGCCGGCGACCTGCGCGCCATTCGGCCACCCTCGGTGGCCGAGCTGGCCGCAGTCCGCTCGGTGGACCCGCTGGGGGTGCGCAGGTCGGAGTTCTCCTCCCGCGAACTAGCCCGTGTCTTCGAGCCAGCGGCGGGCCAGGACTGCGCATGCTGAATGACGGCGGCCTAGCCGCCGTGTTCCACCCGCGCCGGGTCGCGCTGATCGGCGCGTCCGACCGGGCCGGCTCGGTGGGCAGGCTGCTCTGGGACAACCTGATCGACTTCCCCGGCGAGGTGCTGCCCGTCGGCCCGTCGCCGACCGTGGGCGGCCGGACGGCCTATCCCGACCTGCGTGAAGTCCCGGGCCATGTTGACCTCGCCGTCATCGCCACGCCCGCGGCGACCGTCCCGGATATCATCGCCGCGGCCGCCGCCAAAGGCGTCGCCGCGGCCGTCGTGCTCAGCGCTGGCTTCGCGGAGACCGGCCCGGACGGGGCGAAACTGCAAGACGAAGCAATGACCGCGGCCCGGGCCGGCGGCGTCCGGCTGGTCGGCCCCAACTGCTTCGGCGTGCAGAACGCTGACCTGCCGCTCAACGCCTCGATCTCGGCTGGCGCCCCGCGCGGCGGCGGGGGCGTCAGCATCGTCACCCAGTCCGGGTCCTACGGGATGGCAGTACACGCGCTCGGCCGGGACGAAGGGCTGCGGGTGGCCAAGGTGTTCGCGGCCGGCAACAAGGCGGACATCACCGACGCGGAGCTGCTCGGCTACCTGCGGCAGGACCCGGCCACGAAGGTAATCTGCCTGCTGCTGGAATCGATCACCGACGC
>Ga0318568_10001208_pt1 | contig 11155 bp, 9 predicted proteins | sample GRESIP088b5f21_FD_203690 | JGI IMG/M metagenome (GOLD analysis project Ga0318568, IMG submission 203690) | Tropical soil microbial communities from Luquillo Experimental Forest, Puerto Rico - GRE.SIPMG.088b5f21 | ecosystem: Environmental > Terrestrial > Soil > Tropical forest > Bulk soil...
GACGTCAGCGCCGCGCGGCTGGCCCTCGCCCCGTAAGCCAGCGGGAGAGTCAGCGATGATAACAGCAAGAGGCGGCGGCCGCCGGGGAGTCGGCGGCCGCCCGGGAGTCGACGGCCGCCCGGGAGTCGACGGCCGCCCGGGAGTCAGCCGCTTCCGTTCCGGATATAAATCGGCAGCAGTGGAGGTGCGGGAGAGCGCGTTGACGGCGATGGAGTTGCGGATGCTGAACGCCGTCGCCGCGCCCAGGTAGCGGTCATCGGACCACTCGACCGGCTGCCCCGCGCGATCGGTCGTGCACCGCCGCTCGCGCAGCAGCGGCACTCCGGAGCGGACGCCGAGCCAGCGGGCGTCCTCGGCGGTGGCGGGCACCGCGTCGATCACGTGCTCGGCGTCGGTGAAGACGATGCCGAGTTCCTCGAGGCGTTCGGTGATCGAGTCGCGAGCCAGGTCAAGGCCGGCGACCAGCACGCCCACCCGGTCCGGGTACACGGCGCGCTCGATCATCACCGGGCGGTCCGAAAGCAGCCGCACCCGCACCAGGTAGTAGACGGGCGCGCCGTCGGGGAGCGCCAGCCGCTCGGCCTCGGCGGGGGTGGCGGGACGGCGCTCGAGCGTCATCACCCGGCCGGCCGGCACCTCGCCCATCGCGCGCGCCCATCGCGAGAACGACAGCAGCTCGCCGAAGCTCTGCACCCGGGGACCGCCGACGACGATCCGGCGCGCGCCGCGGCGGGACGCGATCACCCCGTCCGCGCGCAGCGCCGCGAACGCCTGCCTGATCGTCCCGCGGGACACCGAATACCGTTCGGCTAGCTCGCTCTCGGACGGCAGCTTGGTGTTGGCCGGGTATGTACCGGCAGCAATAGCCGCCTTGATGTCCTCGGCCACCTTCCGGTACAGGGCGGACCCTGTCATAGGAGATGAGCGTATCGGGGACTGGCGGGCCTGCCCACAATCGGACGCGGAATCGTGTCGTGTCTGTCGGTTTCGGCACCTGCCTATCCGTGGGGATGGTGAGCGGACAAATTCAAGGAGGACAAGATGGACACCACGCAAGTCGTCTCACCGCAGCAGTGGCGTGCTGCCCGCGAGCAACTGCTCGCCAAGGAAAAAGAGGCCACCCGTGCCAAGGACGCGGTGGACGCGGCCCGCCGCGAGCTGCCGATGACCGAGGTCACCAAGGACTACGTCTTCACCGGTCCAGGCGGGCAGGTGAACCTGCCAGGGCTGTTCGACGGGCGCCGCCAGCTGATCACTTACCACTTCATGTGGCGGCACGAGCAGTCCGGATTCCCCGGCGAGGATCAGGGCTGCCCAACCTGCTCGTTCCTGGTCGACAGCATCGGCGACCTGTCCCACCTGCATGCCTGCGACACCACGCTGGTGCTGGTGTCCCGTGCGCCGATCGCCAGCATCGAACGGTTCAGGAAGCGGATGGGCTGGCAGGTGCCCTGGTACTCCTCGGCCGACGGCGACTTCAACTACGACTTCCACGTCAGCTTCGACGAGAGCAAGGCCCCCTTGGAGTACAACTACAAGGACAAGGAGACCCTGGAGCGGGAGGCGCCCTACATCCGCTCCGGTGCGGACGGTCCCGGGGTCAGCGTCTTCCTGCGCGAGGGCGACCGGGTCTTCCATACCTATTCGGCCTACGAACGGGGCCTGGACATACTGCTGGGCACCTACCGGTGGCTCGAACTGACCCCGCTAGGCCGGCAACGGCATGTGACCCAGTTCCCTTACCACGACACGGACGACCGCGAGTCGTGATTGTCACCGCGCGGAAGCTCGTACGGGCCTCCACGCGATCTCCACTCCGTTTCCATCCGTGCGCCGGGGGGGCCTGCGTACGGTGAGTCGGCCGGCTCAGCGAAGAGACGGCCGACCGAGGGGGGATCCTGATGACAATGACCGTACGGGAAGCGTTCGAGAAGTGGACGGAAGCCTTCAACGCCCATGACATCGGCGAGTTCAGCGCTGTGCTGACGGATGACGTGGTGTTCCATGTGCCGGGCGGCATGAGCGGTGCTGGAAAGCAGGCCTGTGCCGAATACCACGAGGGGTGGCTCAACGCCTTCCCCGACGCGCACGTGGTGATCCACGCCCTGCATATCAGCGGCGACGTCGCTGTCGAGGAGGGCACGTTCACCGGAACCCATCAGGGCGTCCTGCGCACGCCGGCTGGCGACGTCCCGCCCACCGGCCGGCACGTCACCGCGAACTACATCCAGGTGGTCCGCTTCCGTGACGGCATGATAGCCGCGCTCAACCTGATGTTCGACCAGCTCGAGCTGCTCGAACAGCTAGGCCTTGTCCCGGACCCGGCACAGACGGGCTGACGCCACCACCCTTACCAGGCAGGCGCGTCCTGGCCGTAGGCGGTCAGCCGCGACGGCCAGGACACGGGCCGGCCACTTACGACCGTGAGTCCTGATCGGCCAGGGCGGCGCTGGCGGCGGTGCGGGCCTGGTCCGGGGTGGCCGCCGCGAGCGCGGCCGCGGCGGCGGCTTCGCACTGCGCCAGCGTGTGCCCGGCCAGGGCGGGGCGGACCTCGGCCAGGGCGGGCGGCGCCATCGACAGGCTGGTCACGCCGAGACCCGTGAGCACGACGGCGAGCAGCGGGTCACTGGCCGCCTCGCCGCAGACGCTGACCGGCTTGCCCGCCGTTCGCCCCGCGTCCGCCGTCATCGCGATGAGCCGCAGCAGCGCGGGCTGCCAGGGGTCGAGCAGCGGGGCGAGCTCCCCGGCCTGCCGGTCGGCGGCGAACGTGTACTGGCTCAGGTCATTGGTTCCGATCGAGACGAAGTCGGCCTGCTCGATGATCGCGGCCGCGCACAGCGCGGCGGCCGGGACCTCGATCATCACCCCCGCGAGCGGCAGGCCGTGACTCCGGGCCCGCTCCGCGAACGCGGCGGCCTCCGCCGGGACCGACACCATCGGAGCCATCACCCACACATCGGCGCCCGTGTCCTTGGCCGCCAGCGCGAGCGCCTCGAGCTGAGTGTCGAGCAGCCCCGGGAGCAGGGCGCCCAGGCGCAGGCCGCGGATGCCGAGCGCCGGGTTGGGCTCGGCCTCCTGCGACGCGAACGCCAGCGGCTTGTCCGCCCCGGCGTCGAGCGTACGCACGACGACCTTCCGCCCGCGCATTCCCGCGAGGATCTCGGCGTAGGTGGCCCGCTGCTCCTCGCCCGAAGGCTCGTCGCGGCGGTCAAGGAAGAGGAACTCGGTGCGCAGCAGCCCGACCCCCTCGGCGTCGGCGGCGATCACCGCGGGCACGTCGGCGGGCCCGCCGATGTTGGCCAGCAGCTTCACCGGGTGCCCGTCCCTGGTCCGGCCGGGACCGCGCGCCGCGCGCAGGCGAGCGGCATGTTCGGCGCGCCGCCGGGCCAGCTCAGCTAGCTGCCGCGGGGAGGGCTCGGCCAGGACCGTGCCGGCTGAGCCGTCGACGGCGAGCATCGTCCCGTCAGCGACGGACGCGGCGCCGGGGCAGGACACCACGGCCGGGATCCCGAGGGTCTTGGCCAGGATCGCGGTGTGGCTGGTGGGACCGCCGCGCTCGGTGACGATCGCGAGAACGGCGGCCGGATCGAGAGTCGCCGTGTCGGCGGGCGCGAGTTCCTCGGCCAGCAGCACGAACGAGTACCCAGGGGAGGGGATGCCCGGCATCGGCTCGCCGAGCAGCAGCGCCACCGCGCGGTCGGCGATGTCGTCGAGGTCGGCGGCCCGCTCGGCGAGGTAGCCGCCGGCGGCCGTCAGCATCGCCCGGTAGTCAGCGAGCGCCTCCCGGACGGCCCAGGCGGCGGCCCGGCCGGCCCCGGCGAGGCCGCGCACCTTCCCGGCGAGCGCGGGGTCGCCGGCCATCATCGCCTCGGCCGCCAGGATCTCGGCGGCCGCTCCGTCAGCTGCTTCGGCCCGGCCGCGCAGGAATTCGCCGACGGCCTCCAGGGCGGCGACGGCGCGTTCGGCCTCGGCCTGGGAGTCGGTGACGACGGGCTCGGCGGCGGGCAGTTTCGGCGGGGTGCCCAGCCGCAGCGCCGGCCCGGCCGCCGACCCGGCGCTTACGCCGAGACCGCGCAGTTCCGCGCTCATGACCGAGATCCTTCGGCGTCGTGGTTGGCAGCGACGATGGCGGCGAGGGCGTCGAGCACGTCCTCGGCGCCGGCGCCGTCGGCGGACAGCACCACCGTGTCGCCGCCGCGGGCGTCGAGGCCGATGACGGAAAGGATGGAGCGGGCGTCCACCGGCTCGCCGCCCTGCTTGGCGATAAGGACCGGGACCGGCGCCTTGGCGGCGGCCTGGACGAACAGGGACGCGGGGCGGGCGTGCAGCCCGACAGTGGAACCGACGGTTACCTGACGCTGGATCATGACGCACCTACCGCGACGCGAGTGGATTCCGGGACACCGATGTTGTTCGCGGCGCTTTCCGCCGCGATGGCGGTGCGGCGCAGCGACTTGAGCGCGACCAGGCAAACGGCGCTGACGCAGATGCCCGCCGCGATGGCGACGGCCCACAGGCCGGGCTTGCCGATGAGGCCGATCACCCAGATGCCGCCGTGCGGGGCGAGCGACGTGGCGCCGAACGCCATCGACAGCCCGCCGGTCACAGCGCTGCCCGCCATCAGCGACGGGATGACCCGCAGCGGGTCGCCGGCGGCGAACGGGATCGCGCCCTCGGTGATGAACGACAGGCCGAGCAGCCAGGCGGCCTCGCCGGCGGTGCGCTCGGCGGGCGTGAACAGCCGCTTGCGGACGACGGACGCGAGCGCGCAGGCGACCGGCGGCGTCATCCCCGCCGCCATCACGGCGGCCATGATCTTGGTGTCGCCGCTGGCCAGGCTGGCCAGGCCGAAGGTGTAGGCGACCTTGTTGACGGGGCCGCCCAGGTCGAAGGCCATCATCGCGCCGAGCAGCATGCCGAGCGCGGCCGCGTTGGTGCCGGACAGGCCGTGCAGCCAGGTCGTCATGGCGGCGGTGGCCGCGGCGACCGGGCGCCCGACGGCCACGGCCATGATCACGCCGACGACGGCCGTCGAGACCAGCGGTATCACCACGACAGGCATGATGCCGGCGAGGGCGCGCGGCACCCTGGGCCGCTTCAGCAGCATGACGACCGCCCCGGCCAGCAGGCCGGCGATCAGGCCGCCCAGGAACCCGGCGCCGGTCGCGGTGGCGACCAGACCGCCCACGAAGCCGGGGACCAGACCCATCCGGTCGGCCATCGCGAACGCGATGAAGCCGGCCAGCACTGGCACCAGCATGAAGAACGCGATCTTGCCGATGAGGAACAGCAGCCCGGCGAGGCCGGCGGCGTGCAGCACCGGGGCGATGGTGAAGCCCTCGATGCCGGTGACGGCCGCCGGGTAGACGTGCCCGTGGAACGTGCCCCCGAACACCTTCGTGGCCACCTGCGGGCCGCCCATGATGAACGAGATCGCGATCAGGATGCCGCCCGCGGCGACGAACGGGATCATGTAGCTGACACCGGTCATCAGCCACTGCCGCAGCCGGGTGCCGAAGCCCGCGTCCTGGTCGACCTTGGTGGTCAGGCCGGCGGCCGGTGCGGCGTGGCCCGCGGCAGCCGGTCCGGCCGGCGCCGCGGCCGTGCCGCCAGCCCCGGCGGCGGCCGCCGCGACCGCGGCCTCGGCGGCCGCGACGGCTTCGGCGATCAGCCCGGGGCCGTCGTTGATCGCGCGCTTGACCGGCGCGGTGACCACCGGCTTGCCGGCGAAGCGCGCCCGGCCGCGCACCTCGACGTCGGCGGCGAAGATAACCGCGTCCGCGGCGGCGATGACGTCGGCGGGAATCGGGTCCGCGCCGGCCGCGCCCTGAGTCTCCACCGTGATGGAGTGCCCGGCGGCAGCGGCAGCCTGCTCGATCGACTCGGCGGCCATGTAGGTGTGCGCGATGCCCGTGGGGCAAGAGGTCACGGCGACAAGTTTCATGACCCGAGCACCTCTTTCGTAACGATGTCCACGACGGTCGGCGCGTCGGGAGCGGTGGCGAGCGCCTCGCGGAAGGAGGCGTGGACGAGACGGCGGGCGAGCGCCGCGAGAATGGTCATGTGCTGGGCGCCGCCGCCTTCGGGCGCGGCGATCAGGAAGATGAGGTGCGCCGGGCCGTCGGCGGCGCCGTAATCCACGCCCGCCTTGCTCCGCGCGAACGCCAGGGACGGCTCGGTGACATAGGCCGAACGAGCGTGCGGGATCCCGATGCCGCCTTCGATCCCGGTCGGCATCTGCGCTTCGCGCGCCGCCACGTCGGCGAGGAATCCGTCGAGATCGGTGACCCGCCCCTGGCCGGCGAGCAGCCGCGCGAGCTGGCGGGTGGCGTCGTGCCTGCTGTCCGCCTCCAGGCTCAGGTCGACGAGGTCGGGTGTGATGATCGGGCTGGTCATGGTCTTACTCCCTTACAAGGCCCGGCGGGCCCTACAGTCGGCGGGCGGCGAGATCGCCGTCCGCCAGGTTGGTCAGGTCGGTGAGGTGGATGCCCGCGCGGCTGATGTCGCCGGGGCCGGGCATGCGCGATCCCGGCAGGGCCGCCGCCGCGCTTCCCCAGGCGACCGCCTCGGCTAGCGCGGTCGGCCCGCCGCCGCGGCCGGGGCCGGCGGTGTCGGCGGTGCCCGAGCTGCTGGCGGACAGGTAGCCGGCCAGCAGCGCGTCGCCGGCGCCGACGGTGCTGCGCGGCTCGATCGCCGCGGCGGTGGCGTGCCAGGCGCCATCGCGCCGGGTGAGCACCGCGCCGGCCGGCCCGAGGCTGGTGAGGACGGTGTGCACGCCGGCCTCGATCAGGACCCGCGCGGCGGCGGCGACGTCCGCGATCGTGTCGATGGATGCGCCCGCCACCTCGGCGAGCTCCTCCCGGTTCGGCTTGACCAGGTCCGGGCGCGCGGCGATCGCCTGGGCCAGCGGCGGCCCGGAGCTGTCGATCGCTATCCGGGGCCCGCTGCCGCGCAGCTGGCGGATGACGCCGGCGTACCAGTCGGCCGGCGTGCCGGGGGACAGGCTGCCAGACAGCACAACCCATTCCGCCGCGGCCGCGGCCTCGCCCAGGGTGGCCGCGAGCGCGGCGAGCTCCGCCCCGGACAGGCGCGGCCCGGGCTCGTTCAGCTTGGTGGTGGTGCCGTCGGCCTCGACCACGGTGACGTTCGCCCGGATGGACCCGCCGATGCGGACGGTGAGCAGGTCCAGGCCGGCGCCGGCCAGCAGGGCCTCGAGCTGGGCCCCCTCCGCGCCGCCGCTGGGCAGCACGGCCTTGGCCTTGCGGCCGTGCGCGGCCAGCGCCCTGGCGACGTTGACGCCCTTGCCGCCCGCGTCCACCCGGCTGGCGCGGGCGCGTATGACGGTGCCGGGCCGGAGCGCGGCGACCTCGATCGTCCGGTCGACGCTCGGGTTGGCGGTCAAAGTGACGATCATGCCCGCACCACCCGCAGGCCGGCCGATTCCAGGTCCGCGACCAGGTCCTCGTCGGCGCCCGTGTCGGTGATGAGCGTGTCGATCTCGTTCAGCTCACCGAAGCGGGCGAAGTAATCCGCCCCGAGCTTGCTGTGGTCGGCCACGACCACCGGCCGTCGCGCGGCGCGGATCATGGCCCGCTTGGCCGCCGCCTCGTCCTGGTCGGGGGTGGTGAGGCCGTAGGCGGCGGAGACGCCGTTGGCGCCGAGGAACGCGACGTCGACCCGGACGCTGGCGAGGGCGTTGCCGGTCCAGTCGCCGACCCCGGCCAGCGTCCGCGACCGCACCCGGCCGCCGGTCACCAGCACCTGCAGGTTGGGCCGGACCGAAAGGGTCAGGGCGATCGGCAGCGAGTTGGTGACGACGGTGAGCTCGCAGTCCAGCGGCAGCATCTCCGCGATCCGGGCCGTGGTGGTGCCCGAGTCGAGCAGGATCGCGCCGTCGGTCGGAAGCTCGGCGATGGCCGCCTTGGCGATCCGGTCTTTTTCTTCCAGGTTGCGCTCGGCGCGCTGGCCGACGGCCGGCTCGAAGCCAAGCCGTTCCACCGGGATCGCGCCGCCGTGCACGCGGCGCAGCAGTCCCTGCCGTTCCAGGGACGTCAGGTCCCGGCGGACCGTTTCCGGAGTCACCCCAAGCTCAGCGGCAAGAGCCGCGACATCGACCCGGCCCTGCGCCCGGGCACGGGCGACTATCAGCTGAAGCCGCTCTTCCGCATACATGCCTTGGCCATCTCCGTTTCATCTTTGTTTCCTTGGTTTTACACCCATGTTGGTGGCAAGTCAAGAGTAACCGGGTGGAAAGCCAACGAAAGAAAGAGAAAACAAAATAAAACGGGGATAACCGGAAGTGTGGTGCGCCGGCCGCAGAGCTCACCAGGCAGGTGTGTCCTGACCGTAGGCGGTCAGTCGCGAGGGCCAGGACAGGGGATGGCCGTCGAGCGCGCCGGGCGGGGTGACGACCGTGACAGGCGTGCCGCCGGACCACAGGGTGGTCAGGTATTCGCCGGCGGGCGGCTGGGTGCCGGATGCGGCCGCCCCCGGCACCGGCCCGGCCGCCGCCCCCGGCACCGGCTCCGGCGTCGCCGCGCTGAGCAGCCACGTCGCGGTGGCCGCGAGCGAGAGCGCGAAGGCGTGCGTGCCGCCTGTCCGGGATTGCCGGCGCACGCCCTCCAGGGCGGCAGCGGCGGCCAGGTATCCGGTGCCGTGGTCGAGCAGCTGGCAGGGCAGCGCGCCCGGCCGGTCCCCGTCGGGGGACTCGGTCATCGCGATGCCGGACGCCGCCTGGACGAGGCTGTCGAAGCCGCGCCGCCCTGACCATGGTCCCGGGCCGCCCCATGCCGACAGGGACACGATCACCAGGCCAGGGTGGCGGTCGGCCAGCGAGCCCGTGTCGAGACCGAATCGTTCGAGGGCGCCCGGCCGGTAGCCCTGTACCAGGATGTCCGCGCCGTCGAGAAGCTGGTGGAGCCGGCTCAGCCCGTCGGGCGTCCGCGCGTCCAGGATCGCGCTGCGTTTGCCGGGCAGCCCCTCGTAACAGTGCAGCGGCAGCTCCGGCCGGTGCGGCGGGTCGACGCGAAGCACGTCGGCGCCAAGAGCGGCCAGGTAGCGGGTGGCCACCGGCCCGGCGATGACCCGGGTGAGGTCCAGCACCCGCAGCCCGGCCGCCGGCCGCCCGGCCGGTTCGCGGCGGCGCGGCGGCGCGCCCTCGATCACGGCGCCGCCGATCAGCGGCTGGGCGGCGGCCGCCTGGCCGTGCGGGTGCGAGCGCCACTGCCCGCTGGTGCGGACCGCGGCGGCGGCGCCGCCCGCCGCCACCACGTCGGTTTCGACTCCTTCGGCGGAACGTTCCCCGATGGCCGCTCCGACCGCCGCCGGGTCGTCGCCGGTGCCAAGCGCGCGCAGCAGCGCCTGCTGGTGCCACGGATAGTTACCGTGGGTGCGCACCCAACCGTCGGCCGAGCGCCAGAACCGCGACAGGGGCGCGAAGCCGCCGCCGAAGCCGCGGCCGTCCACCCGCAAGTGCGCCTCGCTGCGCACGGCCGCGGTCACATGGCCGGCGTCGAGCCGCGCCCGCGGCAGCGTCCCCCCGCGCTGGCCCCGCAGACCAGCCGCGGCCGTCAGGGCGGTCGCGACGCACGCGACGGCGGTATCCGCGGCCGGGAGCCTCGACGGAAGGCCGTGCGGGGTGCCGTCCACCGCCAGCGACTCCGGCGGGAGGTCGAGGAAGGCGGCCGCCTCCGCGGCCAGCGATCGCCACCCGTCATCGGTCATGGGCTATCTCTCCTCAGTTCTCGCGGAGCGCGTCGAGTTCGTCTTCGGCGCGCTTCGCCCTGGCCCGCTCGGCGTCCAGGGCGGCCTGGTGCGCGGCCTGCAGGCGGGACAGCTCCGCCGCTCGCTCGCCGCGCAGCCGCTCGACCTCGGCGCCGATGACCGCGGCGCGCGCGTTCGCCGCCGCGGCGCTGGCCTCGGCGGCGGCGATCCCGGCCCGGGCGTGGTCGCCCGCCTGCCTGAGGGCCTCGCGGATCGCCTCGGCATCCGCGCGGGCCCGCTCGCTGTCCGCGCGGGCCCGCTCGGCTTCTCCGCGCTCCCGCGCGGCCTCTTCGCGCGCCCGCTCGGCGTCCGCGCGGGCCGCGGTGACCTGTTCGGCGGCCTGGTCGCGCGCCTCGGCGGTCTGCCGCCTGGCTTCCGCCGCCGCGTCCGCGGCCTGCCGCCGGGCGCGCTCGCTCCGCACGTCCGCGCGTTCTTCCGCGGCGACCGCTTTCGCCTGCGCGGCCGCCGCGGTCGCCCCGGCTTCCGCGGTCACGCGGGCGGCCCGCTCCTCGGCTTCCCGGGCTTTTCGCAGCAGCAGGTCACGCTCGCGCTCGAACTCGCTGGTCCGCTGCGCGAGCGCCCGCTCCGCGGCCTCGGTGTCCGCGGCGAACTGCTCGGCCGCGGCGTCGGCTTGCTCCTTCAGCCGGACGGCTTCGTCCCGCTCGCGGTCGGCCCGCAGCTGGGCGCGCCGGGCGCGGGCCGCTTCCTCCGCCGCCTGCGAGACATCCCGCCCGGCCTTGAGCCCGATCGAGGTGATCTCCAAGTCGATCGTCGCCGGATCCCCCATGCGGCGGAACTGATCCCCGAGTTCTTCATACAGCTCCCGCTCGGCCCGCAGCGCGGCAAGGGCGGCGGCGTGCTGCTCCCGCGCTTGCTCGAGGAGCTCCCCGGCTCGCTGCCTGGCGCTCGATACAGGCCATATATCCCGAACGGACGGTGGCGCCTCTCCGCCGTCCACCGCTGCCGCCCCGGCCGTGGCGCCCCTGCCATCACCGGAGGCGCCGTCGTCGCCGGCGTCGGCGGTGCGGCGCCACGCCCACCGGTTGCGGGCGTTGTGCACCGGGCCGCCGCCGGCCTCTTGCCGGTCCGCCTTCAGGCAGTATTCCCGCTGCCGCCCGGAGCCGGCCGCCCGCCCGGGCGCGCGGCGGCGTCGGCAGCCCGGCCAGATGCACCGCAGCTCGGCCGGCACGGTCTCCGCGTCGTCCGCCATGGTCGCGTACACGATCTCCGCCATGGCAGGCGACTTTATCACTCCATCCGGTACGGATAAATAGATGGAAAGAAAAGATAGAAAAGTTGAATCGCATGGCTCGGCCTAGCCGCCGCCGCGACTTCGTCACCCGCGTCCTAGGAGTCCCCGCATTTTCGTATATTACCTGTTCAAAGCATGATC
>Ga0318568_10001212_pt1 | contig 11142 bp, 14 predicted proteins | sample GRESIP088b5f21_FD_203690 | JGI IMG/M metagenome (GOLD analysis project Ga0318568, IMG submission 203690) | Tropical soil microbial communities from Luquillo Experimental Forest, Puerto Rico - GRE.SIPMG.088b5f21 | ecosystem: Environmental > Terrestrial > Soil > Tropical forest > Bulk soil...
ACGCCGCCGCGCGCCCTTCTCGGTCGCGAAGAACCGGCGCTCCACCGCGGGCCCGAACCGGCGCCCGAGCAGGTAGCAGAGGTTGTCACCGAGGAAGGCGCCCGCCGCGGCGCAGGCCACCAGCAGCGCGATGCGGGGATCGGCGCTGCCCGCGGTCGCGACGCCCAGGGCGATGACCGCGGTCTCGCTGGGCAGCACCGGGAAGACCGCGTCCAGGGCGGGAACGATGATCGCGATCAGGTAGGAGATGGGGGAGCCGACTTGCAGGCTGGTCAGCACGTTCAACCCGGCACCCGCCCGTCCTGCTGCGGCGCCGGGCGGGTGCCATCGCGCCACAGGCTGGCCGCGACCGCGCCGCCCACCACCACAGCGATCACGGCCAGGCTCACCGTGACCGGCACGTGGACGAAGGCGGAGGCGAGCATCTTCACGCCGATGAACACCAGCAGCACCGCCAGCCCCTGCTTGAGATAGCGGAACCGGTCCATCGAGCCGGCCAGCAGGAAGTAGAGCGCTCGCAGGCCGAGCACGGCGAAAGCGTTAGAAGTGAACACCACGAATACGTTCCGGGTCACGCCGAAGACAGCCGGGATCGAGTCCAGCGCGAACACCAGGTCGGTGGTCTCGATGGCCACCAGGGCGACGAACAACGGTGTGGCCATCATCTTCCCGCCGTACCGGGTGAAGAAACGGCCCCCGTCGTAGTCCCGGGTCACCGGCAGCACCTGGCGCAGCGCGCGCACCGTGAGATTCTTCGCCGGGTCGGTAGCGGCGCCCGGACGGGCCATGCGCACGCCGGCCAGCACGACCAGCGCGCCGAAGACGTAGAAGACCCAGCTGATGTGGTCAAGCAGCGCGCCGCCTGCCGCGATGAAGCCGCCCCGCAGGACCAGCGCGCCCACCACCCCGAAGTACAGCACCCGCCGCTGCTGCGCGGCCGGGACCGCGAGCGAGGTGAACAACAGCACGAACACGAAGATGTTGTCCACGCTGAGCGCCTTCTCCAGCAGGTAGCCGGCGAAGTACTGGCCGGCCAGGGCCGGGCCCTGCCACAGCCAGAGGACCCCGCCGAAGGCCAGCCCCGCCGCGACCCACAGCCCGCTCGCGAGCGCCGCGGCGCGCAGGCCCTCGCCCGCTCTCCTGGTGCGGATGAGGTCCACGGCGATGAGCACGGCGAAGACGGCCAGCGTGGCGATCCACGCCCACAGGGGCACGGTCATCTCAGGCCCGGGCACGGCCCGACAGAGCGGGCGCCGGGCCGGCCCCGGCCTCGCAGCGCGGGCAGTAGCGTCTCTCCGGGACGGCGGCGAGCAGGCCGTCCGGGATCGGTGACTCGCATTGCTCGCAGTAGCCGAAGGTTCCCGCCGCCAGTCGGCTCAGGGCCTCTTCGACGTCCGCCAGTTTCCGGCGGGCCACGATGGCGCGGTGCAGCAGTTCGCGGCACAGCAGCTGGTGGCGCAGCAGCCGCTGGGTCCCCAGGAGGCCAGCGCCGCCGTCGCGGGCCGGTGGGCCGGGTGGGCCGGGTGGGTCGGCTGGGCCGGCCGGCGCGGCCGCGGCGGCCCCGTGGTAGGCCAGCGACAGCTCGGTGACCTCCTGCAGCCGGGCCTGCCACCGGGCCTCCAGGAGCGCACGCCAGCGCGGGGCGCAGATCCCGGGGTTCATCGCTACGGGGTCTGCGCGTTCTTGTTGGGGCATTGTGTTCCCTGTGGGTCAGGACACCGCTCCGGTTCGGACTGCGGGCCCTGCCGCCGGGAGGCGTGCTGCCGGGAGGCGCGGCGCGCGCGCAGCAGCCGGATGCAGACAACCGTCAGCGCGGCGGCAAAGATGATCCACGGTGCCACCACGATCAGGTCAGTTCCGGTCATCCGCGCCGCCTAGGGTGTCGATGCTGTCAGCGTCAGTGCACCCGGCGGTCGTGCCCGTCCGGTGAAGCTGTCATGGTGGCCATGTGGAGGCGTGATCGGCCGGCCCGGGCGGCCGGCCGGGAAGGACAGGTGAGCAGGGATGGCGCCGACGGTGCTGCTGGTGGAGGACGAGCGCAAGCTGCGGGACTTTGTCCGGTCCTACCTTGAGCGCGCCGGCTTCGCCGTGCTGTCGACCGGCTCCGGAGCCGAGGCCATCACGATGGCGGCCGAGGCCTCACCGGACCTGGTCGTGCTCGATCTCGGGCTGCCCGACGTGCCCGGCGAGACGGTGGCCCGCGAGCTTCGCGCCGCGGCGGCCACGCCGATCCTGATGCTGACGGCCAAGAGCGCCGAGGAAGACCGGATCCGGGGGCTGGAGCTGGGCGCCGACGACTATGTGACCAAGCCGTTCAGCCCGCGCGAGCTCGTGCTGCGCGTCCAGGCGATCCTGCGCCGCGGCGGGGGCGCGGCCGAGCAGGGGGTGACCAGTTACGGCGCGGGCGTCCTGGTCATCGACGAGCCGCGGCACCTGGCCACGGTGCGCGGCGAGGTGGTGGAGCTCACGCCGACCGAGCGGGGCGTCCTGCTGGCACTGGCCACGGTGCCGGGCCGGGTGTACTCGCGGTTCGAGTTGATCAACCGCGTGCGGGGCTACGAGTTCGAAGGCTACGAGCGCACCGTTGACTCGCACGTGAAGAACCTGCGCCGCAAGATCGAGGCCGATCCGGCCAATCCGCAGATCATCCAGACCGTCCACGGCGGCGGCTACCGCCTGGGCCTGTCCCGCGACGACTGAACTCTCGCGGCTGGATTTCGTCAGCTGAGCTCTTTTCGTACCGCGGGCCGTCTCCATCCGGAACCCATACCTAACGCACCAGGACTCCAACGCGACCGGATGGCATGGAGCCGAAGGAGGCTGACATGCCCAGCACGCTCAACCCGGCCTGCCCGCTCTGCGGGCTCCAGTACGCCAACCGGCCGCTGCTTGAACTGCATATCCGCGAGGACCACCACCCCCAGCGGAACCGTCCCACGAGCCAGACCACGGAGACGATCCCCATGACCGAGACACCTGCTCCACGCCAGTCCCACCCGGGATGGACGAGGACCGCCCTGCGCCGGGTGATAGGCCGGCTCAAGACCCTGAACGACGAGTTCCTTCGCGTGCCGGCCACCATGGTCCGCCCGGCCCGCGCCCCGCAACGCGGCCCGCAGCCCGACGCGCCCGCGGGCCAGGACGCCCCGGCCGCCTAGGCGCGGAGGCCGGGGACGCCGAAGCGGCGGGCGCGAACATGGCGCCCGCCGCTTCATATTGCCCAGGACCACGCTGATCGGATGAAAAGTGACCTTGACCGGTGGTGGCTAGCTGCGGGGTGGCGGCGGCAGCCAGCGGAGCGCTTCGTGGCCGTCCAGGAGGCGCAGGCGGCGCTGCACCTCGGGCAGGGCCTCCGACTGGCTGAGGTGCGCCGCCACGGCGGAGCGCTGGGCGGCGCGGGCGGCCGCGGGATCGGGGCCCAGGGTGACGTGCCGTGCGCCGTCGGCGTCCGGCCGGGCGCGGGCCAGTACGGGCACGCCGGCCCGCCCGGCGGCGCAGCGGACGGCCCTGGCCAGCACGGCATTGTCCGAGCTGTCGCTGGCCGCCGCGGCATCGTCGGCGTGGTCGCCGGCCAGCATGTCTCCGCCTGGCCCGGCCGGGCTCGGATCGACCACCAGCAGGAGGTCGGGCGCGCGCCTGCGGATCTCGCGCTGCACCAGGTCGGTGAGCTCGGCCAGCGGGCGCAGGGCGAGCCCGCCGTCGGGGTAGTCGGCCACGGTCAGCCAGGAGACGCCGAGAACGGCCGCCGCCACCTGCAGTTCCCAGGGGCGCCGGGTCTCCAGACGCTCCCAGGTGGAGTTCAGCGGCGACGCCTCGCCCCGGGTCACGGACAAAAGCGCCAGGCGGGCTCCCGTGCGCCGGAACGCGTGCAGCAGCGCTCCCAGGTCGGCCGATTCCTGGCCGGGACGAGCGATGACGGCCAGGACCTGCCTGGCCCGCGGTAGCGGGCCGCGGGGTGGCCGGCCGGCCGGCGGCGAACCGGTCGCGGGTGCGTACCGTAGCGCGGGTCCGCCGCTGGCGCCTGCGGTGAGCGAATGGGACACGATGGGCTCCTCCCGGGCCAAGATCGCGCGAGAACGCCGCGGCCGGGTGGCCCCGCAGGCTCCGCCCGGTGCCTGCCAGGGCAGGACGTGGCCGGGACGGGCCGCGGGGCCGCCGAGACGGGGCAGGCTCAAGCCGGCCGCGGTGTGCCCGCGCCCGGCCCGGAGCCCCGGGATCAGGGCTCCATCCCTGCCGTTGCGAACCTGGAGCCCTCATTACACGCGCCCGGCGTGTCGGACCGATGGAGGCGTCGTGACGGAAGCGTGGAGACGGCCGCGCCGCGGCCGGCGTCGTTCAGCGGCCCCCGGTACTCAGGCGTGCGAGGCGATGAGCAAGATCAGCAGGATCAGCAGCCCGATACCGACGATCCACACGATATGGTGCGTGCGGTCCTTGCGGTAGGACTTGAGCTGGCCCTTCCTGACCGGGATGCCGCGGTGGGCCGCACGGGCCTGGCTGAAGTGCCAGCCGATATAGCAGGCAACCGCCACCCCGATGAGCACTAGCCCCATAACTTTCGCACTGTAGCGCGCGAGCGGCGCCATGTCGCGGGGGTTAACCCGGCGGGGCGGGGTCTAGCGGGTACTGAGGGCGCGTGCGGCCTGGCCGGCCAGGGTCACCGCGACCAGGCGAGCCTGCCGGGACGGCCTGGACTCCGGCTTGGGCGCCAGCATGAACCGTCCGTAGTACTGGCCGTGGCCGAACGTCCGCAGCTCGATCTCCTCGCGGGGAAGCCCGGATTCCTCGACGTCGTAACGGTGATGCCCGGCCATAACGGTGCCGTCCGGTTCCAGCCGCGGCGGATGACCCAGCAGGGCCCCGTACTCGAACCGGCATCCGGCCAGGTCCAGCAGGCCGATAAGCTGCTCCCGGACCCGGTCGACGACCACGTCGGGGGACCGGGCCGTCTGGGCCAGCTCCGCGGTGTCGTGGATTTCGGCCAGGTAGCGCGCGTCGGTGATCGTGATCACCTTCAGCCGCCGGGCCCGGGCGGCCAGCTGGGACACGGTGACGCCCACCACGAGCAGCAGCACCGCGGTCCGGATATCGGCGGCCCGGGTGATGGTGAACCGGTCGTAGGGCACGGTGAAGAAGAAGTCGAACCAGGCGGCCGCCGACACTGCGGCCAGCGCCCCGGCCAGCCGGTTCCCGATCGCGGCCACCGCGACCACCGCGACCACCAGCACCAGGGCCACGTTCGTGTTCGACCAGCTCGACCGCAGCGGCAGCAGCGCCGCGGCCACCGCCAGCGGCAGCAGTACCGCGGCCGTGACCGCGACGCGATCCCTGGTCAGGTAGCGAGCCATCCCGTGCACGCCAGCACCTCCCGTGCCGGCTTCATCTTCGCCCGGCCCGCCGGGGCGCCGGGCCGTGCTAACAGCATCCGAACGCCGCAGCCGGGAATCCTGACGGCGTCAATACGCTTGGGCCATGACCACCGTCACCGCAGCCCGTGAGTTGCTGAGCCGCCACCCGATTCTCGACGGGCACAACGACCTGCCCTGGACCCTGCGTGTGGCCGACGAGCTCGACCTGGACACGACCGACCTCGCCGCGCCGGTCGCCTCCACCCAGACCGACCTGCCCCGGCTGGCTCGCGGCGGCGTCGGCGCGCAGTTCTGGTCGGTGTTCGTGCCGGCGGACCTCGAGGGCGAGGTGGCGGTCACGACCACGCTGGAGCAGATCGACCTGGTGCACGAGCTGATCCGGCGCTATCCGGACGCCCTGGAGCTCGCGCTGACCAGCGCCGATGCGGAGCGGATCATGGCCGCGGGCCGGGTCGCCTCGCTGATCGGCGCGGAGGGCGGCCACTCGATCGGCAGCTCGCTGGGCACGCTGCGGGCGCTGTACGCGCTCGGCGTCCGTTACATGACCCTCACCCACAACCGCAACCTGCCCTGGGCCGACTCCGCGACCGACGAGCCGTCCGCCGGCGGCCTGACCGCGTTCGGGCGCGAGGTGGTGCGCGAGATGCAGCGGCTCGGCATGCTGGTGGACCTCTCGCACGTGTCCCCGGACACCATGCGCGACGCGCTGGACACCGCGGAGGGCCCGGTCCTCTTCTCCCACTCGTCGGCCCTGGCCATCTGCGATCACCCCAGGAACGTGCCCGATGAGATCCTGGCCCGGCTGCCCGGCAACGGCGGTACCTGCATGGTGAACTTCGTCCCGCCGTTCATCTCCCAGGCCTGCCGGGACTGGGCGGAGGAATTCACCGAGGACATGAAGCGGCGCGGGTTCGACCTCAAGAACGTGCCCGGCCGGGGCCAGCTGAAGGCCGAGCGCGCGGCCTGGGAGGCCGAGCACCCCAGGCCGCGCGTGACCCTGGCCGAGGTGGCCGACCACGTCGAGCACGTCAGGGAGGTGGCCGGCGTCGACCATGTCGGAATCGGCGGCGACTACGACGGCGTCGACTGGCTGCCCGAGGGCCTGGAGGACGTGTCCCGCTACCCGGCGTTGATCGCCGAGTTGCTCGACCGCGGCTGGAGCGAGGCCGACTGCGGGAAGCTGGCCAGCGGCAACGTGCTGCGGACGATGCGTGACGCGGAGGCGGCCGCCCGGGCGATCTCGGCCCGGCGCGGGCCGTCTCGGTCAAGAATCGAAGATCTGGATCGTTCGGCCGACCCGGCGCGGGCGCGCTAGCTGAACGGAGTCCTGGGCTTGTCCTGCCGTTCGCCGTCCAGGTAGACGTCGACCTTCTCGTCGTAGAAGCAGGCCAGCCCGGCGATCTTCTGGCTCTCCGGCAGCGGGGTCCGGTAGATCCAGACGACGTCCTCGTGCACGCCCTGCCCGGTATCCACCGACCAGTAGCTCGCCGTGCCCTTGTATGGGCAGTGCGTGACCGTTATGGATGGCCGTAGCAGGTCCATCCGCACGTCGGTCAGCGGGAGGTAGTGCCGGGGCGGCAGCCCGGTCTCGAACAGGATCCGCGGCTGGCGCGACTCGGCCACCGTGACGCCGTCCATCTCGATGCGCACGTGCCGCGAGCTGGCCAGGATGTCCACCCGCTTGAACGGGTCGCGCGGGTGGGTGTAGACCGGCTCGTCCTCCTCCAGCCATTCGGTCATCGCGTTCCAGTCGATGCGGACCAGGTCACGCAGCTGCTCGAGCGGCGAGTCCGGGTAGCGCAGCGCCGCCCGCTCGGCGGTCGCGGTGGCCACCTTCACGTGCAGCACCTCGCCGTTGCCGCGGCTGGGCGAGTGCTTGGTCTCGCCGGCCGGGATCAGCGACGCGCGCACGTCGGACGCGGGCAGATAGTACGTGGGGTAGTACGGGATCTCCCAGACCAGGAACGGCGTCCTGGTGTCGGCGACCAGCTCGCCGTTCAGGTAGGTACGGACTCGCTTGGGCCCCTGTTCGACCCTGACGCTGCCGCGCGAGCTCTCGGACATGCTGCCTCCCAGTGGTCTGTGGCCCGCTTTGACCATAACGGGAGGTAGCGTCGAAGTATGCGCTTGGGGGTCCTGGACGTCGGTTCCAACACGGTCCACCTTCTGGTGGTCGACGCCTACCAGGGGGCGCGCCCGCTGCCGGCGTTCTCGCACAAGGCCGAGTTCCGCCTGGGCGAGTACCTGGACGCCACCAACCGGCTGACCCAGGACAGCGCGGTCCAGCTGCGTGACTTCGTCAACGACGCGCTGCGGATCGCCGAGGACAAGGGCGTGCAGGAACTGCTGGCGTTCGCGACGTCGGCCGTCCGGGACGCCGACAATGGCGACGAGGTGCTGGCCTGGATCAAGGCCGAGACGCGGGTGGACATCCGGGTTCTGCCCGGCCGGGATGAGTCCCGGCTGACGTTCCTGGCCGCGCGGCGGTGGTTCGGCTGGTCGTCGGGGCGGCTGCTGATGCTGGATATCGGCGGCGGCTCGCTGGAGATCGCGTCCGGCGTCGACGAGGATCCCGCCGTCGCGGTCTCGTTGCCGCTCGGCGCGGGTCGGCTGACCAGGGACTGGCTGGTCAGTGACCCGCCGTCGGCCGACGAGGTGCGCCAGCTCCGCAAGCATGTCCGGGCGGAGATCGCCGGCACGGTGGGCGTGGTCATGCGGGACGGCCGGCCCGACCATGCCGTGGCCACCTCGAAGACGTTCCGGCAGCTCGCCAGGATCGGGGGCGCGGCGCCGTCCAGCGACGGCCCCTACGTCCGGCGGTTCCTGCATCACGCCGATGTCACGGCGCTCGCGGAACAGCTCTCGCAGACCAGCGCCGCCGACCGGGCGCAACTGCCCGGGGTATCCCTGGGGCGGGCGCCGCAACTGGTCGCGGGCGCGATCGTGGCGGACGCGATGATGGACCTGTTCGGCCTGCCTGAACTCGAGATCTGCCCCTGGGCGCTGCGGGAGGGCGTCATCCTGCGCCGGCTGGACACCATGCCGGGCCCGGCCGTCGGCTGACGCCCTGCCGGGCTGGCGTCAGTCTGGAACGATCCGGACGTTGTCCGCAGTGTCATCCGCCGTGTCGGGCCGCGGGCCGCCGGCGGCGTGCCGGGCACCCTCGCTGGTCCCGGCCGGGCGGGCGGCGCCCGCGTGGCCCTCGCTCTCGCCCGGCTGCCCGTTCGCGGCCCGCGAGGGCGGGGCGCTCGCCCGGGCCGGGGTCTCGGCCGCCGGCTGGCCGTTGCCCGCTCCGGGCACGTCACCCGGCTTGACCGGCGTGGGCGGGGTACTGGGGCCCTGCTCGCCGGCGCGGCTGCGCGCCGTCGCCTGGGCAGCGGCCGCGGCGATGCCCGCCGGCGCGCCCGAGGCCGGCTGGGCTCCGGCAGGCCCGGCGGGCCCAGCGGCTGCGGGGCCGTGCCTGCCCTCCGCCTGGCCCGGGGCGCGGCCCGCACCGGGCTTGTCGCCGATGGCGCTGGCCACGGCCTTGTCGACCTCGTCCTCCAGCGAGCCGCGGGCGACTTCACCCGCGACCAGGGTGGTGACCACGTCGCGGATCTCGGTCAGCCGCCGGATCGCCTCGGTGTGCCGGGACATGAGCAGGTTGAGGCGGCGCTCCGCGCCGTCGTGGATCGCGGTCGCGCGCGCGGTGGCCTCGTCGAGGACCTGCTTGGCCTGGGCCTTGGCGTTGGCCACGGCGGTCTCGGCTTGCTTGTGCGCGTCGGAGATCGAGCGCTCGGCCTCGGCCCGCGCGGTGTTGCGGGTCTTCTCCGCCTCGGCCCGGGCGCTGGCCACCGAGTTCTCCGCCTGCTCCTGCGCGGCGCGCAGCATCCGCTCGGCCTGGCTCTGCGCGTCGGCCCGGAATTTGTCCGTCTCCTGCTTGGCCTCGGCGCGCTGCCGGTCGGTTTCCTGCTTGGCTTCGGTGCGGAGCTTCGTGATCTCATCGTCGGCCCGGTCCCGCTGCGACTTGGCCTCGTCGTCGGCCAGCTTCAGGATCTGGCCGACGCGCTCGCTGATCTCCTCGTGCGCCGGCTTGCCCCCGGCCGCCTGCCGCGCCGCAGACAGTTCCAGCCTGAGCCGCTCGTTGTCGTCCAGGGCGTGCGACAGCCTGCTCTCCAGCTCGCGGGCCTGGCGGGCCTGGCCGCGGGCCTTCGCCGCGAACTCGTCCACCTGCCGTCGGCTGTAGCCGCGCCTCTCCAGCTCGAACTCCTCTTGGCCCAGCTCAGCGAAGCGGTCAGTGTGCTCGGTCATAATGTCCACCCGTCAAAGGGGTCAGGCAGACTCGGCCTTGCGGCTGGCGCACACTGGCTGACCCCTCGGATGCCGGGCGAGCCGGGCCTGCGGATGTTGTTCTACTGTAGGCGGCCCGCTCGCAGCTGGGATCTGCGGGTAGCGGGCCGGGGCGCGGCGTACGAAATGACGGGCACGACTCTTGTCCCGAACGGACCCCCGCGCAACCGAAACGGCTGAGTATCCGGTTATGTCTGGATTGGTCGACGCAACGTGCTCAGTATCCTCGCCCGAAGCGGGCGAGGGCGGGAAGGCTGGGAAGCTGAGGCGGGGGAGTAGGGCCCGGAAGGCTGCCGGGGTGAGCCGGGGAAAGAGGCCGGGAAGGCCGTAAAAGAGAGGCGGGAAGTAAGAGATGGCCATGAGCTTCCTTGGATCGCTGGACGGAGCCGTTCCTTCGGTACACCCGGAGGCGTGGGTCGCCCCGGGAGCCGTGGTCGTGGGCCGGGTCACCCTAGGCCGGGCCGTGAACGTGTGGTACGGGGCGGTCCTGCGCGCCGATGACGACGAGATCGTGATCGGCCCCGAGTGCAATATCCAGGATCTGTGCTGCCTGCACGTGGACGCGGGGGAGCCGATCCTGCTGGAGGAGCGGGTCAGCGTGGGCCACCACGCCACGGTGCACGGGGCGCGGGTAGGAGCGGGCGCGCTGATCGGGATCGGGGCGGTCGTGCTGGGCGGCTCGCAGGTCGGGGCCGGGACGCTGGTGGCCGCGGGCTCGGTGATCCGGCCCGGCACCGTCGTTCCGGCTGGCGTTCTGTTCGCCGGGGTGCCCGGGCGCGTCGTCAGGGAGCTCACCGATTCCGACCGCGCGATGTTCGCGGACTCGGCCACCAACTACGTGGCCCGGGCGGCCAGGCACCGCGGGGTGACATGGGCCGACGCCCCCGCGGCCGGCATGCCTGAATCGGGGTGACAGGGCTGAATCCCTGCTGAAAACTGCCTGAATTAGTCGTCCAGGTCTGGGTAGCCTTACTAGAAGATGGTTCTGGAATGACCCTGATGGGTCATGCGGGGCAAGGAGATCGCCCCGTAGCCTGAGCCCAGGTTCCCGCGAATCCGCTCGGCGATGGAGGTGGGCGCGTTGCGAGAGCACTTGGACCTGCGCGTCCACGATCGAGTGGCGCTGGACGAGATTGAACTGTACGCGGAGGTACTGAGCGCGGTGGCCGCGACCGACCGGCCCTTGACCGCGGAGGAACTCGACCGGGTGCTCGGAGTAAGGCCCGTGGCGGGGGCGTCGATCGGCTCGGGCTGATCCCGGATCGGCGCCGGAAACGGTACGTAGCTGTCCCGGGGGCTGGGTCGTTTGGCCGTCTGTGTCGGGAGTTGCGGCCGTTCGTCTCCGGGTGCGCGGGGTGCGCGGTACTGTTGAGGAGCCCTGATCCCGGAGGACCTTCGGAGTAGCGCTGAACGCAGCGACAGGCCGTCACCGTCGCGGTGGGAC
>Ga0318568_10001214_pt1 | contig 11133 bp, 4 predicted proteins | sample GRESIP088b5f21_FD_203690 | JGI IMG/M metagenome (GOLD analysis project Ga0318568, IMG submission 203690) | Tropical soil microbial communities from Luquillo Experimental Forest, Puerto Rico - GRE.SIPMG.088b5f21 | ecosystem: Environmental > Terrestrial > Soil > Tropical forest > Bulk soil...
CACTTTCAACGGCACGTTATTGGCAGGAGTAAGTGTTACATCGTTAAACATCCAACCATCTGCAAAGCTTACTTCGCCAGCATCTGTTCCACTAATGTGAACGTTGGTAAAATGAAAATCTTTCAGTGCCGATTGTTGCATACCTTCTGCATTGATGATCTTCTTTACACCTTTCGCTGTAATGTTCGACACATAAATATTTCTGAAAGTTGGTGTGCCTTGTGCAGGCTCTACTTTTTGCAATAGTTTTTTCCAATGCTCAGGAATAGAATCGTAGTTATATGCCGGAGGCAATTTTGAATAACTGTAAGAAGGATTCCAGTTCATCGTGAAATGAAACGCAGTAGCTACGCTGTCCAATTGTATGTTTTGGAAATGGATATCTTCGACAGTGCCACCTCTTGTAAAAGCAGATTTGATGTGGAAACCATTGCCTGTTCCTTTGCCAATAAGATCTGTAGCCAGTACGTGCCTGATGCTTCCTGAAGTTTCACTGCCAATAGTTAGCAAGCCACCACCTTTGCGTGCAATGCATTTGCGAATCACTACATATTCAGTGGGTTTGTTTACGCGAAGTCCGTCGCCATCGCGACCGGCTTTCAAACAAAAGTCATCGTCATTGCAATCAATATCGCAGTTCTCGATCAATACCCAGGTTGACGAATCTACGTCTACTCCATCTGTGCTTGGGCCTTTGCCGTCTTCATTGTTTCTGATCACCAGTCCATCTACGGAAACATAACTTGAGTATAATATCTGCACGGTCCAGAAACCGGCATTTTGAAAAGTAATTCCTTTCAAAGTAACGTCGCTGGAATTTTGCACCAGCAATGTTCTTACGCGTTTGGCATCATAGTCCACGATCCAGCGCAAACCTTTAGGATCGTAATCATTCTTGCGCATGTTCCAATATTTGTCCCAGCAAAACTTACCTCTTGCATTCACAATGCCGTTGCCTGTTACCGCTGCTTTTTTCTGATCGATCACATTGATAAGCGCTGCGGGCCATTTCATTTCAATGCCGGCAATGCGTGTATCGATCTCTGGATAATCAGCAAAATCCTGGCTGCCTAAAATCGTAACGCCTTTGTCGACGCGAAAATTAACACCAGATTTTACAAACACACTTCCCATTACATACACACCGGGTTGAAAAGTTACGATGCCTCCGCCTTTTTTTGCGCAATCATCGATGGCTGCCTGGATGGCTTTGGTAGATACTTTGGTGGTGTCATTTACTACCGCACCGTATTTGTTTACTGAGAATATTTTTTTTGAGGATGGTACGCTGCGGGTGCCTACTTTTTTCGTCCAGCTCAAATCCGGAGTTTGTGCGTTAACAGAAGAGAGCATTACAGTTAATGCAACCGAGCATAGCAATAATTTTGACAATAGGGTTCTATTTGACATGGCTTGCAATCTTGAAGCTACAAAATAATGTTTTATAAGATTGTAGCTGTCCTGTTGTGTCCTGAAGAATAAAACTGTTGGCACAGATACGCCAGGCTGCAGTGACCCCGCGGCATATCTGCGCCAACAGTTTTGTGTAGCAGCGGTACACAAACAGACTTTGCAGTTTGTGTCTTCATCATAACCGTCAACTCAAGGTCTATCTGTTCAAAGAACAGATGACATTTAACATGTCGCCCCTCTGGGGCTCGCTCTAGTTTTTCTGGATTGATCTTTTGTTCTACTAACGTGTCGCCCCGATGGGGCTTTAGAACACATGGTACGTTACAAAACAGCCCCAGAGGGGCGGCACGTTAGTAGAAAATAATTAGCCGTAGCGATCCAAAATGCGAGCCCCAAAGGGGCGACATGTTAAATATCGCGAAGCGAAAGAAATTCGGGTAGCTTTAGGCTGACGGCAATAATGTCCTAACGAACCGAAACGTTCCGGATGCCGGTTCGTGGAGAGATAAAGAAACGAAAAAGCAATCTTACAAGTAAGACTGCTTTGACATCGTTGGCACATATAGCAACGCTACAATGACCATGCTCCATATCTGCGCCGACGATCGCTATTTAATATTCACTTTCAGCGCTACTTCGTATTGCTGATTGTAATTGTATTTATTTTTTGAACTGTAGAAAAAGTTTATCTCGCCAAGGTTCTTCGCCATGATGCCAAGTCCGCCCATAACATTTCCGGTACTTTGCCAATACACGCTTGCATGAAAAGCATCCTGCATTTCCAGTTGGAGACCTCCGGTGAAAATATTTTTCTGATCGTAAAACATTTTATACGCAGCCATCGGTTTCACACTGATGCGCTCATCTTCGCAATTGAATTTATACGCAGCCAATACCTGTCCCATCGCGAGATCACTGGTACGACCCGCCGAGTCTTGCATATAAGATCCGATATTGTAACCTGTGGCACCAATTGAAAAACGCTCGCCTTCAAACGACAATCCAAGATCACCATTAAACTGCATGCCTTTGTCGTTGAAAGTTTTAGCCGTGTTGTCTATTTGCCCGTTCGATGCAAGCGCAGCATTGTCGAGACGTTCTTTGTAAAAATTCAAACTACCTCCAATGCGCAAACTATTTTTCTCGCTAAGCTTTGCAACAAATGCATAGGATGCAGCGCCCTGGTATCGTTGAAAGATGCCGCTTTTATCGGAAGTAATGATGAGACCCACGCCAGATTTTTCGCCAAGCTTTGCATCGCCGGCAAAGGTGATGAGTTTAGGGGCTCCCTGCAAACCGTACAAGCGAGTGCCGTTCTGCCCTGCCAGTGCGGGGTTCCACAAGTAGCCATCGCGATAATATTGCGAGATTGGGTTATTAAAAAAATGTTGTGCACTTGCTGATGCGCCAATGCAACAAGAAGCTACACATAGCAACAGTGTCCGCAAACCTTTTTTGTTGATCTTTTTCATATGTTACTATTTTGATGAAGCGATGATTGGTGTGTCAATCATCGCTTCTTTGTTATTAATGAATTATGGTTACCGAACCTTTGATTTTCACTTCGTTGTTTACAGTCAATACAAAGTAGTAGGTGCCATTTGTAAGAATACGTCCATCGTATCTTCCATCCCAATCATTGTTATAACCGTTCTTCTCATACACCAGTTTACCTGTGCGATCAAATATCTGGATGCGATTGTTTGGATAACCGATAAGATTTTTGATAACAAGTTTATCATTCACACCGTCACCATCAGGAGTAAGCAATTTGTTGTATTCCGTAAGTCCAGACTCCTGCACTTTTACAACAATTGACTTGCTCACTTTACAGCCCTGGCTATTGGTAAGTGTTGCCACATAAGTAGTCGTAGAAATTGGCGAAGCATCAGTGTTATTGCCTGAAACATTGCTCACGCCTATCGACGGCGACCACTTGATATCGCCGGAACCAAACGCACGAAGAACTGCTTTTGATCCTCTGCTGATGATTGTATCTGCACTAACTGTTAGAGCCGTATCTCCATTGATCTTTACAACAGCCGGAGCAGATGTGTCTGAAAGACAGGACTGTCCTGAGATAGCGAGTATGTTGTACTGCCCTTGTGTTGTTGTGGTGTAAGTCAAGGCTTTTGCACCATTGATCGATGCGCCATTGTACAACCACTGATAGCTTACTGCTGAATCCACTGCTGCAGCTGTTAATGTAGTTCTGTCACCAAGACATATTGTTACTGAACCTGGAGTGATGACAGGTTTCGCAGGTTTGTTGCCGATCACAACTACAGTGGCAGTCTTGCTTGCTCTGTTGCCGTTCTTATCAACCACTGTTAATCTGACTATATTGTTGCCAATGTTCGCACAACTGAAACTTGTTTTGTTCAATAACAAAGAATCAATGCCGTATACGTCGTTGCTTCCGTTGTTGATTTCTCCAACTGCGATGGTTGCGGTACCTGTTGCGCTCAATCGTATTGTGTCGTTCTTCACTATTACCGTTGGTGGCGTTGTATCTTTTCCTGTTGTGAATGACCATACATCACCTTTCACGGTTCCATCGGCATCCATCGCATCTACTTTCCAGTAGTAAGTAGTATTGGGTTTTAGTGAATCGAGTGATAATGTCGTTGCTGTTTTATTTGTTGATTTCGCTTTTAACGAATCTGGCGAAGTGCCGAGATATACATTAAATCCTGTGGCGCTTCCTGTTGTTTCAAGCCATGCCAGGTTCACCTTCTCAGGACCCGCGCCGGCACTGCCATTGGAAGGCGTAGGGCTGGAAACTTTTTTCAACAACTCCTGGCCATTGTACAATTTCAAAATAGCTGCGTCAGACAACATGTAGTTGTACATTCTGATGTCATCAAGGCTGTCGCGGAATGGCTTCATCTCTGTAGAGTTGCCGATCAACAGATTGTCCGACTTACCGATAGAAAGCGTTGTGTAAGCTTTTGTACCGGCCGATGCACCATTGATATACACTTTCAACAATTTATTTTTTATGTCACGTATTGCAACAATATGCACCCACTTGCCCGTGAAAATATTAGTAGCACCAGATGTTACAGTGATGTCGATATTTGTTTTGGTGATGCCATCATCAATTGCCCATGTCAATTTCCCATCTCTTAATTGCAGGCCATACCATTTACCGGTGTTTGCCTCAAATGTTCCTTTTTGCAAAAGATAGCAATCCTTGTTATTGGTGCTTGTGTAAGTATTTGAAGGAATATTCACCCACATTGAAATAGTAAACGCATTTTCGTCAAATCGAATTTGCGGTGCGTCTGGAACAACAATTGCGCCTGTTGCAATAGGGCCAGACAAGCCAAGGCCTCCTTTGAATTTACCATTCGTCCATATTGGATTTGCAACATCTGTGATGGTGCCGTGGTTAGCAGATTTGGTGCTGTCAAACGCAACCACTCCGCTTGTAGCGTCCAATGCGTAGTGTGCCATCAAACCCGGCTCAAAACCTGTCGTGAAATTCCAAACATCACCAGTCGTTGTGCCGAGTGGACCAACGGCATCTACACGGTAGTAGTACTTGGTTTGCGTCTTCATTGCTGTTACATTGTACAATGCGCTGGCAACACTAATGCTATCGGAAACTTTTGTCAGTTTAGATGGATCAGTACCGAAATACATTTGGTATTTGTTTGTATTTACACCGCCTGACCATGTCAACTTCAAAGTATCTGCAAAGCCTTCCACTGTTGTGTTATTAATCGTTGGATCGAAAGGTTTTTGTGCCAATGCACTTCCATAATAAAGCGTTACAACTTCAGCATAACTTAGTGCGTAGTTGTAAATTTTCAACTCATCCAGCTTGCCTTTGTATGGCGCAGGTTTGTTGGTGGTCGCAAGAAATTCCAATTCACCGATATTGCCGATGATCAAAGAACTTGTCTCACCAATACCTGAAAGCGCTTTTGCAATGGCAACTTCTTTTATTAAAGTTCCGTTCTGATAGGCTCGCAATTTTTTCGCTGTTGTATCTCTGATCACCACAACATGCACCCACTCATTGGTAAACAAACCGGTACCGTCTGCCTGCAGCTCATCTTTACCGCCTCCGTTTACATCGTTATCATCATCTATGGCGAAACGAAGTTGTTTATTCTTAAACTCTATATCGAAACGCTTACCTGTAGCGCCTGTTGTGGTATTTTTTGTAATCGATCCTTTGCAGAAAAGGTATGCACTCGTGTTATTGTCCTGCGGCAAATTGCTTGGATCAGCTTTCATCCAGAATGACATAGAGAACGAACCTTTGTCAAGGAACAATTGATCCTGGTGCGGAACGCTTACTACGTACATGTTTGTATTTGCAGTAGAAAAATCAAGTGCGTTGTTTTTCTTGCCCGGTATGCGAATGCTTGCATCGTCTGCATCCAAACCAAGTATACCATCGTTTTTGTAGGTAGAAGAATCTATTACTTTAAGGTCGTCTCCCGTTTCATCAAAACTCCAGAAACCAACGAGACCCGCAGGAATTGACTTTGTTGTTCTGAATGACCACACATTACCAACCGCTGAACCTTTTGCGTTAACAGCATCTATGCGCCAGTAATAAGTGGTGTTTTCTACGAGACCAGTAATATCATAAGAAGGAGCGGCAACATAAGCCACGTCTGCTTTTTTCGTCAATGCTGTTGCACTCGTTCCAAAATAAACCTGGTACGTTACGGTGTTGGTACTGCCTGTCCACTTCAATGTCAATTTACCGCCGGAAATTTCTGCATACTGAAAACCATTGGCAGGCGTTGGGTTAGCAGCAAGTGTTGGCGCACTTGGAACAGGCGGTGTCGTCACTGACACTGGCACGCTGTAGCCTGAAGCATCTGCGCCCACAACGGCTTTGAGGCGATAGTAATAAGTTGTGTTTGGCACAAGGCCCGTATTATCAGTATACGTCGTGCTGTTTGCTGCAGGGTGATTGATATCTGTGTAGGTTACACCATCTATTGAACGCTCCAAAACAAAATAAGTTTCGCTGCTTTCATTGTCTGCCCATTTCACAACAATAGAACTGTTAGGTGCAGGCAATTCAGCGGAAGTGGCTGTCAATGTTACGTTTGACGGTGCTTTGATTAACGCAGGAGGAACAGTGTTCAACAGCGAGTTGACATACACTTCAATATTGAGATACTGAGGATAGCTCACGCTAAACTTAACTGCGTCTGTCTTGTCATTCTTATTTAAACCATTCGCATCTTCCCATGCGTCAGGCATACCGTCAGCGTCTGTATCCAAAGGAGCAGCTCCACTGTACACATCACCGAGACCTCCATTTGATAAAGGCAGATCTGTTTCGCGATACACATACATGCCTTTTGTACCTTTTGATTTTACTTCATCAATCATCCATTGATCCACCTGGTCACGGCGAGGATAACAAGCACCAACGCTGTCAATGATAAATTGATACGCTTGTTCTGCGGTCATTTTAGGATTTGCCTGCGGGTATGGAAACGCCTGTGTTTTAAAGGCATCGCCGGTAATACCGGGATAACCTGTTTCATCAAATGGAACCAACGCTCCATCCAGTACACCGTTCTGGTTGTTATCAAAAAAATTACCGGAACCGAATATATTGAATGTGCCTGTGCCTCTCGAAAATGGCGTTGTTTTACTGATCGGCGTAAGCGGACCACCAACAAAATAGTTATTGATTACGTTTACTTCGGACGTGCCTGATGAACCGCCCATGATGTAAGCATCTGCAGCCCACGGATACGTAAAGTCATCAGCGAGTCGTCCGCCGTTACCATAGTTGTAAACGACGTTGTTCACAAACTCATTCACGCCTTTTACTTTAGGGTTACGCGTTTTGTTGCTGATGTATAAATTTTTCAATAAGCTAACTCTACCTCCGTCAGGTGTTTGAATCAATCCGCCTGCAGAGTGGTTTTCGCGAAATAAACCTTGTCCGATGATACAATTCTGAATAGTGATATTGTCGGGCGCAGATCCTTTGTTATCCCAGTTGATGGAAAAATTTTCATCCATGCCCCATGAAATGGACATGTGGTCAAACACCATGTTGGCGCCGTTTGCAAGGCCCGATGCGTCGTTGCCGGAATTGCCTGTGGCACCAAGACGAACGCGTATGAAACGGGAGATCGTATTACTTGCCCCGGAAAAAGTTACTCTTTTGTTGAAGAACACAATACCGTTACCTGTCGCTGTTTGTCCGGCAATGTAAACATTGGGCGACACAACAACATCGGAAGCAAGTATCACGATACCGCCTACGGCAAATGTCACAATGCGGCCGGGCTTACTTACCGCATCGCGGAACGAGCCTACGCCTTTGTCATTGAGATTGGTAACAATATAAACTTCCGGAGTGGCGACGCCCCTTGCACCGGTTGCAAAACGACCAAAGCCTTCTGCGCCGGGAAATGCAAGTGTTTGCGCTTTTAAAGAACCTGCCGTCAGCAACAGCAAACAGAGCAGGCCAAACATACTGGTGAGTTTAAAAACAGCAATCTTTTTGTTCATGGCATGTTTTGGGTTGTAATAGATGATTTTATGAGGGTGTAAAAAACAATACGGGCAAGGGTTTCCCCTTTCCAATCAATATTGATTTTAGTATAGGATATTGAACGGATCACTAATCTTGTAATACTATTATTCAGCCTGCGCCACAAGCTTTTGAATGTTGGCTTTTTACTTTTTACTTATCTCTTTTGAATTGGTAATTCCGTTGATGTACACTTCAAGATTTGTATAATTTTTATCAGCGGAAAATGCGCTTGCATCTGTGGCGTCTTTGTATTTCAGGCCGTTTGCTTTTTCCCATGCATCGGGAATACCATCACCATCTGTATCTTTTTCTTTCTTGCTACTATTCAATGCAGTCTGGCCGCCGGCAGCTTCTTCTGTTTTAAAAATCTCTCCGCTTTTTCCCAAAGATTTTAAATAACCAATGAGTCGAAGATCAACTGCATCTCTCTTCAACGACGCACCTGCATTTGCTACTACGCTTGCATATGCGCTCGCGGCATCTTCTATTTTCACTCCTGCAGGAGATTCGTTGCTACGCTTAGAAAGTAATGTGGCCGTGGCTTTCACGAAATCAGAATCTACTACGGGACGACCATTCAACACACCATCTTTATCAAGATCTGCAATGTTTCCACTGTGATACACGTGATCAGTTGCGGTAAACATGCCAATGAATTTTGTAGATGAGTTTGGCCCTGCGATAAAATAGTTATTGATGATATCCTGGTAATGGTCCGCCGCGGAGTGCCCGCCAACAAAGCCATTCACGCCATAGTTATACACGACATTGTTGATGTATTCAATGCCTGCTTTTGCTTTAGGGTTACGGCTCTGGTTGTCTATCCAAAGACAATGATGAATGGTGATGTTTTTGGGATCTTCAAACAATGCACCAAAACGTTGCGGATCGATGCCTTCACCAATGATGCAATGTTGCAGGGTAATATTGGAACTGCCTTTGATGTGCAGGTTATCCCAACGTCCCCACTGTATGGAGCAATGATCCATAATGAGGTCCTTCAAATTATCCAACACTACAGTGCATGCACCTTTTGACATATTGATGCTGCCGCGAAAACGCATGTATCGCACAATGGTGTTGCTCGCAAAAGAAACACCGTTTCCATACACTACAATTCCCTCGCCCGGTGCGGTTTGTCCTGCGATAGTTGTGTTTGCAGAAACTGCAATCTTGTCTTTTATTTTTATCACGCCACTTACATCAAACACTACTGTTCTTCCGGGTGCGCTTACTGCATCACGAAATGTGCCCTTTCCTGAATCAGCAAGATTGGTAACGTGATAAATCTCTCCGCCTCTTCCACCCTGTGCATATGCGCCATACCCTTCTGCGCCCTGGAAGGCAAGCGTTTGCTGGGTTTGAGCATGCATTGAGATATGCGCACAAAACAATCCACCTGTCAACATCAATATTCTGTTATAGCGAGCAATCATGATTCTTTGGTTTTAGTCTTTTTACTTTTTACTTTTTACTTCTCCACTATTTCCATTTGAATGGCAAATACCAATTGTCTTTGCTCATCAGTTTGGCACGTACTTCACTTGCATGTGGGTTATTTTCTCTTACCAGTTTTTCGTAAACTTTATTGGCAAGGAATGAAGGATCATTTCTTCTCAACGCAACTCTTACAAGGTCGGACCATCTTCTGCCTTCTGAAGCCAACTCAAGTCCTGCTTCGCTAATGATGCCTTCTTCAATCGACAACGTACTATCCCCTGTAACTGCCTGTGAGTAAAGATTTGCACGGCCGCGCACACCTACATTCAGGCACCAGTCGCCGGTGATTTTTGGGTTATCACTTTTGCGTGCATCGAAGTCGTAAGGAAATCCTTCGCCGGTAATTTTATTTGGTATCGTTGTCAAACCCTGGTTCACTATGGCATATGCCAATCCCTGGTGATTGTCGCGGTTTGCAGCTTCTGCAAAATCGAGGTGCATGGATGCTGCGCGATACAGGAACCATTTACCGTTTTTCTCAAAAACATTCAACGGCGTAAATCCGGTACCACTGAGATAATTGTATAAATATTTCATCGCCAGAGGTTGTCCGTCTATTGAGCGTGCAGTGAAAACTTTTCCTCTTGCATCGTATGCGAAATCATTCTTTTGCACCTGTGTGTTCCAAAGATCCAAAGCATATTGTGAAGGCTTCAACATGTAGCTTCCACCACGATTAGAAAACAAGTTGATAAATGGATCAACGGGTTCAAAGCTTTTATTGAATGGCAGGAACCATACCCACTCGCGGTCAAACATCGCATCTTCATCGCGTGCAAACATGGAGCGCCAGCCCTGTGAATTGTTATCGATCAACATGCCTTCATCTTCTTCTCTGTAACGTACGTAACCAACTGCCAGATCATTGTTGTCAGCTTTGGAAGCACCTGTAAGTCTGTAATTGTACAAGTCGCCGGTGCCGCCGGTTTCCATCAAACTCTTTAATACAGTAGCCGCTTTGCGATAATCATTTCTCCACTAGTAACGCTTCTTTGTTTACATAAAACTTCTTGGTGGTATAACCATCGACTGTTGCTACAAGGCTTGAGGTTGCGGCGTAAGGTTTCATGTATGGCAAACCTTCCATTGTTTTGATCAGCTGATCCAGCAGCTGATTGAATGGAACGCGTGGCATCAATGCAACGTTCTGCATATCTGCGACAGTTGACAAAGGATCGGTAACGTAAGGAACGCTGCCAAACTGTATGCCCAATTGCAAATACACCCAAGAGCGCAATGCTGCTATGTCTGAATAACGCATGTTGTATTCTTCCTGCTTCAATTTCTTGTCACGCAACATGATGTCGAAGTTGGCCATCACATCATTGCAATTCAGGATCACGTTGTAAAACGGTTTTGGATCGGCATAAGGGTTGCCTTCTTTTACATCATGCTCGTTCAACTGTTTCAGGTATTCATCGGCCGTTGCAGTAGTGCTCATAAGATCGGCTCTTACTTCGTTGAGTACGATATAAGGCGTGGCGAGATTCATGAATTTACCGTAAACGCCTATCACCGCTGCATCTGCGTCAAACACGTTGCGGTACATGTTCTGTTGATCCAGCACATCTTTTGGTGCAACATCTACCATTTTATTGCACGATGCTGAGACAAGTGCTGACAAAGCCAGTGCGGGAACAATATATTTATATGCTTTAAAAACTCTCATAACTTCTAAGCAATTGTTT
>Ga0318568_10001215_pt1 | contig 11129 bp, 6 predicted proteins | sample GRESIP088b5f21_FD_203690 | JGI IMG/M metagenome (GOLD analysis project Ga0318568, IMG submission 203690) | Tropical soil microbial communities from Luquillo Experimental Forest, Puerto Rico - GRE.SIPMG.088b5f21 | ecosystem: Environmental > Terrestrial > Soil > Tropical forest > Bulk soil...
GTCCCCGGCGCAGTGGCTCGCGCGCCGCGGTGCGCTGGTTCGCGCGCCGCAGCGCGGCGCCGAGTTCGACCAGCGCGCGGGCTTGCTCGAGACGTGCGCCGCACCTCGCGAGCACCTCGGCCGCTTGGCGCAGATCGTCCAGTCCCTGCTGGCCGCCGGCGAGCATGCCGCGCGTGCGCAGCGCTATCCCGGCGGGGCGCGGCAATCCGGCCTGCCGCGCCGCGGCAAGGTCCCTGTCGGCCAGCCGCAGTGCCTCGCCCGGGTCGTCGGCGGCGAGCGTCAGCGCGAGCGCCGAACGCCAGCAGGTGCTGGGGTTCAGCAGATGCAGCGACTCGTAGATTTCCGCGGCCGACCGCAGCTCGGCCCGGGCGGTGGCGAAATCTCCCGTGGCCAGGGCCAGCCGGCCGCGGACCTCCCCCAGTATCGCCCCGCTGGCCGTCCGGGCCAGGTCAGGATCAAGCTCGATCCCGGTGGCGACCGCCGCGACGTCGGCCAGTTCGGGCCGTTCGATCAGCGCGTCAGCGCCGCAATACAGCGCCGAGGGAACGACGAACGTGGCGCCGTGCTCCGCCGCGATCTCCATCGCCGTGCGCACGTCGCCCTCCGCGGCCACCAGCTCGCCACGGCGGGCCCGGACGGCGGCGCGCACGCAGGCGGCGACCGCCAGGTCGGCCACCGAGCCCCGCGACCGGGCGCACGCGAACAGCTGACTGGCAAGCGTCTCCGCCCGCGTGAGCTTGTCCAGCCACACCGGGGCGATCAGCGCTTGCGCGACGATCAGCGGGTGGGCATCGCCCCTGGTGAGGAGGCGGTCTCCGTCGAGTGCGTGGTCGAGCAGCGGCAGGACCGTCCCGGCCGGCTCACCCCGCCAGGCGAGGATGCCCGCGAGCGCCGCGGCGAGCGTACGCTGCTCGGGCTTGTCCTCGCGGGCGGTGGCGAGCAACTGGCCCACGCGCTCATCCAGCTCGCTCACCAGGCGCGGGTCGAAGGCCGCGAGCCCCACCAGCCAGGTCTCCAGCTGCGCCACCGCCGCGTGGGCTCGCTCGCCCTGCTGCCCGTCGTAGTCCGCGAGTTCCTCCAGCGCCGAATGGATGAAGGCCGCGGCGACGTCCCACTGCCCGCTGAGCACCAGCAGCTCCGCCAGGTCGGGCGCGACAGCCGCCCGCTGCAGCGGGTCGGTGGCGAGCTCGAGCGATTCACGCAGGTGCTGGACCGCCGCCGGGTCGCCCATCACCTTCTCGGCCAAGCCCAGCTCGTGCAGCAGCGCGGCGCGCAGGCTCACATCGGACGTCTCGGCCAGCGCCCGCCGCAGGTAGACCGCCGCGCTCTCGGGTGCGCCGCGCCCCACCGCCCGCGCGGCGGCCACCCGCAGCTGGTGCACCACCGCCGGGGACCCGGCCGGCTCGCACACCAGCAGATGCGCGCACACCACATCGGCGTCCGCGCCCTCCGCGGCCAGCAGCCGCGCCGCCGCGGCGTGACGCATCCCCCGGTCGGCCTGGGGGATGTCATCGTGCACCGCGGTCCGCACGATCGAGTGCACGAACCGCAGCGGTGTCCCCGGCTCGAACACCCCGATCCCGGCCAGCCGGTCAGCGGCCACCGCGGCGTCCGCCAGCCTGATCCCGGCCAGCGCCGCTGCGTTACGCAGCGCCGCCTCATCTCCCAGGATCGCAGCCGCCCGCGCCAGCTCACCGGCGGCCGGCCCAAGCCGCGCGACCCGCAACGCCACCTGCTGCGCGACCGATCGAGGGGCCAGGCCTGCTATCCGGTCCACGCCCGCCTCGCCGGGGCCGATCCCGTCCGCGCGCAGCGTCTCGATCAGCTCCTGCACCAGAAATGGGTTACCGCCGGTCACCGCGTGGGACGACCGCGCGAACCCGTCACTCGGAGCCGCGCCGAAGGCCCCGGACAGCAGCGTCCGTACCGCCGTCCGGCTCAGCGCAGGCGGGGACACCACGCCACCGGCGGCGATCTGCTCAAGACGCGCCAGGCAATCCGCGGTCTCCGCAGACATGGCCTCCCCGGTGCGCCACGTGAGCGCCAGCGCGACCGGCAGGCCCGCCAGGCGGTCGGCCAGGTACAGCACGAAACGCAGCGACGCGTGATCGGCCCACTGCACGTCATCGACCGCCACCAGCACCGGTGCGGCACGGCTCGCGTTCACCGCCAGCCAGTAAAGGCCGTGGACCACGGCGAACGGCGGATCGCCTCCCGCCGCCGGCGGGGCACCAGCCACACTATCCTCAAGCGCGGCCAGCGCCCGGCGCGCTGCCCCGGCCAGCAGCGCATCCCGCTCGGTCCCCTCAGCGCCGGCCAGCAGCGGCTCGAACAGCTGCCGCGCCACCCCGAACGAAAAGCCGCCTTCCAGCTCCCGGCCACGTCCGGACAGGACCCGTGCCCCGGCCAGCAGCGCCCGCTCCCTGGCGACGCCCAGCAAGGCGCTCTTGCCGATCCCAGCGGGGCCGGTGATCAGGAGCATGCCGCCGCTGTCTGCCTCCGCCAGGGCGAGCAAGGCGTCGATCCGGCCCAGCTCATCCTCACGCTCTAGCAAGCCAGTCTGCATCAACCACCTCGTACGGCACGCAACCTGATGAGGACTCTACTGCCCTTATGGCGAGGACGGCGCGCCCGCGGTGCGCGTCACGGTGTACCCAAACGGCGTCGCGCCTGGACTCCGGGGCCTGCAGGGGCTATGTTTATGCCGCGGTTGATAAACCAGCCGGTGTTGCGACGTGCCTTGGTCCGCGCTGTCTAGCGCGTGATGCTCAGACTGGCCCGCACCTCCCGGCAGGTGTCTGCCTGGCCATGCCGATGAGGCTCCCAGGCAGACGCGGCCCGCGTCGCGCTCCCCCCGCGCCGCGCGGGCCGCTCAACTGCCTAACTCTTCCGGGCGCCTCCGCCGAGGGCTAAAAGCCGCCGCCCCCACCCTGCTGCCCGACATCCTCCGCATGATCTTCATGGTTCACGGGCAGGCCACTCCCCAGAGCATCAAACCCCACGATGACCTGACGGCCGACTTCCTGATCGCCGCGGACGGCCACCTCATGCCAGAGGCAACCCGATCTGTGCCCGCGTCAGGCCGCCCGACATCGCATGGTCCGCCGAGCGGGCCGACCCGCTGGGCCGCAGCAGCGGCAACCAGAGTGGATAAGCTACCCGCGGCGGCCGCTAACGCTGGCTTATGACGAAACGATGGCGAGCAGGCGCCGGGCCAGGGGCGGCAGCGGCCGCCCGGCCGGCCACACCGCACGCAGCGATCTGGTCAGGCTGATCCCCTGGGTCGGCACGGCGACCAAGCGGCCGGCGTCAAGGTCATCGGCGACGGCCAGCGCGCTGAGCACGGCCGGCCCTTCCCCGCGGCGGGCAGCCGCCAAGATCGCCGTGGTCGAGCCCAGCTCCAGGTGGGAGCGCAGCCCGCCGTACCCGGCGAGCGCGTCTTCGAGGATCTCGCGGGTGCCCGACCCCGGCTCGCGGACGATCAGCTCGGCCGCCGCCAGCTCGGTCCCGGCCACCGGGGCATTTCGGCGCGCCCACGAGTGGCCCGGCTCCACCACGACGATCAGGTGGTCGATGCGCACCCTGCGCACTTTCAGCTGCTCCGGCCGCGCCTGGTGGCCCTCGACAAACCCCACGTCGGCGTGATACCCACGCACCCGCGCCAGGACCTGTGCCGAGTTGGTCACCTCCACCGCGAGGATCGCCTCGGGCGATTCCCGGTGCAGCACCGCCAGCCAGCCCGGGAGCAGGTACTCGGCGACCGTCAGCGAGGCCGCGACCCGCAGGTGCGAGCTCGCCTCGGCCACCAGCGCCTCCACCCCGGCCATCATTTCCTGCGCCTCGCCGAGCACCCGGCGGCTGAGCGCCGTGACCCGCTGACCGGCCGGGGTCAGGCGCGCCCCCGTCGGCCCCCGCTCCAGCAACGTCAGGCCCAGCCGGCGCTCGAGCTGGCTCATCCGCATGCTGACCGCCGGCTGCGACATCCGGTGACGGGTGGCCGCCCGGCCGAGGCTGCCGAGTTCGGCGATGGAATCGAGCAGATCCAGCGCGATCAGGTCCGGCGTGGACGGCGGCAACATCATCCCAGGCTAACCCCGCCGGCCGATCCGCACTCATAACCGTGGCTTATGGGTTCATCAGCCATTTGCCTCTACCGGGCGGCCGTCGTACGCCGCAGCCTGGAACCAGGAAAAGCACTCCGAGGGAGGCACCAGCCATGACCGGATCAGATCTGGCCCTCATCGTTATCCCGATCTTCGTGATGTTCGGCCTCGCCGCGTGGATCGTGATGGTGTTCCACGCCGCCAGCCACCCGCTGTGGCGCGACCGCACGGCCGCCGCGAAGCAGAGCACCCAGCCCCGCCCGGCCCAGCGCGTTCCGGCGCGGTCCGCGCACCGGCCCCGCCTCGCCGGGACCAGGTAACCGATTCGTCTGAGCCTGGGTCCTAGAGTGGGTGCGTGTCGCGCAAGGGCATGACCCTGGTTCCCGGCGGGGCGTTCCGGATGGGCAGCGCCGGCTTCTACCCCGAGGAGGGGCCGGTCACCGCCGCGCAGGTGGGCAGCGTGTGGGTCGATGATCACCCGGTCACCAACGCCGCGTTCCGCCGGTTCGTGGCCGGCACCGGGCACGTGACAATCGCCGAGAGGGCCCCCGACCCGGCCGATTTCCCCGGCGCCGACCCGGGCCTGAGCGACGTCACCGGCAACGTGTGGGAACTGACCGCCACCCGCTGGGCCCCCGCCACTCAGCCGGCCCGCCCGCCGCCGGCCTGCCACCGCTACCGCCCGGCCGCCCGCCAGGCACACGGGCCCCGGGATACCACCAGCCACGTCGGATTCCGTTGCGTCCAATCGGCGTGACGCCGGGGAGCGGGGAGGTCATTCCCGGGCGAGCATGGCGGCGGCCTGGCGTTCGAGGTCGAGGTAGGGCTGGCCGCTGACGTCGATCGCGACCCGCCTGATGGTGCCGCCGGTGAACCGGTACGGCCGCTCGCCCGGGTAGTCGTCAGTGACGGCGTCCCCGCCGTCGCGGCCGACGCACAGGCCCTCGCCGGCCAGCTCGAAGTAGCCGGGCTGGTTCCTGATGCGGCCCTCGCCGACCTTGCGGTCGCCGTGGTACAGGGACAGCATGCCGGTGGAGACGCCGGGCGGGTCCTCGCCGTCCTTGTCGAACGACGCGGACAGGATCAGGTTCTCCCCCGTGGGCAGGTCCTCGGTCGCCACCACCCGCTGCTCGTCGATGCCCACGAAGTTGTAGACGTAGTGCAGCCGGTTGTCCTTCACGTACAGTGCGTGCCCGCCGAACCGCGCGCCGTGCGCGAAGATCACGCCCTCCGCGCCCGGCGCGAGGATGTCGACCTGGGCGCCGATGCTGTAGGAGCGGTTGTGGATGTTCGCCGCCTGGGCCTCCGGAACGTCCGCCGCGTCGGGGTAGTAGACGTAGCGGTCGCGGGGGCTGGTCAGTTGCGGCCTCGGCGTGTTCAGCACCTCCAGCGCGGTCCGGTCGTCGAGCGGGAAGGCGCCGTTGGCGCCGGCCTCGGCGAACCACAGGTTCACCATCTCCCGGAGCTTGTCCGGCTGCTCGGCGGCGAGGTTGTGCGTCTCGGACCGGTCGGTGTCGATGTGGTACAGCTCCCAGGTGTCGTCGTTGAAGTGGCTCCAGCCGCTGATCGTCGGGTGGGTGGTGACCGCCTTCCAGCCCTCGTGCCAGATGCCCCGCGAGCCGAGCATGGAGTAGAACTGCGTCTTGCGCGCCGATGGGGCCGACGGGTCGTCGAAGCAGTACCGCATGCTGACCCCGTCGAACCGGGACTGGGTGTACCCCTTGATCTCGTCCGGCGGCGTGACGTTCAGCAGGTCGAGGATGGTCGGCACGAGGTCGACGGCGTGGTGGTACTGGTGGCGGATCTCGCCGCCGTGGCCGAGGACCGACGGCCAGGCGATGATGCACGGGTCGCTGGTGCCGCCGTTGAGCTCGTAGCGCTTCCACATCTTGAACGGGGTGTTGAAGGCCATCGCCCAGCCGGTGCAGTAGTGGTTGTAGGTCTTCGGCCCGCCCAGCTCGTCGATCATCGCTAGGTTCCGCTGCAGGTCGTCGGGGACGCCGTTGAACAGCAGGTTCTCGTTGACCGACCCGTCCGGGCCACCCTCGCCTGACGCGCCGTTGTCGGAGACCACGATCACCAGCGTGTTGTCCAGCTGCCCGGACTCCTCCAGGTAGTCCAGTAGCCGGCCGATCTGGTGGTCGGCGTGGGACAGGAACCCGGCGTACACCTCCGCCATGCGGCTGAACAGGCGCCTCTCATCGGCGGACAGAGAATCCCACGGCTTGGTGTAGTCCACGGCGGGGAACGGCTTGCCGTCCGGCCCGGTGCGGTCGCCGGCCGTGCCGATCGGGTTGACCGGCGGAAGCTCGGTGTCGGCCGGGACGATACCCATTTCCTTCTGGCGGGCGAGCGTCTGCTCGCGGGCCGCCTCGTAGCCCTGGTCGAACCTCCCGGCGTATCGCTCGATCCACTCCCGGGGGGCGTGGTGCGGCGCGTGGGCCGCGCCCGGCGCGTAGTAGAGGAAGAACGGCTTGTCCGGCGCGATCGCCTTCGCGTCCCGGATGAACTCCACCGCCTTGTCGGTGAGGTCCTCGGTCAAGTGGTAGCCCTCCTCGGGTGATCGTGGCGGGTCGACCGGGTGGTTGTCGTACACCAGGTCCGGGTACCACTGGTTGGTCTCGGCGCCGAGGAAGCCGTAGAACCGCTCGAACCCGCGGCCGGTCGGCCAGTTGCGCCGCGTCGAGGCGAGGTTCATCTCGTCGGTGGGGCACAGGTGCCACTTGCCCACGATGTAGGTGTTCCAGCCGCGGTCGCCGAGGATCTCCGACACCATCCCGTTCTCCGGCGGGATGGTGCCGCTGGCGCTGGGGAAGCCGCTGGCGGCCTCGGTGATGCAGGCCATGCTGTTGCGCGTGTGGTTGCGCCCGGTCAGGAGGCACGACCGGGTCGGCGAGCACAAGGCCGTGGTGTGCCACTGGGTGTACCGCACCCCGCGGGCGGCGATCTTGTCGATGTTGGGCGTCTCGATCGGGCCGCCGTAGCAGCCCATCGCGGAGAAGCCCACGTCGTCGAGGACGACGTACACCACGTTCGGCGCGCCGTCGGGTGCCTTCGGCGGCTCGAACGGGGCCCAGTCCGGCTCCGAGTCCCGGATGTCGACGTTGATCGTTCCCTTAAACGGCTCGCTCACCACGTGCCCCTTCCCGTCACGGTGACAAGCCTCGCGCGCACGGGGCTACCGCGCATCACCCCGGGCGAGTGACGTGGGGTGTCACCGGTAGGGCGGCACCGGCGCGGGCTGGCTCATGCGGCGGCGCTGGCCCAGGTAGACGGGGATGCCCAGTAGCAGCGCCCCGGCGGCCAGCAAGAACGGCGCCCAGTAGATCCAGAAGCTCTGGCCGGTGTTGCGCGAGTAGTAGATGAACAGGACCGAGAACACCAGCGCCAGCACCGCCACGATCATGTCGCGCGCGAACCGCTGGCCGTGCATGGCCCGGCGGTCGATAACGCGCCACTTGATCTGGGCCAGCGCGGAGAAGCCGTACGGGATGGCCGCGGTGATCCCGGTCATCAAGATCAGGGTGGTGAAGACGGTCGGGCCGCTCGAGCCGAGGTAGTTGACGATGACCGCTATCGACGACAGCACGGCGGAGGCGACCACGCCGAACGCGGGCACCCCCTTGCTGGAGATCCGCTGGAACCGCTCCGGGAACAGGCCGTCCTGGGCCGCCGCGAGCGGCATCTCGGCGCTGATCATGACCCAGCCGTTGAGCGCGCCGAAGCCGGAGATGATGACCGCGGCGGCCATCACGTTGCCCGCCCAGGTGCCACCGAAGATCGCGTTGGCGGCCTCGGAGTACGGGGCGGTTCCCGAGACGAGCTCGGAGTGGGGCACGATGCCGAACACCGCGGTCAGCGAGAGCATGTACACCACCGCGACCGCGAGCGTGCCCAGGACCGTGGCCCGGGGGATGTTGCGGTCGGGGTTGCGCACCTTCATGGCGGCCACCGCGACCGTCTCGACGCCGATGTAGCTGAACAGGGCGATGGCCATCCCGCCGCCGATCGCGGCGATCGCGCTTTCCTTGCTCTCGTTCCACGGCGTGTAGTTGGCGGTGCTGATGAAGAACAGGCCCACGGTGGAGATGAACGCCAGCGCCGCGAACTTGATCACGCAGGTCACGGCCTGGACCGAGCCCATGTTCTTCACGCCGGACAGGTTGACCACCACCGGGATCCACAGCCCGACCAGCACCAGCAGGATCGAGTAGAACTTGTTGTGGCCCTTGTTGATGAAGTGCTCGACGTACAGGACCCAGCCCACGGCGATCGCCGCGTTGCCGCCCCAGGCGGTGATCCAGTACGACCAGGCGTTCGCGAACCCGAGCCGGTTGCCGAACGCGGCCCGCGCGTACGCGTACGGGCCGCCGCCGGCGGGCAGCCGCCGCGACAGCGCGGCGAACAGCAGCGCGAGCACCAGCGCGCCCACGGTGGTGAGCGCCATCGAGATCAGGGTGATCGGACCGTACACCGACAGCGAGGTCGGCAGGTTGAAGATGCCGACCCCGATGACGCTGCCTACGATCAGCGCCATCGCCGTCGTGAGGCCGAACTGATGCGGCTTTTCCGCCTGAGCTGGCTCGCTGCCGGGCCGGGCGGCCCCCCCGGAGACGTCCACCTGATCCGTCATGATTTATTTCTACGGCTGGCGCCCGCGCGGCGGGCACTGGCTGCGCGGCGTCTTAGGTATCACTCACCAGGAATTCACCAGCTGGTGTCCTCCAGCTCGATGTCCTGTCATGACGCGTTTTCCGGCCCGCCCGGGCTCAGCCTGCGTGCAGGTGGAGTTCGGCGGCGAAGCGCTCCGTCATCTCCAGGATTTTCGACAGCTCCGGGTGGCGGACGATCACCATGCCGTCGGAGATGATGGCGGCGCGCCAGTCGCGTCTCGGCGCCCCGACCGGGAGCAGCTCGAGCGCTGCCACGTGCTCACCGTACTCGGCCATCAGGTGATCCAGGCCCTCGTAGCCCGTGATCCGGCCGGCGCCCCGGGCGCGCTTGAAGATGACCGCGGCGTTGTAGCGCCGTTCGATCGGCCGCGAGATCGTGCCCTGCGTGATCGCCTCGGCCCAGGCCAGGAACAGGTCGGCGTCGGTGGCGTAGTTCATCACGTCCACCAGCCGGCCGCCGGGTGGCCGGGCGCCGATCTCGCCGAACACCACCTCGCCGTCGGCCTTGCGGTACCACTCCATGTGGGTGAACCCGTCGCGGAACCCGAGCACCTTCAGCGCGGCCACGCCGAGCGCCCGCCCGGCCTGAAGATCTGGCGCGTCCAGCGCGCGGAGCGCCACGGTGACCGGGCTGATCCACTCGTGCAGCTTCATGATCAGCGGGCGCGGGCGGTACCAGCAGATGTTCTCGAACAGCACCTGGCCGCCCGCGCAGATGGTGTCGTAGGTGAACTCCTCCCCGTCGACGAACTCCTCGACGATGACCTGCGGCAGGTGCCGGAGCATCGGCAGGATGGCGTCGAGCTCGGCTGCCGAGTCGGCCCGGTAGGTGTCGGCCGCGCCCGCGCCGGCGATCGGCTTGACGATGAGCGGGAAGCCGAGGCGCTCCGCGGCGGCCCACACCCCGGCGACGGTATCCGTGCTCTCATGTCCCGGCGTGCGCAGGCCCGCGGCGCCGAGCAGCTCCTTCATCAGCTCCTTGTCCCGGAACGGGAACGTCTGCCCGACGGTCAGCCCGGGCAGGCCGAGCTCATCGCGCAGCCGCGCGGCGAGCAGCATGTACGGCTCCCACAGGCACTCCACCCGGTCGATGCGCATGTGCTGGGCCAGCTCGTCGACGGCGGCGGCGACCGCGTCCCCGGCGGCCAGGGAGCCAACCTGCAGGTAATGCGCCATCGCATCCCGCGCAACCTGCGGAACGGCTGACGGTGGCTGGTCACCGATCCCGATGACGGACGCCCCGGCGGCCGCGAGCCCGCGGGCGAAGAACGCCATCTCGGCCGGGTACCCGGGGGAGATCATGATGACGTTCATCACGGATCAGCCCAGCTCGACTCGGACGCCGGTGATGAGCCCCCACAGCGCGTCGGCGACCACGGCGGTGTCCGGGTGCCGGACGATGATGTAGCCGTCGCCCTCGTAGCTCCCCGAGGACACCTGGCCCGGCTCCGGCAGGCGCGACTCGACGACCAGCGAGCTCAGCTCGGGCGGCAGCTGGTCGAGGCCGCGCACCGCCTGTACGCGCCCCACTCCCTGCCCGCGCAGGTACACCGTCCCGGCGGACCACAGGCGCGGCGGGGGGTCGAAGCTGTCGTGCACCATGAGCTGCGCCCACGAGCGGTAGAAGTCGAAGTCGTGGGCGTAGCACAGCATCGAGGTGATCTGCGCGCCGGCGGGCCGCGCCGCGACCTCGGAGACGGCGACCGAGCCGTCGGGCCGCCGGAACCACTCCATGTGGGTGAACCCTGACCACAGCCCGAGCGCCCGCAGCGCCGCCGGCGCGACCGCCCGGATGTCGTCGTACTCGGACCCGCCGATGTCGCGCGGCAGGAGCACCCGCCACTGGATCCACGGGTTGCGCAGCACCTCCAGCGGCGTGGGCTGGTAGGACGAGATAGAGTCCCAGACGATCTGCCCGCCCGTCATGACGCTGTCGTACGAGCCCTCCTCGCCGGTGAGGAACTCCTCGACCAGCGCGACCCGGTCCGGCCCGGGCGGGGCCGCGCTGAGCCAGACCCGCAGGTCCTCGGCGTCGTCGAGCCGGAACGTGCTCTTGGCCCCGGCGCCCGCGGGCGGCTTGACCACCAGCGGGAACCCGGTCTCGGCGGCGAAGCTGGCCGCCGTGTCGGCCGAGTCGGCCAGCCGGTACCGCGCGCAGGGCACGCCGGCCGCCCGCAGCACCGACTTCATCTGCGCCTTGTCCCGGAAGTTGCGCGCGGTGGCCGCGTCCATGCCGGGGATGCCCAGGTGGTCACGGACCTGCGCGAGCGGCACCTGCAGCTGCTCGAATACCCCGAAGAGCCGCTGCACCGGGCCGATGTGCTGGCCGATCGCCTCGGCGGCGGCGGCGAGC
>Ga0318568_10001219_pt1 | contig 11120 bp, 4 predicted proteins | sample GRESIP088b5f21_FD_203690 | JGI IMG/M metagenome (GOLD analysis project Ga0318568, IMG submission 203690) | Tropical soil microbial communities from Luquillo Experimental Forest, Puerto Rico - GRE.SIPMG.088b5f21 | ecosystem: Environmental > Terrestrial > Soil > Tropical forest > Bulk soil...
CATTAAACCTGAATTTAGATTTTGCAGGAAATTATTCAGAACGCAATGAACCTAATATTGGCGGAAGAAATAATCGTAATAAAGTATTATTCGAAATAAACGATTATGTTCAGTTACCACCGTTTGCCTATCAGCCATATAATCCCAATGGCACTTACGGTTCTAAACCATCAATGTATGGAACCTATTCAAACAATGTAATCGGAAGATTTGCTTTGGGCGGATATAATCGTTCTTTTGATAATGATATCACGATTAATTTAAGGGCTACACAAAAATTAGATTTTATTACAAAAGGATTATCATTAAAAGCAATTGTAGGATACAATGCTTATTTTAGATTTTGGCGTAGTATGACGAGAAGCGATGCATTCCCTTCTTATGGTTATGATGCCAGTACCGGGATCTATACTCCATTTAATGCAACTGTTTATGAGATACCGAAATTAGCATTAGGATATTATGCAGATGCTCCTAATTCATTCAAAAAACTAAACTATCAGTTCTCATTAAATTACGATCGTACATTTAGTGGACACCATGTGTATGGTCTTGGATTATTCAATCAAACATCTAATACCAATGGAATTAATACCCCGATTATTTTTAAAGGATTTGTATTGCGTGCAGGTTACGATTATAAGCAGAGATATTTAATAGAGTTTAACGGTGCATATAACGGAACCAGTGTGTTTTCTTCTGATAACAGATATGCATTGTTTCCAAGTATTTCGGGTGGATGGAATGTTGCAAAAGAAAAATTTGTAATGAATAACTTCAAGTTTATCGACATGCTTAAACTGAGAGGCTCATGGGGTATGGTTGGTTCAGATCAATTGCCAAATAATCCTGCAACAAATTCTCCTTATGCTTATGTGTACCAACAAAACTATCTTTCTTCCGGCTCTTATTCAGTAGGAAATGTGAGCAGAACAATTTCCGGAATTATTGAAGGAACATTAGGTACAAATGTTACTTGGGAAAAAGAAAGACAAACAGATTATGGTTTCGATTTAAAAATGTTCAATAATAAATTTGGAATTACTGCGGATTATTTCGACAGAGAACGTTATGACATTTTAATTACTCGTGGAAGTGTATCAACAATATTAGGCGTTGGTGTACCACCTGTAAATATTGGACGTGTACAAAACAGAGGCTTCGAAATAGAATTAACTTATAATGGTTCTATAAAAAATTTAACATATTCGTTACGTGGAAATATTTCTGTAGCAAAGAATAAAATTTTATTCCAGGATGAAGCAGAACCTGCATTTCCTTGGTTGGCAGGAACAGGACATTCAATAGGTTATTTGAAAGGATATACAAACATTGGGTATTACGCAGATTCATCTGATGTTGCTGCAAGCCCTAAAACACCTATTGCTGCTAAACCCGGCGATTTAAAATATGCCGATTTAAATGGTGATGGAAAAATTGATGTAAACGATCAACGCATTATGCAGTTCACCAATCTTCCTACCACTAATCTTGGTTTTACAGGTACGTTTGGATATAAGGGAATTAGTTTGTCTTTTACATTCCAGTCTGCACTCAACTTTGTGATGAGAAGGAATCTTACAGGAAATTATACTGTTCAAAGATTAGATTCATGGTCTCCAACAAATAACATTGCACCAACTTATCCTCGTTTATCGGTAGCTGCAAGTGTGAGTGATTATGATTCTGATTTTTGGTTTAGAAGAATGGATTATTTAAGATTGAAGACGGTAATGTTGGGTTATCAATTGCCTGCGAAAACAGTAAAGAAGCTTGCAGTAAATGGTGTTAGAGTTTATGCCAGCGGATATAATTTAATGACATGGATGTTAAAAGGAAAAAATATTTATGATTTCGATCCTGAAGCACCAACCTCAACAGAAGGTGGCGAATATCCGGTACAAAAAGTTGTAAACCTTGGAATGCAAATCACATTCTAATCAAAACAAATTGAACAGTATGAAAAAAATTATTTCAATAATAGCTGCTGCATTAATCGTTACAGGATTTTATGCTTGTCAGAAAACAGGAACATTAGATCCGCAGGGCAATACCAATCTTACTGAAGCGGCAACATTTTCTGATAGTGCTAAAACAATGCAATTTCTCTTTGGAATTTATTCAGATATCAGTTTCTCATTCGGTTACAAAAGATATACTTATACAAGTAATATCAGTGCCGGCACTGCAGAAGGTTGCGACGAGGCAGTACATCGTTTAAACGGGGCTACACAACCATTTGTGTATTTGTTTAACGGAACATTAAATGCTACCGAAATTGAACCTTACCGTTATCAATGGACTACTTCATACACAGATATCAGACGTGTAAATGTATTCTTGAAAGATGTAGGTACATCACCGCTTTCGGATGGTCAGAAAACTTTAGTGAAAGCAGAAGCCCGGTTTTTAAGAGCATGGTATTATTCTATTTTGCTTAAAAATTTTGGAGGTATTCCAATTATCGGTGATACTGTTTATTCAGCTTCCGATCCAATTCAGCCGGCAAGAAGTACGTATGAAAATTGTGTAAATTATATTTTGAGTGAATGCGATGCGGCTGCAAATATTTTACCTGTTGCATGGGGTGTTAGTGATTATGGAAGAATTACAAAAGGAGCTTGCCTTGCATTAAAATCAAGAATATTATTGTATGCTGCCAGCCCGTTATTTAATGGTGGCAGCGTTGCAACTGATACTAAAACAATTGCTGTTACTGCATATCCAACAGCCGATCCATCCAGATGGCAAAAGGCTGCGGATGCTGCAAAAGCTGTTATGGACATGGGACTTTATTCTTTAAATGAAGATAATACAACAGCACCGGGTTATGGTTTTTCAAGAGTGTTTTTAACAAGGGTAAACAGCGAATATATTTTACCGGGAATGCAGGCACCAAATAAAACAATGGAAACTTTTGCAAATCCAACATCAAGAGGTGCAAACCCAACACAATCTGCTCCATCTCAAAACCTGGCAGAAGCATTTGGAATGAATAATGGTAAAGCAATTACAGATCCAACTTCAGGATTTAATCCGCAGAACCCATTTGTAAATCGTGATCCTCGTTTTAACTGGACGTTTGTTTATAATGGTTCATTATGGTATTCATCAACCACAGGAACCAAACTTCCGGTAAACATATATTTTACCAAAAATGCGGATGGATCTCTCACAGGTGCAACTGATGCAACATTGTTATGGCTACCCGGTTATTACTGGCGTAAAATGATGGATGATAATACTGCTGCTAACGGCGGACCTAATACAGACCGTTGTTTACCATTGATACGTTATGCAGAAATATTATTGAATTATGCAGAAGCAAGTAACGAAATGGGTAATACAAGTATTGCTTATGATCAATTAAAACTCATTAGAAAAAGAGCAGGTATTATTGCTGGTACCGATGGTTTATATGGTTTGAAATCTGGCATGACAAAAGATGAAATGAGAACAGCACTGCAAAATGAGAGAGAAGTTGAGCTGGCTTATGAAGACCATCGTTACTGGGATGTACGTCGTTGGAAAATTGCACAGGCAACACAAAATGTAGATATGAAATGTATGCAGATAATTAAAAACGGAACCACATATACATACAACATCATTCCCATTAATGTAAATGTGCATCATCAATTTAAAGATGCTTATTATTTGTTCCCAATCATGCAATCTGAGTTATCAAAAAATCTAAACCTGATTCAAAATCCTGGCTATTAATTAAAAGAGTTATAAATGGATATGATGTATAAGAATATTGTTACCTGTTTAGTTTTTATTCTCTTTGGCATAAGTGCATGGGCACAAGTGAGCAAGCCACCGAAAGATTCATCTATCAGCCAAAAAGTAAATACACTTTTGGCTAAGATGACATTGGAAGAAAAAATTGGACAGTTGAATCAATACGCCGGTGACCGTAAAGCCGCCACCGGCCCTTTAGGTAAGCCCGTTGATAAAATCCAAGATATAAAAGACGGAAAAGTTGGCTCATTACTAAATATACGTGGTGCAAAAGAAACGCGTAGTATGCAAGATATTGCTATGCAATCCAGGCTTAAAATCCCTTTATTGTTTGGATTAGATGTAATACATGGTTATAGAGTAACTTTTCCTGTTCCGTTAGCTGAAGCATGCAGTTGGGATATGGAAGCAATTGAATTATCTGCCCGAATAGCAGCAACGGAAGCGGCTGCGTCCGGTATACACTGGACGTTTGCACCAATGGTAGATATTTCCCGGGATGCAAGATGGGGAAGAGTAATGGAAGGTGCTGGCGAAGATCCCTATCTGGCATCGTTAATTGCCAAAGCAAGAGTCAAGGGCTTTCAGGGAAAAGGTTTAGGTAATACAGATGCCGTAATGGCTTGTGTTAAACATTTTGCTGCGTATGGTGCTGCTATTGCAGGGCGTGATTATAACGCCGTAGATATGAGTGATCGTCTTTTATGGGAAACTTATTTACCTCCTTACAAAGCTGCATTAGATGCAGGTGCCGCAACTTTTATGAACTCATTTAATGAACTGAATGGGGTTCCCGCAACAGGTAATAAATATCTTCAACGAACTATTTTAAAAGGTAAGTGGAACTTTAAAGGTTTTGTTGTAAGCGATTGGGGATCTATAGGCGAAATGGTAAATCATGGTTTTGCAAAAAACAAAGCAGAAGCAGCAATGGCAGCAATTACAGCAGGAAGTGATATGGATATGGAAAGCCATAGCTATATCGATAACCTTGTTAAATTGGTTGCAGAAAAAAAAATAGATGAATCTTTTATTGACGATGCGGTAAGAAGAATTCTTACAAAAAAATTTGAAATGGGTTTATTCGACGATCCTTATCGTTTTTGTGATGAAGCCAGGGAAGCCAAAGTTTTAAACTCAAAAGAAAATCATATTGCAGCGAGAGAGGTTGCGGAAAAAAGTATTGTTTTGTTGAAGAACGAAAAGCAGTTATTGCCTTTATCCAAACAAATAAAAACAATTGCTGTAATAGGGCCGTTGGCAAAATCCGAAACAGACATGAAAGGAGCATGGTCTGTAAAATGGGAACAGGATCATTTAATATCACTGTATGAAGGATTACAAAATAAGTTAGGCAAAAGCACTTCGTTACTGTATGCAAAAGGTTGCGAAATAAAAGATTCAAGTAAAACAGGTTTTGCGGAAGCAATTGAAATTGCACAAAAATCTGATGTTGTAATACTTGCGGTTGGCGAATCGTTTGATATGAGCGGAGAAGCTAAAAGCCGTACCGGTATTAAATTACCGGGGGTACAGGAAGATTTAATCAAAGCAATTCAAACAACAGGCAAACCGGTTATTGTTTTAATAATGGCCGGAAGACCATTAATTTTTAACTGGACTGCAGATAATATTCCTGCAATAGTATATACATGGTGGTTGGGTAGCGAAGCCGGTAATGCAATGGCCAATGTTTTATTCGGAGATTATAACCCCTCGGCAAAATTAACCATGAGCTTTCCAAGAGCAGAAGGCCAGATTCCTATTTATTACAACTATAATAACACAGGTCGTCCATCTTTAAACGATAACGATTTAACGTATCGTTCTGCCTATATCGATATGCCCAACAGCCCAAAATTTGCATTTGGTTTTGGTTTAAGTTATACCACATTTAAGTACGACAATTTAACACTCAGCTCCAAATCAATAAAAGATACGGATACGTTGCAGGTAAGTTTCACACTTTCCAACACTGGCAAATTTGCAGGCGAAGAAATTGTTCAATTATATATCAGAGATATGGTAGCAAGTGTTATAAGGCCGGTTAAAGAATTGAAGGGTTTCGAAAAAATAAAATTGCAACCCGGAGAAAATAGAATAATTAAATTTAATATTATAAAAGATCAATTGTCTTTTTATAATTCTTTGTTGGAAAGAGTTTCGGAGCCGGGTGAATTTAAAATTATGATCGGCAGTGCCTCAAACAATATTTTATTGGAAGATAAATTCGAATTAATTCAATAATAACAAATGCTTGCTATGAAGAAGAGTTTCCTTTTTCTTTTTTTTATTCCTGTAATGTTTGCAACAGCACAAGAGAAAAAAAAAGATACCAGAACCGTAACGGTTTATACAACTGCGGCAGCAACCACATTGCGGTTGGCAGAAAACGGAACATTAAGTTTTAAAGAAAAAAAGCAACCTTTAGAAACAGAACCTACAGTTTTTATAGATCCGTCAATTTCTTTTCAATCATTTGTGGGAATCGGTGGTGCGTTAACAGATGCTTCTGCTGAAGTATTTGCAAAACTTCCTAAAGCAAAACAGAAAGAACTATTAAGAGCATATTACGATTCTAAAGATGGTATTGGTTATACTATTGCAAGAACGAATATGAACAGTTGTGATTTTTCAAGCGATACATATACTTATGTTCAGGATAATGACGTGGCTTTAAAATCTTTTAATATAAAACATGATGAGCAATTTAAAATTCCTTTAATTAAACAAGCCATGAAAACTGCCGGTGGAAAACTGAGCCTGTTTATCAGTCCTTGGAGTCCTCCTGCATGGATGAAAGATAATAACGATATGTTGCATGGCGGAAAATTGAAAAAGGAGTTTGCTCAGTCTTGGGCAAATTATTATGTGAAATTTATAAAAGCTTACGAAGCACAAGGCATACCTGTTTGGGGCCTAACGGTTCAAAACGAACCTATGGCAAAACAAAGATGGGAGTCTTGCATTTTTACAGCCGAAGATGAACGTGATTTTATTAAAAATTATTTGGGGCCAACATTGCAGAAGAACAGTATGTCTTCTAAAAAATTAATTGCTTGGGATCATAACAGAGACTTAATGTTTCAAAGAGCCAGTGTAATTTTAAAAGATCCTCAAGCTGCAAAATATGTTTGGGGTATAGGGTTTCATTGGTACGAAACATGGACTGGCGGGCCTATGTTATTTGATAACGTGAAACGTGTTGCACAATCTTTTCCTAATACCAATTTAATTTTTACAGAAGGTTGCAAAGAACAATTTAAAATGGATAGCATTAATAATTGGTCTTTGGGAGAACGTTACGGCAATTCTATTTTAAACGATTTAAATAATGGTACAACTGCATGGACCGATTGGAATATTTTATTAGATGAAAAAGGCGGCCCTAATCATGTTGGTAATCTTTGTTTTGCACCTATACATGCAGATACCAAAACAGGAGAGTTGATTTATACCAATGCCTATCATTATATTGGCCATTTCTCAAAATTTATAAAATCGGGCGCTAAAAGAATTGCTGCTGCTCCGAGCAGAGCTCAATTACAAAGCACGGCATTTAAAAATACGGATGGAAGTATTGTGGTAGTAGTCTTAAATCTTACCAATCAAAAACAGCCGTATGATTTGTGGATTGATGGAAAAGCTGCAGCAACAGAAAGTTTGCCGCATTCTATTTCAACTTTAATTATCAAGTAATGAAAAAAATATTTTCTCTTATAACTTGTTTGTTTGTTGTTATAATTGTTTTTGCTCAAACCAATAAAATAAATGTTTGGTTAACTAATCCGTCTGCGGGAATATTTTTTCAGCAACAACAAGATGTAGTGTTTTCAAAAACAATTGATACCATCCCCTTAATCACTGTAAATCCTAACCAAACTTATCAAACAATAGATGGGTTTGGTTTTGCTTTAACCGGTGGAAGTGCACAGCATATTATGGCTATGAATGCTGCAAGCCGTGCAGCTTTACTTAAAAATTTATTTGCAACAGATGGCACAAATATTGGAACTAGCTATTTGCGTGTAAGCATCGGTGCATCAGATTTAAACGATCATGTTTTTTCTTATGACGATCTTCCTAACAATCAAACAGATACCAATCTTGTTCATTTTAATTTAGGCCCGGATTTAAAAGATGTTGTTCCTGTTTTAAAAGAAATTTTAACGATCAATCCATCTATAAAAATTTTAGGCTCTCCTTGGTCTGCACCCATTTGGATGAAAACCAACAACGATACCCGTGGCGGTAGTTTAAAAAAAGAATTTTATGCAGCGTATGCAAAATATTTTGTAAAATATATACAGGCCATGCAGCAGCAAGGCATAACCATAGATGCGGTTACTGTTCAAAACGAGCCACTGCATCCTGGAAATAATCCAAGTATGTACATGCCGGCCGATGAACAGGTCGATTTTGTAAAATCTAATCTGGGTCCGGCTTTCAGGCAAGCAAATATCAAAACGAAAATTATTGTTTATGATCATAATGCAGATCGCCCCGATTATCCTATTTCTATTTTAAACGATAAAGAAGCACGCCAGTATATTGATGGCTCTGCATTTCATTTATATGGTGGAACTATTGATGCATTAACCGGTGTACACAATGCACACCCGGATAAGAATTTATATTTCACTGAGCAATGGGTAGGTGCCCCCGGTAATTTTAAAAGAGATATTGCAGAACATATAAAAAAATTAATTATCGGTGCAACCCGTAATTGGTGCCGTAATGTAATTGAATGGAACCTCGCTGCAAATTCAAGTTGGGAGCCTCATACAGACCGCGGCGGTTGCGACAGGTGTTTGGGCGCCGTTACAATAGATGCAGATTCTGTTAAAAAAAATCCGGCATATTATACTATTGCACATGCAGCAAAATTTGTTCGCCCAGGTTCGGTTCGTATTGCGTCAAATCTTGCAGAAGGCTTGCCCAATGTAGCTTTTAAAACACCGAAACACAAAATTGTATGTATTGTTTTTAACGATACGGATAAAGATAAAAAATATACAATTCAAATTAAAAACAAATCATTTAGTGCAGTACTGCCGGCTGCTTCTACTGCAACTTATGTTTGGTAAAGATTAATTAAAGATTTATTAAATAATAAAATTTAGCTGATTCGGTTACAAGTAAGTGTAATACCGGCAATGGTGTTTCATAGCATCATCGTTGCGTCGCAATCACTTTATCTGCATGTCTTAAAGCATCACTTAAAATGCCTGCAGATAAATTACATAGTGCCATTAGCAGCTTCAATAATGTATGAAATATTTTTTATTTGTATTTATTTTGCTTGGCTTATGTTGTAATAATGGCATGGCACAACGTATTAGCATAAGTTTAAACGAAGACTGGCAGTTTACAAAAGATACGTACTCGACAACAGCGCAAAACCCAAACACAGCTAAAAATATAAAGTGGCAGAATATTCAGTTGCCGCATACATGGAATACAACAGATGTAATGGACGACGAGCCCGGTTATTATCAGGCAGCATGTTGGTATAAAAAAAAATTATACATCAACGAAAATCAGGAGTCAAAAGATTTATTTCTTTTTTTCGAAGCTGCAAACCAGGTTACAGAAGTATTTGTAAATGGTAAGCTTGCTGCAAAACATAAAGGTGGTTATACCTCTTTTACTGTTCCGTTAAAAGGATTGCTGCATTTTGACGGGGCAGAAAACAGCAACGAAATAGCAATAAAAGTAGATAACAGTTTTAACGAAAACATTCCGCCGCTTTCAGCAGACTTTACTTTTTATGGCGGTATATACAGAGATGTATATTTAGTAGCAACTAATCCTGTTCATTTTTCTGTAAACGATTATTCTTCTTCCGGTGTTTATCTTACTACGCCGGTTGTTACCAAAGAAAAAGCAATACTTACATCAAAAGCCATTGTATCTAATACGTCTAATCAACCGAAAAAAATAATTTATACAACGCTTGTTGTAGATGCATCTGGCAACACGGTAGCATCTAAAGATTCAATACTAACGCTTAAGCAAAACAGTGAAACGATTTTACATCAATCTATCGATGAAATTCATAACCCCAATTTATGGTCGCCCGAAAACCCTTATTTGTACCGTGTTTTATCGCAAATAAAAGATGCCGGTACAAAACAAATGGAAGATGAAATTACTAATCCGTTAGGGTTTCGTTGGTTTTCGTTCAATGCAGCTAAAGGTTTTTTTCTCAATGGCAAACCTTACAAATTAATTGGCACAAGCCGTCATCAGGATTTACAAAATGTAGGAAATGCTTTACCCGATGAGGTTGCAGTAAACGATATGGAGTCCATAAAAAAAATGGGTGGCAATTTTGTTCGTGTGGCACATTATCCGCAAGACCCGGCTTTATTACAGGCTTGCGACAGGTTAGGCATTTTGGCGTCTGTAGAAATACCGGTTGTAAACGAAATAACCGAATCTGAAAATTTTTATACCAATTGTGTTGAGATGGAAAAAGAGATGATTAAACAAAACTATAATCATCCTTCCATTATTATCTGGTGCTTTATGAATGAGGTTTTATTGAAATCTCATTTTACTAACGATAAAGAACGCCAGAAAATATATTATGCAAATGTTGCGGGGCTTGCACAAAAACTGGATAGCACAGCAAGGGCAGAAGATAAATTTAGATATACGATGATTGCCAATCATGGCGATTTTGACAAGTATAAAAATGCCGGCCTTACAAGTATACCAATGATTGTGGGATGGAATCTGTATAGTGGTTGGTACAGTGGTACCTTAAACGGGTTCTCTGATTTTTTAGATCGTCATCGCAGAGAACTTGCAGATAAACCGATGATAGTTTCCGAATATGGTGCAGATGCAGATCCCCGTATTAAAAGTTTTAATCCGGTACGTTTTGATAAGAGCATTAATTATGCAACGGCTTTTCATCAATATTATTTTTCCGAAATAATGAAAAGGCCGTTTGTTGCCGGTGGAATGATCTGGAACTTATCCGATTTTAATTCGGAAGTTCGTGGCGAAACAATGCCGCATATCAATAGTAAAGGTATTCAACAATGGGATAGGACCCCTAAAGCACCATACTATTTTTATCAATCACAACTTATTAAAAATCCTTTTGTAAAAATTCTTTCATCGAATAACGAAATAAGAAGTGGTATTGCCGATTCATCTGAACAATATTGTTATCAAAAGCTGCAAGTGGCTGCCAATGCAGATTCTGTTGAATTGATCGTAAACGAAAATTCTCTTGGGTACAAAAAAACCGCTACCGGAATTGCAGAATGGAATGTACCTTTTATAAATGGTAATAATAAGTTAGAATCAAGGATAATTGTAAACGGCAAAACGTATCATGATAATTCTAACATTTATTTTTC